>FMJZ01023748.1_pt1 | contig 67415 bp, 46 predicted proteins | sample 1987881 | NCBI WGS metagenome assembly FMJZ01 (sample SAMEA4378227, study PRJEB15110) | soil metagenome | biome: soil; feature: Field; material: Soil | place: India | collected 2015-03-11 | depth 0 m
GGGGGGCAGCTCGAGGCAACGGTGACCCCGTGTGTGACCCTGTACCGGCTGAAGTTTCCGGAGAGCCAGCTTGCGAAGCTGGCGGTGTTATTCGTTAAAGATGAGCAGATCGGTAACCTGAATTGGACAAGCAACGTACTGCAGATCGTTGATGATCAGACAGTTGAGATTACGTTGGGCAGGTCAAACAGCACACGCCGCGCTTATTGTTTTGTACGATTTGATCAGCCATGTGCGAGCTACGGTGTAACGATTGACGAGGCGGTTTATTCAGGGCAAAAAAACGCAGCGGGACAGGTCATTGGTGCGTACTTACGTTTTAATGCCGACTCTGTTACCGCGGCGGTTGCTCTGTCGCACCAGAGCATGGGTGAAGCCCGCAGCCATTTGGCCAACGAAAGCCCAAATCTGGATTTTGATGAGGCAGCCTGGCGGTTGCACTGTGCTTGGATTGGGACGCTGGGCAAAGTGGAGGCCGAAGGTCCTGAGCTGCGGTTGCGCCAGCTATATACTGCGTTGTACACGGTTTACGCTAACGTCATTGATGTTTCCGACAACCCGAACTACACCGGTTACAAGCCTTTGCTAACGGTGTCGTCGAGTGATTACTGGCAATACGTTGGCGGTTATTTGCGCTGTAGTTGGGACAACAGCCGGGCAACATATGCATTGCTTGCTTTAATCGATCCGGACCTGTTTACGCACATTTTAAACACGTACCTTGTTCAGTATGCAAAGGATGGTCGGTTCTGGGGTGACTGGTGCCCGTACGGGCTAAACCGAAGCGGCGGTTCAGGTACGTGGGCACAAAACATCGCCCTGCTTGGAATGCGTCAAGGTGTAGGCGCGGTTGATTACGCGCTGTTCAAGCATGCAGCCAGAGCCACCATCCTCAATCACAATGAGTTCCTCACTAACGGATACAGATCGTATCCGGAAGACAACTGTGCATCACGCACACTGGAGCATTGTCCGCAGGTACAAGCGCTGGCGCTTCTGGCAAAAGAAGTTGGTGACATTTCAACTTATGCACTTTTTTATCCGCATCGGAAGAACTTCCTGCATTTATGGGACCCGGTAAATTTACAGTTCCGTGCGCGATATGCTGACGGGCGTTTTGCGGGGCTTGGCCAGGGATTCTTCGAAGGCGATGGCATTGATTACAGGTTCATGGCGCCGCATGATCCGTACACACTGCTTGCGCTTTATGGCGCCTCCAATTCTGTGAACCTGATTAGCAATTACGTTGCGTGGCGTTCTGACTACAACGATTATCAACTTATCTACTGCATGTTACCTATGTTCGCCGACCGGGCTGACATGACTCAGTGGCTGGTCCGTGCTGTCCATGTACCGAAATTCGAGCATTTGAACATGGCCGAAGGCTACTGGCCAGGCCCGAAAGGTTGTTACTACACCAGCAGCGCGGGTGCGTTAGCATGTTGGTTGTTGGGATTGTATTGGATTCACACATCGGGTGGAACTTGGCTGTTGGCGTCGCCAAGCTTTGATCGCGTAACTATTCACGGCGCGAGTGACTTGACAATCCAGGCCTTCAACAACAGCTCGACTAACCACTACATTTGCAGAGTGCGGTTGGATGGCGCACTTTATCCTGCATTGCAATTTTCAGGGGCAACACTTGTTTCTAGCAACCGCACGATCCAAGTTGTTTTGACTAATGCGCCAGTGAAACCCGGTTTGTTGTACGTTAGCTCAACGGACGGCGAGTTGTTGGAGGTGCGTGGGGATAGTCAGACTTGGCTAGAATGTGATTTAGAGCCGATGGCGATGAACTGTCAGCTCAAGATTTATTGTGCTTCACGCCCTGCAACTGTGATGGTGAATGGTCAACCTTTCGCTGATTGGCTTTATGATTCAGCCGACCAATTGCTGTGCTTGCCGTCAGCCGGCCGAGGAACGTACAGGGTTGAACTTCCCAAGTAGTGGGGTCGCGCTTCGGCGCTGCCTAGACTGGATTCGCGCAGCTCTCTTGGTGGGTAAGGGCGCGTTTGTACGGAGTACTATTATGGGCAGAAATTTCAACCCGCTTGGCGGCCGATAAAAAGTGTAAAGAATCTGAGAATCGGTGCACCAGTCGGGCCTTGGGAATGCACGACCAGCGAAGTAGTTTGGCTTCATTAAAGCGGCTTTACTTAGACTTGGGTTTTAAATGAATGACAGCGCTTTGGTCCAACTGCAGTGGTTGTCCGAGAGTAGGCATTGCATTGCTGGTGGTACTTTTGTGCATCCAGTGTTTGGGTGCCCAAAGATTGTTATGGCAATTGGGGAAGTTTGATAAGTCTGAACAAGAATTTACCGTTGTTGTTAGGCCAGATATGCCACAGCCGTTCGAACTCCAGGTCGGCTCTGGCGGTGCATCGACTCGGTGGCCGCGGTTTCATCCTGGTTCGGGCAATGGGGCATTTGGTGCACAGTGCTTGAGGTACGTTTTGTTGTTTGATTTCGGCCCGGTGGTTCCGACTGGGGTTTTTTATCTCGACATGAGTTTGTTGTTCCGCCAACCGCGCGAACCCATGTTGGAGCTCATTGTCAACGGGCATACCGGTCGGTTTTATTTCCAGCCCGAGCCGATGCTCGAGTTAGGCAACTGGGACGATCAATTCAACCCGATCAGGTCTGTGGCGCGGCGGCGAATTGCGTTGCCGGCGGCATTGTTCAAACCCGGACTGAACAGGTTCGAATTTGTGGCATTGGACGAGCCGCAAACCGTCGTTAGCAATCAAACTGTAGGCGGGAGCGGGGATTCCGGCTTTTTCTACGACGCAATGTCGCTGGAGCATGATCCGAACGGCACAATTGAAGATTCCTTCGACGCGGTGTTGCAACCTACTGGGCTTTATCCGCGAACCTCTGCGGGTGTAAAACTCGAGTGCAGCCTGTTTGTCAGATTCCCCGCTTCATGTTCTGGTGGTATGGTGCAATTGAGCATAGGAAACTTTACCACCAACATGAGCCTGAGAAAATCGGCTGACTTTGGTGAATCACGCTACACCATTTTGCTGCCGGCCAATCTCAAGGAGAGCGATTTCAAGATCGAGTTCTTCGGCACCGGTACGCCTGACAAACGCTGGTTACAAACCTGCACAGGCAGGTTTAGTCCTGTGCGTAAATGGACGGTGTTTTACGCGCCTAGCATGCATCTTGACATTGGTTACACGGATTATCGGGCCAAGGTTGCGGAAGTCCACGGGCGCGTGTTAGATGATTTACTCGACCTGTTGGACAAGCATCCCACCTACCGGTTCAACCTGGATGGCAGTTGGATAGTTGAGCAATGGCTTGCGACGCGTTCCGCTGCACAGGTTCGCCGCCTTGGTAAACACACGCGTGCTGGTCGGATTGGCACGAGCGCGTTTTATGCAAGTTTTTACACTGATTACCCTAGTTACGAAACTTTTGTGCGTAATCTGTACTTTGCAAAACAATTGGAGCAGCAGTGTGGTATTCCGTTTGATTTTGCTTTGATTACCGATATACCGGGTAATTCGTGGTCAGTGCCATCGATCCTGGCATCAGCGGGCATACACTACTTTGCATGTGCAGCAAACCAGGATCGTGGCCCGCTCCTAGTGTTGGGGCGTTGGCATTTGCGCTCGCCATTTTGGTGGGAGGGACCGGACGGTAAGCGCGTATTAACTTGGTACTCATCGCATTACCACCAGCTTAAAGCTGTTGCAGGTTTGCCACCTACAATCCAGTCATGTCGAAGCGGCCTAGCACGGTTCCTCGCGATGTACGAGCGGGCGGGTTACAAGCCGGATGCGGTTTTGCTGTACGGCACTGAGGTCGAAAACTTGCCATTGGAGTTTGATGATGCGGGTTTTGTTGATCGGTGGAATAGAGCCTATGCGTATCCGCGGATTGTGATTTGTCGGTTCCCAGAATTTTTCCGCTACATCGAGCAGCGGTATGGAGCAGACCTGCCTGTCGTACGCGGGGAAGCCGGGCCGTATTGGGCCGATAGTGTGACCGGGTTTGCGTGGGCCACGGCACGCGATCGGCTAAACCAGCTTAGGGCGGTTACGGCGGAGGCACTGGCGAGCTTAACCGCCGCGTTGAAGCCTCAACTTCGGTACCCTCATGAATTGTCCAGCGATACTTGGCGAAACATTTTGCTGTATTGCGAGCATTCGTACGGATCGCATCGCACGGGCGGTCAGCCCGAGCACGATGAAACAATTGGCCAGTTGATGGAAAAAGAAGAGCAAGTCGCACGCGCGGAGGGTAACATTCACAAACTCATGCGCCAGGCGCTGAGTCAACTCGCCGATCAAATCCAGACTGAGGGTGCGAATTTAATAGTGTTCAATCCGCTTAGCTGGGTGCACAGCGCCCCCGTGAAGTTCATGGTGGATGAAGGAACCGGTTTGAGAGACGCGGCCACAGGTAGGCTTGTCCCGTACGAAGTGCTGGAGCGCAAGCATGGTGCTCGGAAGATCAGGTTCTGGGCTGAGGATGTGCCGGCAGTCGGATACAAGGTTTATCGCATCGAGCGCGGCCAGGGCACGCCAGCTGCTCCCACACAACCCGAATCACCGACAAAGGTGGTGGAAAACAAGTTTTACCGGATCACGCTCGACCCAGCACGCGCCGCCATTGCGGGGATCTTCGATAAGGAGCTTGGAGTTGAGCTTGTTGACACAGCGAATGAGTACAGACTGAACGAGTACCTGTATGTATCAGGAGGCGACAATTCACAGCTTTTGCGGCCATTACATTGGTTGCCCGAACCGCAACTGACGATTCACCGGACTGAGAGCGGGACCGTGCTCGGGGTAGAACGAACACCTTTGGGACAACGTGTGCGGATGCGGGGGCAGGCATATCGCACACCGCGAATCGAGACGGAGATATTTTTGCCAGACGCAGCCAAACGCGTCGAGTTCCGCAATACAATCGAGATTGAACTCGGATATACAAAGCAAGCCTCGTACTTTGCATTTCCGTTTGCGTTGCGCCCAGCAACTTTTAGATTCAACATTGCTAACGGGTTTGTGAATCCGGCTACGGACCTGTTGGAAGGCGCCTGTAACGAGACCTTCATGGCACAGGATGTCGTGAATGTCTCAGACGGACGCGCTGCGGTTGACCTAGCCGTTGTGGAGAGCCCGTTGATCTGTCTGGGCGATATTGTCCGCGGGCGCTGGCCCAAATGGTTTACCAACGACACGCCCACAGTCTTTTCCTTTGTGTTAAACAACTTTTGGTCCTCGAAATGGATGGGCAGAAAATCGGTCGAGCTCATTTGTCAGTACGCACTCACTAGCCGCGGACAGTTCGACCCAGTTGCTTCAACTTGGTTCGGGTTACAGACGCGGACACCGCTCGAGGCAGGTGAGTTAAAGCCGAGTGACAAGTCGGCGAGAAAACTTGGGGAATTACCGGCTGCAGCGGCCAGCCTTTTGACCCTTCTGCCAACGAATTTAGTGTTGACAGCTTGCAAAGCCGCTGAGGATGGGGGCGGTCTGGTGGTTCGGGTGCGTGAAACTGCTGGCCGGAAAACAGAGGGGATGCTTAAGCTGCCATTTTTCACCGTTATGTCTGCGCATGAAGCAAACCTGCTCGAAGTGCGCGGGCGACCGTTGCCTTACGAGCGCCACGTCGTTCGCTTCAGTATCGGGCCAAACGACGTGGTTACATTGCGGCTAGGCGTGCGGCCCGAGTTGGAGGCCTGCTCCCAATGATTATCGCAGAATACTTGCCTGCGCGGCGGACTGTACTGTGGGACCTAGCCCGGCAGATGGGTATCCGGTACGCAATCGTCAACGCCAAAGCGGAGCGGACCGGGTTGAACCCGCCGTGGGACATTGACGCATTGCGCCAGGTACAACGTGATTTTGCGGAAGCGGGCTTGGCCATTTACGGTCTTGAAAGTGACCAGTTTAACATGGACAGGATCAAGCTCGGGTTGCCCGGCCGGGACGAGGACATCGAGCGGTTTTGTCAACTGGTGATGAACATGGGCGAGTTGGGGATACGATTGCTTTGCTACAATTTCATGCCAAGAATCGGCTGGCTTCGGACCGAGACGGCTGTACCTGCGCGCGGGGGTGCGCTGGTGTCGCGGTTCAATTTGGGCCAATTGCCGCAGGAGTTGACTGAAGTCGGCGAGGTGCCGGCTGAGTGGATTTGGAATAACTACGGTGTTTTTATACAGCGAGTCGTGCCCGTGGCCGAGAAAGCCGGCGTGCAACTTGCACTGCATCCGGACGACCCGCCGTTGCCTGCGGTGCGGGGTGTGGCCAGGATTTTTTTCACGGTGGAAGCCTTTGACAGGGCATATGCGCTAGCGCCCAGCCCGTGTAACGGTGTGACCTTTTGCAGAGCAAACTTCAAACTCATGGGCGCGGATTTACCAGTGTGCATACGTCAATTTGCGGAACAGAAGCGGCTTTTCTTTGTGCACTTGCGTGAGGTGCGCGGTACGGTGGAACAGTTCGAGGAGGTATTCCATGACGAAGCAGCACCTGCGCTGATTGAAACACTTCGTGTTTGCCACGAAGTCGGGTTTACCGGGCCGCTCCGATGTGATCACGTGCCCACACTTGCGGGTGAGCAGAATGAGGAGCCGGGATACGGCACATTGGGACGGCTGTTCGCAAACGGCTACATCATGGGGTTGATGGATGCACTCGGCATTCCACGCGGATGAGACCTGGAACACACATCAAGGTTTTAGCTTCGGGACTGAGTTTCCCCGAGGGGCCGGCTTTCGACTCGAGGGGCACGCTCTGGTTTGTTGAGCTTAAGGGTGGAACTCTCGTGCAGTTTACTGTCGAGGGGCTGCAACGCATCCAAACGAGGGGATCACCTAATGGAATTGCCATCGGATGCAATGATGAAATCTGGTTTTGCGATGCCGGTCAATGCGCGGTCCGCAGGTACAGACCCGGCGACGGCTCGTTTGAGACACTGGTAAGCCATTTGAATGGCAACGTCCTGGCCAAGCCGAACGACCTTGCATTTGATAGTGTTGGGAACTTGGTTTTCACCTGCCCGGGCGGATCCGAAACCGCACCGATCGGTTACGTATGCTGTCTACGGCCAGATGGCAACGTTCAAAAAGTTGCCAGTGGAATGTATTTCCCGAACGGGTTGGCGTTTTGGGATGGGGACCGCGTATTGGTTATTGCCGAGACGCATCGGCAACGGCTCTGGCGTGGTTGGTGGGACGCAGGCACGGCAACTTGGCACGACCCACACCCATGGGCCGATGTCGGGGGGCGCGTTGGCCCGGACGGCATGGCAGTTGGCGCGGATGGGTTGGTGTATGTTGCGGTTTATGGTGCTGGCCACATTAAAGCCGTTGGGCCGGACGGCACAGTAATGGCCGTGTATGAGCTGCCTGGCAGGAACCCGACGAATTGTGCATTTGACCCGAACGGCAAACTTGGGTTGGTCGTTACCGAAGCCGAGAAAGGGCTTTTGTTGAGTTTGCCCGGACTCGGTCCTGGGGCGCCCATATTTAAGCCACACCCAAAATGAGCACAACTCGGCAAACCAACGTAGAGGCTGAAGCCGTTCGGACCGGTCAGGCGGACGAACGGAACACGGCCCGGCCATCTTTTGCAGACTCGTTGACTCAGGGTGAACGCCGCTTGCGCTGGTTTTTGATCGGTTGGATGACGCTTTCGACAGTACTGAATCTGATCGACAAGAACACCTTGGCAATACTCGCACCGACATTGTCCGAGCTGTTTGACATGAGCCAGGCCGATTATGCGCGGATCATCATGGCGTTTCAACTTGCCTATGCGACCATGTACATTGTTGGGGGTAGATTTGTGGATCTCGTGGGGGAGAAAATTGGGATGGCAGCATGTGTGACGTGGTAGTCGGTTTCGGCCATCCTGCATGCGTTCGCACGCGGGGTACTGAGCCTGGGCATATTCAGATTCATGCTTGGGGTCGGTGAGCCGGTAAACTACCCGGCCGCTTTGCGCGCCACTGCGCGATGGTTTGCAAGAGAAGAACGCGGTTTACCAATTGCAATTTGGTCCTCAGGCAGTTCGGTGGGCAGCCTGATTTCTGTACCGATAATCGCATTTTTGACACTGCGTTTTGGATGGCGCGCGGCGTTTATCGTACCCGGATTGGTAGGGCTGATTTGGGCAATTGTGTGGGTGGTGGCTTATCGGCATCCGTCTGTGCGGGTTGACAGCCCCGATACGCCACCCTTGGAAGGTCAATCTGCTGAACCGCATGGCGAACGCACGAAAACGTTTCTTGACTTGGTTGGCAACAGAAAAGTGCTTGCGCTAGTTGGGATGAGGCTGTTGAACGACCCTGTGTGGGTTTTTTACATTGCGTGGATGCCGAAGTTCCTTGCCGAAGTGTGGGGGTTCGATCTACGCCAAATGGCGCTATACGGCTGGATTCCGTTCCTATTTGGGAGCATGGGTGGCATGTTTGGGGGTGCTGCATCCGATTGGCTTGTCCGGCGCGGTCTTGCGCCGGCCAAAGCGCGGAAGACACTTTTGTATCTCACAGGAGCAATTGCACCACTCGGGATGCTGACGGGTTTTGTCGGCTCTGCAGGTGTATCAATTGCGTTACTGGCGCTGATGGCGTTCATTTGCTACACGTGGTTCATCAGCACCGCCGCACTGATGTCGGATATTTTCCCGGAGCGTGTTGTTGGATCAGTACTTGGTTTAGCAGCCGGTGCAGGCCAGTTTGGGGGTATATTTGTTGCATGGCTGGCGGGGCACCTGTTGGAAAGGGGTGGTATTAGCGTGCGCGATTCGTATGCATCTTTGTTCGTGATAGCTGGCTGCGCGCATATCATTGCGTGTGCGAACATGTTTTTCTTTCTTCGCGACAAAACAAAGTAAACTGAATTGCGTTAATGAGGAGTAAAATGAGACGGTTGGACAACAAGGTTGCGATTGTTACAGGCGCGGGCCGCGGAATAGGGGCGGCGCTTGCAAAAGGGCTTGCGCGTGAAGGCGCGGCTGTTGTGGTAAATTACAACAGGTCGGCTGAGCACGCACAAGAAGTTGTGCAAGAGATAATGGCCGCAGGTGGCAAGGCCCTCGCAGTCAAGGCAGACGTACAAAACCTTATGGAGCATGAGCGACTGATTGCCTCGGCGCTGGAGCGTTTTGGCGGATTGGACATTTTGGTGAACAACGCGGGTCTCGAGTACAACGAGCCTTTTTTGAGCACGACCGAAGCGCAGTTCGATCACACAATAGCAGTGAATCTGAAAGGCGTGTATTTTCTCAGCCAGAAAACAGCGCATGAAATGATCAAGGCGGGCAAAGGCGGCAGAATCATTAACATCTCAAGCTGCCACGACACCGTACCGCTGAATAACCGGTCGGCCTATGCGATCAGCAAAGGTGGACTTGCAATGCTTACCAAATCACTGGCACTTGAGCTAGCCGAACACCGGATCACTGTTAATTCGGTTTCCCCCGGTGCAATCTTAACCGACATGAACCGCGAACGGCTTTCGATACCGGAGATCCGGGCAAGGTTGTTGGCCCGGATTCCATTGAACCGGTTGGGCGAGGTTGATGACTGTGTGGGTGCAGTGGTGTTCCTAGCTTCGGCCGAGGCCGATTATGTAACAGGCGCAACACTTTATGTGGATGGCGGCTTGCTTTTGCGGCGACTTTGAACTGTTTCGTATCGCGGCCATGGTGTTTTGAAATTTTACTTCAATGAATAACGACAAAAACAACAGCTCCAAAATGAAAGACGCAACTTCCTATCATACGACCGGCAAACAACCTGCAGATTCCAATAACGGCGATTGCATGGTTGAAACGAAACCAACAGACCGTTCGACCGCACAATGCACAACCGTTGGCGCCCAATCAAAGCCGGAGCAGGCTGAGCCAGAGATTCCAATGCTCGAGATGTGCGCACGGTACAAACGGCTATATGCCGGGCTTGTGTTTGATGTGCTGGAACATTTGGGTTATCCGAACCAGGCGCTAAGTCACGAGATCAGACCAATTTCGCCGGAAATGAAGCTCGCTGGACCGGCTTTCACTTTCAAGGGCGCAACAACAGCCATAAAAGACGAGACCTGGCGCTATCGCAGGCTAAATGCAATTAAGGAAATGAAGTATCCATGTGTCGAGGTGCGAGACCGAACCACCCCGTACAATGTGGCTCTGTATGGTGAGCTAAGTGCCACCACAGCAGCCGCACATGGTGCAGTTGGTGCGGTTATCGACGGTGGTACACGTGACAGTGGTTTTTTAATCTCGATGGGTTTTCCTGTATTTGCGCGATACCAATCCCCAATCGAGGCTTTCGGGCGGGTCATTACAATTGCGCATCAAGTGCCGATCCTACTTTCAGGTGAGTTGACCGAAACGGTTGTGGTTAACCCCGGTGACTTCATCTTCGGTGATATTGACGGTGTGATTGTTATCCCGAAACACTTGACAAGACAGGTGTTGTTGGAAGCCGAACGAATTCTTGGATTGGAAAATGCTGCCCGTGAAGAGTTCAAGCAAGGTCACGATCCAGTTGAGGTCTTCAAGAAATACCGCCGCCTATGATTTCGAGCTAAATCGTAAAAACTTTTTACACTGTCGGCACCCAATTCCGAGGAATTCTTTCTTGTACGGCTCATGAGTACAATCCGACTTTTTATATTTGGCACAATTGGTTTGTGCGCTTGGTTGATTGGCGGGCCAGTTTGTACAGCGCAGCAAGTGGACATTGCAAAGGTTTATGTGGTCCCGTTTTCGCATCTTGACCTTTACTGGGCCGGCACACGAGAAGAATGCCTCAGTCGCGGCAACCGCATAATCAGCAAAGCGGTTCAGATTGCACGTGCGAATCCGGAGTTCAGGTTCCTTATCGAGGACAATGTGTTCCTTCAAAATTACGTTGAAACGCGCATTGGTGGTGTTGGACTGGAACAACTCCGTGAACTCGTGAGGGCGGGTAGCATCGAAATTGCGCCGAAGTGGGTTGGCATATACCAGAACTTGCCTCGCGGTGAAGCGCACGTGCGCAACCATCTGATTGGCAAACGATTTGCACGGGAAGTTTTCGGCGTCGATCCGCAGGTCTCGCATCTCGGAGATCTGCCAGGGTATACAGCGCAGTACCCCCAAATTTTGGCTAAGTCGGGCGTACCATTCATGGTAATGACGCGTATGGGCCCCCCGACTTGTTCACTGTTCCGTTGGCGTGCACCGGACGGTTCAACCGCATTGGTTTGGCACTCGCTGAAGGGTTACGGCTGGGGGATTGGACTCGGTTTGCATCGCGACATGGGTTCGAACGATTTTGCAAAAGTCCTCAAGGACATTCAGCAGGTTCAGGCAACGACCAAGGGACCAATTTACCTTGGGTGGGGGACAGATTTGTGGGCGCCGACCGCCAGGCTGGTTGATAACGTAAAGCTGTTGAATGAAAAACTTGCACCAATCAGATTTCAACTGGCCACACCGCTCGATTATTTCAAGGCTGCAGCGCAGCTCACCGATGTGCCTGAATTTGGCGGTGAAATCCCCTCCTCGTGGGCGAACATAATCTCTTCGTTGAGTCACCTTTGGCCGCCGGTGATTGTTGCCACCGATACCTTGCTGACGGCCGAGAAATTCGGCGCAATCAATTATGCACTCGGCTATGCACAATATCCGCAGGCCGAATTCGGTAGGCTGTGGGAACTTGCACTCCAGTCCATGGACCACAACAATTATGGGCAGGGTGGTGACACCGGCGATGCGCGCAGGCTGGAATACGCGCAAATCCCTACCCTCTGCGCGGGGCAGATACTGCGTGATATGCTTCGCAACATTGCCGAACGGGTACAAGTACCGTTCCCGCGCGCCACGCCGATTGTGGTGTTTAACCCGTTGAATTGGCAGCGGGACGATATAGTGCGAGTGCACGTAAGCATCTATGGTGACGTGGCCGCAGGCGACATACCGCGTACTGTGCGATTGATTGACGACGCGGGGGCACCGGTGCCGTTTTATGAAGAGCAGTCCAGCGGCACGGTGTCACGCGCGCGCGAAATTGTTTTTGTTGCGCGTAATGTGCCTTCGCTCGGTTACCGCACTTACTACGTTATCCCCGCAGACAAACCGGATTCGTTCCCCGCTGCGAGTGAGTTGAAGCTCGATGTTGCGGATCCGGCACGGCCCAAACGAATCTTCGGATCTGACGAGTTGGAAAATGAGTTCTACCGAGTCCGCGTTGACCGTGCTACAGGCCAGATCAACATCTTTGACAAGGAACTTGGACGCCCCGTGGCGACAAATATCGAGTTGGTTGGGGTCGAAATGCGTGGAGGCGATACTTTGAGCAGAATTCCCCGGAGCGGCCGGCTTTTACCAAATACAATCCGCAAAATCGAGATCGAGGAAAACAACCCTGTCAGAACCGTTGCTAGGCTTGATTGCGATCTTGGCGGGGTTGACGTGACACAGCGGTTGACATTATGGGCCGGATTGAAACGGGTCGACCTTGAGAACATCGTCGACTGGGAGCAGAACAAGTTTCTGCAGATCGAGCAGCTCTTTTGTTACCCCGAAACAAACGCAGAGGTGCGATACGGCATACCTTTCGGTTCGGCGGCCTCGACGGATCTGTTCCCGAACTGCGGGCCGCGTGCAGGGGACGAGGTGCCGTACGAAGAGTGGAAAACATGGCGGCAGATTCAAGACTGGGTTTTTGCAGGAGCGGCGGGCGGCGGGCTAACGGTTGCGGCTGACAGGCAGTTTATTACGCTGGGCGACGGTGTGCTGCGATTCGGCATGTTGCGGGGTACATATTCGTCACTTGGTGTGACACGCGCAGGTAGGCCGTATCTTGTACAGGTCCCACCGGTTGGCAAGTACGTGTTTAGATATGCTTTATTTTCCGGCAGAGGGAGTTGGGCATCCGGTAAGTCATATCGAGCAGGCATGGCATTTGCCAATCCATTGGTTGCGGTTACCTCGGTGGACGAGCTAGGGGAAAAAGCCCTGCCGCCGACGCATTCGTTTTGCCAGTTGGATGCCGAGAACCTTGTGGTAACGGCGCTGAAAAAGGCTGAGCAGAGTCACGAACTTATTTTGCGCATGGTGGAGATGGAGGGGCGCGAGGTTGTCACATCTGTTAGGTGGCGCGGGCGCGGTGTCGGAATCCGCAGAGTGAACTTGCTGGAAGAACAGGCTGACAACAAGGTTCAAAAATCGCTCAAGATTAGCCCATTTGAGATTGTTACCGTGCGTTTGGCTATCGAATGAGCAATAGATTGATAGGTTGGCGTTAGACAGTTTCCAACCTACAGGCAGGCCACACAGGATGTTTATTCTATCGCGAAACCGAGCTGTAATTGGTGCGCTTGCTTTGTTTGGCGCAAGCGAGTGCAGTGTGCATTTGGTGCCAGCGTTTGCGGGTCCAGATTACCTAGGGTATGTGAATATGGTTCAGGATGCGCGTGGGGTCTACAAGACGGGGACGCATCGTACCGTATTAATGCGCTACCCGTGCGGCCGAGTTGGGTTATGGTCTATTGACCAGGGCGAGATAGCCGATTGCGTGAGCCGCGGCCTGCGGCTTTACCCGTGTATTGGTGTGATCACCAACAAGGACAACTCGGACTGGCGTGATACTATCCAAGGGGATCCATCGCGAGTAGAGGTGCGGTATCGAACAAATTCACCGGGGCAGGACGTTGCTGTCGAGTTGACGGTCACGCCCCATGTATCGTGTTACCGGTACAGCTTTCCTCGGGCGTCTAAACCTGTCGCGATCGTTTTGACAACGGTTGACGTCCCCGCCCTGATGAGTTGGAACTGGCAGGACAGACTCAAATGGACAAACAATGTAATTAAGGTCATCGATCCCCAAACGGTTGAGCTCACGGTGTCCGGTTTCAAGAAAGCTACGGTGTACTATTACGTGAGATTTAGCGCGCCCGCCGTCGGGCATGGCGTGTTGCAGTGGACCAACGTAGTCGAGGGGCAGAATACAGTGGAGGGCGACCGGGTCGGTGCGTTTCTCAAATTTCTGCCGAGCAACGTGGTTGCAGCAGTCGCAGTTTCGCACATCAGCATGGCACAGGCACGAAACTATTTTGAGGCGGAGTTGGGGGACATGGATTTTGACCGTGCCGCAGCCAAGCTCAAATGTGCATGGGAGGCAAAGCTCGGCCGAGTAGAAGCCACCGGGCCGGAGTTGCGGCTTAGGCAACTCTACACTGCCTTGTATACTGTTTATGCAAATATAATTGACGTGACAGATAACCCGTTTTACTCGGGATACAAGCCCCTTCTGACGATCGCATCGAGTGATTATTGGCAGTACGTTGGCGGCTATATGCGGTGTAATTGGGACCAGTCGCGCGCGGTCTATCCATTGCTGGCGCTTATTGATCCTGAGGTCCTCGCGCATGTATTGAACACTTACCTGGCGCAGTATGAACGTGACGGAGCTTTTGCTGGTAATTGGGACCCGTTTGTTGACCAGAAAGGTGCGCAGGCCAACTACGCCGCTAGCACAGCTTTGCTGGCTTGGTCCCACGGTGTAAAAGGGGTAGATTACGCGCGATTCAAGGCAGCTGCAATTGCCACTGCCCAACGCGGATTCGATCGCGACTTTTTCGAGCTCGGGTACATTCCTGTGGGTAAAGGAAATCCCAACTGCGGGTCGCACACAATTGAAAACGCCACGAGGAGCCATAGTATCGCACTTTTCGCGAGGGCACTCGACGATGACCGCAGTTACCAGCAATTTTGGCGGTGTAGGACGAATTACGCCGTGCTTTTTGACGCTAGCGCAAGACGGTTCAGAACGCGAACTGCTCGGGGCGAATGGGGTGAACTGAAGGGCGGATTTTTTGAAGGCTCGGGTCAAGATTGGGTGTTTGCAGTGCCGCACGACCCATATGGGTTGTTGGGGTTGTACGGTGTGGAGCAAGCCGTTTCCGACATAGAGTCATATGTAAGCCATAAATCCGACTTCAACGATTACAAGTTGGTTTACCCGTATTTGCCCGTGTTCGCCGATCGTGCAGATGTGACACAGAAGCTGATTCGGAACAACTGTGTGCCCAAATTCGACCGGCTGACCATGGCAGAATGGGTGTTTAAGTCAGGCGACCAAGGGTGTTATTACACCAGTAACGCCGGGTTCCTCGCCTGCAGTATATTAGGCTTGTACTGGATGCCAACGGCCGGCTCAACCTGGGTTATTACAACACCGAGTATTGACAGGTACACGCTAAACGGCGTTAAGCGGCTGACCCTTCAGACAATCAACAATTCGCCCTCAAATCATTATATCCGCTCAATTAAATTGGACGGGGCGACCTATCCTAGTTTTCTGATCTCTGGGCGTGTACTAAGCCGGGGCGATCACGCCATAACGCTGGAGTTGACGAATAACCCGGGCAAGCTTGGCACGCTCTATCTGAGCTCAACAGATGGGGAGGTTTTAAAAGTGCTCTCGGACGGGCGTGGATGGATTGAATTTGAGCTTGACCCAATGGCAACTACATGCCGCGCCCACGTGTTTAGCGCCACTGTGCCGCAAAGGGTTACGTTTAACGGTATAAATTTCACCAACTGGAGTTACGATCAAGTGACTAAACTTACCACCCTGTCCGGTCTGTCGAATGGGGTGTGCAGAATTACAGTCCGTTGAACCATGAGAGATAAACAAACTAGTGTGATCCGAACCCGCCTAAGTGTGAAGGCGGCGATCTCGATGCTGGCAGGTGGAACCCTGTATGTGAGTGCAGGCATGGGAGCACTTGCGCAGGGCCCAGATAATGTGATTTACCTCGTGCCATTTTCACATTTGGACCTGTTTTGGGGTGGCACGCGCGAAGAGTGCCTTGCTCGGGGCAACCAAATAATTGCCAAGGCGATTCAATTGGCTGAGCGCTCCCCCCAGTTCAGATTTTTGTTGGAAGACAATGTATTCGTTGCCAACTACATGGATTCGCGTGCCGGCTCACCCGAGGTCGCCAAGCTCAAATCGCTGGTCAAGGCCGGCCGCATTGAAATCGCGCCCAAGTGGGCTGCAATTTTCCAGGGACTGCCTGATGGGGAAGTGCATGCTCGTAACTTGGCAATTGGGAAATGGTACGCGCGTCATGTTTTTGGCGTTGAACCCCAAGTCGCGCACTTGGGGGATCTGCCAGGCTACACCCTGCAGTTCCCACAAATACTGCGCTTGTCAGGTGTTCCATTTGCCGTTATGACGCGGATGGGACCAATGGACAAATCGCTGTTTAACTGGGTTAGCCCAGACGGCTCGAAGGTCTTAATCTGGAATGCCCTCAAAGGATACGGTTGGGGCACATTTCTAACGTCAAAAACACTTACCTCTGCGCAGAAGGCAGACCGGCTCCAAAGAGATTTGGCTGACTTACGCAAACACTATGTCGGCCCAGTATTTATGAACTGGGGCAGCGACCTTTTTACACCGGCAGACGACCTCGTGGGATGTGTTGAGGAGGTCAATAATGCTGGGCTGTTCCGTGTTACGCTGGCAACGCCGACTGAGTTTTTTAATGCTGCAAAGCTTGCATCAAACGTCCCAGAGGCAATAGGTGAGATCCCTGAGTCGTGGCCGAACGTGGTCTCTTCATTGGCACACATGTGGCCGCTCGCTGTCCCAGCAACAGCGACGCTGCTTGCAGCGGAACGGTTTGCAACGATCAATTATGCGTTGGGGTATGCACAGTATCCGCAGGCGGAGTTGGACTTGCTTTGGAAGAAGCTGGTTGAGTCGATGGATCACAACCACAATGGCCAGGGCGGTGCACTAGGCGATAGTCGCAAAATCGAATATTCCCAATTAGCGATGATGCATGGGGGCGAAATTTTGCGTGAGATGCTTAGGAATATTGCTGAACGCGCCCAAATCCCCTTCACAAATGCACTCGCAATTGTTGTGTTTAATCCGTTGGCTGGCTACGTGACGACATCGTCTGCACGCATGTGACACTTTATGGTGAGCCGTCCCCCGGAAACCTAGGCTTGTTCCGCAGCGGAATGCGGCTGCTTGATGCGTCTGGTGCTCCAGTGCCGTTCCACGTCACGGAGTACAGCGAGAATATCTCGCGCGCGCTTCAAGTCGTGTTTTGTGCGCGGGATGTCCCACCACTTGGGTACAAAACATATTACCTCGTCCCCGCCGAAAAGGACGGCCAGGCAGGAGTGGCGGTATCTGCGCGGCTAGACCAGGAAAATGACAGGCGCGAACCGCGTCGCCCGCTTGGATCCGACACAATCGAGAACAGGTTTTATCAGTTGAATGTGGATCGGGCGACGGGTCGGTTTACACTTTTCGACAAGGAACTCGGATCCGATGTGTGTCGCGATATGGAAATTGTTGCAACTGAGGAACGCGGTGGTAATTACATCGGCATTGAGCCACCCACTAGCCGCGTCGTGCCTGCACTTGTTGAGGATGTTGTTGTTGAGGAAACGAACGCGGTCCGCGGGGTCATACGAATTGCAAGCCGAATTGGCGATATTCCGATTACCCAGCGTTTGACCTTGTACAGCGAGTTGAAGCGGTTGGACATCGAAAATGTTGTTCAATGGAAATCGCCCAGATTCCTACGAATCGAGCAGTTGTTCCCGGTGTGCTGCACCAATTCGGCGATTACCTACGGCATTGCATTCGGCGCTAACTCGGCCACGAATCTTTTGCCAGGAACAGGGCCGCGTGCAGGTGACGAAATTAAGCCTGAATCATGGCGCAACTCACGGCTTGTTCAACATTGGATACACGCCGGTAACGATAAGTTTGGTCTGACGATTGCAACTGATCACCAGCAGGTACGGCTTAGCCAAGACGTAATTCGCGCGCAAATGTTGCGCGGCACACGATTTACCTCTGTCAAGGTTGTGCGTGCTAATGAGATCACTTCATTGCATTATCCTCCACCAGGGCTATACACGTTCCGCTATTCGCTCAGCTCAGGTCCCGGCAACTGGAAAGCTACAAAGGCGTATCGGAACGGGTTCAACTTCAATAATCCGTTGTTGGCTGTCAGCGTCGTTGACAATGTGTCTGCCAAATCGTTACCGCCGGAGCAATCTTTCTGTACGTTGGATGCGGATAATCTTGTATTAAGCGCGCTTAAAAAGGCCGATAGGACCGGGGCAATTGTGGTACGAGTGTATGAAGTTGAAGGCATGTCTGCTGAGACAACAGTGCGGTTCCTAGGCCAGATCCGCACGTGTGGGGAGTTGAACCTGCTGGAAGAAGAACTTGCTGTACCTGCGACGTCAACAGTCCGGTTCAACCCGTATCAAATTAAAACGTTTCAGCTGAATGCAACACGCCGAGATGTGAATTGAGTATGAGATGTCCAAATCAGGATCTCGGCAAGCCTGGTACTCGGGCCAGTCTTTTCCGGCACGGTGTGAACAAGCGAGTGGAGCGCAGTCGATTCTCGGCACGGTTCCGAATCGGCCGCCCAAAACGCTCATTAAACTGGTTTTACCCAGTTGCCCGAGCTTGCCGAGTTATACATGGCTTGCATGACACTCACCCGGGTGGCGGCTTCGTGCGGTGTCACAAGTTGGAAACCAGCTTTCCCCCGGATAGTCTCAACAAACATCTCAAGTTGGCTGGGCAACGCCCGTGGCAATTGCTCCCAAGGTTCTTTACCGTCTGCCTTTGCGACCTTTTTGCTCTTGAAATACAGGTTTCCGTTGACAATCAGAGCATGACCCTCTGTACCCGCAACTTGCAGCGTAATAGGGTTTGCTACATCAACCCAGCCAGCCGCCAGCGTGCCTGCAGGGCCAGCCTTAAATTTGAGCATTGCCTGGCCGGTCTCGTCGCACCCACTGTATCTCCCGGTCACAACTCTGACATCCGCTACGACGGACTCGACGTCGCCCATCAGCCACATCATCAGATCGAGCGAATGCGTCCCAAGATCGCCAAACGCACCCACACCAGCAATCTTTGGATCCGCCATCCAACGCCACTCGTTGTCAAACCAGCCATCAAGCGCGCCGTTGTGGCAGTTCCAGGCAGCGATGCGCGTTATTTTGCCAAAACTGCCCAGCGCAATCTGTTCCTTCAGGAACAAATGTTTCGGATCGCAGCGCATAAAGTACCCGGTGGTGAAATGCACATTAGCACGCTTGATTGCATTGGCCATTCGGTAACTTTCGTCCGCTGTGACTCCAAGTGGTTTTTCGACGAACATGTGCTTTTTGGCGGCGGCCGCCCCGAGTACAAGCTCAAGATGCCGGTTTGTCTCAGAACAAATCACAACACCAACCACTTCCTTGTCGCGCCAAATTTGTTCAGGCGTATGGGCTTGGGCTGCGCCCAACTTGGCCGCGTTTTTGGAGGCGCGGTCACGATCATGATCCCAAACAAACTTGACGTGTACGTCCGGCATGTTTGTGATTTGCCTGACAAAGCCGGGGGTGTGAATGTGCGCGCAACCAACAAGCGCAAGTGTGACCCGTTTATTAGGGAGTTCGGTGTTGTTGGCTTCAATTGTAGGCGCGGTTGCAATTGCAACGCCTGCAGCAGCGGTTGTCTTCAAAAAATGCCGTCGTGAAATGGTCGCATTCATTGTCGTCTGTTTTTCAAATGCTCACGTTTAATGTTGTTTGTGTCAATTGTACAGGCGGCCGCCTTGCTTGGTGTCTGCGGGTATCGTTGACATTTCTAAGCGAGGCGTGTTCTAGGCAGTTTGTGTGGTACGCGTCTGCGGCAAAGTACGGGTTGAGGTTTTGCTCTTTTATCTGGTTGACAGCGCGCCATGGCCTACAACCGTACCCAGACACGCATGAACGGCCCATATTAGCGGACGAAAACCAACTGTGTATCGGGAATCATGACCAAGAGCAAATCCCCTAGGTGTCCATTATGAACACGACAATGCTAGCTGCGGTTCTGTACGGTGCACGCGACTTAAGGGTCGAATCGTGTAAACTGCCGGAGTTGGAGCCAGGGCAGGTCCTTGTAAAGGTTCGGCGAGCCGGTATTTGTGGATCCGATTTGCATTACTTCGCACATGGATACTGCGGCTCATTTGTGCCGTCGCGCCCTTTCATTTTAGGACATGAGTTTGCAGGCGAAGTTGTGGCGTGTGCCAATGACGTAATCAAACCTGAGATAGGCACTCGCGTCACCGTCAACCCGGCCCGTCCGTGCGGGTTCTGCAATTACTGCAAGTCAGGCAAGGGAAATCTGTGTCAGCACGCAAAGATGCTTGGCAGCGCAAGCACAACACCACCGCGTGACGGTGCGTTTGCACAGTTTGTTGCCGCTTATGCTGACCAGTGTATCGAGCTGCCGCCCCAGATAGATGATAGTGTGGGTGCGATGATTGAACCGCTTGCGGTCGCACTACATGCCTTAAAGGTTGCAGGTGACATTGCTGCTCATTCTGTGCTTGTGACAGGTGCAGGCCCAATTGGGCTGCTTATTGCGATGAGCGCGCGGGTATACGGTGCGGCACCGGTAGCAGTGAGTGAAATTGTGGATGCACGCCGACAAGCTGCGACGTTCTTTGGGGTGGATGCAGTTCTTAATCCAGGTGCAGAGACATTTGTCGAGGCTGCTCGGAAAGTTGCACCTGATGGGTTCGACGTTATATTTGAAGCATCAGGCACGCCAGCCGCACTCGGGCAAGCTTTTGGCTTGGTCCGACGCGGTGGCACGATTGTCCAGGTTGGCACTGTTGTAACGGGTGCAATACCGCTTCCTGCAAATGACCTGATGATACGTGAGCTGCAGTACATCGGCAGCTTCAGGTATTTAACCGAATTCAGCGCTGCTGTTCAGCTGATTGCATCTGGGCGGTTGGATGTAAGCCCACTTATTAGCCGTGTTTTTCCGCTTAACCAGGTCTGTGCAGCATTCAAATTCAGCCTTGGCAAACAAGGCGTTCTGAAAGTTCAGATTGAAGTCCCGTAGCGTCTGCCGGCCGACCTCGAGAAAAGGGGTGCAGCAAACACTTGATTGGTCCTTTTTTGGCATGTTGCGTCGGCATTTTCTACAAGCGGACCACCGGAGCTGATCACGTCGAGCGTAGTAATTTTCTCGGAAAAGCGTTGAAACTGCGCCTCTAGTGGTTGAACAAGTAAAGAGCCTGTGGCTAACGGAGAAGGAGGACTCACACCTGCAACGGTATGGTAAGTCCTCGCTGGCCAGTCTGTAATAGTATGACGGTAGCTGGAAAAAACCAAAGCAATGTCACCTTTGATGATATGAACCAAATGATGATGGGCTCTCACCGTCGGTTTCTTGTGGATGCGAAAAGCCTATAAGTGGCAATGTGGAGAAGGGTTGTTACGCCAAGCTAGACCGTGCCCCCTTAAACACGGACGCTTTGAGACAATGGCTTCGTCGTCTGGGGCGATATTCAGTGGGCATTGGCGGGTTGATCCTCTGGCGAGCATTGCTTGAGCGCTTCAGGCACACTGTCCGATAAGCACTGAAACATGGATATGCCTCGCGTATGGAGAGCGTCCAGCTTCGTCCATAGGGTGAGGCTTTACGAACTAACATCCAGATAGCGAGGCGTTGAACATGATTCCCCACATTTGACTGCTGAACACGAAACTTGCTTTAGTGGTCGAGGTTTACGGTCTCATTGGGAACAAAGTATGCCGTGTTCTGCGGTCGGACACCTTGCATTGTCAATCCCGTTGATATTCTCGGCCCCGCTCGGGCTGCGACTGAAGACTTCGCACATATCAGATGCACTTGTGTGCCGACTTGGTGGTGTCTTCTGCGGCCCCTTGCAATAGACTGAAGTTGGGAAGAGACAGTTTTTCGAGGCAGTTTGAATTTTGATCGTAGCGCAGCCAGCGGCAGCGGCTCAGTGGCTCCTGTGACGGATGCATTGTAAAGCAGTTTCCTTAAGGAGACATAGAGCAAGTGTAAAATGGTTGAATGTGCGGTTTGCATATCGGGAGTTGGATTTTTATGATTGACCTGCACGCCGGGGTCGGCCAAGCTTAACGCGGTGCTGGACGGGTGCGGAACCTGTCCACCTGTCCGAAGACGTCATCTAAAGCACAAAAAAGATGAAGGCTAAATTAATTATCTGCGTCGTCACAGTTGCACTGCTTTGCACGGTTGTAAATGGTGAGTTAATAACTGATAACCAACCTCCACCAAAAGTCAGGTTGAATGTGCCGCCGAAAGCCGCGCTGTTTAGCTTGCACGACGTGCGTCTGTTGGACGGGCCGTTCAAACAAGCGCAGGACATAGCAGTAAAATACCTGCTGAGTCTTGATTCGGACAGGTTGCTGGCAAGGTACAGAATGGAAGCTGGGCTTGAGCCAAAAGCACAGCCGTATGGCGGGTGGGAAGCACAGGGTATCGCAGGTCATTCGCTGGGGCATTACCTGAGCGGCTGTGCGCTTGCATATGCTTCAACGGGCGACAAACGTTTCCTAGACCGGGTCAACTACATTGTTGACCAGCTCGCTGAATGCCAGCGTGCCATCGGTACCGGGTACGTCGCAGGTATCCCAAACGGTAAACGTGTATATGCCGAAGTTGCGGCTGGGAATATTCGGTCCAGCGGTTTCGATCTGAACGGGTCGTGGGTACCGAACTACAACCTGCACAAGCTTTTCGCTGGCTTACGCGACGCGTACAGGCTTTGCACAAACAAAACCGCGCTCGAAGTGGCGAAAAAACTGGCCGACTGGTTCGACTCTGTCCATGCCAATCTCACCGAGGAACAAATGCAACGCGTGCTGGCATGTGAGCACGGTGGCCTAAACGAAACTTTTGCCGACCTGTACGCCGACACAGGTAATGAGCGGTACCTGAAACTGGCTCGTAGGATTTACCACAAGGCAATCCTCGAGCCGCTTGCACGCGGTGAAGACATTTTGCCTGGCAAACACGCAAACACACAGATCCCGAAGCTGATCGGGCTAGCCACACTTTACGAGTTGACCGGGAATGAAACCGACCGCAGTGCGGCAAACTTTTTCTGGGAACGCGTCGTGTACCACCACTCGTACGTGACCGGCAGCCATAGCGACCGCGAATATTTCGGTCCGCCAGACCGGCTCAATAACCGGCTCAGCCCGAACACAGCCGAAACATGCAACGTGTATAACATGTTAAAGCTCACCCGACATGTGTTCGGTTGGAATCCGAGTGCCGCAGTAGCAGACTTCTACGAACGCGCTCTACTTAACCACATTCGCGCCACGCAACATCCCGACGGGCGCGTCATGTACTACCTCTCGCTGCAGCCGGGCCACTACAAGGAGTATCAGACGCATACAAACAGTTTCACCTGTTGTGTCGGCACGGGCATGGAAAACCACGTCAGGTACGCTGAAGCAATCTACTTCCACGACAAAGACGGTCTGTGTGTGAACCTGTTCATTGCATCCGAGCTGAATTGGCGCGCGCGCGGGGTCAAAGTCAGGCAAGACACCGCTTGGCCCGAGAGCGACACTGCAACGTTGACTTTCAGTTGCAAATCACCGCAAGAATTTACACTGCGCATTCGGCATCCACACTGGGCTGAAAAGCTCGTGGTCAAAGTCAATGGTAGGCAGCTTACGCAACAGACCAAACCTTCCAGCTACTTCGAGCTGCGGCGGCGCTGGCGCACCGGTGATAAGGTCGAGGTCTCTTTTCCAATGCACCTGCGCACTGAATCAATGCCGGATAACACAAACCGAATCGCAATTTTCTACGGACCGACCGTGCTCGCATCTGATTTGGGCCCTGTGCCCGACGCGGAAGCTGGTAAACCAGGTTACGTGCCTGTAATGCTAACTGAGGGCAGGCCAGTTACAAATTGGATCAAGCAGGTGTCGAAACTACCGCTTAAGTTCCGGACAGTCGGCGTTGGTAAACCGCGTGATGTCGAGTTGGTGCCGTTGTGGCAATTGCACGATCGCAGGTACACAGTGTACCTCGATCTGTTCTCAAAAGACGAGTGGGCACAACGCGAAGCTGAGATCCGTGCCGAAGAACAACGCCAACTGGAGCTTGTAGCACGAACAACTGACATCTTGCACATCGGTGAGATGCAACCCGAGCGCGATCACAATCTGCAGGGCGAAAACACATCTGTTGGCGAGTTCGCAGGACGCAAGTGGCGTCATGCAACCGATGGCGGCTGGTTCAGCTTCGAAATGAAGGTACCGCAAGACGCACCTGCAGAGCTAGTGTGTACTTACTGGGGCGGCGACAGCGGAAACCGCGTATTCGATATCCTGGTAGATGGCGAAAAAATTGCCACACAACGGCTACGCGGCAACCGACAAAACCGGTTCTACGACGTTACGTATCCAATCCCGGAAAATCTTACGCGTGGCAAACAAAAGGTCACAGTCAAGTTCCAAGCGCACCCAGATGCGACCGCCGGGGGTGTGTTCGGTGTGCGAATGGTTAAGGGTGCGCCCGGCACTCAGACACAACAAGAACCAAACCCGACACCTGGCGGTGCATCAATTAGCACTGGCAACAATCTGCTGCAAAACCCGTCCTTTGAAGATGTCGAGGGCGACCGACCGCGCGCTTGGCGACAAGAACAATGGCAGGGCGAAGGTACGTTTGCCGTAGCAAATATCGGCCGCACCGGTAACCGAAGCGTAATGATTTCTTCGGCGGAGGGTGCAGACATTGCCTGGGCAACCACTGTTGATGTAGAGCCGAATGCACGGTACCGACTTACCGGATGGATCAAAACTGAAAATGTCATAGCAACTAGTGGGATGGGTGCGCTGTTTAACGTACACGGGTTGGACGGCGCAGTAACTGAGGCTGTTACAGGAACAAAGGATTGGACACGTGTGCAGGTGGAATTCGATACCGAAGACCTGACAAGCATCCAGGTGAACTGTTTGTTTGGTGGATGGGGCTTGGCCACAGGTAAAGCATGGTACGACGACGTGCGACTCGAGCTGGTCAGTAAACGTCCGCAGAGCACAAATTCCGCGCCGTCGCGGATCGTGATTGATGCTGCAAAAACAATGGAGCCGATTCCACTTTATATCTACGGCCAGTTCATCGAACATCTCGGCCGGTGCATATACGGCGGCATTTGGGCTGAAATGCTTGAGGACAGAAAATTTTACTACCCGATTACGGCCGACTACAGGCCTTACCGTGGTTTGACGGATCAACCATTCCCAATCATAGGCGCTTCTCCGTGGCAGATCATTGGTCGCGCTGATTCGGTGACGATGAACACAAACCAACCATTTGTCGGCAAACATACACCACAAATTCGTGCTGGGGCAGGGATCCGGCAGCTCGACCTAGGTGTAACCCAGGGCAAAAAATACACAGGCTACGCATGGTTGAAGTCGGCTGACGCCGGAGTTGCGTCCGTGGAAATTGCTCTGGTGTGGGGCGACTCACAGGCGGATCGGCAGATTGCGAAAATTGAACAGATAGGTCGCGAATATCGTAAGTTCACATTTGAGTTCGTCGCGGGTGCAACTACAGACAAAGCTGCGTTCGAGTTGCGGGTCATTTCGGGAACAGCCTTGGTTGGCACTCTGTCGCTCATGCCGGCAGACAATATTGAAGGCATGCGCGCAGACACGCTTGCGCTACTCAAAGAATTGAATGCGCCAATTTATCGTTGGCCGGGTGGTAACTTTGTCAGTGGATACGACTGGCACGATGGTATCGGTGAACGCGACCGCCGTCCGCCACGAAAAAATCCTGCTTGGACAGGTGTCGAGCCCAACGACTTCGGTTTGCATGAGTATATTCGGTTTTGCCGGCTGCTAAATGCCGAGCCAATGATCACCGTTAACACCGGCTTTGGCGATGCACACTCGGCTGCTGCTTTGCTCGAGTATTGCAATGGTCCTACCAACACTTTCTGGGGCTGGCGCCGCGCTACAAACGGCGCACCTGAGCCGTTCAACGTCAAGCATTGGTGTATCGGCAATGAGATGTGGGGAAGTTGGCAACTCGGACACATGCGGCTGGAACATTATGTGCTGAAACACAACTGGGTGGTTGAAAAAATGCGCGAAATTGACCCGCGGATTCTCTGTTACGCCTCCGGCGATGCCGGCCCGTGGAGCAGGGGCCTGTTGCAAAACTGTGCGGATTACATGGATTACATAGCCGAACATTTCTATTGCCAGGAACGCCGAAGCTTGCCAGCGCATGTGCGCCAAGTACCGGATAATATCCGGCGCAAAGCTGAGTTCCATCGCAATGTGCGCCGAGAGCTGGCCGCGTTGAAGGACAAAGATATCCGTATCGCAATGACAGAATGGAACTACTGGTACGGACCGCATGTGTTTGGCGAACTTGGGACACGATATTTCCTCAAGGATGCACTTGGTATTGCCGCAGGCCTGCACGAATACGCTCGTAACACAGACATCATCGCCTCCGCATTCTATGCACAAACAGTCAATGTGATCGGATGCATTAAGACAAGCCGACGCAACGCTGCATTCGAAACCACCGGCCTAGTACTGAAACTATATCGCCATCACTTCGGCCGGTTGCCGGTTGCAACACAGACAACAGGCACAATCGACGCGCAAGCAGCTTGGACTAGCGACCGCAAAACACTCACGATCGGTATTGTCAATCCATCCCTGCAAGAGGCCAAAGTCGAACTCAGCTTGCAAGGCGCAAAACTCACGGGCCGAGGCAAACGTTGGCAGATCGCAGGCACCGACCCGATGGCTTATAACGATCCGGATCTACCCCCGGGTATTGTCATCGTGGAACAAACGGTGTCCGGTCTCAGTAACACACTCACGGTAGCGCCCTGCAGCGTAACACTATTCAGTTTGGAAGCCGAATAACAGCCCCCGTTACCGCACGGTGTTTTGCGTGTGGTGCTGATCCACCCCAGCAGGGCTGGACGACACATTTTTGCGGCGTGCCGCATTTCCGGATTGGTCGCCGCACGATTTGTATTCAAGCGTTTCTCTTCTGCGTTTGTTCGCATGCAAAAACGCACAGGCCAGTCTGAACAACACGGACTTGTAAACACTATCCGTGTAGGGGCGGTAAAAGCGTTTTCGCTTTGTAACTACACCGTTTAACCCGGATTACTTGTTTGGATGGCGAGCGCAGGCGCACCGCGTGCGAGTTTGCGCGCCCGCGCGTAAAACACCCTCAGGACAAACTTGTCCCGAAACGACCAGCACGCCGCGCCGAAAGGTTTTGGGGGCAATGCACCCCAAGCGACACCCAGGAGCGCGTGTGCCCACCCGTATCCGGGTTTTTCAGGTTTGGTTGGTTAGGCCATGCTCTGCATGCTGCGCTCGTAATTCGCGTCCTGCCTTTTTGGCAATGTTGCAATTCCAAATCGTGAAATCACAATTGAACACGCGTAAACCGTGCCTGTATCAAAAACATTGGTTGACACGCAACAGTGAACAGATTCAAATCGCACTTGACTTGGCGCCTAAACCCGGCTACGCGTAAAACGCAATGCCACAAACCGAATGAACCGGTTTTATCAGATTGATACGGCGCGGATCAGTCTAAGGGAATACTGGTGGGGGACAAAATCGCCTGTGTTGATTATCGGCCTGCTGGTTAAACTGCTTGGTATCCGGTTACCTGCGTCCACAGACGATCCAAACACAGAATCAACTCTGCCTTTTCAGGCTGATGGCCTACCACCGGACGTGGCTACCAAGTTTGCCCCGGTCGCAGCCGAGCTGGAGAAACTTGGCTTCATTGAGCCTGTGCATCACGTTTTCCATGACCCTGGCACACGCACAACCATCTATTGGGCAACGTTCAGACATTCGTCAGGCAAATACTTCGCACGGATTCATAATCGGCTGTGGCACCAAGCACAAAAAGCTGATCGAGGTCTGTTTGTGATGTTTTTCACCGAGTTTGCAGATGGCACTTTCCTTGTGTCGTCTTCGGGCAAACCGGATCTTGCCACACCCCCGACCGTCCAGATGAACTGGATGCCAAAAACCGACGTTGAACGGCTTTGGGCAAAGCATCAACAGCTCACGGTACAATTGAGTCAGCGCAAGATGATCGAGCCGGTTACATCGAGCGCACAACTCATAGCTGCCTCGGAACGACACCACATCCTGCTGCGCGATTTTAACCTCGAGCGGGGTGTGTTCCGGCCACGCACTGAAACCGAACAGGCCCAAGTAGATGAATACGCAAAAAACGTAGAACAAGCAATAACAGGCGGACTTGAACACGCTGAAGTATTGGCTGAGCTGGAGCGGCTGCAGACAAGGTCCCAGAAACCGAATTGGTGGACCACAATTCTTGTGTTGGGCGCGACAATCATTTTGTTTGTTGCACTTGGCGCAGCCCGGTGGAGTTGGGAATTTACACTTTTACTCATTCCAGTGTTGTTACTGCACGAGACGGGGCACTGGGTTGCCATGCGCCTGTTCAAGTATCGCAACCTGCGCATGTTTTTCATACCGCTTTTTGGTGCGGCTGTCACAGGGCAAAACTGGAATGTGCCCGGCTGGAAAAAAGCCCTCGTATCGCTGGCCGGGCCGGTTCCGGGTATTGTGCTTGGGCTTTTGCTGTTGGTTGCGGCTTGGGCATTCAAAGCATTTGCGCTCTTACAACTGGCAATCCTGCTGCTGCTGGTTAACTGGTTCAATCTACTGCCTGTTCTGCCTTTAGACGGTGGACATGTACTGCAGGCTACGCTGTTTTGCCGAAACAGATGGCTTGACTTTGGGTTCCGTGTAGCTGCGGTATTGATCCTGTTACTGCTGTCTGTAATTGGGGTGGGAAAACTGTTCATGTGCCTTGCCATTCTGTTTGCAGTCGGTCTGCCGGTCGCATTCAAGCTTGGCAAGGTAACAGACCAACTACGCCGACAGGCCCTGCCGACACCGGTAGCGGGCGAAGATCGCATCCCCCAAGAAACGGCTCACGCAATCATCACGGCGCTTAAAACCGAGTTTCCCAAAGGCATGAATAACAAGACACTTGCATCGTATGCCCTGAATGTATTTGAAACGCTCAACGCAAAGCCGCCAAGTGTCCTTGCAACAGTTGGACTGCTGGCGCTACACACAGGCGCGTTGCTTATAATCCCATTGTTCGGCTTGGTAATGGTGGTCCTGATGCGGGGTGGCGAGTTTTCGCGGGTTGCAAGTGCACCGTCAACACAACCGAAATACAGTGTCGAATGCGATAGCTGGCGTGCATGGCCCGAGCAGTCCAACCTGCGGTCCACCGCGGAAACGCGAAGTCTTTTGGTTGCCACTTTCGACAAGCCCCAAATCGCCTCTGGCACGTTTGCTGAGTTAACCAACCAGTTGCCAACAACTGCGCGCATGGGCTTGTTTGGGTACACGATACTGCTGTCTATGCCTGGGCCTGATGCAACAGTACAAAACCCATGGTTTCACCAAGCGCAAGCGCGCACCGCAAATTCGTTCGTCGCGCCAGGTGACCAGGCCGTTGTCGTGAGGTTCCGTTTCACTTGTCCGAACCAGACAATTGCAGCAAACATCGCTCGCGAACTTCGAGATTACTTCGTGCCCGATTTGCAATATGCACTTTTGCCCCCTTGGGCGCCGCAAGCCCGAACACCAGCATTTGACAAATACCGCGCGGCACGCCGAGCCTGGCGGCGGATTGAGCGCGAACTCCAACAAGCCTGGAAAGACCCTGCCGTAACCAAAATCGAGAAAAAATTTGCCGACGCACTCCGGCGCCGTGACACAGGTGAGCAGGAACGGCTCCTCCAAGAACGCAACAAACTCATTGCCGATCTGCAATCTGGCATTCGAGACTGTCTCCGGACGAACATAGTTAATCCAATTGACCTCGAGTTGCTGGAGCTAAATGCTTTGTTCGCAAATGTGCCTTGGACCAACACAGCCGAGCGCGCCGCTCTGGTCAGACAAATTGCACGTAAACTCGGTACACTCCCAACCGGTGCCGGTTCCGAAAGCGCTGCTGCCTACTGCACAACATTCGGCTCACTGACGCAGCGTAAACAGATAATCGAAATCCATGCCTTAAGTTTCAAAGACCCCATGATTGGCCTGCCGGCATTTATTGATTGGGTCTGCAGTTGTGGATGCGACAACATCAAATACGAGTTCGTTCCAGGCTTCTTTTTCGGAGATGTCCAATCCAAATCCACATCCCAGTGAAGTTATCTGCAACTTCAGCCAACTCATTGCAGGGCAAGTGATCCGTGCACCTGTCCTTTCTGGTTTGCCCACCACCAACCAGCTGCAATACTACTACTCGCATAGTGGGCGCGCTCAACAAGGGTTCAGACTGCGCTTTCTTCAGGCCAGGTTGATTACTCTAGTTGCGCGCAGCCGAAAGCTCAGCGTGTTAATCGCGTCAAACTGTTTCATATCGAGAATCAAATTGACCTGTGTGGCACAGGCTATCAGCTTGTTTTTTACGAACTATCAACCAGCGTGTCCATGGCCACGGGCCGTGCACGGCATTTAGCAGCAGAATTTTCCTGCAGCCGTTCGATAGCGTCGAGACTCGCCAGGCCGAACAAACATGATTTCCAAAAAGCTTTGCTTACACACGCACATATAGCCCGGTGCGGAGGGCACTACCTGGTTCAGCGTCTAGGCATGGGGGTGACAGTGCCTCTTGACGTTATTGGTGCCCAAAACAGTTGATGCAGCAGTTTGGGGGCGTAGCCGTGGCCCGCGAAACCGCTACTGCCTCAAGGCATTCTTAAGCATACCTATGCGCAGTGCTAATGAGCCGCGGCCAATGTGAGCTACACTTAGGGTAGGGTATGCTCAGCCGAGGCGTTGGCGGAAACGCACAATGCACAGGGTGAAAAAACCGAGCGCCATGCCGCTGAGCACGGCGTAGTTGAGCCAATAATCCGAAATCGAAGCACCGCGCAGCATGATCGCGCGCATCAACTCGATGAAATAAGTGGCGGGTATGCCGGCGCTGATCCACTGGAAAAACCGCGGCATGTTTTCGATTGGGAAAATGAATCCCGAGAAAAATACCGAGGGCAAAATCAGCGCCATGCACATTTGGAGTGCTTGCATGTGATTCTGCGCAATCGTTGAAATGAGCAGACCCACGCTCAGCAGTGCAAACACGTACAAGAACGCAGCAACAAATAACGCTGTCACATCTCCGCGGGTTGGGATTTGGAATACCCACCGTGCAACCAGAAAAATGCCCGTTGCCATCGTCATTGAAATACATAGGTAAGGCACAATTTTGCCTAGCATCAGACCCGAACGCGTTAGAGGTGATACGAGCAGGTTTTCGAGCGTGCCGCGTTCGCGCTCGCGTACAACGGACAATGCGGTGGTCAACATCGTGGCAATTTGCAAGGCCAGTCCCATTACCCCTGGCACAAAAAAATTCGGGCTTTTTAATGTTGGGTTGTAAAGAATCTGCGGACGCACCTCGAGTGGTAGTTGTCGACGGCCCGCCTCACGCATCATGGTCAACAACGATTCACGCAAAGCCACTCCCAACGAAGTCTGCAAGGCCTGCATTGCGATGGTTGAACTTGACCCGTCAATGAGCACCTGGACTTGTGCATTTCGGCCTGCGCGCAGGTTGCGTGTGAAGTCGGGTGGGATTTGTACGCCTACGTACGCTTTGCCCCGTCGGATCGCTGCGGCTAGTTCTTCGATGTTTTGAACTTCGCCTGCGATCTTGAGAGTGGCCGTATTTTGTAACTTGTCCAAAAACAGTCTGCTCTCAGTTGTGCGGTCTTGGTCGAGCACGACTGTGCGCATGTGTTTTACGTCGTTGTCCAGCGCGTAGCCGAAGGCAATGATCTGCACCACCGGCGGAAAGAACATGAAGAACAGCGTCGTCGGATCGCGGAACACGACGGTGAATTCCTTCAGCAGCATGGCCGTGAAGCCGCGGAACGGAGTCTTCATAAATCCGAAACTAAAAATGCGAAATTCGAAGCTCGAACCCACAAAGCAACGCCCCATCTAGGGCAAAAATGGGGAATAGGACAAAACACGTTCATTTGCTGTTGCCTTCCTTTTGCTTCGCTGTGAGTGTTACGAACACATCCTCCAGCGAAGGCGCAATGGGCCGAATGTCGGCGTTTTGAATACCGGCTTCGGCCAGTCGGTTTGCCAGTGCAGCTTCACTCATGTTGTGCTCGACCAACAAGCGCATAGATTGACCAAACACGGTTGCGCTGTGCACTCCGGGCATACGGCGCACAGCTTGCAATGCAAGAGTTACGTGGTCACACGTGACGTCGAGTCGGCGTGTGCCGGGCGGATTCACAGGTGGCAACTGCTTGAGCACATCCGGCTCACCGCACACGATGAGCTTGGACATGTAAATGTAGGCCACGTGCGAGCAGCGCTCAGCTTCGTCCATGTAATGCGTTGTTACAAACAATGTCATTCCTTGGCCTGCAAACTCGAACAATATGTCCCACAACTCGCGCCGTGCCACTGGGTCAATGCCGGCAGTTGGCTCGTCGAGGAACAGCACCTGCGGCTTGTGTATAAGTGCGCAAGCCATCGCAAGGCGTTGGCGCCAGCCGCCAGACAGCACCGCAGCGCGCATGTTCAAATACGGCTCGAGGTGCGTCAGGGCGACCAACTCGTCGGTGCGTTCGCGTAATGCACTGCCGTGCAAGCCGTACAGCCGGCCGTAAAACCTGAGGTTTTCAAGCACTGTTAGCTCGTCATAAAGCGAAAATTTTTGAGACATGTATCCGATGATGCCTTTGAGCTGGTCAGACTCGCGGGTAACATCCAACCCGGCAATGGTGGCGTGCCCATCTGTTGGCTCGAGTATGCCACACAAGATTCGGATTACTGTGGATTTACCCGACCCGTTCGGGCCGAGAAATCCGAAAATAGCCCCCTTGGGCACGGAAAAACAGACGTGGTCAACTGCGATCACATGTCCAAACTTCTTGGTAAGGTTTTCTGCGTAAACCATCGAACTCGCCTCGTTCATGCTGTAACAGCCACTCGGCACTGGCATTACGATACGGTCGGCATCCTTCTTTCACGTGTTGAGGTTCAACAAAGCGAAACGCTGCCTGTTACCGGAAATTAACTCGCTTAAGCAGCGGCGCGTTGCCCTGCGAAGTATCAATCTCGTAATCACCGTCGGGAACAGTCTGGCCCTGCATACACCTTTGCCACAGTTTTTGTACGTGAAACTGCATTTTTTTATCCAGTTTCTCAGCTAGGGATTTTATGCGGTCAATCCCACGACTACTCGGGTGTAGAAATGATAACCCGAAACTGGCTTTTCCATTTCTGATTGAAACGAGCATCTTGTTCAACGAAACATCCGCTATAGTCTTCGGCCCCACCGGGTCGTAGTGAGCAGATACTTTATCGCGTAGTTCAACTAGTGACTTGTGTGTGTCCCAGTACTGTTGTGGAACTACATTGTCTGGAATTCGTACTTCGCTACGTTGCTTAAACGGTCTAGCGTACAGCACCGCCAGTGCGGTAAATAACACCTCGTATAGTGGATGAAGCGGACCGATTTTTTCGCGCTGGATGTAGTCGCACAACTTAGCCACCTCCGAAAACGTAATTGCTGCGTGTTGGAACTTCCAAAACTCGATACGGTCTTTGTAAGCAAGCTTAACCATAAGAACAGCGTGTAAATGTCAACATGTTTATGCCGAGCGCACATGTTTTTGAGCGCGCTCAGCGACCAACACTAACTTGGTTGATCTGGAAAAACACATCTACTGCCATACCGGCGCGGAATGCGCCCGTGCGATTGTCAAGTCGCACTTTGACCGGGTACACTTGTTTGATCCGTTCTTCGATGGTCTGGACATTTCGGGGTGTGAACTCGGCCATCCGACTGATGAACTCGATTACACCTTCGAACTCGCGGTTTGGGAACGCGTCCACGCGCACTTTTACAGTGTCGCCCAACCTAAGATGACCGAGCCACGATTCAGGCACGTAGACACGTGCATACGTACGGTCAGGAAACAACACTGTGGCAACTTCGCGGTTTGGGGCCAGTACATCCCCTTGCCGCACATGTAACACTTCAAGCACGCAATTCGTCGGTGCAACGATTTGCATTTCACGCAGTTGTGCTTGTAGCTCGGCTAACTGCGCGCGTGCCTGAGCAATCTGTTCTGGCTTTGTGCCTGCAAGTAACATGTCGTACCTGCTTTTGGCTGCAGCAGCGCTTTTCTCAAGTGCAGAGGCACGGCTGATGGCAAGGTCGTATTCCGCAGTTGAGATAGTCTTCTTTTCGAACAGCTCAGTCGCACGTTTTGCGTCTGCACGCGCAAACTGGAGCTGGGCCAGTTGCGCTTCCCATTCCGCCTTTGCGATGGCGATTTCTTCCTTGCGGGGACCGGCTTCAAGCTCGGCCAGTACTGCTGCAGCGCGGTCGCAACGTGCCCGAAGTTCTGTTGCCTCAAGCTCGACAATAACCTGGCCGTTTGTCAAAAACTCGCCTTCCTGTGCCAAGATTCTTTCGACACGCCCCCCATAACGCGATGCAAGTCGGGCTTCGTCTGTCTCGATCGTACCCGAGACAAATGGCCGGCTATTGTTCCGGCTACATCCAGCACACAGAACGGCAAGCCAGAACAGTACGACCCGGATAAGTACATTTGCGTGCACCGGTACCAACATTACCAAACAACAAATGCGTGTTCAACCCGGTGCCTTGTCCGAGCGCCGCACAAATCCTGCAGCTTCGGTTTAGGTGCGTTCACATGCCCGGGCTGCAAAGCTTGGCGAACCTTTCATGAGCCGCGCGCCAGGTTGGTATCAGGTCCTGCTGCGGTTCGAACTCGCGCACGTCGAATGATTTGCGCACGACCTCGCGCATTTCAGAAAGTGACGCTAGTTCGCCCGAGGCCATTACTTGCGTAAGCACGTTTCCGAGCGCTGTTGCTTCTACTGGCCCAGCCAACACGGGCCGCTCGCACGCAGTTGCAGCGAACTGGTTGAGCAAGTCATTTTGTGACCCGCCACCAACAATGTGGATTGCGTCGATCCGCCGGCCAATCAATTCCTGTAGCCACCCCAACACTAGGCGGTACTTAAGTGCCAGGCTTTCCAGAGCGCACCTGACAAGCTCGCCTTCGGTCTGTGGGACAGGTTGCCCGGTCTTGCGGCAAAAAGCCTGGATGGCCGCTGGCATGTCTGGTGGGTTAAAGAATGACGGATCGTCTGGGTTAACCAACGAGCGTAATGCAGGCGCTTTTGCAGCCAACCGAACGAGCTCTGCGTAACCGAGCTTTGACCCGCGCGCTTCGAATGCGCGCCTGCACTGTTGCACCAGCCACAGCCCCATGATGTTTTTCAGCAGCCGATACGTATAATTGACACCGCCTTCGTTTGTGAAATTAAGCTCGAGTGCGCATCTGGAAAGGTTCGCCTTTGGGGTTTCGACACCCATCAATGACCATGTGCCAGAGCTTAGGTATGCCCAGTTTGTTTTGCCCGTGTTCGCAGTTGGCACACCCGCAACTGCTGCAGCGGTGTCATGCGACGGCGGCGCAACAATTTTGACATTCCTGAGTCCGGTTTGGTCTGCGACTGAACGCCTCAGATGCCCAAGCTCAGTGCCAGGCGGAACGATCTTCGGCAGGAAATGGGTCGGGATACCGAACTTCTTTAAGAGTGTGTAGGACCAGTTCCGTTTTGTGGGATGCAAAAATTGCGATGTTGAAGCGATGGTAAACTCGGCCACACGCGACCCGCACATGCACCAGTGGAAAAAGTCCGGCATAAACAGCAGGCAATCCGCTGCCTTCAGCAAATCCGGCGAGTGCTCATGCCACGCGATGAGTTGGTATAGCGAGTTCAATTCCATGAACTGCAGGCCTGTTTGAGCAAAAATCTCTGCGCGTGTGACCTTTTTGAAAGCGCGTTCGAGCGCACCGCGCGTGCGTGCATCCCGGTAGTGATATGGTAGCCCGAGTATTTCGTCCCGTTTGTTTAACATGACAAAATCGACACCCCACGTGTCCGTGCCGACTGATACAACTGCTTTACCAAATTTTTTTGCTGCCAAGCCAAGCCCGGTTTGTATCTCAGCCCAAAGCCTGAGCACATCCCACCGCATTGAGTCAGCAACATAAACCGGACCGTTAGCGAACCTATGAAGTTCTTCGAGCTTTATTTTTTTGCCGTTCCACACACCTGCGATCACACGACCGCTTTCAGCACCAAGATCAACTCCGAGATAGACTTTCGCTTTCATAGCATTGAGTTTCGGTTTTGTGAGAGGATTCTACTGGATCAATCCAGATGAAAAACTTCATTGAGCGGGCGGGTCATAGGCGAGTTGTCAGGGTTCGTTTCCATGAGCGGCGCCATGTAATCCCACCATTTTCGCATCACGGGCGAATTGTGCAATTGACCAGCCTTGTGGTTATCTGCCAGCTTTTGCACAGCAAACAATGTGAGGTTCTGCTCGTCCAAAAAGATCGAGTAATCGCATATACCCGCTGCGCGTAGTTCTGCCGCAAGTTCGGGCCAGATATTGTCGTGTCGCCGTTTGTATTCGGCTGCGCATCCGGGCTTGAGTTTCATTACGAATGCATTCCTAATCACGGCCCGTAGTGTAGCTCAGGTTGTTTTGTGTTCCATCCAAATCGGCGCTGTGATAAACCACAACATCGAGGCAATCAACATCCAGCGTTGAGCCTGGGCTAAATCCAGTCTATCGGCAAAAAACAAAACCGCAGGCCCAATTGTTCCGGTCAGTGCAATCGCGGACAAGATTTGCGCAACAAGTTTCATGCCGTATTTTTTGGTTGCATTTGCTCTGCAATAGCACTGCGCTGCATAACTGCGCTCAGCCCAATGTAAAGCAGCACTGTCACAAACCAGCAGGGCAAGCTGACGAAATAGATTTGCACACCGCCGTGCAGTACCAGCAGCGTGCCGACCGCCACGCTGGCCAACCACGCTGCACCCGCTGCCCAGTTGATCGTGCGCCGGGTGATTTCGGCGAAGTTACTTCGCAGACCCAGCCGTGGCAAGAGCCAGAAGTCCACGAAAATCACCGCCCCCATCGGCATGAGGATCATGCCCCAGAGCGCAACAAAGTCCAGCAAGCGCATGGTTACAATCGGGAAAATGGCTGTTATGCTTGCAATTAACCCGATCACGAGTGTGACCTTGAATCGTGACCAGCTCGGGTGCAGCGATTGAAACGCAAGCCCGGCGCGATAGAGTGTCGGGTTCGCCGTTGTCCAGCCGGCAATCACAACGCACAACAGACCGGCCAAGCCGCACGCACGGTGTGCAAGTGGTCCGGGCAGCACAGCGGTATTTGTGGGGTCATGCTTGAGTTGCACGGCGTATAATGTTGAAGCTGCGACCCAGGCCATGAAATGCCCCAGATACATTCCGCCGGCCGAGCTGAGCGCGTACCATGGTTTTTTGGCGAAGCGCAAGATCGAAAGGTCTGACATGCCGATGTGCCATGCCATGTTGCAAAACCACGCGAAAAACATCACGTGCCAGAAGGTGAACTTGACACGACCTGCCAATGGTTCGCCACCCTTCCAAATCGCGGTCGAAGCGACATGCCAGAACTCACCAAGCCGCGTTAGGCCCATCTCGCGGAACCCGATGATCCCGAACGCAAGGAACATTAGCACAAGCCAGGGCGCAGCGAAGTTGGCAAACCGCGCTACGAATTTGTAGCCGTATGCTGCGACAATCGAAAACAACACACCGGTTACAAGCACTGCAGCAACCCACCCCATACTTGTCGGCAGTGTATCGTTCAGTTCGGGCATCGAGAACTTGAAAAACACACCCCAAGCAGTGGCTGAGACCGTTATCATTGCACCCGCCAGCACGGTGAACATTGTGCCGTTTGCGAAGTTATAGGCAGATACTAGCTTGCGGCCGCAGATTTTCTCGAGCTGGTAATACATCGTTAGACGTGCGCGGGTGGCAATGGGCGCAGTGAAAAACGTCCAGCTCAGCACGGCCAAGAGGTTGCCCACCAACAAGCCAAAGATGAAATCAAACGCGCTGACGCCCGCAGCAAGAAATAAGGGGCCGATCATTATCTCGGTGCCGGCTACGTGTTCACCTGAAAACTGGCCGACGTAACTTTTCAACCCGAGTAATGCATGCTGTGGCACAGGTTCGCGCTCGTATTCGTTAACAGGCTCGCGATGTTCGGCCTTTGGCATTAATCACCCTCCACTGTTTGGGAACGGTTGTTCCGGTGTGTCACGGCCCTGGTCGGTCGGCCCGTTTTAAGTTGACTGCCACAACTGACGCAAGGCCCTTCGGACAGATGTAATCAGTTGAAAGCCAACACTGACTCGACCGGCTCTTGCAGGTCGGCTGCGGGTTTCTCCTGGCCGAGCTTGCCGCTGTAGCCGGCTATTACCGCTGAAGCAATCAATAACACCAAACCTGCCGCGAGCCTTGTGCGTGTGCGCATGCTTGTACTACGCCATTCGCCCAGCAGAATGCCAAGCAACGTGCTGAACAGGATCGCACTTGCCATTAAAACTGCCCATCCAATGTACGCAATTGCGCCCATTTTGGGTTCACCGGTCTTGAAACATATGAACTGCGAACACCAAATCGCGCCTGCCACCCCAGCAAACACAATATTGGCAAGAATGGGTGCATTTTTTTTGGTGTAATCGCCGAGAGTTTTGTTCTTCGAGTTCAGATACAAACACCACGCACTATTCACAACGAACCCACCCAATAGTACCACCACAAGCACGGGCATGCCTTTCCAAGTGTTGGAGGTGACCGGTGCGGTCGTAAGTGCAAGTTGTTCGATGGCGCCTCCCCCCTGTAATCCGAAGCTCATGGCGGAACTCATCAAACCGGAGAAAATTGCCACTGTGATCCCTTTTTTGAAGTTAAACTCGGCCACGGCCTTTTTCTTGATTTCATCGGGCAGCTCTTTTTCCTTGGACATGCCCGCCATGCCAACCAACACAATGCCAACCAGGGATACCAGCGCAGCAAGAAGTGAAACTTGGCCCGCTGCGGTTTGAAACAGCGTACCGAATTGGCCTTTTAGCAGCGGCGGGATTATTGTGCCCGCAGCCGAGCACAAACCGCAACCGATTGCCAAGCCCAGCCCCACGCCGAGATACCGGATCATTAGGCCCCAGGTAAGTCCGCCAATACCCCATGCTGCGCCGCAACAAAAACAGTACAACAACTGTTTAGCAGGCGCTTTGCTCAACACCACAAACACATTTGGCGAGGTGACAAGCGTCAATATCCATGGCACCAGCACAAGGCCGAACACAGCGTAAATGAACCAGTAACTTTCCCAGGCCCAATTCTTGACTCTTTTGAAAGGCAGGTAAAATACGGCGCCCGCAAGTCCGCCAAGCGCAAAGATCAAGATGCCCAGGGCAGGGTTTGTTGCGGGTGCAGCTAGCTCCGCTGCCGCTTGTAGCGTTTCAGCCGCTTGTTCAAATGCTTGGGTCGGTTCCATACAGTTTGTCGGGGGTTAAATTGCAGGTTATTGGCGTTTTGAAAGCACGTCCTTTTCGTACTTCTTAACCTCAGCCAGCCAAGCGTCGCCAACGGGCACGCCCATCAGTTCGCAGTAGTAGTCCCAGACTGCGCCGGCCGGCAGCGTTTTTGCCTCTTCCATAAGTGCAAGGCGCGATGTGAAATCGCCTTTAGCCTCGAATTGTTTAAGCTTTCCAACGGGCGCCAACAAAGCCAGTAACAACGCCTTTATCATGTTACGCGTGCCGATCACCCACGCGGCTACCCGGTTAATGCTCGCATCGAAGTAATCGAGGCCGATCCTAACCCTGCCGATGTACCCGCCCCAAACGATCTCTTGTGCTATTGCCTCCAAATCGTCTGTGAGCGTGACCACGTGATCGCTGTCCCAACGAATGCCGCGGCTCACGTGTAGCGCAATCTCTGGCAGGTACATGAGCGTGGCGGAAATCTTGTCCGCAATTGTTTCGGTTGGATGATAATGACCCGCATCAAGCGTGAGCAAAATTTGCCTGCTGACCGCGTATCCGAGGTAAAACTCATGCGACCCGACCACGTAGCTTTCTGAGCCGATCCCGAACAGTTTGCCTTCGACAGAATCAACGTTGTAGCGTTTATCAATTTTCTTGCTAAAGATCTGGTCGAGCGACTCGAGCAACCGTTCACGCGGTCCGCGCCGGTCTGCGGGGGTGTCCTTCATCCCGTCTGGGATCCAAAGGTTTGTGAGGCAGGTTTTGCCCAGGGCTTTGCCGAACTCGGCGCCTATTTCACGACATCGGATACCGTGTTCGATCCAGAATTTTCGGATTGCGTTGTCGGGGTGTGAAAGTGTTAACCCATCGGCCGCTTTCGGGTGCGCAAAATAGGTTTGGTTAAAGTCGAGCGCAATCTTAAGTTCTTTTGCCCAGGCGATCCAGTTTTTGAACTGTTCGACACTCAACTCGTTGCGGTCAACTTTTTTGCCGCGCATCTCTGCATAACAGGCATGGATGTTAAACCTGTGCTTGCCCGGTATTAAGGACAATGCCTTTTGGAAATCTGCGCGCAGTTCATCCGGCGTGCGTGCTTTGCCCGGGTAATTACCTGTCACAGCCAAACCGCCGCCGAGTTGTTCACCCAAATTTTCAAACCCGCCGACGTCGTCACCTTGCCAACAGTGGATCGAGATAGAAATTTCGGCTAGTGTTTTAAGTGCTTTTTCCGTGTCAACACCAACTGCGGCGTAGCGTTCCTTTGCGAGTTGATAGGCTTGGTGGATCCTGTTTCGTGTAGCCATAACTATAATTTGGTATGAGTTGTCGTGGTTATTTTTGCGTATGTTAAATGCAATAACATCGCAGTCAAGACGCGCGTAGGCAAAAATACGTACTTCGCCATACGCAATAAAATGTTGTTGCAGACAGCTTGACTCGCGCAAAACCGAGCAGCATACTGCAATTGTTTTTGTGCTGGATTGGTCCAGCAACGAGGAGTAACGTTGAGCGGCTAAATCGAGTATGCGCGAGCCAAGGTTAAAAAGCCGACCTAAAAAAAAAGAATGCACAGTCCAGTCCAGCAACACGACAATAGTGGCGGCACCCCATGAGCATAGTCTGAAATATTGCAGTCCAACAGCACGTCGTGTCCGCGTTAAACCAGCAGTCCTGACTAAGGCACAGGACATACCACCCAGCACGCTTTTCGCAGAGAACATCAAGCAGTTGCTTCGCCTGGCGCGTCAACAAGGTTACTTAACTTACGACGACATAAACGAAGCGTTACCGGAAGGGTTGAGTCCAGATCAACTTAGCCAGATTTATGTGCACCTGCGCAATTTGGATGTGCGCATCGTTACCCCAGCTGAAGTTGACCGACTCTACCATCACGGCGGTGACACAGACGAACACGCGCAGCTTAATACACTTGATGACCCGGTCCGGCTTTATCTGAAACAGATGGGTCGGGTTCCGCTCTTAACACGCGAACAGGAGGTTGAAATTTCAAAGCGAATCGAGCACGCCGAGGCTGAAGTGCGGAATATAATCTACGCATTCGGCTTCACTGCAAAGGAACACGTTGCACTTGCTGAAAAACTATTGTCGGATCCGCCCAAGGAACGGTTGGACCGGGTTGTTATGGATTTGACTGTCGACGAAAGAAACGCGTACCTCCAACAACTACCGCAGTTAATTAGCAAGGTGCGGAAACTCGACGCCCGGTTAGATGAAGTTTACTCAGCTTTATGCGGTGCTGACACTGATGAAGGCCGCAAACAGCTTCAAAAAGAATTTGAAATGCTGTCTCGCCGGCTGCGAAACCTGTTTAGCAAGTTCTATTACCGGCACAGTGTAATCGAGCGGATAGGCCTCATGGCCGCAAACGTTCACGAACGGTTCTTGGCAAGCCTTGAGGCAATTAAACAGGCACGTAATCAGCCTGACTCAGCCGAAAAACATGCGCTGTTCCAGACTGAACGCGCCAAGATAGCTGAACTCGAGCGGTTCGTCCGCATGCCACACCAAACCTTCCAGAAACAATTCCAGCGCCTTAAACAATTCGCCGCCGAAGCTCTCCAAGCGCGAAATGAAATGGTCGAAGCAAACCTGCGACTCGTCATTTCGATTGCAAAACAATACACAAACCGTGGCATGCCGTTTCTCGACCTGATCCAAGAAGGCAACGTCGCGCTGATGCGTGCTGTCGAGAAATTCGAGTACCGGCGCGGGTTCAAGTTCTCCACATACGCAACGTGGTGGATTCGCCAGGCCATAACGCGCGCAATAGCTGAGCAGTCGCGAACGATCCGGATCCCGGTCCATATGATTGAAGCAATAAATCAAGTGGCACGGGCTCAGAGGGAATTGTTCCAAGAATTCGGTCGCGATCCTACACCCGAAGAAATCGCTGATGAGCTAGAAATTCCCGTCGAGCGTGTCAGGCTTGTCCTGCGTATGGCACAACAACCAATCTCACTGCAATCGCCGGTTGCAGATGGCAGCGAAACAAATTTCCTTGACCTGATTGAGGACAAGAAATCCGAAAATCCGTTTGAGATGACGGGATTCAATCTGTTGCGCGAGAAGTTGAATCATGTTCTTTCTGCGTTGAGTGAACGCGAACGCAAAGTTCTCGAGCTCAGGTTCGGTTTAGGCGACGGGTACGCCCGCACACTCGATGAAGTTGGCAAACAGTTCCAGGTCACCCGAGAACGCATCAGACAAATCGAGGCAAAAGCCCTTCGCAAAATGCGTCACCCGGCACGGCTGCGGGAGTTGGCCGGGTTTTTGGAAGGCAAAGAACTTTAGCCTGTTCAACTGCCTCAGAAGCCAGCGCTTGAATAATTTAGGCGCTCCTGCGCCCGGTGAAAACCAAAAGCAGGACACCACCATTAGCAGAGTCAGTTTTCTCCAAACCAAAACACGCTAATAATGAAAAAACTCATCCAGCTGCATTCATCGGCGTTGCCATTCTGCTGAGCGCTTGCAATCTCTCAGTAAATTCGTTCCACACCGAAAAAATGTGGTTTCCGATTCGCGTTTGCTCGGCAAATGGCAGAAGCAAAACAACAAAGCTACCCCCGACATCTGGCAGTTCGAAAAGCTTGACACTAACAGCTACAAACTTGTCATTGACCAAGACAGTGGCGGCAAACGTGGCACATTCAAAGCGCACCTGTTCAAGCTTGGCAGCGAGTATTTCCTAGACCTAATACCTAGCGAATGTGCTTTTGCGACAAATCAAGCCGACCTAGTTTCAGTTTCGATGTTTCCAGGTCATCTTCTGGTGCGTGTGACGAGGCTTGAGCCTGAGCTTGAGCTGGCGTTTATGGATTTTGACTGGCTCAAACAGTATTTGAATGATAACCCTAGTGCACTGGCGCATCGAAAGGAAGACGGCGCGATTTTGCTAACTGCTGAACCGATAGCGCTGCTACAATTTGTGCTCAAGCACTTGGCCGCAGGCAAACTGTTTCACAAGCTTGGCGCGTTGGTAACACGCGTTCACACGACGGCAACTACCTACCTAAAAATTTGACCGCTGACATTGAGCTATCAATTATGAGGCTTCCGTAGCAAAGCCACGGTAAAGGCTGTGCTGACTGTTTATTATTGCTTTAGTTTGGCTTTCCAACAAAACTTGGCAGGCCAAAAGCAACGCAATCGTCCTTTTTATGACAAGACTTAACCGAAAGATGCGACCAACTAAAAAACGTTTGTTTGCCTTCACAAGTAGCTGCAATTACACCGTGTGCAGTTCGGTATCCATGCGGGTGTTGCTTTTGACAGTTAAGTCTTTGTTGTTTTGTATCCAGGTTTGTTTTTTGCCGGGCTCATGCCTTGCGCTCGGTCAAAAACAGTTCGTTCAAACGCAACCGACACAGGGCTGTTTCCCCATTGTTTCCGATGGGACTGCTGCTACCGTATTTGTAGATCCGGGCGACTGGCCGGGGGTAATTCGGGCTGCGGATGACCTGTGCGCTGATATCGAGCGTGTTACAGGCGTTAAGCCTGCACGTGCGTGTGAGGCGAGGGCTTTGGGAAACCACGTCATCATTGTAGGGACGGTTGGCAGATGCCAAGTACTAGGCGAGCTGCATCGAGCAAAAAAACTCGATCTTTCGTTAATTTCAGGGAAGTGGGAAACCACGCTTATTCAAACGCTTAGAAAACCCTTGCCAGGTATTGAGTTGGCTCTGGTCATTGCTGGCAGTGACAAGCGCGGCACAATTTACGGCTGCTATGAGCTTTCAGAGCAAATGGGGGTGTCGCCGTGGTATTGGTGGGCTGATGTGCCGGTTAAACGCAAGCAAGCCGTCTATGTGCAGCCGGGCAGGCGTGTGCTAGGCCCACCTGTGGTCAAATATCGGGGTATTTTTATCAACGATGAATGGCCAGCTCTGGGCGGGTGGGCAACTGAAAAGTTTGGTGGGTTCAACCACAAGTTTTACACGAACGTGTTCGAGTTGATTCTCCGGCTTAAGGGCAATTTCCTTTGGCCTGCAATGTGGAATAGCTCTTTTGCGACCGATGACCCGTTGAACGCCAAGCTTGCCGACGAATACGGCATTGTGGTGAGCACTTCACATCACGAACCCATGATGCGCGCTTGGAAAGAATGGAGCCGTGCCGGAAATCCACCAGGCAGTTGGGATTATTCGAAGAACGCAGCCAAGCTGCGCGAGTTTTGGAGCGAGGGTCTGCGGCGGACAAAACACTACGAAAAGGTGATTACCCTTGCCATGCGCGGGGATGGCGACGAACCGATGTCTGAGACTGAGAACATAGCGCTGCTGGAGAGAATTGTTGCAGACCAGCGCAAGCTCATCGCCGAAATAATCGATCCGGACGTAACTAGGGTTCCGCAAGTCTGGGCGCTTTACAAGGAGGTGCAGGGTTACTACGAACGCGGCATGCGCGTGCCCGACGACGTGATTTTGCTCTGGTGCGACGACAACTGGGGCACAATCCGTCGCCTGCCAACACCACAAGAACGCAAGCGCCCAGGCGGCGCAGGTATTTATTACCACTTCGACTACGTGGGTGGCCCGCGCAGTTACAAATGGATCAACACCACCCCAATATCAAAAATCTGGGAGCAGATGAACTTGGCTTACCACTACGGCGCAACGCAGATCTGGGTCGTGAACGTGGGCGACATCAAACCGATGGAAGTGCCAATCGAGTTTTTCCTTACCTTTGCGTGGGACCCAATGGCGTGGCCCAAGGAACGAATCAGCGAATTCACCCGTTTTTGGGCGGAACGCGAGTTCGGTTCTGAGTTCGCCATTGACATTGCCGACATAGTCGAGCGTTACACCAAGTATAACAACCGGCGCAAACCCGAGCTGCTGGAGCCTGGCACGTTTAGCCTGTTGCATTATCGAGAAGCTGACAGTGTCATTGCTGAGTGGGAAGCAATCGCCCACAAGGCCGAAATGATTTACACCAACCTGCCGCCTGATGCGCGAGACGCATTCTTCCAACTGGTGTTGTATCCGGCCAAAGCTTGTTATGTGGTTAATGACTTGTATGTCACGGTGGCGAAAAATCGACTTTACGCTGAGCAAAGGCGTGCCACGGCCAACGACTACGCACATATGGCGCGGAAGTTGTTCGAGAAAGACGCTGAGTTGACAAAACTCTATCACAGCATCGCAGGCGGCAAATGGAACCACATGATGTCTCAAACGCGGATCGGCTACACAAGCTGGCAACAACCAGATTCGAATGTCATGCCAGCGGTTGTGCAGATAGATGTGCCTTGGCCAGCCAAACTGGGTGTGGCAATCGAAGGCGCAGCAACCGTATGGCCGGATGCAAAAGAACCACCGGTTCTGCGGTTTGATGCCTTCAATAAACCGAGCAGGTACATTGATGTTTTTAATCGAGGCCGCGCGCCTTTCGGGTTCCGCGCACGTGCTACTGAACCTTGGATTTTGCTCGATCAAGTATCCGGCAAGCTGGAAAAAGAAACACGCATTTGGGTGAGCTTGGATTGGGAACGTGTACCAGCTGGAGAATCAACCGGCGAGATCTGGATCAGCGGTGCCGCACCTGAACCAGTTAAGATCTACGTCAATGCTTTCAATCCGGCTTATCCGCGTCCGGAAAATCTAAATGCATTTGTCGAGGCCGACGGGTACGTGTCAATAGAAGCAGCGCATTTCACGCGTAAAGTTGACACTCAGTCGGCGCGTTGGGAGGAAATTCCAAACTTCGGCAGGACGCTGTCCGGCATGTCAATATTCCCGGTGACGGCGCCAAGCGTTTCGCCACCGCGGAATTCACCTTGTTTAGAGTATCGCACCTGGCTGTTTAGTACAGGCGTAGTTGAGGTCACGACAATTCTAGCGCCGTGCCTGAATTACGATCCAACCAGGGGTGTGCGAATCGGTGTATCGTTCGATAATGAGCCGCCTCAAGTGTGGACTGTTGTACCTCAAAACTACACAGCCGGCGACTGGAACGCTGATTGGGAGGATTCAGTCCGCAACAGCGCAAGATTTGTGAAATCGCGTCACTCGATCTTGTCAGCCGGCTATCACACCCTGAAAATCTGGATGGTTGACCCGGGTGTTGTAGTTCAGAAAATTTTGATAGACACCGGCGGTCTGAAGCCAAGCTATTTGGGGCCAACAGAAAGCTTCAGGGGCAAACCCAAATCAACGCGGACCCGAAACTGAAGGCGGCTATTGTTGGGTGATGGTTTTGGCTTGCGCGCGTGTTTTCGGCCTTGGTAGGAATTGGCGCGCATTATGGCTGCCATTGGCAGATTCCAAAAAGACAACGAAATTTTTTATGCCAAGGTCGTTGAAGGCGAACTGTACCGGCTGCGCGGCGATGTGTTCGGTTCGCCAACATTTGACAAACGCCCAACCCCACGCAAAGGCGTGCGGACCTTGGTGCCTGTGGTGCCAAGCAAGATAATCGCTGTCGGGCTTAACTACGCCGATCATGCGCGCGAGACAGGGGCAACCGTCCCTAAACAGCCGCTCTTTTGGTTTAAAGCCACAACGTCTCTTCTTCCTGACGGGGGAAAGATTGAGATACCGTTTCCGGAACACAGGGTTGACTATGAAGCCGAACTGGCAATTGTCATCGGCCGACGCATCCGCAACGTGACGCCGACTGCGGCAGCCAGGTACATCTTCGGTTATACTGCAGCGCAGGATATCACAGACCGAACCATCCAAGCTGCCGAAGGTCAGTGGTGCAGATGTAAATCGTTTGACACATTTACGCCCCTTGGGCCGTATGTCGAGACCAAGATTGACCCGCACAACCTGACAATTCAACTTTTTCAAAACGGTCAACTACGGCAAAACTCGAACACAAAACAGATGATCTTTAACTGTTTCGAGCTTGTTAGTTTTATCTCGACGAACATGACCTTGGTGCCCGGGGACGTGATTTTGACCGGGACACCTGCTGGTATTGGTCCGATTACATCAGGCGATAAACTCGAAGTGCGCATACAGGGGCTTGCGCCACTTGTTAACACTGTCAGGTGAACCGGACCCGTATAACCAGCTCAACAAAACCAGCAAATGGCGCTGCAAACTTCCATGTAGTTCTGTCTGCTTGATAAACACGATTAACTAACCGATGCGTTGGACACAGACTTTTATCCCGACTCTGAAAGAAACACCCGCCGAGGCCGAGATAATGTCGCATAAATTGCTCTTGCGAGCCGGGTTGGCCAGGCGATTGGCCGGTGGGCTTTACACTTTTTTGCCGCTAGGGCTGCGGGTGCTACAAAAAATCGAGGCCATCATACGCGAGGAGATGAACCGCACAGGCGCACTCGAAGTTGCAATGCCGTGTCTGCAGCCGCCTGAGATCTGGCAAAAAAGCGGGCGGTACGCCGACATGAGTGAGGTGCTTTACCACGTGTACGACCGTGCTAAGAAAGAATGGTTGCTCGGCCCAACACATGAGGAAAACATAACCGTACTTGTTGCAAGTGAAATCAATTCGTATCGGCAATTACCGAAAAATTTCTATCAGATCACTGTCAAGTTCAGGGACGAAATCCGACCGCGCTTCGGCCTGATGCGCGCGCGTGAGTTCATCATGAAAGACGCGTACAGTTTCGACGTTGACGATCGCGGCGCAGACATCAGTTACCAAAAAATGTACGATGCATATACTCGGATTTTCGCCAGGTGCGGGCTGTGCACGATCGCAGTTGAGGCACACACGGGCGCAATTGGTGGTAGTTTTTCGCATGAGTTCATGGTCCCTGCCGAATCTGGTGAGAACGAAATCGTGTACTGTGAATCTGGCAAATACGCTGCGAATATCGAGAAAGCCGTCAGTCGCGGCTCGCTTATACCTACCCCAAAAAACAGCACAGGCCCGGCCCCTGAAAAATTTGCCACGCCTGGCGTACTAACAATCGAGGCACTGGCGCAACCACCGTTTAACGTGCCTGCGCACAACCAGATCAAGACACTGGTGTATATTGTCGAAAGCAAGCCGGTGATTCTTCTGATTCGTGGCGATGACCAACTGAACGAGGCTAAGCTTGCCAGCGCGCTAGGCACGATGATGTTCAGACCTGCTTTACCCGAGGAGATTCATGCGGTATTGGGGGCGCACCCGGGTAGTTTGGGCGCAGTCGGTGTAACCAGCTTGCCTGTGTACGCGGATGAATCGTTGCGCGGTGCTGCAGGTATGACAACAGGTGCAAACGAAGACGGTTATCATCTCCGGCACGTGGAAATCGACCGTGACATTCGTGTTGACCGATGGCTCGACTTGCGCACGGTTTTAGAAGGCGAGCTTTGTGTGGCTACAGGTGAGCCTTTGAGGGTATCGCGCGCGATCGAGGTCGGACACATTTTCAAGCTTGGCACAAAATACAGTGCAAGGCTTGGTGCGGTGTTTCTTGATGAGAACGGCAGACCGCAACCGGCTGTCATGGGCTGCTATGGTATTGGTGTTACACGTACGCTGCAGGCAATCATCGAACAGTCAAACGACAAGGACGGCATCGTCTGGCCAATTAGTGTTGCACCTTACAAAGTGTGTATCACACCTTTGGAGGTGACGCAGGGCGGACAGATAATGGCTGTTGCAGAGCAAATGTATGCACAATTGGTTGACCGCGGTGTAGACGTCATACTCGACGACCGCGATGAGCGGCCCGGGGTAAAATTCAAAGATTCCGAGCTGGTCGGTTTTCCCATCCGGATTGCGATAGGCGCGAAATCTCTCGCCGATGACAAGGTTGAAATTAAGCCGCGCCGCGGCGCGCTGATGCTCGTTAAGAAAGATGAAGCCGTAGATCGGGTGCTTGAACTGATTAAGTCCAGCTCATGAACTGCTGGGCTTCACCCGCCCGAGCGTACGGTGTCTTAGTAAAATGACACTCCATGCCTTGGCGCGCTTGGGCTGTGCATTTCCTGCTGGAGCAAAAATTCGATATACCCCAAGTCTTCAGGCCGCGTTAGCTTTGGATTTGGGCGGTCGCTCAACACCAACCGGACGGGTTGCCCGATAAGCTCGCAAGCAGCAGTATCATCCGTAAAAACCAGTCCACGCCGTCGCGCTTCCGCAATTGCGCGCTTGATTATTTCGACACGAAAAGTCTGTGGTGTCTGGGCAGCCCAGAGTCGCGTCCGGTCGAGAGTTTGGTGGACCAGCAGGCCGTCGGTGGATTCTTTGATTGTGTCGGTCACAGGTTGAGCTGCCACAGCAGCGCCGGTCTCACGCGCTGCTTCAACTATGGCAGTTATCAGCGCGCCCGGAGTGCATGGGCGTGCGGCATCCTGAATAGCTACCAGCGCACACTGTTCAGACACTGCTTGCAGACCATTCCAAACTGAGTCCTGTCTTTGCGCACCCCCAACGATGACGCGATACGGCTTGGTAAACCGGAAACGCTGAGCCAATTCTTGCACACGGGCAATTTGTTCTTCCCGGACGACGACAACAACCTCATCTATGCAAGGTGCCGTGTCGAACCGTCCCCACGTATGCGCAAGCACAGGTCTGCCCATAAGCTCAATGAACAGCTTGTCTGCACCGGTTCCCATCCGTGTGCCTTTGCCTGCACCAACAATCAAGGCTGAAACCATGCCAGCAGTCTAAATTGCGGTCGGCAACTTGGAAAGAATGAGCAACAGCGATAACGGGTCAAAACCCGACTCAGTGTTTGCGGGTTAAAACCCCGGGACGGGCGGTTCTTTCTCCACCACCCGTGACAGTGCGTTTGCCAAGCGCGGTGCCGCACCGTACACAAACGTACTCGTAAAGTTCACCGTCTAACAACACGAGCAACAACCGTTGGCGCACGGGTTGTGCAAGTTTGCAATGCGGACAGTAAAGTTCACTTGCGATTAAATCGCCAAACTGCTGAGCCATATGAAAAATAAGTGCCACCACTCAGGATGGCATTGCACGTAAGATCGCACGACTACACTTGATGCGCAACAACAATGCAGGCGTAAACCACTTTATCGGTCGGAGATTGTCGGCGGTGCGTCTTTGTGTCTGAGCTCGATTTCCTGCACTTCGAGGAATGTAATTGTCATTTCGGCTAAGCCGCTGCCGCGTTTTGTGAGGAAATACACTTCATTTGCGGTGATCCGCGTGAACCGCTCAACGATAAACAGACCATGCGCTGTTTTGATTGTCAGAACCATGTCTTTGTCCGCTTCGCGCCGCAGGACACCGAAAAACCCGGCAAACTTGGTCTCGAAAAAGCGCCGGTTAAACACAAACTCGCCTCGTTTGAAAACCTGCGTGGGCGGCAGCTCCACACCGGGTGTGGGCGCATGTTCATCATGACCAAGTCCAAGCGCCGCAGACGCAGCAGCGACTTCGGCTGCAGCCTGTGCGCGCGTCTGGCGCGCTGCGGCGGCCTCGGCCAGGGCGTGCTCGGCGGCTTTAAGTCTTGTCGGCAGGCACAGAAAAATCACCGGCCCGATCAGAGGTAAAACTGCCGATACACCGCACACCAGGGCAGCTGGAAATGCACGTATGACAGATACTTCGTAAGCCGCAAATAGGTTGGCCGCATATAACAACATCAGGATGACAAATCCAACCGAAGAGAAGATGAACCCGTTCAAAAACGAGCCCTCGCCGGGCCGCTCCATTCGCGTGACCGGTTTAACGGTGATCTCTGGTCTTTTTGGCAACTCGTCCTCTGCAACCTCGATGAACGGCTCAACCAATTGCTTGACCCGCGGATTTTCAGCAATCTTTTTTAAGTCCGCTTGGGAAAACCTGACCCACGGAATTCGCTCTGAATAACTTCCGTCAGTCAATCGCAGCAACACACCCAACTCGTTCGGTGAGACAAGTTCACCGCTAACAGTTGTGCCGTCGGTGAGTTGAAACGTGTCTGCCACAGTTCGCGTCAGATACAGCACACATACCACCAACAGCACACTTAGTCGCAATACATGAGACATACCTAGGCGTTTATTACCAGATCAACCACGCCAAAGAAAGCAAAATCACCGTGTGCATTGGCCAGCTTTTAACAGTCCAAAGCCGTTCTAAACCGAGACCGAGCCCAGAACTTGTGCAAGTTCTTCAATCACCCAATTTGGCTGCGATTGGTTCAACTGGTCTGCCGCAGCACCGTGTTGCCATACTGCAAATCTAATGGCTTTGAGGGGGTCATGCTGTAAAGTCGGCTGCGCCAGCAACCCACTCAAGTAACCGGCCAACAGGTCACCGCTGCCGCCCTGTGCAAGATGCGGATTACCGGATGAATTGACAAAAATTTGCGACTCGTGCTTACCGATCAGTGTTTGGTATCCTTTGAGCACGACCCAGCACCGACCGTATTGTATTGAAAGCACACGCAGGGTCTCTATGCGGTCCGCCAGAACCTTCTTTGTGGTGGCGTTGAGCATCCGAGCCGCCTCGCCGGGATGCGGTGTTATAACGCGGATTCCGTTTCGGGTGATTGGCTCAGGCCTGAGCCAGTCAAGCGCGCTTGCATCAACTATCACAGGAACAGGTGCGTCACGCCAAAGCCTGCGCACCAAAGAAACTAGCTCATCTGACACATCCGGTGCTGCAAGCCCGGGCCCAATTAACAACGCACTGTAATCGTCCAAGTTCTTTAGATCAAAGGGCAAGACTCTGACCATTGGCGATTGCAACTGTGCCGCCACTGCGTGGTAAACCGACTCGTGCGTGTAAACCGTGATCAGTCCCGGCTGCGCACGTTGCGCACCACGCGCCGCCAGCACTGCTGCGCCGTGGTAACCGAGGCTACCAGCTATTATTGCGAGGTGCCCAAAACTGCCCTTGTGCGCACCAGCGGGACGGACCGGCGGATACCCAAGGAAATCCTCAGGTACCGTCCAGTTGAGCTGGCTTGATATCGGGCACGGCACAAGGCCTATGTCCGATGCCACTTCAAGACGCCCAACAAACTCCCATGTGCCTGGTTCTAGCAGACCTCGTTTTGGCGCGCCTAATGTAAGCGTGACAGTAGCGCGTATTGCTGTGCCATGCATCTGACCTGTATCCGCGTCTAACCCGGACGGCACGTCAACGGACAATACCGGCACCGCCGCCGTATTCACGCGCTCGATAAGCTCGCACCAATGCACGTCTAGACACCGGTTCAGCCCGATCCCAAACAGACCATCAATCACAAGTGCAGGACGCAGGTTTAAAGCTCTCTCGACGGCCTCGCGTGTTTCTCGTTTTGCCGGGTCAACTACATCCACAACTTCAACCTGCCTGTTTGCCAAATGTTCACGTGCACAACGCGCATCGTCGCCGTTGTGTCCTTTCCCTGCCAAGATTAGGATCGTGTCGCCGTGCTTTGTAAGCGCAAGGGCGCGTTTTGCTACAATTTCGCCGACTCTGCGAATAACAGCTTGCTCGGTCTTACCTGTGGCCCAGGTTGCGCGTTCCCATTCACGCATCTGCGCTACGCTGACAACTGGTATCGCCATAAAATTGAAATTACATATGCCGTCGCAACATTAAAGCATAAACCCGGGAGTTATCACTCAGTTTGGCGGCTGTGTATCAAGGGCGCCGGGATTATTTGTGCAGCTTGCCAGAAATGTAGCCCCAGATTGTCCCCGCCACCAGACCAACTGTATGCGCCGCATTTGCGGCATGCACAACTCCGGCCATGCAAAGCAAAAACCAGATACCAGCCATGCCAACTATCCACGGGTGCAAAACCACACCACTGGCCGGGTCGAACTTGCCTTTCATCCAGATGTACCCGATCAACCCGTAAACGACACCTGACATGCCACCAAAGTAAGGCCCGCTCCAAAGAAACTCTGCCACATTCGACAACGCCGCAATCACAAACACAAGCCGTGCCAGACGCAAAGTGCCAAGCCGTCCTTCGATCATACCCCCGAGGTCTTGTAGCCAAAACAGATTAAAGAAAATGTGCAAAAAATCGAGGTGGATAAAAATCGGTGTTACAAGTCGCCATATCTGGCCGTGTCTGACCTCGACCAACCCGGGCCGGTACAAAATATCGAACCCACTGCGTTGCACATGCGTGATGAAAAGACTTGGAGTATTCTCAACAGGCCTGCGCCCAAAATCGGATATCACAAACACTACGACGCTGGCAATTATAAGCCCCAGTGTAAGCGGGCCGAAACCGAGTCCGAATATCGAGCCGAACAACTCACGCCTGGTAAATATTTTACGGGCGCCCTTTGCTCGCGTGCTGGTCGCGTTCGGGCTAATGGTTTCGGCCACACGCGCGTGCGGTGCGAATCGTGCGTCATGGGGATTGCTTTTGAACTCGTCCATCAACTGTTTCGCACGCTCGATCTGTTCCTCGGCATGAACCCAAATTGCCCAACCACGTCCTTTCTCGTGCTCGAGTTGATTTTCGATTCCTTGAGCCGACAAGAACTCGGCAAATCTTTTTGCGGTGTGCTCGGATTCGATGTAACCGATCAAACGCATACGGCGCCGAAAGCGTACCTTAATCTTTAGAACCGTAAACAGTAAACCGGCACACGACGGAAAAACCGTTCCACGTGCCTTCAAATGCGCATGGTAACTTAGCAGTTGCTTGGGTTAAAAGTGTTGCATGTTGCGTGGTCGCCTTTCCAATGCAATGATTGCAACATGAGTGCATCACGATGTTGTTGGTTTTACTGCGCATGTATTAAAAGTATTTTCGCGGTCTGTGTGGTTTTACTTGCAATTGGAAATTCTGTTTTAGCGCAACCGCGGCATTGGATCACGCTTACAAATTGCCAACTCGTAACAGGCCAAGAATTTGACGCAGACAGTTTCCGAATCCGCTCCGGTACAAACCAGTATAATATCAGACTTTACTTTGTGGATGCGCCGGAATCGAACCTGCGTTATCCGGACCGGGTACGTGAACAGGCCGAATACTTCGGTCTTACGATAGACGACACACTCAAAGCCGGTATTGAAGCTGCCGAGGCTTGTCGCAAACTACTTGAACAGCCGTTTGTGGTCAAAACGCGCTTGGCTGTGGCCGGTGGCCGAACCAGAGACCCGCGTTACTACTGTATTGTGGAGGTGGGCGGGACGAATCTAGCCGATTTATTAGTGGCCCAAGGTTGGGCCAGGACAAAAGGTGTAATGGTGACGTTACCGTCCGGCCAAAAAGCACAACACTACGTTGAAAAACTATTAACCTTGGAAAACAAAGCGCGCGACTCGGGTTTTGGCGCATGGGCAAACTCAACAAAACGCAAACAACCAACAAAACCGGAATGACACCCAGGCAAGTCCATTTTCTCCTGAGTTTGGGGGACACCCGCGCCCGGCCTCTCATGATTCACAGGCATGACGTCGCTGGCTGAACGCACTGTGACACATCTGCGGCTTAAGCTGCTTGCACACCAAGCCGACTGCGAGAAGTTTAGCTGTCCAAAATGCCGGCAGTTCTTTCGACTGGTAATTTAATGCGTGCACAACTTTTGTGCAGTCAACTTTCACATGATTGCTTTTGTTGCAAGAGAGTAATCAGCCTGTCTAGCAACGGTAATTGTGCGGCCTTAATCTTGCGACGTGCCTCAGCCAAACTCAGCCATTCAGCTCGATCTACCTCCGGAAAAGCTTGCCAACGCCCTGAACGCGGCGGCCATTCCATTCGAAACGTATTGATTCGTGTTACCTTAGGTTCACAATTGCCTGCACAAGCCCAGGCGTAAACTTTTTTGCCACTTTTCTGTGTGATTTGACCAAGCTCAATAAAGGGTGGCTCAGGCCGAATACCGGTTTCCTCTCTGAATTCGCGTTGTGCAGCGCTCAGCATATCTTCGCCGGGTTCAATCTCGCCCTTTGGTATGCTCCAAACGCCCTCGTCTTTGTTTTGAAAAAACGGGCCGCCTGGATGCACCAGCAATACTTGCAGTTGGCCATCCCGAACCCGATACATCAGCAAACCAGCGCTGACCTTTTGCACAAAAAAACTTTTAACCAAACTGTCCAAAGACTTAAAGCTTCAAATACCGTCGGACTTCCGATTCCATGTCAAGGCGTCTTGGCTTTTGACACAGCCAAGAAAACCAGGTAGTGAGATATTATGGCTGACGAACTGTTCCCTTCAGGGCCGTGGATCGGCTTTTACAACTACAGCCCGGCCGACAAACACTGGATGGAGCTGGACCTGACCTTTGCCAACGGCAGGCTGACCGGCACCGGCATTGACGATGTAGGAAAGTTCACTATCAACGGTCGGTACGACACTTCCACATTGGAATGTTGGTGGACGAAGACTTATCCGGGGTCGCATGACGTGTTCTATAGCGGCTTCCGCGAAGGCAAAGGCATTTGGGGGACATGGGAGATCACTGCATTTCATCATGGCGGTTTTCATATCTGGCCACGCGGCATATGTGAAGAGGCGACCAGCGAAGAAGTAGCAAAACGTCTACAGCCCGCCGAGGTTATCACAGTTTAGCATTGAAATTTCGCGCGCAATTGGTAGAATCAGACCGCGAAACTCGATTCTGAGAGACAGGAAACGTGTTTGGCTCATCGTCAAATCGCAAGAAAAGTCGTGAGGTGTACTATCTGCTACCCGGCATGGGCGGCAGCCATTACAAACGCAAACAGCGCCTCATGATGCAATGGGCAATCGCAGTTGGTCTGTGGATATCTGCTTTAGTTGGAGTTCTGTTGTACATCCTGAACAGGCCATAGAGCATTTTCATAAAAAGAGGTAGTGACACGTTGCGAGAACCATTCAAATTTCCTTCGAGATCCAGCCATTTGATGTAACAGCATTTCTACCTTGTAGCTTAAGCATCTAGCCCGAATTACTTTAGTTGGATGGGGAATGCACACACCCTGCATGCGTTTTGTGCGCCCTGGCACAAAACACACTCAGAACATACTTGTTCCCGATCCGACCAGCTTGCCGCGCGAAAATGTGCTGGGGGCAAACTTTGTCTGCGTGCGTCCACACACAGCCAGGCGCGGCCTGCGACCCACAGCAGCGTGCCTGTTACTCAAACCAGTTTTTCTGGTTTAGCGGGTTAAGCAGTCGTCTGGCCGGTACCAACGCAACGGTGCGCACAGAGTTTTGCGCTAGCCTTTTGGCAACGATACAATTCCAAACCGTATAAAAGCCGGTACATAATTCATGGCAATGCTCTGGTATTTTGCTCCAACAGGTTTGCCGACGCCTTATTTCCCCTTAGGCTAGCAGGGAAAAACTGGGCGCACGCCGGTTTAACAAGTCACGCGTGGGCAGGTTACATTTTGCTCCGGACCAACAGAAAGTACATCAGCAAAACTGCAGCCAGTAAATACGGTAGCCAACCTACCTCACGGCCGCGCCCTGCAAATGCTTTCACAATTGGATAGCTGATAAAGCCAAGCGCAAGCCCGTCTGCGATCGAGTACGACAACGGTATTCCAATCAACGTCAGAAAAGCCGGGATAGCTTCAGTGTAATCCTTCCAATCTACCTTGGCCGCATTTTGCATCATCATCGCGCCCACAATTACAAGCGCAGGCGCAGTAATCGGGGGGTAACTACCTATCATTGCGATCAGTGGCGCGAAAAATAGCGCGAGTATGAACAGGGCTGCTGTTACCAGACCGGTTAATCCAGTGCGGCCTCCTTGTTCAACTCCAGCAGCACTTTCGACAAAGCTTGTCACTGTGCTTGTGCCGAGCGCTGCGCCCACAACCGTACCGACAGCATCCGATATCATAGCCTGTTTTGCGCGCGGCAATTTGTTGTCCTTGATAAAACCCGCCTGTTCACAAATGCCGATCAAGGTGCCGATTGCATCAAAGACAAACATGAACAGAAATACCAACACAAACGGCAACATCGGCAACGAAAGCGCTTTTACAACGTCGAATTTGAAAAAGGTCGGTGCTAAAGATGGCGGCGCAGCAACAACAGCTTTTGCAATTTCAAACCTGCTGGTCAGCATTGATTCTGCAATGATGCTCGAGCCAGTTGCCGATGTCGCTTTATGGACAAGCACAAGCTTCAGCACAATGCTCAGCACTGTAGCCCCGCAAATACCGAGCAGAATTGAGCCGCGCACCTTGCGTGCGTGCAAAACCGCTGTCAAAAGCAGTCCGAAGAAAAAAACTACTAGGTCGGGCGAATTAAAATGCGCATTCATTTTAACTGCAGTGCCCGGGTCTTTGATAATCAAACCGGCATTCTGCAAGCCGATAAACGCAATGAACAATCCGATGGCGGCTGCAATTGCGTGTTTTAGACTGGGACTGACAGCGTTGAAAATCAGCTCACGTAGCCCGATCAACGACAGCACAACAAACAACACGCCTGATACAAATACCATCCCAAGTGCAACTTGCCATGCGTTAGTGTAACCTGCTGCTGCTGCGGCAGGTACCGCCGAGAAAACAAAGAAAAAATTTTCGCCCATGCCCGGTGCTTGCGCGATTGGATACCGTGCATACAATGCCATGATCACAGTTGCAACTGCTGCAGACAGACACGTTGCCGTGGTAACAGCCCCAAAGTCCATCCCTGTGTCGGTCCCGAACATTTTTCCTGAAAGCACTGCCGGCTGGACAAAGATGATGTATGCCATAGTGAGGAATGTAGTAAGCCCAGCCAGCAGTTCAGTCCGCACCGTCGTGCGATGTTCGGTCAGACGAAAAAGCTTGTCCAACATGTTCATGCCAGTTTCACACTTTCTGGATTACAAATCCGGTTGTGTGCACAAAACCTAGAACACTCTGCACATTTTTGATTGCACTTGAGTTGATGCGCTGGACGCGCCCCGAAAATCAGACACACACGCCCCGGAAAATTGTCGTCGTGGCGTCACGGATAACAATCGGTTAACATTTACTGCGGGTTCGAGGGTTTTTCTGCCTACGCAGTTTCGCCCTGCAAAGTGCAAGCTCGCGCTTTGTTCTTTGGAGCTGTGATTCGAGTTTTTGAACCGTGGCCGAACTTTTCTCCCAATGCGCACGTACTTTTGCGAGTTCATTTGCATGCCTGCGCAGTTCAAGTTGTGTCATCACCAACCGCGCCAGTATTTGCAAAGCACGTTGTTGGTCATGATTAAGCCTGCGCGGGACACAATCCATCACACAAAGTGTGCCAAGCGCGTAACCGTCTGGTGTAACCAATGGCGCCCCTGCGTAAAATCGGATTTTGGGCTTTTTCGTAACCAGCGGGTTATCGGCAAATCGTGGGTCCTTGGTGGCGTCTTCGACGATAAACAGGTCATCCTGCAATATTGCATGCGCGCAAAATGCGATTTTACGCGCGGTTTGTTTTGCGCTGATACCTATGCGCGATTTGAACCACTGCCGGTCTTCATCAACTAGCGAGATCATCGCTATTGGTGCGCGGCAAATCCGGGCAGCCAAATCTGTCATGTCGTCAAAAATCGCTTCAGGCACTGTGTCCAATATCTCGTACTGCCAAAGCACCTGGAGCCGTTTCTGTTCGTGTTTCGGTATCGGTGGCCGCATTGGATTCAGTCTGTCCAACCCCACATTAACAACTTGAGTCTGATAGCTGAAGCTTTTTCTTTCGCTTGACGCGTAGCAACCGTCAGTGCGTCTGCCCGGTAGCTCGATAAAGGTTACTCGGAAACTTCTTCCACCAGTGCCTGCGCAGGACGCGCCAAGCCACCAGACTTGGCTTCGGGTATCAGTATCACGCTTGCGATGATGATCAAACCTACACTTAGCCAACCAATTGTTGAGAGCTGCAAAACCGCTGCCAGTTGAAACCCGACCAAGGGCGCAATTACACCGCGCAAACCCGTGAAAAATGTGTGTACTGCCATATAATCCGCCACGCGCTCTGGCGGGGCGAATTTTGTCACCCACAAACTCCACGCTACATCGCCCCCTGCAACTGATATGCCATAAACGAGCGCGCCCACCACCAACCCGGCAAGACTGCCGGTTGTAAAAAACGCCAAAATCCCAACCATGAACCCCACATTTAGCACAACCCGCAGCACGAAAAAGTTCATCCGATCAAACAGCCAACCCCAAAGCGGATTCATCACAAGCCGCGCGATATTGGGCAATACACCTGTCAGCAGCGCAATTGCGCCAACCGACAACGGTGCGCCTCGCACAGTAACACCGTATTTTGCATTTGCCAGATACTCGACTCGCAATGGCGCCATCATTAGGTTTGCGAACCCTAAAAACATCCACGCCGCCAACGTTCGCCGGAACAATGCGTCGTGTCGGGCGTACCTGAGTGCACTAAAAGGATGCGTGCTCCCGGAAGCGGCCAGGGCGCGTGACGGTATTTTGCGCAGGCTATGCGCTGAGGCAACGTAGGCGCAAGCAAACAACAACAGCAACACAGGGAAATATTCAATCCGACTCGTTAACAACCATCCTGCGGCGTGACTGAAAACAGCTGCGGTTGCAATTCGAACCACCATTGTGCGCGAAAACAACCAGCCTCGTTCAGTTTCAGGATAGTTTTCCTGATAAATCTGCGTCAGCAACGGGACAATAATTGATGCACACGCCATGCTGATAACCGAACATAGCACAAAGACAGGTTCAAATCGGCAAACAGCCATCAAAAAGAAACTGGCTGCGCCGATTAAAGCCACCCGGGCCGCCGCAACCGCGGTTGCACCGCCCCAACGCTCGACGCATCTTACAAGCCACGGCGCCAGAAGCAGACCAAAACTTGTGCCACTTGCAATAAGAGCTTTTGCAATCGGTCCGGCATCATACCAGCGCACCGCGATCAAAATAAGAAAAGTGCCCCCAGCAGTTTCAATTATTCCGGAGGCAACAGCACGCCTGCGTTCATACCGATACGTCAGGAGCGCCCGGGTTTTTGCATCTGCACTAGGAATGCACATGCCGGGTCAAAGGGCTCGAAACAGTGGTTTCACCAATTTCAACAAAACACCCCGCCGCAGCTTGATAGGCCAAATCAAAATGGTAAATGTCAGGCTACGGCCGGCTGTTGTTGTGTTGCCTGCCCTGGACTTGTCCCAAACCGCGCGGGCAGGTACACCGTGACGGTTGTGCCTTCGCCCAGCCGAGTTTTTACGTGTAATGCACCCTTTGCGCGTTTCACCAACCGTAAAACGATGCTCAAGCCCAAGCCGGTACCTTTGGTGCCGGATTTGGTCGTAAAATATGGATTGAAAATCTTAGGTAACACGTCCGGTTTAATCCCGGGGCCATTATCACGCACTGCCACGGCTAGAATCGGCGCAGTGTTATCGAACCCTTCCAGATTCAAGATGCGTTCTTCATCTGTGTCCCTGAACGACTTAAGCTCAAGTGGTTGCGGCAGCAGCCGCGCTTCGATCTGCACGAGGTGTTTCTTTGTGTCGCACTGGAACGCATTCACCGCCAGGTTCAACAACACCTGTAGCAGGTCCGTCCCACTCATCAGCACAACACCATCTGCAGCCAATGGCCGCAGCTCGAAATCATGATCCTGCGCGCTGGGGTGGTATTTGACGAAATCCTGCAGGTCGTTCAACACCTGGTTTACGCTCGCGCGCGGTATTTCCTCGGTTTGCTTGCTCAGGTATGCCAGGTATCGCCGCGACAGTTCGATGCAGCTCTGCACCTGGCGATTGATTGTGCGCAGGTGTTTCTTGATCCATTCGAGGTCTTCGGTGCTCAACGGCATTGCTTCACCGAGGCGTTGGCTTATAAGCTGACTGAACCCGCTGATCACAGTAAGCGAATTTTTTACGTCATGGAAAATGCTCGCGTAAATGTCGCCTCGAATGCGGCTGAGTTGCTCGGCAATTTTCAGATTTTGAAACTCGGTGAGCAGCTCTTGCATTTCTTTTGCGTTGCCATGGATTTCGCGCGCGAGCAATCTGCGACTCATCGCGTTTGCGACGGCGCCGCGAATTGTGGCAACATCAAACGGTTTGTTGATGTAATCAGCGGCACGAAGCCGCAGTGCCTGACGCAATGTATCGGTTGTCTCATAGGCGGTGACCATGACGACCTCAATCGCAGGGTCTATGTACCGGAGCCGCTCCAAAACCTCTATACCGGACATGCCACTCATGCGAATGTCCAGAATTGCAACGTCAATGTGGTTTTTCTGGGCAAGTTGAACTGCGGTTGGTCCGTCCCCCGCCAACAGCAAATTGTAATCGTCCTTGAAAATCATCTGCAGCGCCTGGCGTGAACCTTCCTCATCGTCGACAACCAACAACGTGCCGCGTGGTTGAGTTGACACTTTGCTGTGCGCTTTTGACCTTGTTTTATGTGTTTCTCTTGCCAAATCCGTACCCATGTTGCATATAACGCGTTAAGTCGGACGACTTCCTTTAGCTTTTTTCGGTCCGGGTCTGTTTCACAGCCCCATGCTAGCGTAGCGTGAATAATGCCACAAGAGCCATTTACGTGTGTGAAATAAGCGTTGATTAGCCGCACGCTGCGGTATTCAATTCGTCCAAAAATCGCCTGGCGCAAAAGTTGAAAACGCACGCCAGCCAGAAATGCGAGACCTTGCACAGCCTGATGTTGTTAAAAAAGCCTGTATCGCAACCGCATTGAGTTGCCTGGCATGTCTGCCCCGGCTGCACCTGTGGGAAAACCGCCAATGGCCAGTCTGGTATTTGGCAGCGGTATTGTTAACCACAGGCTTTGTGTTATGGGCTTTTGTCTTTGCTTGGCACAGCAGATTGACCGGTAAACAACCTTTCACACCGTCAACCGACCCAAACCACTGGCTCGCCGCAACAGTTTTTACCGGTGCAAACGCGCTCATAGCGTATTTCATTTTTGACCCTAAGCTGCGTACAATTGCGCCTGCTGAATTTCCCAAGGACATCAACGCATGGCTGGCAGACACGCTCGTAAGCGTGTCGCTGGGTCGGCTTTTTTTGGTTTTTGCACCCGTGGCGTTTTTTGGTCGGTTAATCCCTAATCATCTCACAGCAGTTGTGGTTCTGACAGCATGTTTCAACGGATTCATCTCCGTGCTCAGGGCAACTCAACTCGAGCTGCCGACTGACCTTGTCCTGCTGACACTTCCGGTGCGGTTAGGTGCGTCTGCCATCGGTGTTTTGTTTTATCTGCGGGGCGGTGCATGGACAATTTTTTGGATGACGCTGCTAATGCAACTGCGGCACCTGCCAACACTGCGCGCCAACTGAAAATGTCCTCAACAAATCCGCGGTAATTGTTCACCGCTTGGCATGTCCAAGAGCCGGTCCACGCCTATTGTGCTACGTAAAATTACCTCTGCTCCTGGCCCGTCTAAAACATGTCCGATTACAGTTGCGTCTTTGCCTGAAGGCGCACTTTGGATAAGTGAAACAGTGCGGTCAACGTCTTTTGCCGGGACAAAAGCTATAAAACGGCCTTCACACGCAACATACATCGGGTCCAGACCCAAAATTTCACAAGCCGCCTTAACGTCCTCGCGTACAGGCACAGCGCACTCGTCAATCGTTATCCGCAGTTTCGTTGCAGCTGCAATTTCGTTTAAGGCACTTGCCAAGCCACCGCGCGTAAGATCGCGCATGCAGTGAATCTCGACACCTGCGTTGATCAATCTCAACACCAAATCAGCCACAGGCGCAGTGTCGCTTTCAATTGTAGATTCAAATTCGAGTCCTTCACGCACAGCCATCACCGCCATGCCATGCCGACCAATGTCACCGTTCACAACCACAACATCCCCCGGCCTGACAGATCGCGGCTTGATATCAAGCGAATGTTCGATCACACCTATGCCAGCAGTGTTGATGAACAAACCGTCGCCTTTGCCTTTATCAACAACCTTTGTGTCACCGGTTACAACTTGCACACCACAGGCGCGCGCAGCCTCTTGCATTGAACAGACCACACGCCGTAGTGCGTCCATGGAAAGTCCCTCCTCCAAAATGAATCCGGCACTGAGATAAAGCGGCCGTGCACCAGCCATTGCAAGGTCGTTGACCGTGCCGAAAACGGCCAGTGAACCGATGTCACCGCCTGGAAAAAACAGCGGCCGCACCACATACGAGTCTGTTGTAAATGCGATTCTTGTGCCGTGAATTTCGAGCACTGCTGTGTCATGGCGCGTTTCGAGTGCTGGATTTGCGAACGTCTGAAGAAAAACTTCTTCAACCAACTGATGCATCAGTTTTCCACCGCCGCCGTGTGCCAAAACAACATGCGGATACTTTGCAATCGGCAGTGGACAAACCCCACCAAAAACCTGTTGGTTGTTCAGCATACCTTGGTTTGCGAGTTGCAGTGCGGTAAGCTTGTGTTTCGATACCTGTAGTACGCTGCACAGGCGCCCTCACTCGAGACCATTGTTGCGCCGAGCGGATGCTCAGGTGTACACCGACTGCCAAAAGCTGGGCACTCTGAGGGTTTAATTCTACCCTGCAAAACTAGCCCACTCATACATTCTGACGAATGAGCGCCGCTCTTTCGGACTGGGCCGAACCGGTTTTCTGCATCAAATGCCGCATACGATTCGCGCAGCGCTAAGCCGCCGTCCCCGATTTCACCAATGCCACGCCAGTTACGCGCTACAAACCTAAACACGGCCCGGATCAGCTCTTGCGCGCGCCGATTGCCATCGCGGCAAACCACACGATTGTATTGATTTTCGACCTGTGCTTTGCCCTGTTCGAGTTGCTGAATGCACATTAACAACCCCTGCAAAATGTCCAAAGGCTCAAACCCTGTCACAACGATTGGCACAGCATACTTTTTTGCGATCGGTTCGTACTCGGTCCAACCCATCACAGTACAGACATGACCTGCGGCAAGCAGGCCTTGAACACGGCTGTGTGCTGCGCCCAAAATCAGCTCAACTGCAGGCGGCACCCGCACATGCGCAACAAGCAACGAAAAGTTTCTCAGCCCGCGCCGCGCAGCTTCCATAACTGTCATTGCAGTTGTAGGTGCCGTGGTTTCAAACCCTACTGCAAAAAAGACAACGTCGCGCCCCGGATTGTTCTCGGCCAGCCTGAGTGCATCCAAAGGCGAGTACACCATTCTGACATCTGCACCACGCGCTTTTGCAGAAAGCAAATCAGTCGAACTGCCCGGCACACGCAGCATGTCACCAAACGAACAAAAAATAACCCGCGGCTCCAGCGCAATTTCAATCGCTTTATCTATTAACTCGGTCGGTGTCACACAAACCGGACAGCCCGGCCCATGAATCAGTGTGATCAGTTCAGGCAAAAGTCGGTCAATGCCATACTTGAGAATGGCGTGTGTTTGCCCGCCGCAAATCTCCATGATTGTCCATGGACGCGTGGTCAAGGCGCGTATTTGGCGCACGATCTTTTGCGCTGCTGCACTATCACGATATTCGTCAACGTACTTCACATGCTGGGTGCAACACTTGACTCATTTTGTCAGAACACACACAAACACTACAAACCAATTAATCCCACACAGTAATTACACGAATACCACGGTTCAGCTCGAGTTGCCCGATGTTGATTCTTCCAATTGACCGATGTATTCGAAGACTTTGTTTGCCTCGTCTTCGTCCAACCGACTGATAGCAAAACCAGCGTGGACAATCACGTAATCACCAACTTCTGCTTCGGGTACAAGCGCCAAAGAAACTTCTCTGACCACACCGCCAAAATTGACCTTCCCAAGCCGCGCAACCGGGTCATCGGTGTTAATGCTCTCGATTTTACCTGGAACAGCTAGACACATATTCCGTGAACCTAAAACTGAGCTTGTACTGCGTCAAATTTCACTTTGCCCAAACAGATTATACCGCAGCGCAAATTTGCGTCCGTACCCACAAGCTAGCCACAGCGATAAAAGTATCATCAGACCGTTTTCAACCAGTTTTCTGCAAATGTACACCTCACCTGTGCCACAGCCACAGTCGAACTTAATTGCACAAAACGCTAGCCCCGTAACAGCCTGTATTTCCAACGCACGCCGTAGCACGATTACCGTAAACGGTACCAGCATTGTCACAAGCAAAAACCCTGAGCCGCGCACACCGATCCCGCCTACGAGTAACACCCCACAAAATACCTCGAACCATGGCAATGCACCAGCAATCGAGTTTAACAGAACTGGCGTGTGCACTAGCTCGTATTGCCGCAGTAACTTCAGAAAGCCGATCGGGTCAAGCGCCTTGTTTAGGCCCGCGTATATGAACATGCCACCCAATAGCAACCGCGCTAACAGGCCGTTTGCCTCAACCAAGAGACGCCAAACCTTTTTAGACCCGATGCTCATCGTTTCTCCGGAACTGTCACACCGCTGTTGCGTTGCCCAAGTTCAACCGGTAACCCGTTCGTGCTCCATTCGGCAAAACCGCCTGTGTAAATGCCGAGCCTGTCATTCGGCACGCCCGCACCCCGAAGAATTACAGCCGCAAATTCGCTGTCCTCACATTCGCCACCTTGACAGTACAAAACAATCTGTTCTGCGCCGAAGCAGACTGGCAACACTTCCGGCAGATAATTTTCCGCACGATAATGATCGAAATGGTACGCACCGGGTATGTGGCCGGTCTGGTATTGTTTTTCATCACGCGCGTCCACAAACACAACAAGGCCGCTTAAGCGACGCACATCATTAAAAAGTTGTTTAGCTTGCTCCAAATCAATTGCCCTGAGGCCTTTCAGTTTGATTCGCGCAGCAACAAGCTCAGCCACATCGGTTATCACGTTCGTGGTCCCAGTCACGTTGGTTGCGCCCGCGACTACCAAATCACCAGGCCGAATTGCACCGGGGAAATAATCCCGACTTAGCTTCAAACCCCTGGGAGAAAGCCAATTAGCCACAAAGCCCAAAACCGCACCCGCAACAACAATTGCAACTGCCTCTCTCAATACATTCCTGAGACCGTGCAACCGTCGGCAAATGCTTGGCTTGGTGCCACTAGCACTGTTCATCTGACAGGCGGCGGCATCGGCGGTGCAGCAGAATCAGCACTGACAGCCTGGTTGACCATGGACTGTAACATGGGAGGGCGATGAAGCTGCACAACCGGCACTTTGAAGACCGGATAAAGTGGATGGCTCGATTTGAATGATATCTCGGCTGGTTTACCTGGCTCAGCTTGGAACCCAGCCGGAAACTGCGCAATAACATTAAACGCCCGCCCCGGGTCAAGCTCCTTAATCTCGAGGTCAACACCAGACAAGGTTGTTTCAGGCTCGGAAAGTGCTATCACGTTTGTTCCCGCATTGCGCACCGTCAATGTTATGGTGATCTGGCCTGCCAACGGCCCAGGCGGAAGATTGATCTGGGGCGGTGTAACCATCACTACCGGCTGCAGAATTGTCATCGCACGAATCTCGATCTGCGGCATGTTTGTGGACGAAGTGTTTAGGTTGATAATACCCTGCCGGTTCATTGGGTTTTGTTCCGGAACAGCCTTGATCTCAACCTCGAATTCTTTCCCGGGCTTGATCGTCCTTAGCTCAGCCACGAAATGTTTATCGTTGCATACCGGGCTTGACAGCTCGAGTGGTTGCTCCTCGTTGTTTATGATGCGCACGGTTGAGCTGCTCTGGCCGAGCGTCTCGGCATTCGCATAAATCACAGCGTATGGCAGGCTTACCTCCACAGGTTTCCATGCCGTCGCCTTAAGCTGCAAAACTACCGTGGCCTGTTCCCTGTCGTTCGAAGTAACCGTGACGTTCCTCATAACAGTGCCAACGTACCCACCCGTGTTAAACTGTATCGGGATACGGCCCGTTTGACCCGGCTCAACCTGACGCGACCATTCACCTGCCGTCATACACCCGCAGGTTGTATGCACGCCGGTTATCTCGAGCGTTGCATCGCCAATGTTGGTGAACACAAACTCGTGTTTAACAACACTACCTGAGTGTACCCTGCCAAAATCATGTATCGTTTCGGCAAAACTGATCTTCGGACCGGTCTGCGTCGCACTTATTGACTCAGTCGGCTGGAGCCCATCCATACTGGCAGGCTGGAGCGTTTGAGACCAACCTAAACACACTATAAATGTCAACTGCTGCAGGACAAAAAATAGCCGCTGTTCCATAGGCCGACCGCGTGTTTATCTTGTTTGCCGCAATTATAGCTCTTACCTGCGGCGTTTGCAATCCTTCCTCGCCCAGTGTTTGTGTTCGGTACAGGTCAAGTAATTGTCTAGTAGGGGTTGTTTTGGATGAGAAGCTGTGTCCAATGGAATTGC
>FMJZ01002343.1_pt1 | contig 66950 bp, 57 predicted proteins | sample 1987881 | NCBI WGS metagenome assembly FMJZ01 (sample SAMEA4378227, study PRJEB15110) | soil metagenome | biome: soil; feature: Field; material: Soil | place: India | collected 2015-03-11 | depth 0 m
TCGTGCTCGACGTAGCGCCGATCGCGTCGATCGCCGACGACGCGTCTCAGCCGCTCGGTCCGTCCCAGTTGCGCATCGAACTCGTGCAGCACGATCAGCCCGCCCTCGCCCGAGATCGCGCTGTCGTCGAAGTCGACCACCACCTTGCGTTGGAATCGGAGCCGATTTGGTCTACGACACTCTGTAGCCACCCCCGCCCCTCCTCTGTGCCACCGACAGGGTGCTCACAACACCTGTCTATGGCAGATTTCAGAGGCGTTCGGAGGCTTTCTACTTCAGCAACCGTGAAGAATCCGGGTTAGGGCGCCTGCCCTGGTGCGAACGCTCGTTTTGGGCGAGCCGCCAGTGCTTCCTCTCTTCAGCAACAGCTCGCCGAAGCTCTGGGAATTGCTCGCCCTGTTCCTACGCGGTCCCAGGGATGCCATCGCTATTATGCGCTTTGGAGCGCAGGTCGTCGGACCTGGGAAGCGGGCCTACCGGGCGGGGGAGTTGGACCGCGGTGGTCAAAGTGTCCAAAGGGCGAAGGCTGCGTTGTGAACCGGCGTCCTCGCCTCTCGCGAAGCGATCGCTTCGGGATTAGACGGAAACCGTCGAAGCGGGCAGGGACACGCTAGAAGATGAGCGAAAATTCTCTTGACGGCGAGCTTGACAATCGACCCACGGGGGCGCCTCATGGCGAAACCGGAGAAACGAGGGTTAGGCCGTCAATAAAGGGGGTGAAGGACCAGGAACAGGATCTGATGTCAGTGCACGAGAAACAAACCGAGACAGCAACGCTCGCGCATCTCGCGACAAAAACGGCGGTGTGCGACCAGCCCGCTGCGTGGCCCGCGGCTGAACAAGGACGTTAGACCCGTAGGGCAAAAGGTCCCTATGCACCGTAACCCCATTGGTGGAGGTACCCATTGAACGAAATGATGGATCAAACGAAGGCCGAGGCGTTCGGCGGAAGGATGATGGCGCTGCTCAATGATGCGGTCGCGGGAATACTGGTGAGCATCGGGCATCAGACCCGCCTGTTCGATACGATGGCCGAATTGCCAGCGGCGAGCAGTGACGTGATTGCCCAAGCCGCGGGGCTTCAGGAGCGTTACGTGCGAGAGTGGCTCGGGGGCATGGTTCTGGCGGGGATTGTCTCGTACGACCCAGCCACCAAGACGTATGTGCTTCCTCCCGAACACGCAGCCTTCCTCACGCGATCTGCTGGCTCGAACAACCTCGCCTTTTTCACGCAGTACATTCGGCTGCTTTCCAACGTCGAGGGCGATGTCATCCGTGCATTCCGCGAAGGCGGTGGAGTCGGTTACGAGAAGTATCCCGACTTTCAACGGCTTCAGGCCGAGGAGAGCGCAGCGCTGTACGACACGGCGTTGGTGGAGGCGATCTTGCCTTTGGCTGACGGAGTAGTGGAGCGCTTGCGTTCTGGCATTGACGTGATCGACCTCGGGACCGGGCAAGGCCATGCCGTCAACGTGATGGCCCGTGCATTTCCCAACAGCCGTTTCGTGGGTGTGGATTTCTCGCCTGAAGGCATAGAGGCGGCCCGTGGCGAAGCGGCCAGTTGGAAGCTCTCGAATGCGCGCTTCGAGGTCGCCGATGTCGCCGCCGCGCTGCCCGGGAAATTCGATCTCGTGACTGCGTTCGATGTCATTCACGATCTCGCCAAGCCCAAGGTCGTTCTGGCCAATATACGTCGCGCCCTGCGTCCGGAAGGCGTTTTCCTGATGATGGACATGGCGGCTTCTAGCCACTTGGAAGAGAACTTCGACCACCCGATGGGCCCGCTGCTGTACGGGGCGTCGGTCATGCATTGCATGACGGTCTCACTGGCGCAGGGTGGCGAGGGGTTGGGAACGATGTGGGGGGAACACGTAGCGCAAAAATACCTGAAAGAGGCGGGATTCTCCGACGTCCAGGTCCATCACCTGGAACGTGACCCCATGCACACCTTTTACATCGCGCGGCCTTAAATCGACTTTGCTTGGCGGCCCAACAACAGCAGGCAGTGGACGGCGGTGAGCGCCGCCGCTGAACCAGGCCGTTAGGCACACCATGAACTCGTTCAGTCGTCGGTCACCTTCTGACGCCAACATCGTCCGACGACCAATCCATCGCTGGAGGAGGAGCACCATGCGAGAACTGATGATCGACTTCATCACCACCCTGGACGGCTACGCGTCGGGGGATGGCTGGCCGGCCTGGTGGGGTCTCGAAGGGCCGGAGTACCTGGCCTGGCTTGGCGAGCAGCCACCGGTAACGTACCTGATGGGCGCGAACACGTACCGGCTGATGTCCGGCTTCGCCGGCGGAGCGACGCCGCCGGGAACCGCCGAATTCAGGGTCCAGGAGGAGGCCAGCCTTGATGAGCTCACGCGAGCACCGAAGGTGGTGTTCTCAGCGTCGCTTGAGGAGCCTCTCACGTGGGCCAACACCACCCTCGTGCGCGGCGACGCCGTGCAGGCGGTCCGGGCGATGAAGGAGGAGGGCTCCGGCATCCTGAGCACGCTCGGCAGCCTCGGCCTGTCCCGCTCGCTGCTGCGCGCCGGCATCGTCGATCGCTTGCGGGTCGTGATATTCCCCGTCATCACCGGCGCGACTGGCGCAGAACGCATCTACGACGGCTATCCCGACGTCGCGCTCGACATGATCGACCACCGCACTTTCGACGGCCGAATCCAGCTCGTCGAGTACCGGCCGCGCGTGCTCGAGGGCCCGCTCTTCGCGCCGGCTCCGTTCCATGGAGGAACAACATGACGAAGATCGCAAAGAACACGATTTGCATCTGGTACGACCGAGAGGCCGAGGAAGCTGCACGATTTTATGCTTCGATCTTTCCCGACAGCGAAGTGACAGCCGTCTTGCGCGCGCCTGCCGACTATCCCTCGGGCAAGGCGGGCGATGTATTGGTCGTCCATTTCATCGTCTGCGGGATCCCCTGCATCGGGCTGAACGGCGGGCCTGCCTTCCCGCATAGCGAGGCCTTCTCGTTCCAGATCGCCACCGACACGCAGGAAGAAACCGACCGCTACTGGAATGCGATCGTTGGGAACGGTGGGCAGGAGAGCGAGTGCGGTTGGTGCAAAGACCGCTGGGGTGTGAACTGGCAGATCACCCCGCGCACGCTCACCGAGGCTCTTCCCGCGGGCGGCGACGAAGCCAAACGCGCCTTCGCCGCAATGATGACTATGAGGAAGATCGACGTAGCCGCTATTGACGCTGCACGGCAGGGGTGAGAAGCGGGCAATCTAACCCGACCGTTAGCCGCTACGAGGAATTGAACGCCATGGGACTCTTGATCTTCAGCATCAACGTTACCCTTGATGGTTGCGTCGACCACCGGGAGGGAATCGCCGACGACGAAACACATGCGTTCTTCACCCGGCTCATGGACGAGGCGGGGGCGATACTGTGGGGCCGCGTTACCTACGAGATGATGGAGAGCTACTGGCCGGCGGTCGCCCGAGGCGAGGTGGAGGTGCCACCGGCGATTCACGAGTGGGCGATCAAGCTGGAGGCCATGCCAAAGTACGTGGTGTCGTCGACGCGAAGGGGCTTCCCGTGGACCAACAGCTATCACATCGTCGGCGACTTGCGCACGGGCGTGCAGAAGCTCAAGGAAGCGACCCCGGCTGGCGTGCTGCTCGGCAGCGGCAAGCTCGCGACCGAGCTGGACAGGCTGGATCTGATCGACGAGTACATGTTCCTCGTCCACCCCAGGATCGCCGGTCACGGCCCAACCCTGTACCAGATCGGGCTGCCCAGCACGCGACGGCTCGACCTGATCTCCGCGACGCCGCTCCGCAACGGCGCAGTCGCCATGCACTACCGACGGCTGCGCGGCTAAAGCCGGTTGCATCGAACAGTCGGCGAGGGGGCCCGCTGCTGAACCGCAGTGCTGGGCCGCTCGGCCGGTCTCCACCCATAAGCAAGCGCTGGAGGGGCCGTGTTGCGCGTCCGACCTCGGTTCCCAACTCGATGTTAGGGCTGCGGCACTGCCGTTCCGGAACGGAAGCGTATGGGTGCAGAGGAAGAACTCACGGTGCCCGCGCTCTAGCTCGGGTATCGTTGCCTCACCGGTGGCAAGGCGCTGGGAAAAGCGGGCGGGTCAATGGGGTCCTAAATTCTTGGTTCTCGACTCCCGTGGCGACAACGTGGCTTTTTACTCAATTGTCCGCTTGCCGTTGGAAGACGGACGCGGTACGCGGCCACTGGCGACTTTACGAGCGGGACCAGGGCAGGCTGGAAGCAGCGCTGCGTTGCTGTGCACGGCGGCAAAGAGGGCGTTCGTGGAGATTTTCTTTTGGTTTTTGTTCGGCGTCCTCAGTGCGGTCGTTGCTGAACGCAACGGGACGCAGCGGTTGCGCCTGGTTCCTTGCTGCCATGCTGCTCGGGCCGTTTGGGTTCCTCTTGGTGTTAGTACTCCCGAAAAACTGGGCGAAGCTGGAGGCCGATGCCTTGCGAAGGGGCGAGAAGAAGAAGTGCCCGTATTGTGCCGAACTGATTCGACGCGAGGCGACTAAGTGCCGGTACTGTGGAGCCGACCTGCCGCCAGAACTATGAAGCAAAACCGCACCACTTGCCACGCTCGCGTCGCAACAGCGCCGCACCTGTAGTCAAAGTCCACGGTGTGGGGCCCTGCCTTAGCGCTGGTGCGCAGAAGGGATTTTCTGGGCGCGTCGCGCCGTCGATACCGCGCGGAAGCTCGATTCGCCCTCCGTTGCTCTACCCTAAGCGCTGCAATGCCGCGAACTGTCGTGAGGCGGTGCGCCCGGAGTCCGCTGCCAAGATAGAGTCGTGAACAATCCTGGCACGAGAGCCGGGGCGCTGGAAACAAGGTTGCGCCGGCCGAAGGACCACCCCCCGGACCGCAGTTGCGACCCGAGCGACAACCCGGCAGTGGTGTGATCGAGCCTCAACAGGAGCGTCGGGCATACCGAGGCAGGCCGCGAAGGGAGGACGTGGTACAGCCCTTGAGGCAATGCTGGATCGAGGGCGACGAGAGCGGGAATGCCCTGCGCTACAGGCCTTGCCGGAGAGACCGAGCCTGCGTACGCGACATTGAGCCCTTGGGTTTCCCAACCAAGGGCGCCGGCGCGCGGTGGATGGAACGTGCTTTTCTATCAGCGCGAGACTAAAACTTGCCTACTTCGTGGAGGACAGTCGATCACTCATGCGGGTTTGGCGGCATCTGGAACGACTCGGACGGCGATTTCGCAATCCCGTGCTGACGCTGGGAAACTTCGACGGTGTGCACCGCGGCCACCAAGCAATTGTCCGCCGAACCGTGGAGCTTGCCCGAGAACTCGACGGCACAGCGCTGGCGTTGACGTTCGAGCCTCACCCGGTGGAGGTGCTGATGCCAGCTCATGCCCCACAACGGCTGATGGACCTCCACACGCGCGTGGCTTGCCTCGTCGAACTTGGGTTGGAGCACGTGATCGTCCAGCGCTTTACGCGGGATTTTGCCGAGATCGAACCCGAACCCTTCGTGCGGCAGTGGCTGGTAGAGAACCTCGGGGTGCGCGGCATCGTGGTGGGGCATCGCGTGCGCTTTGGTCACTTCCGACGTGGCGACGCCAAGCTCTTGCAACGCTTGGGCGCGGAATGCGGGCTTGCCGTGGAAATCATTGGCAAGATCGAGGTGGGCGGACGCCTCGTCAGCAGCAGTGCTGTCCGCTCCGCCATCCATGAAGGCAAGCTGGACGTTGCCGAGCAAATGCTCGGGCGACCGCACACCTTTGCTGCGCGCGTGATCCGTGGGCACGACCGCGGAAAACAACTCGGGTTCCCAACGGCGAATCTGGACATCTCGAGGCTCGTGTTGCCTCCGGATGGTGTGTACGTCGTCGAGGCGTGCTTCGACGGTACTTGGAGGCCGGCTGTAGCGAACATCGGCAATAACCCGACGTTCGGAGACCGAGAACGCAGCCTCGAGGTCCACTTGCTAGACTTTGCCGGCAATCTTTACGGCCGCCGCATGTGGGTGCGCTTCCGGCGTTTCCTTCGCCAGGAAATTCGGTTCCCCAGCGTGGATCTGCTAATAGAACAGATCAAACAAGACATTGCCCAAGCACGCGCCATTTTGTCTCGGACCTCATGAATCTCTTGCATGAGCGCCTCGTTGTCGATGAACACGGGCAGAAGCAACGCCTCGACCGCTATTTGGCATCCCTGGGTCGCTGGGGCTCGCGGACTCACGTTCAAAAATTGATCGATGCCGGCCAGGTGTTGCTCGATGGCCAGCCAGCACGAGCCCGCTACCTTTTGCGTCCGGGCCAAACCATCGAGATCCACTGGCGGCCCACTGACGATGGCTTGGTCGTACGTCCGGAACCGATCCCTCTAAACGTCGTGTTCGAAGACGAGTGGTTGCTCGTCATCGATAAGCCGGCGGGTCTGGTGGTCCATCCCACTCCGACGCACTCTGGTGGCACGCTGGTTCATGGGCTGCTGTATCGTTGGCGAGGTCGCCCACCTGGCCTCGATCCCTTGCGTCCGGGCATCGTGCACCGCTTGGACAAAGATACCTCTGGCTTGATCGTCGTTGCCAAGGACCCCCATACCTTGGCCGCCCTGGGCCGCCAGTTCCACCAACGCCGAGTCTCCAAAGAGTACATGGCGGCGGTGTGGGGTGTTCCCCGTGCGTCCACCGGAACGATCGATGCCCCAATTGCTCGCGACCCAGTGCATCGCAAGCGCATGAAAGTGGTGCGGCAAGGTGGCCGGATGGCTCGGTCGTCCTACCGTGTGCTCGCGCACCGGCCGCCGATCAGTTGGCTCGCCGTGTTTCCGGAGACCGGAAGAACGCACCAAATTCGCGTGCATTTGGCGCACCTCGGGCATCCGATTGTCGGCGACCAAGTATACGGACGCGCCCGTAAATTGCCACCCGGCGTTACCGTCGAACGTCAGGCTCTGCACGCCGCGGCGCTTGCCTTTGCTCACCCGGTAACGGGCGAGCCACTTTCCTTCCACTCTCCTTTGCCGACCGATCTTCAGCCGCTGTGGAATTACTGCCAGAGCGCCTGCGACTGAGCTGAGTTCCTGGCACTGGCACCCGCACCACAACGCTTATTCGGGCTGCGGCTGAGCTGTTGGTTGGCCAGTCGAGACGCTGCGAAGGAGGCGGTCGATTGCGTCTTGGTCGAGGTGACAAGCATCGGCAAGAATGAGCCGGATGTTCTCCCCAATGTATCGGCGGTCGAGATCGAGCCGCTCGAGTAGGCGCAGAGCAGAGAGGTTGAATTCCGTAGGATTGCCCTGGAGTTCGAACGTTCCCAAGCCAACCCACGCCTCCCGCGTTCCCTGCACAAACTCGATGGCAAGCCTTTGCGGCGGGTTGGGTCCGCGGGTACTGCGGGCGCGCTGTTGCCATAAGAGGCGCTGCACGCGTTCGAGAGCAGCCACGTACCGCTGCGAAGACTCCGAGCCGGGGCGGTCACTCGGCCAGTTGGCTTCTTCTTTCTTGCGAATCTCGGCGACCACCCGCCGCATCAAAACGGTCTGTAGGAGTGTTTGCAGCACCACAGCTCCGTCGCGCTGGACTACCCGGACTTCGCCAATAGGCGCATCGGCGGCAAACACCGTGCAACGGTACGCAATTTCCCGCATGGCCCATGCCGAGCGAGGCGGCAGGAAAGCAGCATGGAGCGAAAAGAGGAGCACGACGGCAGTTAGGAGGTTCCTATGTTTCATCGGCGCGTGAGCAAAACGAGACAAGCCGGGGTGACCAATAGGTCGCAAAGTAACGCGAGGATCAAAGCCACGCCCGTGAACAACGAAAAGTAAATGGTCGGTAGAAAACTTCCCGCGACGCCGACCCAGAAGCCAGCGACCAGCACCAGGTTGTTGGCCACGAGTGCCGGCCCGGTTTCTAAGGTAGTCCGTCGAGCGGCCTCGAATGGACCCTCGTTGCGCCTCAGGTTTTGGCGGAAAGCTCCGATGTAGTGGATGGTGTCATCCACCACGAGACCCATGGCGGCTGCCGCGATCATGGCTGTTCCCGTGCTGAGGTCGATGCCGAGAAAACCAAGAAGTCCCGCGGTCATCGCAATGGGCAGGATGTTGGGGACGAGCGCGACGGCGCCGACACGAACGGATCCAACGCTGAGAGCCATGAGCAAACCCACGAGGACGAAACTCACGGCAAAGCTTTGGAGCTGTTGCCGCACGAGCTGATTGGAGTCGCGCGCGAGATAGTACAAGGGGCCAGTAGGGCGAACGTTGTAAGCCGATCCCAAGTGTAGCTCCGCCAAATTCACGAGCCGGTCTGTCGTCGCCACCACGTTGGCAGTGCCGACAGCGCGCAAGCGTACTTGGATCCGTGCCACGGTTTGGTCGGGCGAGATCAAGCGGCGGACCAGCGGTTGGTCGGGAACCACGGCGAGGAAATCGAGGAGTTCCTCCACCACGTTGTCCTCGGTCGGTAGCGTGGCGCGATTCAGTCCGTATTCGGCAGCGTGCACGTGATGCAAGAGGTCGGCCAGGCTCAACACTCCACCGACCGTCGGAATCTCGCGGCTGGCTTGGGCCCACGCCGCAATTCGCTGCCAATCGGAAGCATGCGCCAAACGCAGCCCGTCGCGCCGCTCGATCATGAACTCCAGGGGATAAGGCCCGCCCAGGTGCCGATCGATCCAGAACGTATCTTCCCTGAGTGGGGCCCCTGGCTTTAGAAATCGCACGAGGTCGGTGTTGTTGCGCAACAGCCCGATGCCAACGCTTAGGGCGACACCACACACCAGAGCGGTGATCAAGGTGGCCCACGGCCAATGAATGGACAGCCGGCCGCATAGGTGGAGAAACGGGTGCAGGGAATTGCGCTGGTTTGCTCGGGTGTTCATCGTTGTCGGGGTTGGAGCGAACAACACTTGGCTTCCGAGGGGAACAAGCCAGAGCGCCAATGCAAAACCCACAAGCGACCCGAAAGCAGCGGCAAGGCCGAACTCCCGCACGGCGGGCATGGGGCTAATCGCCAGCGCGGCAAAGCCACCCGCCGTGGTGGCGGCACAAAGCACACAACGCCACAGTAAATGATCGAGCATTGCTCGCGTCCGTTCCCGAGGTGCGAGAGGTGCATCGGCGCGAAACCAGAAATGTAAGAGGTGGATGCAGGGAGTCAGGGCAAGGACCAAGAGAATGGGCGGCAACAGCGAGGTGATGGCATTCAGGCGGATGCCACAGAGGGCCAGGCCCGCGTGCACGATCAAAACGGTCATGCCCGCGACAGCCAGAGGCAAGATGACCGCCCCAATGCGGTGGAAGTGCAGCCAAAGCACACTGCCGAGCACGACGACGGCCAAAGGCAAAAGAAGGCGTTCGTCTCGCTGGATGTAGGCAGTGACCTCGTACTTCTGCACCGGCACTCCGGTGAGGTGCGCCACCAAACCATGGCGGCGCAAGCGATCGACCGCGGCTCGAACGGCTTCGATCGTTCGAGCGGCGTGTTCCGGGCGCGCGGACTCCTCGCTCAGCGTGAGCCACATCGCGGTCACGGTCAGGTCGGGGCTGATCAGCCAGCCAACAAACTCGGGCATGCGCTGCACGGCAACTTCGAGTTCGTGGCGGACGGTGGGTCGATCGTACGGAGGAGCTACGAGCGGCTTGAGTTCGGCACCGGTCTCTCCCGGAACCACCTGGAGGGCGTTCGTGAGCGAGAACACTGCCGTAACGCCAGGGATTTGTCGAAGTTTTGTGGTGAGTTCGGCCACACGGCTAAGCCCAGCGGGGGTGGCGAGCTCGGTATCGCGCCAGGCAATGAGCAAGTCTTCGTCGCTTCCGAATAGAGCGTGGAACCGCTCCAGCGTTGCCAGGCGATGGACATCGGGCACGTTCAGCGATTCGTTCGAAGGGTCGACTTCGAGCGATCGCACTGCCCAAGCGGCAGCTAGGAGAAGCACGGCGAGAGAAGCGAGCGGGATCCAGCGCCAAGAGGCGAAAGCGAGATTCAGCAGCAGGCTAACGATCCGTCCCGCCATGCTCCGTCTGCGGAACTCAACTCGACGAACTCCGGTACCCTTTGCGCTCCCACTCGCGTTGGCGCAATTCCACGCGGCGAATTTTGCCACTCACGGTTTTCGGCAAGTCTTCCACGAACTCGATCTCGCGGGGGTACTTGTACGGTGCCGTGGTGCGCTTGACGTGTTCCTGTAGCTCGCGCACAAGTTGCTCGCTGGGCACCACCCCAGGGCGTAGCCGTACGAACGCCTTGACAATGGCACCGCGTTCGGGGTGAGGGCTTGCAACCACTGCCGATTCCAGAACCGCCGGGTGCTCCAGCAGGGCACTTTCCACTTCGAAGGGTCCGATGCGGTACCCGGCACTAATGATGACGTCGTCGGCACGTCCAACGAACCAAAAGTAGCCGTCGTCGTCCACTCGTGCGCGGTCGCCGGTTACGTACCAAGGTCCACGCCAGCACGCCTGCGATTCTTCCGGGTTCTTCCAGTACTCGCGGAACAACGATGGAGTCCTTCCACGCAAGGCCACATCGCCAACCTCTCCGGCTTCGACCGGGTTGCCGTCGCTGTCGATGACGCGAACGTCGTGACCCGGAAACGGCTTGCCCATGGAACCCGGCCGGATTTCCATGCCGGGCAAATTGGCGACCAGCAACGTTGTTTCCGTTTGCCCGTAGCCATCGTGGATCATGAGCCCAAAGTGTTCGCGCCACACCGCGATCACTTCGGGATTGAGCGGCTCGCCAGCGCCGGTACAGTGCCGCAAGTGCGGAAGGTGGTAACGGCCGAGGTTTTCCTTCACGAGCAAACGATATTCCGTAGGCGGGGCACAAAACACGCTGATTTCGTAGTCTTGCAGCAGGGTCAGTTCCCGTTCCGGGTCGAAGCGCCCGCCATATTGGAAGACCGCCGCACCGGTGCTCCACGGGCCGAACAGCACACCGTATGCGGCTTTTGCCCAACCCGTGTCGGCGGTGGTCCAGTGGAGGTCGCGCGGGGTGAGGTCGAGCCAATAGAAGCCGGTGTACCGGTGCGCCCAAGTGTATGCGTGGGCGTGTAAGACTGCCTTGGGATCTTTCGTTGTACCAGAGGTGTAGAAGCAAAGGGCCGGGTCGTCAGCACGGGTGCTCGGCAGGGCGCAGTCGTCTCGGGCTGCACCCAGGAGGTCGGGCCAGGATTTCCAGTCGGGTGCACTTCCGTCCACGAGGATAAAGTGCTCGAGCGAATCGCACTCGGAGCGTATTGCCTGCACTTGCTCCACGCATCCAGGTTCCGTAACGAGGGCGCGCGCTCCGCTGTGCTGGGCGCGGTAGCGAATGTCCTTGGCGCGCAGGCTCGTCGTGCAGGGGATGGCAATTACGCCCGCACGCAGCGCGCCGAGCATGGCAAAGAACCACTCCGGCCGTTTTCCCAAAATGACCAGTACCGCTTCACCAGGCCGAAGGCCGAGCCCGTGCAGCGCACGGGCAAAGCGGCAGCTTTGCCGATACACGTCCCAGTAGGTAAAGCGCCGCTCTTCTCCAGTGTCCGAAACCCAGTATAGGGCAAGGCGGCCGCGGTCTTTTGCCCAAAGCCCGACGACATCTTCGGTGAAGTTGAACCAAGTCGGAGGGTTCCAACGGAACGTTGCATACAGCTCTTCGTAACGCATGAACCAAATTCCTCCTGAAAGGCTTGCGACCGAGCGCGGCCACGGCATGCTTTTGTCGCGCTCGGTCGTCGGATACAAGGGCGGGGGTGAGCAAACACACTGCTGGAAATAACGGTGTCCGTGCTGGTGAGCGAGAAACGCCACTGGCGATCATCGTGGCGGCCCTCACTATTTCGTTGGTGGCAGCGATTGCTTGGCTGCTCTGGCGGGTTCCCTCTGGGTTGGAAGCTGGTCACGCATCGTTTTTGCCTTCGCTCAATGCCAGCTTGAACGGGGCGACGACGGTGTGCCTGTTGTTCGGCTGGCGGGCGATTCGGCGAAGGCAAGTTTCTCGTCACCGGGCTTGGATGGTGACCGCGGTCGTTTTGTCAGCGGCGTTTCTCGTTTCTTACGTGGTGCATCATTATCAAGTGGGCTCGGTGCGATTCACCGGCCCGGATTGGCTCCGGCTCCTGTACCTCGTGATCCTGGTTCCGCATATCGTGCTATCGGCGGTCATGGTGCCGTTCGTCCTGCTGACACTCACGCGGGCGCTGCAGGGAAACTTTGTGGCACACCGGCGGGTGGCGCGTCGGACCTTGCCCATCTGGCTCGTTGTCTCGGTTACCGGCGTACTGGTTTACTGGCTGCTTTATCACGTGGGGTCAGCGACGCAGGACAAAGCCGCCAAGGTTGGCAGACCGCCGCACGAGATTGCCCGCTCGCTCCCAATCGAGGCGATCGTTCGCAAGTTCGGCGCGGCCAACGAGTGCCGCCCAGAGCCGTGACCGTCGCGTCAAGCTGGCTAATTTCCGCGCAGTGGTCGGAGGACACCCGCGACGGCTGCGCTGCTTGTGGAGCAACCCGCCTGCTCATTGCCAGGCGAGGGTGTGCCATAAAAAAGCTCGATGCGGTGCGGCCCGTGCTGTATCCCGTTCGCCGAACGTCTACCACCCCGCGCTTGCTCACCTCGCCCTGGAGCCGCGCCAGAAACTTGCGTGGCGCCCGCGGCTGGGTGGCGCGCAAAAACCCCGCGAGTTGCACGAAGTCCTCGCAGTACTCACGCTCGTAGTTGTCAGGCTTGCCCAGGTAACCAGCGAACAGCCCGGCAAGGTACCGGTGACTCGTGAGCTTCTTCACGACTCTCAAGTTGCGGGGCGCAATTGCTGTCCCTCAGTGGCCGGCAGATGAGCGTTTCCAGACCGGCTTCGCTGGTGTCGGTGGGTTTCATTGGCGATTTCTACGGAGTTCCGTATCGGGGCCTTGGAGCAAATATGCAGTCAAATGGGTCAGCGTCTCCATCTCCCGCGGCGGGCTTTCAGCGATGAGCAAGGTGAGGGCAACCAACGCTTCATCGGAAAGGCGGCGCGTTCCATCCGGACGATAAAGAGCCCCGTTCTTCTCCAGAAATCTCAGGAACAACGCCGCACCGATGCGCTTGTTCCCGTCCACGAACGGATGGTTCTTGACGAGGAAGTACAGCAACGCAGCGGCTTTTTCTTCCAGCGTGGGGTAGGCATCCTGACCACCGACTGTCTGAAGGACGGCCGCCAAGGAACTTTCTAGTCCTCCATCCTTCTCGTGTCCGAAGAGGTCGCTGCCGCTGAAGTGCTTCCGCATGGCAGCCACGAGCTGGCGGGCTTCGTCGGGGAGAATCGGCTCTACGGGACGAGCCGGGGGCGCCAGTTTCGGCAAGCGGCCGTGGTCGTAATCGTCGAGCACATCCAGGGCAAAGGCGTAATCGCGCACCACACGCAGCAGGGCCGTGGCTTCGTCGCTGCTGAGCGCCCGCTGGTCCGTAACCGACGCGACCAACTTCAATGTCTGCTTGAGTTCCGCCAGCCGGCGTGCATTGACGCTGTAGCCTTTGAGGATGTGGTCGCGCAGGACCTGCGTTGCCCAGATACGGAACTGCGTACCACGCCGGGAGTTGACCCGATAGCCGACGGAGATGATGGCGTCGAGGTTGTAGTATTCCACCTGACGCGTGACCCTTCGCCCACCTTCCTCTTGAACTGTTGCAAAAACTGCAACAGTTGCGTGTTCGTCGAGCTCGCCCTCCCGATAAATGTTCCGCAAGTGCCGGGAGATCACCGACTTGTCGCGCTCGAACAGAGCCGCCATCTGATTGAGCGACAGCCACAGAGTCTCTCGCTCGAGGCGCACATCGAGGGTAACACTGCCGTCCGGGGCCTGATACAGCACGATCTCGCCGCCCGGAGGTCCATACGCAGCAGCGGGCTCTTTGACCGAGGAGGGCTTAGGTTTCCTCATCCGGGGCTGCCTCCTCGTTGACTGGGTCAACGTTCTCCACGTTGAGGGCTCCGTCACCTTCGTCGGCTGTTTCGAGGATTTCATCTTCCGGCGATTCTAGCTCCTCGGGCAACTGCGCCGCCACCTCGCGCACATCCACCTTGCCGGTGACGACATCGGCAATGAGATGCTCGCGGTATTCGTGCAGGAGTTCAATCTTACGGCGGGTGGTGGCAATAGCCGCTTCAGTCGTGCGGTTTGCGCGTCGATGTGTTTTACAATGGTGCATGGTTCGGGACGAGGGGAAATGCCGAACTAGATATAGGCGAATTCCTCTGCCCGGAAACTCCACTGATCCGAAGTAATGCCACCCCACCACCGCTCCTCCTCCAAAGCGGAAACGGGTGTGGGTGTACGAGGAAAAACGCGTGCGGCGAGGTACGTTCGCGGCGTTCCTTAGCCGTTGGACGATGTCAGCAGAGCTGACGATCCCCCGGAATCCCGAGACAGCCACCCCCTGTGAGGCATGCATTTTCTTGTACACCAGGTCACCCGGCTGGGCGAGTTCATAGTTCGACTTGTCCTCATTCGCGGAGTCTTTCCTGGAACGGTCCGCAAGTCAGTTTGCTTGGCGCAGTACCCCGCATGTGATGGTTATCCGAAGCATTTGTTTGCCAGGGCAACCACGCTCGTTGATCTCACGAACCACGGCACGACCGGGCAGCACCTCCTGACGCGGCGGCACTTGGCCGAGCCACGGCATGCCAAAGTCTTCGTAGCGGGGTAGGGCTGTAGGTGCGCGTTCGTTCGTGTCCTGCCGATATGGGTACCGATTCACGTAGTAGACGTGTACCTAGTGTACGTCACCGTTACAGGAATGTGCCGTGGCGAAGGTGGGATCCCATCGATCAATCTTGTGTTGCGTGGGGATTTTCCGGGTCGACAGCCCAGCGAGTGATTGGTGATGTCTTGGCCGATGCGATGGAGCGACTCCTCGTTGCGGATGGTGCGTTCGCAATCAGCTCGCGGGTAGGGGCGACCCGTGCGTCGCCCTCCACGTGTGCATCGCCTTTACTCCTTGGCGTACGTCAATGCGAACACCGTGTCCATGAGCCAACGCCGGAACGACTCATTGTCGCTGAATTGTTTAAACAATTCAGTGTCGTCACTAAGGATGGCCGTCATGACCCGGTGAAGCGCCTTATCATGCTCGATCCGCGCGTTCTGTTGATCGGAATATTTTCTTGCGTTCCGATATGCCGTGTCCGCGGCGACACGGGCCGGAATCTCCTCGGTAATCAGCTTCCGCACTCGATCCGCATCGGTCCAGGGAATGTTGCCGAACTGTTCGTTGAACGCCTTGATAATGTTCGACAGTCGGTCGAGTTCCGGTTCCGGCTTATGCCCGCCGCCGGTCGTCGGTACGGGTTCGATTTCCGTATCAGCGTCGGTGAGGGCAATCCGCATCGTTGCTTGTTTTTCCACGCGGTAGCTGTCCATGTCGATGGCTTCGAGAATTCCCTTGGCCAGGTCTTCTTCCTTCGGCGCCGGGAGTTTGGGCACCAGGAACTCCAGGAAGATGGAAAGCTTTTCCCACTGAACGTTGCTGTAAGGAAGGATTGCCGAGAGGAAGTTGTAGGTTCGTAGGAACGCTTTGGCCTTGGCCTTGAAATCAACCTGCCCATCCTCGTCGAGCCCAAGGTAGCTTGCCACGCAGGCGTCGAGAATCGGGTCGAGCTGATCCCGGTCTGCACCCTCCAAGTAACGCCGCGCCAGCTCGTCAACTTGCATCGGAGTGTACACCTCGTAGGCGTCAAGGTCAGCTTTGAGGTCATGCAGCCTGTTCGGGTCGGTTTCGTCGGCCAGGATGGTGGTCCGGTAGTAGGGTTCGAAAGCCAAGCGTATCGTCTCCGGATCGTTGACGAAATCGAGAATGAACGTGTCGTGCTTTTGGGGGTGGGCGCGGTTGAGACGTGAAAGTGTTTGCACGGCTTTGACCCCAGAGAGCACCTTGTCCACGTACATCGTGTGCAGAAGGGGCTCGTCGTAGCCAGTTTGGAATTTGTCGGCGCAGATTAAGAAGCGGTACGGCTCCTCCCGGATTTTCTCGGGGATCAGATTCGAGGGGAAGCCGTTCAAGCTGGCTTCGGTGACCTTGACTCCGCCGTACTCATGTTCGCCGGAAAACGCCACGATCGCTCGATAGGGGCTTTTTCTCTCGGCAAGGTAGGCCTGGAAGGCATGGAAGTATTCGATCGCGCGATGAACGCTGCCGGTCACCACCATGGCCCGCGCCCGGCCGCCGATCTTGCCCTTGGCAATGACCTGTTCATGAAAGTGGTCTACCATGATTTCGGTCTTGAGCCGGATGGCATACTCGTGTCCCTCGACGAAGCGGCGCAGCTTCTTCTGCGCCTTTTTCACATCGAATTCGGGGTCGTCCTCAATGGTCTTGATGAGTTTGTAGTAGCTTTTCACCGGCGTATAGTGGGCCAGCACATCCAGGATGAAGCCTTCCTGGATGGCCTGCTTCATCGTGTAGCTGTGAAAGGGACGATGCTTCACGGAACCATCGGGTTGAGGCTCTGGCGTCCCAAAGATCTCCAGCGTTTTGTTCTTCGGCGTGGCGGTGAAAGCAAAATAGCTGGCGTTCGACAGCAGCTTGCGGGCCTCGATAAGCCGGTTGATCTGGTCTTCGAACGTTTCGTCTTCGTCCTCCGCGCCTGCTCCCGACAAAGCCATGTTCATCTTGGCCGAGGTGCGGCCGCCCTGGCTGGAATGTGCCTCATCAATGATGATGGCAAAGCGGCGACCCCGGTGTTCATTGCCGATCTCGTCCAGGACAAATGGGAACTTCTGAAGCGTGGTGATGATGATCTTCTTGCCGCTCTCGATGAACCGCTTGAGGTCGCCCGAATGCTCGGCATGCCCGACGGTGGCGCTGACCTGGGCGAACTGCTTCACGGTGTCGCGGATTTGCTGGTCGAGGATTCGCCGGTCGGTCACCACGATGATGGAGTCGAAAACCGGCTGCCCGTCCCTCACAAGACCGATGAGCTGGTGAGCCAGCCAGGCGATCGAGTTGGATTTGCCACTGCCGGCGGAATGTTGGATGAGATAACGCCGGCCCACGCCGTGTGCTGCCGCGTCCGCCAGTAATTTCCGTACCACGTCGAGCTGATGGTAGCGGGGAAAGATCTGCCTTCGCCGTTTCTTACCCGTTTTGAGGTCCTTTTCCTCGATGAGTTGGGCGTAGTTTTCGAGAATGTTGGTCAGGCTCTCGCGAGTGAGGATCTCCCGCCATAGGTAATCGGTTTTCAGACCGTTAGGATTGGGCGGGTTCCCCGCGCCGTCGTTCCACCCCTTGTTAAAAGGCAAAAACCACGAACCCTTGCCCTGAAGATGCGTGCAAAAATAGACCTCGTTGTCATCCACGGCGAAGTGCGCCATGCACCGGCCCAACTCAAAAAGCTTCTCTCGTGGGTTGCGGTCACGCTTGTACTGTTCAATAGCGTCGTACACCGTCTGTTTCGTGAGGCGGTTCTTGAGCTCGAAGGTGAACACCGGCAGACCGTTGATGAAAAGCACCAGGTCCAGCGCCCGCTGCATCTCCTCGCGGCTGTAACGGAGCTGACGCGTGACCGTGAAGCGGTTTTGTTCATGGAGCAACCGTGCCTGCTCATTGCCAGGCGAGGGTGTGCCATAAAAAAGCTCGATGCGGTGCGGCCCGTGCTGTATACCGTTTCGCAGAACGTCCACCACCCCGCGCTTGCTCACCTCGCCCTGCAGCCGCGCCAGAAACTTACGGCGCGTGGGGCTGTCGTTATCCAGGTCGAGCGCTTCGGCGACTTCCGGCTGGGTGGCGCGCAAAAACCCCGCAAGCTGGACCAAGTCCACGCAGTACTCGCGGTCGTAGTCGGCAGGGTCCCCCGGAAGCCAGCCCACACCGCCGTAGCGTGACGGCGTCTCGGTAACAGCTTCTATCTCGCCGGCAGGTCGGGGCACGCAGTCGCTGCCGGTCAGTGCCCGGCAGATAAGCGTTTCCAGCCCGGCTTCGCTGGTGTCGGTGGGCTTCACGCTTCAAGCTCCTCCGCAGAGGCAGCTTCACCGGCGGCATCATCCGGCGCTTCACCTCTTTCTATTTCGTCCGCACTTGCGAGCTCATCCTCCTCGGGCAATTGCGCCGCCACCTCGCGCACATCCACCTTGCCGGTGACCACATCGGCAATGAGCCGCTCGCGGTATTCGCGCAGAAGCTCGATTTCGCGGCGGGCGGTGCCAGTGGCGGCGTCAATTTTGGTAGTCTGGGCGTCGAGATATTCCACAATGGCGGTTTGTTCGGAGAGGGGAGAAATCAGCAGTGGATTATTGTTGACTTGATCCGTAGTAAGCTGTGGGATAGCCGTGCGATCGTATTCAAAAAGCCATTGTCGGCAACCCCGCAAGAAGTAAAACACATACCGGGAATTAATGTCTGCACTAGGCCTTCTTTTGGCGTAGATTGTAGTTTGGGTGCACACACTCGGCTCTGTCACAATCTTTACCGACCCAATTGAAACTCCCCTCGCTGGCACCACCAGGTCACCAGGACACAAGATAACCTTAGCCGAGCATATCCTGCCAAAGTACACTTCAGCTTCCGTTGCGCTAAACACGGGATATTTGCCGTCATCTTGAAGTTCAGATGCAAGAATTGTCGGTCCCATCGATACTCTGAAGCACCGTTTGAATGGCAGCAGTGTCCAATGCTCCGGCACCTGCCCCAGCCACTTCACGCCGGAGTCTTTGTAAGCGGGATAGGGCTTGCCGGTACGCACATCAATCTGGCCCGTGACGGCTTGGTGGATGAGGGCTTGCTTGTACTCCTCCAGCAGTTTGATCTGCTGCTGCCGCGCCCGAATCACCCGCCGAATCCGCCGGTCCGCGTAATCCAGAAAGCGAACGATGGCGGTTTGCTCGGGGAGGGGAGGGAGAGGCAGCGAGAATCGGCCAAGCATGTTGCGGCTGACCCGGTCTCTAGTACTTCCGCGAACAAGCGAGCCTATCCACTCTAGATACTCTCGTGATGACATCGCATACACAAGGAACGCTGGGATTGCACTTTCGTTCAGCTTCAGAATGCACACGTCGACCGACGTAATCATGCGTACTCCGAGGTTGGGCGCCAAACACGCCCGCCCAACGGGATCACCGAGCCGGCAAATTAGAACGTCCCCCGGCATGATCTCAGTGCACTTGAGTTTAAGAAATGTCTCTTCGTCGATGTAGCGGAGCCCCTTCTCTCTGTATTGACCGATACCAATGTTTCCTGTCTGAATCAGTCGGATTCCTTCAGCTCTTATATGTGGACTCTCGATCCAGTCGCCATCTACAAATGTCTTGTGCCCCTTTCCCGCAAGGCTCTTGATTCTGCGTACCTCCCAATGCTCCGGCACTTTCCCTAGCCACTCCACGCCGGAGTCTTTATAGGCAGGGTAGGGTTTGAGGCCATCGCTCATTTGAGACATATAATTTTCCATCATTTCTTCAACTGTTATTCTCCACCAACCAACCTAAGGGTCCGCTTCACATAGGCATGCAGTTCGTCCTCGTTTATCGGTTCGGTGTCTGCATTCGGATTCTGCTGATGATGGTACTTCTTGGAGTAGTCGTTTATCGCTTCCATTTCAGAGAGGTCCGGCTTTGCTAACTGCAAACCGCTTGTCTCGTCAGCATTTCGTATTTTGGTAAAAAACTCACCAAGCCATTCTTTCCGTTGAAAGTGTCCAGGAAAACGGGTTCTCAGCAGGCATTCGAGGAAGGGCCTAATAGCTCTGGCAACTGCGCGTGGGTCGCCTGTCCTCTCGATGTAAAACGCATGAAGTGTCCTATAGTCTTTCTCATATGAACTTAGGACCTCCTCTTCAATGTCCCATTCCCCGATGACAGTGGCATTTCCAGCCTTGCTCATTCGGAGTGTCTTGATGTCAGTCGTCGCCGAAGGGCACTCGTCATAAAGCAACTTCAGGAAGTGCGCGTCGTGCGAAAGGACGATAACTTGCTGCGCCATGGTCGAAAGACGTTGAATCAGTTGCTGGGTAGAGGTTCGGCGGAACCGATCGAGACTGGTAAACGGATCATCGAACACGACAATTTTCCGCCCAATGTCCGAATCCCTTTTTAGCACTGCCATAAAGAAGGCTAAGGCCAAGGCGCTCCGGTCGCCGGAACTTAAGGCCGTTTTGAAGCAAGGCGTTCCGGGAGGAGTACGGGCGTCGCCTAGGTCCAATGCTTTACTGTTGATTTCAATTTGATACTGTGAGCTCGGTGTGCCGCCTCTGTAGAGATGGCGTGTGTTGGTGATGCGGAACCCGGTGTTAAAGTTGTCAAGGCACTCATTGATAGACTGCTCGTAGGTACGGATGATGGCTTCGCAATATTGATCAAGCTGTTGGCGGACCTGCTCCTTCTGCTTTTCAAGTGATGTCTTATTCGCGACTGCATCTTCGTACGCTTGGCAAGCCTTCGCGATTCCCGGCTCAAACCGCTTTTTTCGTGCCTCCAGTTGAGCCAGTTCATTCTTGATTGGCGTGATCTCGGGCTTGGAGCGCGCGGCAGACTTCTGTTGGTTTACCCGTGAATTTGCAGCGTCCACGGCGGCGTTGTAATCAGCAACGTCTTTTGAAAGGGCATCCACCGCCGCAAGAGCCGTAGTGAATTCCGTGTCCAATGCAACCAGCTCGATCGGGCTTTCCTGCTTTCTCTCGGCGAGCTTCAAGCATTTTTCGCGAAGTGTGGCGTACTTCTGCTGGATGTCCGGAAAAGAGATGTCAGGTAAGTCAACAGTAGTGAACTGCCTCCAGAACTCCAGGAGGGCAGCGTTCTCAGCGATTGCTTGCTGCACCGAGCTAAGGGCCGCCTCACCGATGGCGCTGTTCACCCGCTGGGCGAGTTGGGCGACTTCCTGCTTGAGGTCCCTGTAAGCCGCGCTGAAGTACGAGCGATACGCCGCGATCAAGTCATTCGCTTGTACCCCCTGCCCGCAGAACGGACACCGGTCATCGTTGACGTAGGCCAAGCCCTGGGAGAGCCAGGACTCGCCTTGGTGCTCCATCTGGTGCCGGGCAATCTGTTCCCGAACCTTCCTTTCGGCATCAGCGATGACATCCGCCAGTTGCTTCGAAAGCACCTCGGAGAAGTCAGACGGGAGCGAAGGCAGTTGAATCTTTACAAACAGCCCCTTGGCCTGAATCTCGCCAGCCTTCTCGGCAGCACGCTGCCGGCTGCTCAACTCCTCAGTCTTTTGTCGTATCTGCTCCTCGATATCAACGAGAGGTTGCCAGCTCAGGTAGTCATCGAAGGAGATACCGGCCGGCACGTGCTTGGAGATTGATTCCGTCTTCTCCCGCAGATCCGCGTTCACATCTCGGATTTGCCTGTCCAGGTCCTCAATCTGCCTGGCGAGCTGCACGCCTTGCGCCCCCACGATGACGCGGTAGAGGTTCTTCTTGTGCTCATGTTCCACGTAGTCGCCAGAGCACACGTTTTCATTAACGAACACAGGGTCGAAGATGACAATATCTGGATGTAAGCCGGTCCAAGCATTGCCGTTGAACTTGTAGTCGGCATTGTTGAGCCGGATGTGGACGAATGGCGCGTCCGTCGCCCCCAAGGTCTTGCGCTCGAAGATAAACTCGGGCCGGCCGCTCTGCAGGGAACGAAGTATCGCACAGAAAGTGGTTTTGCCACGCCCGTTTTCTGCGTAAATGAGAGTCAATTTGCGAAACGCTACGTCACCCTTGGCACTGTAGTCCTGAAAACGACCGACATTCTTGATTGTTACTACCTTTTCAAGCATGGCTGTCACTCATCTCCTAGGATTGCTTGTAGTAACCCTTTGCTTTCCTCCTGCAATTTCAGTAAATCGGCACGGACTTCTTCCAGGCTGCGAAGGGTCTTGGGCTTGTAAAAATAGCGATTGAAGTTGATCTCATAGCCCACCCTGACGCTCGCCGGGTCGTACCAGGCGTCCGGCACATAGGGGAGGACTTCGCGGCGTAAGAAGCTTTCAATGGCTGTACGCTGGTCTTCAGGGGTAGGCAAATATCCGGGCTGAGAACACGCGGCGCATTCCATAAACGGGATCTGCTCGCTGTCGCGAAGCTCCGTATCCGGCTCGTACTCCACCACGCGCGGCCTACCGGCAATGACCACCTCGAAGAGCCCGCGCAGCGGATCGGGTGCGGTGCCCGGCTTGTGGATTTTCTTGATCACCGGAGGCGCATCGTCGGCACGCTCGGCCTTTTCCCGCAGCGCCTTGATCTCCTTGGCGCTGTATTCGCGCTGGGGGTCAATGCCTTTCAATCTCAGCGGACGCTCTACCGTCACCTTCCAGTAGCCAAAGGCGGCGTTGGGGAAGATCCTCGACTGCTCGGTTTCCTCGAATTTGAGGAAGATGTCGAGGATGCGGCGGATGTCTTCTTCGGATAGCTCACAGTTTTTCTTGCCTAAGTTTTTGCGCAGGGGCGTGTACCAATGGGTGGCATCAATCAGCTGCACGCGCCCCTTGCGGTGCTCGGGTTTGCGGTTGGTCAGCACCCAAATGTAGGTGGCGATGCCGGTGTTGTAGAACATGTTCAATGGTAGAGCGACAATTGCCTCGAGCCAGTCGTTTTCGATGATCCAGCGCCGAATATTGCTCTCACCTTGTCCCGCGTCGCCGGTAAAGAGCGACGAGCCGTTGTGTACCTCGGCGATGCGGCTACCCACCGGTGTTTCATGCTTCATCTTCGAGATCATGTTCACCAAGAACAGCATCTGCCCGTCGCTGGAGCGGGTAATGAGCGAGAGCTCTTCGCCCTGGTGTTGCACCACGAAGCGCGGGTCCTTGATCCCTGCCTTGCCGCCCATGCGTTCCAAGTCGCTCTTCCAGCTCTTGCCATACGGTGGATTGGAGAGCATGAAGTCGAAGGTGCGGGCGGGGAACGCGTCGTTGGAAAGAGTCGAATGCTCGGGTCCGCCGACGATGTTGTCGGCTGCCTCGCCTTCCCCTTTGAGCAAAAGATCTGCTTTGCAGATGGCGTAGGTTTCGGCGTTGATCTCCTGGCCGAACAGGTGAACGGAAACCTGCTTGCCGCGTTCTTGCGCCAATTTCAGCAGCGTTTCCTCGGCCACGGTGAGCATCCCGCCCGTGCCGCAGGCGCCATCGTACAGCAGGTAGGTACCGTCGGTAATCTGATCGGCGATGGGTTCGAAGATGAGGCGGGCCATCAGGCGGACGGCATCACGCGGAGTCCAGTGCTCACCTGCTTCTTCGTTGTTCTCCTCGTTGAAGCGCCGCACCAGTTCCTCGAAGATCGTACCCATGGCGTGATTGTCGAGGCCGGGCAGCCGGACGGTTCCGTCGCTATTGAGCACAGGCTGCGGGCTCAAGTTGATGGATGGGTCGAGAAACTTCTCGATGAGCGTGCCCAGGGCATCGGCTTTGGCAAGACGGGGGATTTGGTGGCGGAACTCAAAGTTGTCGATGATTTCCTGCACGTTGGGCGAGAAGCCGTCGAGATAAGTGCGAAAATCGGCCTCCAGTTGCTGGCGATTGGCCCGTGCCTTGAGGTCCCGGAGCGTGAAGGGGGAGGTGTTGTAAAAGGCCTGGCCGGCGGCCCGTCGCAGAGCAACGTCCTGGTGTACGACCCCCTCTTTGTCGAGCAAGGCTTTCATGGCGAGCACTTCCTGCTTGGTGGGTTCGAGCACTGCATCGAGCCGACGGATCACGGTCATCGGCAGGATGACGTCGCGGTACTTGCCGCGCACGTAAAGGTCGCGCAGCACGTCGTCCGCGATACCCCAGATGAAATTGGTGATCCAAGTGAGTTGGCCGTTTTCCATTGCAAGGGCTCCTCGTAGTTGGCGCCGCGGTTTTTACACGAACTGGTGGTGTGTATGCACCCCGGTGGGCCCTACGGTTCTGGCCTCACGGAACGAGGGAGAAAGGGGAACCGACACTTGCGACGGGGCTGCTATCGTAGCGGCCCGCTGTTGCCCCACCGCAACCAGGGTCACCAGCGCAGCCACCGCGGCGGCGTGAAACGGCGATGCTGGTGCGATCGGGGATACGGGTGTTCCCCACTGTCACCGCAAACGACGGCATGGAACGAACTCGAACCGATATGCCGTCGATGATCGGTTTTCTCCAGTGCTCCGCCAATGTCTCGGCAGGCGCGCGCTGGCGTACTTTGCTTTTTTTCGGTGCGCGGAGCATGCCACGGCAAAGGTAAAGCTGTCCCTCTGCGAACTCACGGCGCGAACGTGAAGCTCGGTGAATACGGACCGTTACCCTTGCCGTACCTTAGCAACGGCGTCGCAATGCTTTACTCCGCCAAGTGTGCTATGCGGGGGCGGCTATGAAAGGCCAGGGTGAAGATGCACGCCGTGTCCCACCGCAAAATCTCGAGGCGGAACAGTCGGTTTTAGGGGGAATTTTGTTAGACCACCGGGCGATCGATCGCGCGATCGAAATCCTGGACGCCAACGATTTCTACCGCGAGGCGCACAAGAAAATCTTTCGCGCCATGTTGGCCCTGAATCAGCGAGGGGAGCCAGTAGACGTCGTCACCCTGTCGAACGAACTTGCCGTGGAGGGGCAGCTCGAAGAGATTGGCGGCGCGGCGTATCTCGCGGAGCTGGCGGAGAAGGTGCCCACCGCAGCCAATCTCGCCTACTACGCCCGCATTGTGCGCGAGAAGGCCGTGCTCCGCGAAGTGATCGCTGCCTCTACGGAACTTGCCGCACGGGCCTATGAAATGCGGTCCGGAGAAGTGGACGACTTTCTCGACCAAGTAGAGCACCGCATTTTCGAGATTTCCGAGAGGCGGGTGCGCCCACAGTTTGCCACGATGAACGATTTGATGTTCACCGCCGTGCACACCGTGGAAAGTCTCTACGAGCGCCGGGGGCTGATTACCGGTGTTCCGACGGGCTTCTTGGATCTGGATCGTCTGACCTCGGGACTACAACCGTCGGACCTGGTGATCGTGGCGGCACGTCCGTCCATGGGCAAAACCGCCTTCGCCCTGAACGTCGCCGTGAACGCCGCCCAAGAGGGAGGTGTGGGTGTCGCCATTTTCTCCCTGGAGATGTCGAAGCAACAACTAGGCTTGCGCATGTTGTGCGCCGAGGCGAGTGTGGATAGCCAGCAGTTGCGCACTGGGTTTTTGTCGGGCCAAGACTTCCCGAAGATCGTTGCTGCTGCCGATCGCTTGAGTCGCTTGCCCATTTACGTCGACGACACCCCAGGTCTTTCCGTGCTCGAATTGCGGGCCAAAGCCCGCAGGCTCAAGCGAGAGCAAGAAGCGAAGCTCGGCTTGGTGATCGTCGACTACCTGCAGTTGATGCGCTCCCACGAACGGATGGACAATCGGGAGCAAGAAATTTCCAGCATTTCCCGATCGCTCAAGGCCTTGGCCAAGGAGCTGGACGTGCCAGTGATGGCGCTTTCCCAGCTCAATCGGCAGGTGGAGGCTCGCTCCGACCGCCGGCCAGTGATGGCGGATTTGCGCGAGTCGGGCGCGATCGAGCAAGATGCGGACGTGATTTTGTTTTTGTTCCGGCCTTACGTCTACGACAAGAATGCCGACGAGCACGAGGCGGAGGTCATCATTGGGAAGCAGCGCAATGGTCCGGTGGACGTGGTAAAACTCACGTATCTGCCGCAGTACACACGGTTCGAGAATCGCACGGAAATGGAGGTCGCGATCCCTGTCGACGAAGAGCTATGAACCTGAGGTGATTCCGTGCCCCGTGTGTTCCTGACGAACGACGACGGCGCTGACTCCCCCACGCTTTTGCCGTTTCTCGAAGCGCTGTCGCAGTGGGCGGAGGTTTCCGTGGTGGTGCCAGCGCAAGAGAAAAGCTGGATTGCTAAGGCCATTACCCGCTTTGCTCCCGTGAGCGTGGAGTTGGAAAGTCGTAGCGGAGTTCCGTGGGCCATTGTCGACGGCTCGCCCGCCGACTGTGTGAACTTGGCGGTGCACTCGCTGGGTTGGGAAAGGCCGGATTTGGTCGTGGCGGGCATCAACCTGGGACTCAACTTCGGATCGGCCTTTGTGTTGTCGAGCGGTACCGTAGGTGCTGTGCTCGAAGCGTGGATTGCTGGCTTACCTGCGGTTGCCTTTTCGATGGCCGTTCCGAACGATGCGTTTGGTTTGCAGGGGGAGGCGCGGTACGCTGCCGTGAGTTCCTGCGCGGAGAGGGTAGCCCTGGTGGCGAGTGACATCGCCCGCACGCTAGCGGAAGTGGGGTTTCCGCAATCGGTCGATGTGTTTTCCGTGAACCTGCCGGCCGACGCCACGCGGGATACCCCGCGTCGGGTCACCAGCGTTACCCGGACCCGCTACGGGCCGTTGTTCGTGCCCGAAGCTTTGGGTCGCTTCCGGCATCGCTTCAGTTACTTGGAGCCTTTGGAGGATCACGGAGACGTTGCTGCGGTTCGCCGCGGCTATATTGCGATCACGCCGCTTCGCCTGGATTTCTCCGTGGCACTGCCTCCAAGATTGCTGGAGCGGTTGGAACGCTAACGGAAACAAGGAGGCGAAAAACCATGCCAGTAGCCGCTGCGATTCTGTGCGCAGGGTTCCTGTCGTTTGTGACGGCTCCGGTGGCGGCACAACAGGCAGAGCAGCAGCAAGTTACGCTAACCGTGTACTCTGCGCGTCCGGGCGAAGCCGACAGTGGTTTTGCCTGGGTGGAAGAGGAGCGCAGAATTGCCTTGGCTGCAGGGTACAACCGGGTGTTGTGGGAGCCCTTGCCCCGCAGCGTGGACCCGAATTCCGTTCGCCTCACCGTGACCAAGGAAGCGGGCGAGCTGCGCACTTTGGCGCAGACCTTCTTGCCCGGCCTTGCTGAAGGGCAGCCGCTGTTGGCTGCTCTGGTAGGAAAGCCGGTTCGGGTCGAGCCTCGACCTGCGCGAGGCCGATTGTTCGAGGGCATCGTCGTCCAAGCAGCGCCACAGCTTGCCGTGCGCGATGCTCAAGGACACGTGCACATTTTCCCCGACCTCAGCCGCGTGGAAGCCAGTGCCGAATCATTACCCACGTTTCGCCCGGCAGTTGCCTGGGAGGTCGAGGCCGATCGAAGCGGAACTTTTCCCGTGGTCGCTCGTTACGAAGCCTCGGCAGTGGGTTGGTTTGCCGACTACACCGTAACGCTTGCGCCGGGGCCGATGGAAAACCAGGGGCGGTTGGAACTCGCCGGCGCATTTTTGGTGGAAAACCGGACCGATCTCTCGTGGCCCGAGGTTCGGTTGCAACTCGTGGCTGGCGAGGTGCGTCGCCCCTCGCCGCGGGCACGGCCGCAAGCTCAGGTGTGGCAGCGGGAAGTGATGGCGATGGCGAAGGCAAACGATGCGGCCCGAGCACAGCCTGTTGGTGAGTACTACGAATATTCGCTCCCGCGTCCCGTTGCGTTACCAGCCGGTGCCACATTGCGTTTGGATGCGCTGGGCGTGTTTCGCGATGTACCGTACGAGCAAGAATTTCTCTGCCACAACCCGGTTGCGGAAGGTTTTGGAAGCCGGGGCTCTCCTGTGACCGAGCGCGAGCCAGGTGCTGGCCGCACTTTGCCCGTGGAAATCTTTTTGCGCTTCGCGAACAAAAAAGAAGCGAAGCTTGGCATCCCCTTGCCGAGCGGGGTGGTGCGGGTAGGTCAACGCCAGGGCGAGGGACTCGGCGCATGGCGCTTTCTCGGTGGTGGTGACCTGCCTCATACGGCTGCGGGCGAGGAAGTGGTGTTGCCACTAGGGACGGCCTTCGATGTGGTGGCCGAACGCCGGCAAAGAGATTTTCTGCTGCAAAGCGAACAGCGGCGCATGGAGGAAGCTCTCGCGATCGAGCTCCGTAACCACAAGGCAAAGCCGGTCCGCGTGCGAGTGTTAGAAACCCTGTATCGTGCCCAGCAGTGGGAGATCGTGGAAAGCACGCCGAAGTTTGCGAAAAAAGATGCGCGCACGATCGAATTTCTTGTGGATGTGCCGGCCAAGGGCGCAACGAGTGTGAGCTATCGCGTCAAGTACACGTGGTAGTTAGGAAGCAGGTAGGCTTTCTCGGCCGGGATCACAGTGGAGGAAATGAGCCGATGAACCGTGACCGCTTGTACATTGGCGGACAGTGGGTGGAGCCGAGTACCCGCGACCGCATTGCCGTGATTCACGCGACCACCGAAGAAGTGATCGCCACCGTGCCCTCGGCCACTGGCACGGATGTCGATCGTGCGGTGGAGGCGGCAAAGCGTGCGCAGCCAGCGTGGGCTGCCACGCCTGTGGCCGTTCGAGCTCGCTTCTTGCGGGAGCTGAGCGAGCAACTCGAGGCGCGCAGCCAAAGGATTGCAGAAACGATTACGGCGGAAGTTGGGATGCCCATCAAGCTTTCGCGGGCGATCCAGGCCGGTCTACCGCCGGTGGTTGCCCGCTCGTACGTGGAGTGCGTCCAGACGTACCCGTGGGAAGAACGTGTGGGCAACTCCCTGGTGCTGCGGCAACCAGTGGGCGTGGTGGCCGCGATTACGCCCTGGAATTACCCGCTGCACCAGGCAATTTGCAAAGTGGCCCCTGCGCTCGTTGCTGGCTGTACATTGGTGCTGAAGCCGAGTGAACTAGCGCCCTTGACCGCGTTCGAGCTGGCGGAGGCTTTCGACGCCATTGGGTTGCCTCCGGGAGTGTTCAACCTGGTGACTGGCTATGGTCCGATTGTTGGCGAAGCCCTAGCCCAGCATCCCGATGTCGACATGGTTTCCTTCACCGGATCGACACGTGCGGGGAAACGAGTGGGCGAGTTGGCCGCCCGCAGCGTGAAACGAGTGACCTTGGAGTTGGGAGGGAAAAGCCCGTGCGTGGTGCTCGACGATGCTGACTTGGCGCGGGCCGTGCAGTCCTGTGTAAACGAGTGTTACCTGAACTCCGGCCAAAGCTGCAATGCGTTGAGCCGTTTGCTGGTACCTCGCACGCGTTACGAAGAAGCGGTGGAATTGGCGCGCGCCGCAGCAGAGCGCTTCACCGTGGGAGATCCTTTTGATGAGCGAACGAAGCTTGGCCCTTTAGTTTCGGCAGCGCAGCGAGACCGGGTGCGGCGCTACATCCAGTTGGGCATTGCCGAAGGGGCGCGGCTGGTCACGGGAGGACCCGAACCCCCGGATGGATGCTCACGGGGTTACTTCGTGCGCCCCACGGTGTTTGCCGATGTCACGCCAAAGATGACGATCGCGCGCGAGGAGATTTTCGGCCCGGTGCTTTGCATCCTTCCGTTCGACGACGAAGAACATGCGGTGGAGTTGGCGAACGACACGGTGTTCGGGTTGGCCGGGGCCGTGTGGTCGGGCGATCCGGAGCGTGCCCAGCGTGTGGCTCGCAGGATCCGCGCTGGCCAGGTATCGATTAACGGCGGGCGTTATAATCCGCTTGCTCCCTTCGGGGGGTTCAAACAATCGGGGTTGGGACGCGAGCTCGGGAAATACGGTTTAGACGAGTATCTCGAACTGCAAGCCTTGCAATTGTAGCTACCGGCGAGACGGCAACACTCCCAACGCCAAGAGCCTCCTGCCTCCATTGCGCGGCAGGCGGCCCCTGTGCGACGTTTTGAAGCTTGGCGAACGATGGCTGATTCCTTCATCCGGGTGGTCGGTGCCTACCAAAACAACTTGCAGCACATCGATGTGGATGTGCCAGTGAATGCTCTAACCGTGATTACGGGCCCATCGGGGTCCGGTAAGTCGACCCTGGCCTTTGACGTACTCTACGCTGAGGGGCAGCGCCGGTACGTGGAAACGTTCTCGGCGTACACGCGCCAGTTTCTGGAGCGTATGGACAAGCCGCGCGTGGAGCGAATCGAGGGGATTTTACCGGCCATTGCCATTTCCCAAGGCAATACGGTGAAAACCTCGCGCTCCACGGTTGGCACCATGACCGAGTTGCACGACCACTTGAAACTGCTGTGGGCCAAACTGGCCGTACCTTACTGCCCACATTGTGATTGCCCTGTGGCAGCGGAGAGTGTCGACGATGTCGTGGCGCAGATTCAGAGCCATTCGGACGGCACGCGCCTCCTGATTGGCTTCGAAGTACCCCTAGCGGCGGACCTCCCTTGGGCCGACACGCTGGCCGGTTTCCAGGCGGCTGGTTTCCGCCGCGTGTTCGTCGACGGGGAAGTGCGTGTGCTCGAAGAACTAGGCGAGCCCTTGCCGTCGCCACTGTTGGTGGTGGTGGACCGCTTGACGTTACCGTTGCGAGACACCACGCGAGCTGCCGATTCTGTGGAGCAGGCGTTTCGTTGGGGCAAGGGCCGGATGTGCGTGGTGTACGTGGATGAGGGAAAGCGAATCGAACGGCACTCGGCGGAGCGAGAGTGCCCGCAGTGCCACCTGCGGATTCCTGAACCGGTACCGAATTTGTTCTCCTTCAACAGCCCCTTGGGGGCGTGTGAGCAATGCCGTGGGTTTGGCCGTATCATCGATGTCGATCTCGACCTCGTGGTTCCTAACGACCGCCTTTCCATTGAAGAGGGGGCAATCAAGCCGTGGACGACGAAGTCGACCGCCTGGGAACGAAGCGAGCTCGAAGCGTTTTGCGTGCGACGCAAAATTCCCTTGCGCCGTCCGTGGCGAGAACTGAGCCCGGAGCAGCGCGCTTTGATTCTCGAGGGGGACGACACCTTCTTTGGCGTCAAGGGATGGTTTCGATGGCTAGAGAGCCGCACGTACAAAATGCACGTGCGGGTGTTTCTCTCGCGCTACCGGAGTTATCGGCTTTGCCCCGCATGCAACGGCGGGCGGCTGAAGCCGGAGGCTACTTGGTACCGGATTGGTGGCCGCACTCTGGTGGACGTGCAACGGATGAGCGTCGAGGAGGCAAGTGCTTTTTTCGGCAACCTGGAGTTTCCCGGCTCTGCGGACGAGGTGGCGCAGGTGATTCTTGGCGAAATCCGCCAGAGGCTGCGCTACTTGTGCGACGTTGGCCTTGGGTACCTGACGTTGGATCGACCATCGCGGACCTTATCCGGAGGAGAGTTGGCGCGGGTGGATTTGACCACTGCCGTGGGGTCTTCGCTGGTCAACACTTTGTACATCCTGGACGAGCCATCCGTCGGGCTGCACCCGCGCGATAGCCGCCGGCTGGTGCAGATTCTCAAGGAGCTGGTTGCCAAGGAAAACACCGTGGTGGTGGTCGAACACGACCCGGAGATCATTCGTGCTGCAGACCACATCATCGATTTGGGACCAGGCGCCGGAAGCCGCGGCGGGCGGGTCGTGTACAGCGGTCCGGCCGAGGGGTTGTCCCGTGCGGCAAAGTCGAGCACGGGCGCATTTCTTTCTGGCCGGCGCTCCATCCCCGTGCCGCCGCGACGGCGCAAGGTGGTGCCTGACCTGTGCCTAACTGTGCGTGGCGCACGCGAGCACAACCTAAAAAACTTGACCGTTCGGATACCGCTGGCACGGTTCGTTTGCGTCACCGGCGTTTCCGGTTCGGGCAAATCGACGCTCGTAGAAGAGATCTTGTACCGAGCGCTGGCGCGGCACCTGGGGCGCTCGGTGGAACGTCCGGGTTTGCACGATGGCATCGACGGTGTGGAGTGGATTCGCGCTGTGGTTCTGGTGGATCAGTCGCCCGTAGGAACGACGCCGCGGGCCATTGCGGCCTCGTATGTCGGTGCGTTCGACCCGATCCGGCGCTTGTTTGCGAGCACGCCTCTGGCCCAGCTTCGGGGCTTTGACGCCCGCACGTTTTCCTTCAACTCTCCGGTGGGTTGCTGCCGGACGTGTCGGGGAGAGGGCTTTGAAAAGGTCGAAATGCAATTTCTCTCCGATGTCTATCTGCCGTGCAGCGAGTGCGGGGGGAAGCGGTTCGTTCCGGAAGTACTGGAAGTGAAATACCGCGGCAAAAGCATCGACGAGGTGCTGAAGCTGACCGTTGCCGAAGCGTGTGAGTTTTTTGGCGACGAACCGGCGGTGCAAAGCCGGCTTCAGTCGTTGCACGATGTTGGCCTGGATTATCTGCCCCTGGGCCAACCACTGAACACGCTGTCCGGCGGGGAAGCGCAACGGCTGAAACTTGCCGCTGCATTCAACCAACGCAGCGCGCCGCACACGCTTTACATCCTCGACGAGCCGACCATCGGTCTGCACTTGGGAGATGTGGAGCGCCTTCTCCAGGCGCTGCAGCGGCTGGTCGATGCCGGTCACTCCCTGGTGGTCGTGGAACACAACATGGAGGTGGTGAAATGCGCGGACTGGGTGATCGACCTTGGTCCTGAGGGTGGCGCCGGAGGAGGGTACTTACTCGCGCAAGGTACGCCGGAAGAGGTGGCTCGGGCCGAGGGTTCGCCTACCGCTCCTTACTTGCGTCGCGCACTGGAGGGAGGAAGCACTGCGACCGCGGAGAGTGTTGGAAACTACGCCAGCCGCCGCGTCGAAGGTGGCACGCGGCATCGGCAGCGTGCCGGCTACATCTCGATCCTCGGCGCGCGGGAACACAATCTGAAAAACATCAATTTGGAACTACCGCGCGACCGTTGCATCGTCATCACGGGCTTGAGTGGGTCGGGAAAGTCGACCCTGGCTTTCGACATTCTGTACGCGGAAGGGCAGAATCGATACGTGGATAGTCTCTCCACCTACGCGCGGCAGTTTGTCGGTGTTTTGCCCCGGCCGAACGTAGATCTCGTGGCGGGTATTCCGCCGACCGTGGCCATCGAACAACGATTGAGCCGCGGGGGGAAGTGGTCGACCGTGGCGACGATGACGGAAATCTACCACTACTTGCGCCTGCTGTATGCCAAACTGGGCGTACAACATTGTGTGCAGTGCGATCGGGCCCTGTCCACTTTGAGCCGGTCGCAAATCGAATCCCAGGTGGTGCGTTGGTTGCGGAGCGGGCCGGTAACGATTCTGGCCCCCATCATCCGGGGGCGTAAGGGTTCGTACTCTGCCTTGTTCGCCAAAGCACACCGGGCAGGCTTTTCCCGCTTCCGGGTGGACGGCGAGTGGTGGGAGCTCCCGAAGACAAGACCGCTGGCGCGCTTCCAGGAGCACGATATCGACATGGTCATAGCGGAGTTGAAAGCGAACGACTCCCGTCGGGCCACCGAAGCCGTGGAGCTTGCCTTGCGTTATGGCGGAGGCACGCTGATTGCCATCCGTGACGGCAACGAACACGTTCTGAGCGAGAAACTCTACTGCCCGGAGTGCGGCCTCGGCTATGAGCCTCTCGACCCTCGCATGTTCTCGTTCAACAGTCGGCGCGGGGCTTGTCCACGGTGCTCTGGTGCAGGAAGCCTGGTGGATTTCGACTTACGGCACGCGTTGCCTCGAACTCTGCCCGTTGGGGTGGCGCTCAAGGGGATAGTGGAACCAGAAGATGAAGCGCTGTGGCGTGTCTTGCAACGTTGGGGCCGGAAACACCCGGAATTGTGGAAGACCCCTGCAGGGGAGCTTACCGCGGCGCAATGGCGCGAGCTTACGGGCGACGGCGTGGGCTCTTTGGTTCAGGTGCTGCGGGAATCGAGCGTTGCAGAGGGCGAGGAAGCGAATGCGTGGAGCGGGCTCCTCCGAGAGCAACCGTGCCCGGAGTGCGGTGGCAGTCGGCTGAACGCGCGAGCGCGTGCGGTGCGGTGGCATGGCCGGGCGATTGCGGAAATCACGGCTTTACCGGTTTCGACGGCACGGGCTGTTTTGGCAGCCATGCCTCTGCGCTCCCGAGAACAGGAAATTGCCAGTGCAGCACTCAAAGAAATCTTCCCGCGGCTCGAGTTCCTCGATGCCGTGGGGCTCGGCTATCTTGCGCTCGACCGCAGTGCCGACTCCCTCTCGGGAGGCGAGGCGCAGCGCATTCGTTTGGCGGCGCAACTTGGCTCGAATTTGCGCGGAGTTTGTTACATCTTGGATGAACCAACCATCGGGCTGCACCCAGCCGACAACGCCCGACTGCTCGCCGCCCTGCGTCAACTGCGGGATCGGGGCAATACCGTCATTGTCGTGGAACACGACGAGGCGACGATCGAAGCTGCAGATCTAGTTGTCGATTTAGGTCCTGGGGCGGGTAGTCATGGCGGGCAGGTGGTAGCGGTGGCGCGGCCCTCGGAACTGCGCAGGATACCCGAGTCGCTCACTGGCAAGTTTCTCGGTAGCCCGCGAAGGCGCCTGGGTCCGGTACGCGACGTGGCCAAACTACCGCGAATCCAAATCCGCGGGGCTCAGGAACATAACCTACGGGATCTTGACGTCGACATTCCGATCGGAGCCTGGACGTGTGTTACCGGTGTGTCCGGTTCGGGAAAGTCCACGCTGGTGCGCGACATTTTATATTGTGGGCTCCGACGCCAGCTTGGTCTGGTCGCGCCTCCCCCTGGCCGGTATCGCGAAATCGTTCGCCAGGGTATCGAGCGAGTGGTCGAGGTGGACCAAAGCCCGATCGGACGCACGCCGCGATCGATTCCGGCGTCTTACGTAGGTGTGTTCGACGCCATCCGGAAGTTGTTCGCGGGAACGCCCGACGCGAGAGCCCGCGGTTACGCAGCCGGTCGCTTTAGTTTCAACGTTGCCGGCGGGCGTTGCGAGCGGTGCGCGGGGCAAGGGCGACTCAAAATGCAGATGTCGTTCCTGCCTGACGTATTCGTGGTTTGCGATGCGTGCGGTGGCCAGCGGTACAATGACGAAACGCTGGCCGTACGCTATCGCGGCAAAACCATTGCCGAAGTCTTGGCGATGACCATCGAGGAAGCGGCCACGTTTTTTGCAGCAGTACCCGGCGTTGGCTCGACTTTGGAGCTCATGCGCGACTTAGGGCTCGGATATCTTACGCTCGGGCAAGCCAGTAACACGCTGTCGGGCGGCGAGGCACAACGGCTCAAGTTGGCCTACGAGCTCGCCAAGCCGGCGCAGGCTAGCACCCTTTACGTGCTTGACGAGCCGACCACGGGCCTGCATTTTGCCGATATCGAGCGGCTCATCGAGTTACTGCATCGCTTGGTGGACCGTGGACACACGGTGGTCACGATCGAGCACAACCTGGATATCGTGAAGGAGGCAGACTGGATCATCGACCTCGGTCCGGGTGGAGGAGAGGCCGGTGGAACCGTGGTGGCAATGGGCACGATTGCAGAAGTTCTGGCTGTGGAGCAGTCGTTGACAGCGCGTTACCTGCGTCACCTGCTTGTGGCTGACGAGGTGCCAGCAACACGTGCTGCTGCGGAATGAGCAAGCGTGGTCCGGCGGCTCGAGTTACGTCCCGTAACTGCTGAGTAACCTCTCAACCTTTCCGACCGGGTACTTGCCCCAGAGGTTCGCCACGGCTGTTTTTTTCTTCCAGCAGTTGGAGAAGCTTTTCCGGGCCATCTCGACTGACGATTTCTTGAAACTGCGACCGGAAGTTTGCCACGAGACTCGTGCCCTCGATGATGACGTCGATGACCTTCCATTGGTCTCCGAACTTCCGCAAACGATAATCCACCAGCACCGGCTCGCCTCCCTGGGGCCGAACGATGCGGGTTTTTACCGTCCAGTCGCCGTCTGCTTCTTGCCGCTCGCCAGTGACTTCCGCGCGTTCGTTACTGTACTGATCGATGTTGCGCCCGTAGGTGAGCGAGAGGTGCTTGCGAAACTCCTGCACGAAGCGAGCTTGCTGTTCGGGCGACAGCCGCTTCCAGTTGCGAGCTAGCACCAGTTTGGCCACGGTATCGAAGTCGAAGCGGTTGGAGGCAATGTCCTCGATGCGCCGGCGCTTTTCGTCGCTGGTCAGGGAAGTGTCGCGGAGGACAGCTAACACGGCATCGGCCGTGCGCTCGATCACCTCGCGTGGGTTTTCCGTTGCCTTCACGGTCGCACCCGAGAACAGGCTCAACGCGAAGAGTAACCAGGTGCCGGTGCGACAAAGGGCGACGAACAGCGGTGGTTGGTGGCATCCGTACGTCATCGGTCACTCCTCGATGCGATACAAGTCTTCGTCCGGGCCAGCGTTTTCTTGTTGGTCTTTGATTTGCCGTGCCCGGCGTTGCAAGTAAGCATTGCGTACGGCGGCGTAGTAGTCGACCGAGGCGGTTTTCAATTCTCGCACGGCATCGAGCGCCTGAGCGCGGCTGTTCACGACTTGAACGGTTTGCGGACCAATCGTGAAGCGGATGTCGGCAAAAAACCAGTAGACAGTTGCGACGGAGTCCACAGCGTAGCCTACGGCATCGCGTGGAGACGAGGGGCCAACAAAGGGCAAGACGAGGTAAGGGCCCGCGGGGACTCCCCAGACGGCCAGGGTTTGGCCGAAATCTTCGTCGTGTTTTTCCAGTCCCCAGTGGCTGGCGACGTCGAACAATCCAAACAGGCCGAAGGTCGAGTTGGCCATGAAGCGCGCGACATCCTCGGCTGCGTGGTGTGGTTTACCCTGCAGCACGTTGTTGATCGCGACCAGTGGGGTGTAGACATTCTGAAACAGGTTGGTCACGGATTGCTCTACCCGCTCCGGGACGATCCGGTCCCACGCTTTGGCTACCGGCTCCAAGGCATAGGTGTCGATGGTGTCGTTGAAGGTAAACATCGCTCGATTAAAACGCTGCCACGGGTCGTACTCCTGCGCGAAAACCAATCCGGCGCGGAGAAAGAAAAGGCCGGCGATCGAGACCCGAAGGCAGCACCTGCGTAGGAATGCCTGCTTCACGGCTTGCCCCCATCGGACGCTTTGTCGCTGCCATTGCCGCCCCGTTCGAAGGAATAAATAAACTTTCCGATCAGCCGCTCGAGGCTAAGGGCGGACTCCGTCATCGTAATGGTGCCGCCATTTTCCAAGTAGCGATCGTCTCCGCCCACTTGGATGGAGATGTACTGGTCGCCTAGCAAGCCCGCGGTCACGATCGAAGCAGTAGAATCTACCGGCAGCTTCAGGTCGCGGCGCAAATCCATGCGCACACGGGCGCGGTAGTCATCGTCGAGAACGATGTCGACCACTTGTCCGACCTTGACCCCGGCAATGACCACCGGTGCCCGCGGTTTGAGCCCGCCGATTTCGTCGAAGGAAGCATAAAGCATAAGCCCCCCTTGGTTACGAAAAGTGAGGCCGCCGACGTTCATCGACAAATACGCCAAGGCGGCAAGCCCCGCCAACACGAACAAACCGACAATGAGATCGCGGCGTGGTGAGCGATTCATGTTTACCCCTTTATACCCCCCACAACGCAGTGATGATGTAGTCGAACAACAAAACCGACACGGAACCAACCACGACGGTCGAGGTCGTGGCGGCGCTAACCCCGGCTGACGTGGGCTGGCACGTATACCCTCGGAAGGTGGAAATCAGGCCCACGAGGATGCCGAAGACGAAGGCTTTCAACACGCTGCCCAGCACATCGTCACGGAAGTCCACCGCGTTTTGTAGGCTGGAAACGTAGTTGCCCGCGTCGACCCCCATCAGGGCAACCCCAACGAGGTAACCGCCGGCCAGGCCGCAGACGATAAACAAGGCGGACAGCAATGGCATCGCCGCCACCATGGCCAACGTTTTCGGGGCAACGACCAAGTGGACTGGGTCGATGGCGAGCATTCGCAAGCCGTCGAGCTGCTCGGTGGCCACCATGGTGCCAATTTCCGCCGTGGTCGCAGAACCCGCGCGGCCCGTGGTGAGCAGCGCTGTCAACACTGGCCCGAGCTCCCGAATGAGGCTCAAGCCAACGACGGCTCCCAGCGACTCTTCTGCTCCGAATCGGACCAAGGTGTTGTACCCTTGCAGGCCTAACACCATGCCGACAGCTGCCCCACTGACGCAAATGATGAGAAGCGAAAGAACCCCGATGTTGAATAGCTCGGCAACAAACGCGCCCACGCGTGCCGGCGGAGTGATCACAGCGCGCCCCACATCGGCAGCGAATGCGGCAATACGCCCGAGTTCGAGGATAAACCGGATCGTCGCGTAACCAAGGTCTGCAATGAAACGGGTCATGGTACGTTACCAGCGATGAACCGGTGTGTGCTGCGGCTCGCGAACGCCCTCTTCATGGATTTCTTCATTGAAAAAATCCGCAATTTGCGGATCCGGGCTGGACGCCAGTTCTTGCGGCGTTCCCTGAACAGCTTTGTGATCCCACAGCAGCACGACGTGATGGGCCATACGCATGGTGGAGGGGATGTGATGGGAAGAGACGATCATGGTGATCCCACGTTCTTGGTTGATCCGGCGCAACAGCGCTTCGATGCGTTTTACGGAGATCGGATCGAGTCCGGAGAAAGGCTCATCGCACAGGAGAATTTGCGGGTCGCGCAGGATGGCGCGCGCAAGTGCTACGCGCTTGATCATGCCGCCAGATAGCTCCCCGGGAAGAAGATGATCGACGTCCCTAAGCCCCACGGCCGCAAGGGTGGCGTGCACTCGCTCGGCAATCTCCTGCTCACTCAACTGCGTGTGTTCCCGCAGAGGGAAAGCGAGATTTTCGTAAACAGTGAGCGAGTTGAGCAAGGCCCCACCCTGGAACATCATGCCCAGCTTGCGGCGCACCTCATAAAGCTGTCGCTCCGACAAACCCACGACATTTGTGCCAGCCACCCAAATGCGGCCCTCTTGCGGCTGAATGAGCCCGCCAATGAGACGCAGGATGGTGGTTTTGCCGGCGCCGCTCCCTCCGAGGACGACAGAGATCCGGCCTCCGGGAAACTCGCAAGAGAAGTCGATCAGTACGGGTCTCGTTCCGAACCGCATCGACACCCGCTCGAACGCGACCGGACATTCGTGCGAAGAGACCGCGCTACTCGACATGATCCCCCACAAGCTACCGATGCATCCTTCACGCAGCAAGTTTTGGGGAACAACGAACTTGTGCGTTGCCTTTCATGGCCAGCGCCACCGCTGTTGGCATGTGGGGTGAGGTGGTCAATGCGCCACAATGATTTCTTGATCGCAGGCTGCACGTTGTTCCTGGCCAGGGAGGTTTTCCAGAATTGGCTTTCGGCTGCTGACCGAACGAAGTCGTAGAACGGGCAGGCTCGTACCTGCGCAAGTTTCCCACCTCGGCGAAGAGTAGGGAACTCGTTTGGGTACGTGGGTCAGCGTGGGCGAGGGGTTGAGCGGCGGTGAGCCAGGACGGCCACGCGATTAAAAAAGAGACCATCACATTCCCACCCCAAAGCGGCTGCGCCCGCACCAGTGCACAATCCTAGAGAAGTCTCGCCAACTCGACTCCCGTCCGAGCACGAGCTTGCATACTGAGATGGAACCGACCGGTTCTCGGTTGGTAGGTCGTACCAGCCCGCGCCGATGAGCCTTGGTTCACGCCAACTCTATCACCGCACACCACGTTGAACTACGGAAACGTAGCCGTCGGCCCGGAGCCCCGCCGCAGCCCTGCTTCCACCATAAAAGATACTCTTGGCGGAATGCTCCCGTGCCAGTCCACGCACTGCCTCTGCCTCCGTGGAGGACCAAAGTCGGAGGGCGGATCCTCAAAGACCCTCACGGAACATGGCCAAGACGCTCGACCCCTCGTGCCCCGCGGTCGGCTTGTCCTTGGATTGGATCATGCCTGGCGCGATGCCCTGTCCGCGTGCGGCGCAGCGGCGGGTTCCGTGGCGGGCACTGGTCGAGCGGCGCCAATCGGGTCCTGGAGGCAAAAAGGAGGTGGTTAGACCATTTCCGTCGTCGGCGTGCGGGACAGGCCGCCCAGGCGTTGCTCCCCTAGCACGCCGAGCGCAACGAAGAGGGCCGCAATGCACGTGTGCGGTGCTGCTGGTGCAGGCGGCTGACGAGGCGTGGTGCAAAGGAAACTGTGGCCACAGCGTTTGCGTTCGTGACGGCTATGGGGAAACGCATCCAGTTGCAGAGGCCGCTTCTTTCCAGCCAAGTCTTTCCTTTGCTCCAGTTTGGCTTGGCGTTGCCAATCGGGTTGCGAGATAGTCTTGTAAGTTCGACACTCAGACTTTTCGTGCCCTGTTCGAAGGAGCCCAACTGGGCAGGGGGCGGGCGTGGATGTGATAGTGATCGGGAATCTGGCGCATGTGGTCGTCGAAAAACCAGCCTTGGGGGAATCGTTGGTCCGCAACATCCCGCAGGGCAGATTCGATGATGCCGCGTTCCCAAGGTTGCACCGTGGCCCGATGCTCCCGCAGAACTGCCATCGGCACATCACACGAGTCGCAGTCGATGATGACAAAACGAAACGGCTCGTTGTACTCGGCGTACCAGTGGGTGCTCGGAGTCAGGACGCACAGCTCACACGCCTGCTTGCCCATGTACAGGCTCCATTCGACACCCTAGGGAGCAGCCCTTTCGTATACCACTCGACCACCAACGATCGTGTACGCCACTTGGTAGTTCTCGTCGAGAACGACCAAATCGGCTTGGTAGCCAGCCTCGATTCGACCGAAGGTGTTGTCTAGGCGGAGTACCCGGTTCGGGGTTGTGCTTGCGGCCTCCAAGATCCGTTCCGGAGCAACGGTCGGGAGCCATCGACAGAGATTGCGTACGGCGCCATCCAGTGCGAGGCAGCTTCCGAACAATTTTCCCCCGTTGGCGGTACGCACGGCGCCGTTTTGCACCACGCAGTGCGTGCCCAAAAGCTCGTGCTCCCCTTCGGGTAAACCCAGCGCAACCGCGTCACTAACCAAGACGATGTCCGTTCCGCGGCGCAGCCTCCACGCAAGGTCCAGCGCGCGCGGGCGCACGTGGTGGCCATCGGCAATGAGTTCTACCGTGACCGTCGGGTCGGTGAGTGCGACACCGACAAGACCAGGTTCGCGATGGTGAAACGGGCGCATGGCGTTGTACAAATGAGTTACATGGGTTGCCCCCGCATCGATTGCCAGTAGCGCCTCTTCTTCGTTGGCCTCGCTGTGGCCGAGGGCCACCACGACTCCTCGTTCCACCGCCACAGCGATAAGAGGGATGGCTCCTGGTAGTTCTGGGGCAATCGTCATCATCTTGATAAGACCCCCGCTGCGAGCAACGAGGTCGTCAAACTCGGCCAGGTCGGGCGCTCGCATCCAGCGGCGGTTTTGAGCGCCAGCACAGTGGCGATTGAGAAAAGGGCCCTCCAGGTGGATCCCCAAAATTCGGGCCCCTGGTTCTCCTCCGGCCGCCATGGCGATCGCCTCGACCACAGTTTGCAACCTTTGTCGGGGCAAAGTCGCCACCGTGGGGAGAAAAGCTGTGATGCCGAATTGGGGAAGTTGCCTCGATAGCTCGAGAATCGCCTCGGGATCGCCGCTTTCGCAAAGCCGACCGAAGCCACCGTGAATGTGGAGGTCGACAAACCCGGGCACGACCATGCAGCCCCTGGCATCGATTTCCCGCCCAGCGGGTGCAGCAAGGTCCTTGTCCACGCGGTCGATCAGCCCTGCCTCCACCCGGACATCTGTCTCTTCGCTCCAACCATGAGGTAACAAGACCCGCCCTTGGCGGATGAGCAATTTTTCCATGGGTTCTTTCCTTCCACTTGACCCAGATAGCGGATTCGTTTCGGGCTCACTTTGCCGAACAGGGAACAAGAGGCAAGCGTGGCATTGGTGGGCAGCAATAAATTGTGGACAATTTTCATCATTGCAGGCAGACTATCGAGCAGCGAGGATCGCAAGGCTTGAAGCCTGAGGAGGTAACGGGTCAGCCTGGGTTGATCGTAGCTCTCGTCGGTCGAAGAACTGGCAAGAAGGAGGGTTGGGATCAATGAAATGTAGGAGATTTTGGCTCAAGGCGGCTCTGGCCATTGTGGCGTTAGCAGGGGCTGGTGCTTCGGTGGCCCTGGCGGGTGACAATCACCACCGCGGCCCATCCGGACACCACGATGACCATGACAGGGGGCCACGGGTAGATGATGACGATCATCACCACGGGTTTCCTTTTCCACGGTGTCCCTTGCTTGGAGGACAAATCGACCCGTCCTGCAAACACCAGTGCGATCAGGCAGAGCAAAATTGCAAGGCTGAGGCTCGCGCCACCTTGCAAAGTTGTTTGAATACAAACTGCGCTGACGCGTTGGCAGCGGCGAGGGCAGCCTGTACCGTGCCCGGGTCACAGGCGTGCCTCGATGCTTGGGGGGCATATATGCAGTGTGCCCAACCGTGCACGACTGCGTTCCGGTCGGCCCATGCCCAGTGCAAATCGACAGAGCAGGCCTGCAAAGCGGCTTGCCCACTCGTTCCAACCGACTGCCCACTGCCGCCCGTAGATCCGTCGTGCCGGATGAACTGTAAGGCTCAGGAAACTGCTTGTAAGTCGGCTGCGCAGCAGAAGGCGGCAAGCTGCCTCAGGGCTTGCGTTGAGCCTATTGTTGCTGCGCGACAGGCTTGTGCCGCAGGCTGGAGTTCGGCGGAGTGCCAGTCAGCTCTTCAGACCGCACGCTCTTGCACTGGGGCTTGCATGAGCCAGCTCCGCACGGATCTCCAAGCTTGCAAGACGGCGGAAGAACAATGCGAGGCCTCTTGCAATAGTTCGTCGACTAGTCCATAAGGCGAGTTGCCCCTGTACAAACACGCGGTCACCTGCCCCCGTGGCCGCGGCGCAAGTGGTGCAAAGCCGCTTGCGGGAAAAGCGTCGGGCCCGTGAGCCCCTGCCCCCAAACCGCTCACGGGTCTGGCGCTTTTCATTTTCTGGAAATGGGTTCTGTGAAGGTGTTGCTGCGGGGCTGCTGGCGTCCCCCAGAGCCGGTTCTGCCCACTTCTTCGTCCCTGCATTCGTGCGTGAGGGGGGCGGAGTGCTGGCTGAGCAACGGCGTACACGCCCGGCTTGAGGGCGCCGGCAGTACTCCCCGAACAAAAAGGGGGCGGTGGGTTCGGGGATTTTGGTTATTTGCCCCCGTTTGGCTACGACCCATCCCCTGGCGTTGAATCGTCGCTGGCGGGTAATCCATTCGGGCTATCGTCCGCCGGTGGGCCCGCCAACTGCGTGTTCCGTTCGGACTCCGTTGTGGCGGACTCAATCGGGCTGGCAGAAGGCGCTTCGGATGGTGGCGGCGAAAATTCTCCCCTGAGAGCGACGAGAATTTGCTCAGCCAAGCTGCGGTAGATTCCTGGCACTTGCATCAGCTCCTCGATGCTTGCCTCGCGCATGCGGCGCACGCTGCCGAAATGTCGCAGAAGCCTACGGCGGCGCACAGCGCCAATTCCGGGAATCGAGTCTAGCGCAGAGCGTAGCCGCTCCCGCGAGCGCAGTTTGCGGTGGTAGGTGATGGCAAAGCGATGCGCCTCGTCGCGCAAACGCTGGAGCAAGAAAAGCGCATTACTGTTGCGGCGAAGTACCACGGGGTTCTTTCGCCCACGCAGGAACACCCGCTCCTCGCTGCGGTGCAACTCTCGCGATTGGGGTGCGCGCTCGACACGATCCTTGGCGAGCGCGATGGCCTCGACCTGGTCGATTCCGAGGTTTTTCAACACCTCGAGCGCAACGTTGAGCTGTCCCTTGCCGCCGTCGATGACAATCAAATCCGGATAGGCGCCCTCCTCTTGGGCTCGCAAGAAGCGGCGCGACAGCACTTCGGACATCATGGCAAAGTCGTCGGCTTGGTGCACGGTTTTGATCCGGTAACGACGGTAGAGATCCTTGTCTGGCTCGCCGTCCACAAAGGTCACTTGAGAACCAACCGCAACTCGGCCTTGCAAGTTCGAGATATCGAAGCACTCGATCCGATGCGGGTAGCGACGCAGGTGGAGGGCTCGTTGCAGCTCGACACACATGCGTGCTCGCTGATGGGCGGTGTCTTGGCGCTGGCGGAACGCTTGCGCGGCGTTTTCTTGTGCCAGTTCGACGAGGCGAACCTTGTCGCCTCGTTGCGGGCGGTGAACGATCACTCGTTGTCCCTTCCGTTCGGAGAGCCATTCTTCCAACGTTTCCGCGTCGTCGAGCGCCGACGGAACCAAAACCTCGTCGGGGATGTAGCGATCGCCCTGGTAAAACTGCTGGAGCAACATGGACAGAATCTCCTCGTCGGGGAACTCGAGGTCGTTCAAACTGTACCGCTGATGGCTGGTGAGTTTCCCTTGACGGAGAAACAACACCTCGACCTCCAGGAAGCCGCCCTCTCGATAAAATCCCCACACGTCCATGTCACCTCGGTGGTGGGCGAAGACTTGCTGCCGCTCTTGGGTGCGTTCGATCGCACGAATGCGGTCGCGAAGACGGGCGGCATCTTCGAACCGCAACTCCTCGGCAGCTTGCTCCATCTCCGCAGTCAGTTGGTGGAGGAGTTGTTGGCTTTTCCCTTCGAGAAGCAGGATGGCCTCGCGCAGGTGTCGTTCGTATTCTTGGCGGTCTACGGGCAGGCAGCATGGCGCTAGGCAACGCTTGATTTGGTACTCGAGACAAGGGCGGGAGCGGTTGCGAAATACTGCGTCGGGGCAGGTCCGCAGGGGAATGACTTTGCGGATCGTGTCGAGGGTTTCGCGCACGCTCGCTGCGGAATCGTAGGGACCGAAATAACGGCTGCCGTCCTTGACGATGCGGCGCGTCACCAAAATGCGCGGCCACGGGTCTTGCAACGTCACCTTCACGCTGACGTAGGACTTGTCGTCCTTCAAACGAATGTTGTAGCGGGGCTTGTACTGCTTGATGAGGTTGTTCTCGAGAATCAGCGCCTCTTTGTCGTTGGCGGTAACCAAGGTTTCCACGTCGGCGACCTTGGATAGGAGGAACCGAATTTGGGAACGCTCGTCACCGCCTCGGACGTACTGGCGCACACGGCTGCGTAGGTTTTTGGCTTTCCCCACATAGATCACCTTTCCGGAGGCATCCTTGAGCAGATACACCCCGGGGCGAGCCGGGATCGACTCGAGCTTTTCCGCCCAGGCCGGCGCCGAAGGTGAGTCTGCGGGGGGAGGTACGTCCGTCACGAAGGGCAAGTATAACCGTGATGCCACCTGCGAGAAGGCCGGTGTGCGGGCGTGAGCCTAACCGAACCGCAGGGCGCAAAGCCGCTGGCGCGCTCGCTCAGTGGAAGAAAACGCCGTGCGCAAGAAGGACTCCAAGGGTTGCAACCCAGTCCGTTCAAGATGACAAGAGACCCACATGGATGCGCCCGCGGACCGGCTGAAACCGCTCGAACGCGAAGTACTGGATGCGTTACGCCGACGCGGAGTCGTGTGCCGGCTTGGTCGGCGCGAGGGCGCCCTCGTTCCCTCGAGTGAGGAAGCGAGGGAACGTTTGTACAAGCTGCTCGGGCATTACTCTTTCCGCTTGTTTTTGCGTGATTTGATTCGCTTGCGACACGGGGCGACGGCGGAACAACTGACCCACTACTGCTCGCTCGAGGTCGCGAAGCAGTATCTCGGTGAACTGGAAGAACTCGGGTTAATCCAGCGGAGAGAGGGGAAGGCCGAGCTAAAGCGAGCCGATGTGCGGTCGTTCGGTCCCACTTTGGAGTGGTACGTTGCCGAAGTGCTGCATCGAGAGTTCGGTATGGCGAGCCTGTGGAACTTGCGACCGAGCAAGGCCCGCGGAGGGGGTGACTATGACGTGGTTGCGACTGCGGAAGGTTTGCTGTTGTACGTGGAGACGAAATCCGCTGCCCCGCGCAACATTGAAGCGGCACAGATGGCCGCCTTCGTGAAGCGGGTCGCTACTCTGGCGCCGGATATGGCAGTGCTCATCAACGACACCCAGTTGCGGATGTTAGACAAACTCGTGCCGGCGATTCAGCGTGCGGCACGTCAGGAACTTCCGCAGCTCGGGCGTATGCGCCGACTCCGCGGAGAAATATTCACGGCCCGCAACTGCTTGTTTGTCACCAATAGCGAGCCGGACCTAGCTGGGAACTTGGGTACGTGTATCAGTCACTTTTTGCGATCCCGTTCCCCCTTGGCGCATCCGGTGCTTTGAGTGCGGGCTTCGTCTCCGGCAGGCGGATTCGCGGGAAGCAGCGCGTAGTGTTTTCGGTTGCCTGTTGCACCACCTCTTCGAGGCTTTCTTTCCGCAGCTCGGCAACACAAGCTGCGGTGTACAAGACAAACGCCGGCTCGTTGCGTCGGCCACGCCTTGGGACAGGTGCGAGATAGGGCGAGTCGGTCTCCAGTAAAAACCGATCACGCGGAACCTTACGCGCTACTTCGCGCAGGGCCTCTGCGTTCTTGAACGTGACTACCCCGCTGAACGAAAGGAAGAACCCGAGGTCGAGAAGCTGCCGGGCTGTGGCCCAGTCGCCGGTGAAACAGTGGATGACCCCACCGACCTCTTGAGCCTGCTCTGACCGGAGAATCATGAGTGCGTCGTCGTCCGCTTCACGCAGGTGCACGGTAAGCGGCAACGCAGCGCGACGGGCAAGGTGAACGAAATAACGGAAGAGGTCTTGTTGTTGCTCTCGGGGAGAATGATTGTAGTGGTAGTCTAAGCCAGTTTCTCCGATGGCCACCACCCGGGGATGGGAAGCCAGTGCTTCCAAGCTCGACAGGACCGCAGGCGTAGCCTCCTTGGCGTCGTGAGGGTGGATCCCGACAGTGGCGAACACGCCCGGATGTTGGTCCGTGAGGCGCAAAGCCCTTTGGTTCCCTTCGACCCCGTCAGAAGCGCCAATCTCGATCAACACCCGCACCCCCGCGGCCTCGGCACGCTGAAGGACTTGGGCGCGGTCTTCGTCATACGCACGGTCGTGCAGGTGGCAGTGGGAATCGATGGCGATCACTTCCGGTGGAAGATGGGGAAGCTGTGGGGCTGTGCGGTCGGCGGCGGACATCCTCGGCTCCTAGGGCAATGTCGGTCGATCGCCTCTAGTGTGGTTACGCCCTCAGGGTTGCTTCCTTTTGTAAGTCGATGCGCGGGAACAGGGTGATGGGGGGTTGTACTCGATGCCCGATGGGAAAGTGCTCACCCCATTCGAGCGTGGTGGGCAAACGCCCTGGGGCTGTAACCCCGAGTAGAGAAAAGATTTTTTGGCTGGTCTCGGGTAGGAACCAGGACAAGAGCGTGGCCGTGGTGTAAAGGCACTCGAGCAACCGATGCAAGATACCGCCAACGCGGGGAAGCTGCTGGCGTTCCCGCGCCAGGGTAAAGGGCGCAGTGTCGACGACGTATTTGTTCGCATGGTCGAGAGCGCGCCACAGGGCTTCGAGGGCGCGGTGAAAGGCAAGCTGCTCTGTCCATTCCGGCACTTCGACCAACGCCTGAGCGAAGGCACCCTGAAGGTCGTCGTCGGCGGCTGTGGGCGGATCCAAAGGCTGCACCTGACCGTCGAAATACCGCTGTTGCATCGACAGCACACGGCTTACCAGGTTGCCTAGGCCGTTGGCCAAGTCTGCATTGGCTCGGGCAGCAAATGCGTCTTCGTTGAACGACGCGTCCTGCCCAAAGGCCATCTCCCGCAGCAAAAAATAGCGCAGGGTGTCGATGCCAAACTGCTGCTTCATGTCCAAGGGCCGGATAACGTTGCCGAGGCTTTTCGACATTTTCGCTTCGCCACGAACCCAGTAGCCGTGGATGAGGAGGCGTCGGAACAAGGGCAGGCGCAGCGCAAGTAGCATGGAAGGCCAAAAAATTGCGTGTGGTTTCAGGATGTCTTTGGCCATGACATGATGTGCAGTTGGCCAAAATGCGTGAAAGGTGTCGTCGCCACGCATTTTCAGTCCGCTCACGTAGCTGATGAGCGCATCGAACCACACGTAACACACGTACCGGCGGTCAAAGGGCAACTCGATCCCCCAGTCGAGGCGGGTTTTAGGTCGAGAAATGCACAGGTCGCCGATGCCGCCGCTTGCCAGCATGGCCAGTACCTCGTTGCGGTAGTGCTCGGGGTAAATCGCATCCGGGTGGGCTTCGAAGTATTGTTGCACCGCGGGAAGGTAACGGGTCATGCGAAAGAAGTAATTCTCTTCTTCGATCTGTTCGGGCGGCCGTTTGTGGTCCGGGCAGTTGCCGCCGACAAGTTCTTTTTCTGTAAGAAACCGTTCGCACCCCGTGCAATAAAGGCCGGCGTAGCGGCTGAAATAAATATCGCCATTGTCGTACACTCGTTGCAGAAACTCTTGCACGAGTTGTTCGTGCCGGGGATCGGTAGTGCGAACGAACTGATCCACCAAAAACCCGCACTCCTGCCATGCTTGTTGGAAGAGGGGACTCATGCGGTCGGCATACAGTTTCGGATTCTCGCCGTGTGCGGCAGCAATCGCCGCAATTTTGTCGCCGTGTTCGTCTGTGCCTGTAACCACGAATGTTTCGACCCCTTTGGCGCGGTAGAAGCGTGCCAGGGTGTCGGCCACGACCATCGTATAGGTGTGGCCGAGGTGTGGCTCCGCGTTGATGTAATAGATGGGCGTGGTCACGTAGAAACGTTCCATGGCCTGCCTTCTTTATCGGACTCCAGAAGTTGTGGCACGTGCGCTGACCTCGCTTTCGAGGGCACGCGGGCTACGCGGTCTCCTCGGGCGAATCGCTGCCCTTCGCGGGAGCAGCCTCGACGATTTGGCCAGCTTCGGTTTCGGTTTTCGCTACCACGAGGTCATCCAAGCTGGCCTCGACGATGGCGCCGCTTTCTTCGAGCTGAAGAAGAACCGTTTGCTTTAAGATATTTTGCCGTTGCACTACCCCCGCCCCGTGAACCGAGAGAACCTTTTTGCCCACCTGAGGTAAGCTCCGCCCAAGTTCGAGATACGTGTCGTATTCGTAGCGCAAGCAACACTTGAGTCGCCCGCACATTCCAGCGAGTTTCGAGGGGTTGAGCGACAGTCCCTGAGTTTTCGCCATCTTGACGGACACGCCACCTGGGTTCCGCAAAAACGTGGAGCAGCAAAGCTCGCGCCCGCACGGGCCTACTGCCCCGATCATCTTCGCTTCTTCGCGGGAGCCGATTTGCTTCATCTCGATGCGAGTGTGCAAGGCTTGTGCGAGTTCGCGCACGAGGTCGCGAAAATCCACGCGGCCCTCGGAGTAAAAGTAAAAGACAATTCTTCCACCGTCGGGGCTTTGTTCCACCCGCACGAGTTTCATCGGCAACTCGCGTTCCTGGATGCGGGCGAGGCAAAGCCGAAAGGCGCGCTGCTCTTGCTCGCGCAAGCGATCTTCACGATCGAAGTCCGCTTCGTTGGCCTTTCGGAGCACGCGGCGAACTGGCTCCGCCGGAGCTTCGTAGTTGGACGGAAGCGCGGTAACGACCCCAAGGCGTTGTCCATCTTCGGTTGCGACCACGACCACGTCTCCCCAACGCAGCTCCAGTCCGCTCGGGTCGTAGGCGTGGATGGGCCCGACGTTGTGGAACTTGACCCCGACCAGTTGGCGTGGCCGCGATTCTTCCGTGACTGTTTCTGCGGTGGGTTCGCTCATGGTTGTGCCTTTGCCATTTCGAGCAGAACACTTTCGAGCAAGAGGGACCGATTGGGATAGCCCTCGCGTAGCGTGCGCCATGCGCGGAACAAAGCCTCTGCCCGCGCCAACGCGAGGCGGGAGGCACCTGGTCGCTCTGGCCAAGATTCTAGCGCCTGTGTGCGTAGCACCTCGATCATTATTTGTAGCCGAGCCTCCAATGCGCCGTCGTCACGGTTGAGTTCCTCGACAAAGCGAGCAATAGCCGCATAGCGGGCCCGATCGATCGTGCCAAGAAACTCGGCGATCGTACGGGCTAATTCGCCGGAGACGATTTCGCGGAGCTTGAGCGCCCGGCCCACACTGCCCTGCGCCAGCGGCAAAAGTGGGCCGATCTCCTCAGGGGAAAGCCCGTGACGCAACAGCGCTTCCCGCATAAGGTCGGGCGGTAAGGGGGGTACGGCCACCCGCTGGCAGCGCGAGCGCACCGTTGGCAGCAAGGCATCCGGAGCATTGGTGGTGAGCACCAGCCAAGTGCGGGGTGGGGGCTCTTCGAGCGTTTTGAGGAGCGCGTTTTGTGCTGCTGTGGTGAGCGACTCTGCCGTTTCCACTACCGCGATGCGTGCACCACCCGCAGGCGGGGCGAGAGCAAGAAATCGCTTGAGTTCTCGAGCCCGCTCGATGCTAATCTCGCGCTTGCCCGCAGGAGGCGCAATCCAAAGGACATCGGGGTAAGTACCGGCAGCGAGCTGAATGCAAGCGGGACACTCGCCACAAGCATCCGAAACTTCGTGCCCCTGCTGACAGCAGAGCCACGCTACCCAGGCCCGCGCCAGGCTGCGTTTGCCAACGCCCTCCGCGCCAACCAATAAGAGGCTTTGCGCGGCCTGCCCCCGGCGTACACTGTCCCGCAGGGTGGAATGGACGGAGTCGAGCCCCACCAAGTCGGCAAAGCGAGTCAGTCGAGCGCGAGGCATCGGTCAACAGCAGCGAGGATCTGAGCGTGCACCCGATCTGCCGGAGCACGAGTGTCGATCACAACAAACTGGTTTGGCGCTTCGCGTGCGAGGGCTAGGAATCCAGCGCGCACCCGCTCGTGGAAAGCTACAGACTCCCGGTGAAAACGATCGTTGCGACCTGCCCGCTCGAGACCAAGCTCGACTGGACAGTCCAGCAAGATCACCAAATCGGGCTGGAGACCTTGGCGCGCAACCTCGTCGAGTTGTCGGACAACATGTAAGTCGAGCCCACGCCCGTAGCCCTGGTAGGCTAGGGTGGAAGGGGAAAACCGATCGCAGAGCACCAACTCCCCACGCGCCAGAGCGGGTTGGAGGAACGTGGCCACATGTTCCGCGCGGTCAGCCAGGTAGAGGAACAACTCTGTCCAGGGCGTCGGGGCAGCGTTGTTTGCATCCATCAGCAGGGCTCGAAGGCGCTTCCCTAAGGGCGTGCCACCAGGCTCCGCCGTTTCCACGACGGCTCGACCACGAGCACGCAAAGCAGCCGCTGCCCGTTGCAGGTGGGTGGATTTGCCCGCGCCTTCGACCCCTTCGAAAACAATGAGGTGGCCACGGTTAGTCACACGAGTTCTCGCGCCCGAGGACCAACTCGATCCCATACAAGAGTTGCGTCCCAGTAAACGGCTTGGTGATGTAGTAATCGGCCCCAAACTGGTAGCCTTGCACCACGTCCTCGTCTGCAGTTTTTGCCGTGACGAGGATGACCGGAATGCGGGCAGTTTCGTAACGCTCCTTCAATTGTTGAAGTACCTCGAGGCCGCTCATTCCGGGCATCATGATGTCGAGGAGCACCACATCCGGAGGGCTTTGCTCCACCAGTGCGAGGGCTTCTGGGCCGCTCGTGGCTTCGATCACCTCGTAGCCCTTTGGCTCGAGGATGCCTCGGGTGATGACGAGGCTATCTGGGTTGTCGTCCACGACCAAAACTCGAATCGGCATAGGGCAAATAGCGATACTCGAACGTTCGGTTCTCTTCTCCTACGCATGTGCAGCGAAACGGATTTGTTCCCCTATACCCCTCGACGTGTGCATTGGGAAGAGATGCGCCGGTGGCCCCATTCCCCGCCGCGTGGTCGCTTACCCAGAACACAGCAACACCCGTGAGGCCAGTAGCCCCCGAACCTGGGCTACCCTTGCGGCGCACCGCTCACACGGGGCCCAGAAAGCTCGCGCCGTTTGGCCACAATGCCGCTCTAACCTTGAGGACCATGTGGCCGAGCTGAAAGCCACGTCGAGAAGCTGGAGAAAATTCAGGCTAACGCGTTAGCGGTCGCCGACAGAAGCAGGGCTTAGCCGATTGGGCTGGGTCGTGGTTTTGCCAAAGATTTTCAAACGGCCCGCGGAGTAGTCGGCCGAAGCCAGCTAAGGTTCGAGAACCTGGTTCCAAAAAACGTGTTGTGTTCCATCGGGCTGCCAGCGTACGAGGGCTTCCACCTCGCTCGTGCCAGCTCCCCAGCCGCTGCCGATGGACCGAATGCGGAGGGTCGTGTCGTCCACCTGGGTTAGGTACACCCGGAACCGTCGGCCCTCGTCACCGTATGGCATCCAGTCGCTCGACCCTGGCGCCACAAGCCCATCATCGGCCGTACCGCTGACGCCATCGGGACCGCGCATCGCACAGGCGACCGAGTCGCAGTCGGCGATGGTTGCTAACGCAAAGTTCAGTCCGGCCTCGGCCGTGTAGAACGCGTCGAGTTCTTTGCGCAAGTTTTGGGTGACGAGCTGGTCACTTCGGGCTTGGAAATAAAGCCATGTTACCAGTGGCAGCAAGAAACTACTCCAACCCAACACCACGATTAGAGCGACCCCTTCTTCCTGTGGAAACGCCTTACGAAAGGTCATCGGTTTCGCCGACCTACGACCACAATGGCGAGAAACCGGCTACTCACTATAGGCTGTGGCAACGGTTCTTCCCAACGCGTCTGGATGCTCAGGCGCACGCCGGCAATGAGTTCGGGCGCGATGTTTTCCGGAGGTAGTGATTGGCCGGTATCGTCCAAGTAAGTGAGGACAAAACCGCCCTCCGGCACCTTTTGAAGCCAAGGTTGTGGGCTAGCGTCTTGCGTCGAGCGCATCACCGCCTGACGTGGGGCGTCCCAATAGTAAGCAATGCGTTCGTGAAACCCGGAGGTGGTGCCGTCGCCATCGAAATCAGCACGGAACTCAACGGATTGTCCCGTTGGCGCCAAGATGCCACCGATTCGCTCGGCTGTGGCGCTGTAACCGGCTAGCCGCCATTCCCTTGCGAACATGTCGAGGGCGAGAATGTTGGTTTGTATTGCTTCTCGCCTGGCCTCGTAAACACGAACGAGCCCGAGCGCGGATCGGCCAAAAGCGAGCACTCCGGTCCACAACAACTCCATTAGCATGAGTGCAACGAGAACTTCGGTGAACCACATACGCTAAGAACCAGGATGTGGGGATCGGAACAGCAGTGTACGCAGGGTAACGCCACGCCTTTCGGTAGAGCCCCACACCACTTCGACGACCACTTCCTGAAGATACGGCCGGTCTTGGAATGGACGGACCGTTACTTGTTGCTCGTACCCTTCGAGCGTGGGGGGTGGTGTAGCCTCCCCCGTAATCTTTGTTTGCTCCAGGGCATTGGCCGCCAGAAGCACCGCCCTGGAAAGTTTCTCCGCATGGTCGGCTAGCGCCTTTGCCTGGAAGAGGGCAGAAGCAACAACGGCAGAAACCGTTCCCCAAATAGCGGCCGAGAAAATGGCCTCGACCAGGGAAACACCTGCCTCGGGTCGCCATTTCATTCCTGTAAACGCACCCTCCCGGCAATATCGACCACGACTCCCCGCTCCTCGCCCCGGCGGTTACGTAAAACGACCGTGCCAAAGGTCGCCGCGTTGCCCCGCGGCCGAAAGGCGATGGCTTGGCCGGTCGCGTTACAACTAGCCACCGTAACCCCTTGGGGCAAAGGTACGGGCGGACCCAGATTCGCGTACGCCGACCCATTGCGCCACTGGGGCTGGTAACTTGCGGCTCCGGCCGAGAACACGAGCCGATGGGTGCGGTTTGTTGCGGCCGCCCGAAGCCGGACGCTGAATAGATCAAGCATGACTTGTCGCGCCGCGGCGCGCAAAGCTGCGCCGTCACGGGCGTGGCTCCATTGGAACAGTGCCATGGTGGCGGCCAGCCCAATCACGAAAAGACCGATTACGAGCTCGACGATACTCAGTCCCTTCGAACCACGCGCAGGAACCATGCCCTACGCGTTTCGCCAAAACCATGCCACGATCCGCGTCGGCTTCTGGTTTGGCTAGCAGGCCGAAGAGGTTGGAGGATGCGTGCCCTGTGTGAGGCCGCAGGTGCTCTCGGAGTGAGCTCCAACGAAAGGAGGGAGCGTCCTTGGGCTGAAGTTCACGGGACGCCCACGCCAAAACGTCGGAACCCCACCTCCCTGGGATGCATGGCGAGGCGGGTCGAGGGGTAGAGACTCAATCCCCTGCCTTTTGGCGAGCCCATTGCGGCGCACGGTGAAAACCCCGGAACGCATAGCGGAGAAGAACCGAGCAGAAAGAACACTCGTCCCGTCATCGTTGACAAGCCGTGAACAATCGCAGCGGTGCACCCCTGGACCTCGGAGGTTGCCCATGCCTCGAGCGATGGCATCATGATAACGCGAACCGCACGATTTCCCGTGCAGCGAAGAGGGGCACCCTTCGAACGGTTCGCAAATCCTGCCCAGTTCGCTCCCAGCCCGGTCAGGGCCATCCCAACTTTACTCATTAGCGGCCATTTTACGAATCCAAGCTCGTTTTCATTTAAGATGGGGTTTACTTGATGTTTCGAGAGGTTAGTCTCTTCATTGAAAGGAGATTCGAGATGGCTTGGACAGCCTGGCTTTGGACTGCAGTGATTCCAAGCGTACCCCTTGTCGTGCCGGCACTGAATTGGGTCCTGTTGAGTGCGGGCGTTTTGCTCCTAGTGTCCGCGGTGGCGCTGTTGCTCGAGCGCGACGTGCACGCTGGGGACGTAGAACAGCCGAGTGCGCTGCACGAGCGTGCTCTGGGGTGCGCGGCGTAGGTACCTTGGACTGGCGGTAAAGGCGCTAAGGGGTTTTCCCCTTAGCGCCTTTTTATTTGGGGCCCCCGGAACCGCTTTGCAGGCCGATCCAAACCTGGCCTCCCTCGAACACCTCTTTCTTCCAGATGGGTACGGTCTTTTTCAGCTCGTCTATGACGTACCGAGCAGCGGTAAAGGCTTCGCTGCGGTGTGGTGCGGAGACGGCGACGGCCACACTGGCCTCCCCTAAAGGTACACGGCCAAGGCGGTGTGCTACGGCGATTTTGCCCAGGTTCCATTGTGCCAAAGCACTTTGGGCGATTCTTTCCATTTCCTTTCGCGCCATCTCTTCGTAGGCTTCGTAGTACAGCTCCAGCACTTGCCGACCCTCGTTATGGTCGCGCGTAGAGCCGACGAACAGAACAGTGGCGCCGCAGCTTGGGTCGCTAACCATGGCGAGCATCTCCCCAAGGTCAATGGGGTTGTGCAGGATTCGCGCTACGAGCCGAGTTTGCTCCACTACTGTACCTCCCGATCGCATCCTCCGCTCACTGGCGGAATCAGTGCCAGTTCGTCGCCATCGTGCAAGCGGTGGTGCTGGTTCACGTACTCGCGGTTCACGGCAAAGGTGACACACTCGCTGAACGGGCCAAGCATAGGGTACTGCTGTTGCAAGAGCTGCCAGGCTTCATGGACCGAGGGGGACCCTTCAAAGGTGAGTACCGTGGAGCTCACCCCCGTACGCTCTCGCAGGACGGCAAAAAAACGTACTTTCACGGTCATAGCTCGGCTCGGCCGTTACTTCATTCCGCGCACGAGGCCGACAACGTGTCCGAGCTCGGGAAGAATGAGCTTTTTCATGGCCAACTCCACTGCCTTGGGAGCCCCGGGCATCGAGAACACAACGCGTCGCCCAACCACACCGGCCGTTGCTCGGCTCAGCATCGCCGCCGCTCCGATTTCCTGGAAGCTGAGTACCCGGAATAATTCGCCAAAACCGCTGATTTCTTTGTCGAACAAGCGACTAACCGTTTCATAGGTCGTATCTCGGCGCGCAAGACCTGTGCCGCCGTTGATCAACACGGCTGCGGCCTTTTCCGGAAGTGTTTGCAGCGCGCCGAGGATCAATGCTGGTTCGTCTTTTAAGATTCGGTACTGAACCACCTCATGGCCGGCATCGCGAAGGAGTTTACAGATGAGTTGACCGCTTTCGTCGTCCGCAGCCGTGCGGCTGTCGCTTACGGTGATCACTGCGCAGCCCACCACCTCGATATCGACAGCGCGGTGGGCAGAGTGTTCTTGCTTTGTCATGACCGCGCATTGTAGCAAGGCGAGACTGTTGCGGAAGGGAACGCAAAGGAAGGGCAGAGGTAGTACATGATGAATGGAAGAGCTTGGGTGGTGAAAACCGCGATAACCGTGGCGCTGTTTCTAAGCGTCGTAGTCAACGTGCCCCGAGCGCACGCACAGGCGCAGCCGAAGCAACTTCCGACCATCCGCTTCGTGATCCCCAACGTGGAGCAAACGAGAGCAGCCGCCACCGGGGTTCCCACTCGGCCCACTCCCGTGCCGCCCACCGCGGATTACTGGTGGAACCAACCAGACTACATCGAGGCATTTGGCTTGTCCGAGGATCAGCGCAAGCGCATGGACGCCGCCATGGCGGAGACACAGGCAAAAACCAGCGAAGCGATTCGTCAGCAAAACGAAGCGCGGGATCGGTTTCACGCTGCAGTGGCGAAACGCGATTGGGCGGCTGCCCGGAAAGCCAGCGAGGACTGGGAACGCGCCTTTGCCGCCCAGTGGGGCGTGAGTAATCAGGCGAAGATTGCGGTGCTGGAACTTCTGACGCCCGCACAGCATGAAAAGCTCTTGCGCGAACATGCGTACTTGCTCGACCGTCCTTGGACCGTGGGCCGCCGGCTCCAAGTGCAAAAGGGCAGTACCACCTCGCCAGCGGCCCCCTCCGGGATTACGCCGTCACCTCCTGCGGGTGCAAGCCCCAAGCCGTGACCAGCGCTGCATGCTGCTTGCGGCCCGAAGGGCGGTGTTGGCGCCGGATCCCCGTGGAACCGTTTCGCCCTGTCTGAGTTCTCCCCAGAAGAAGTCGTCCTTTGTTTTGTGTGGGAGGGTATCTCGGCGCCCATTGCCGTGCGGAGAACTAGCCGGCCCTGGCATCCGAGCGACGCAGGCATGGAGGGGCGGTAAGGAGATCCCGTGGCCGACCAAGTGGCCAAGGCGGCAAAGCCTTGCTGGTCTGCGCGCTCCCCAGAACGTACGGGCGCGGCAAGAGATGTGTGGAGAGCCGCAAGTGATACCGCCGGCTGACCGCGTGCTGTGCCGAGCAGCGCGATTGCCCCAGCGCTCACCTTGGCGGCAGCTTTAGGATCACCGGCACGTTGGCGAAAAACACGCGGCGAAGAGTTCCTCGAGACCAAGTGTGACCGGACTTGATCTCGCCGCAACTACTGGTCCCCATCGGGCCAGCAGTAACCTTCGCGCCCCGACAGCTATCGATTGGGTAGCCGTTGAATGTCGCGACCAACTGGGGGAGGGCCTGGTGCACCCATGGGCGGTGGACCAACGGCACCACTGGGAGGTCGGCTTGCAGCGCCTGCTGGCGGGGGACCAACCGCGCCCATAGGCGGAACACCTGCCGGCCCGGCTGGTAAGGGCCGCGAGAGCTCCCTCCGGCATGACTCGACCACGGCAAAGGGAAGCTGCGTCTGTTCTGCGATCTCTGCATCGGAAAGGCCCCGCTGGAACATGGGTAACAAGACCATGCAATCGTTGCCGCTGGCGCTGCGCGGCGTCCAACAACACCAGGCCGCAAGGCTTGTGACGAGAAGGAGCCCCCACCACGGAGGCCGTTTCCTGCATCGTACCGGCGTTCGACCCTTCATTCCTGTTCTCCTTGCGCCATCTTGTGGCGCGACCTCATTCCCCCGCATATACCACAGCACCGGAGGACACTAGTGGGACACTACGAAGAGGCCGAGCGAGGAGCGATACGCATCTCCCATCGCGCTATTTTGTTTGGGTTGGTGTTGGGTACGGCGCTTGGGGTGGCGGCTCACGCTGCCTGGCCCGCGCACCCTTGGTTGAATGCGGCGATTGACGGCTTCACGGAGCCGGTGGGTCGTCTTTTTCTGAGGCTCATTTTTCTCATCGTTCTTCCCCTGGTGTTCTCCGCGCTGAGCCTTGGTGTGAGCGCCTTTGGCGACCTGGCCGCCCTTGGGCGTGTGGGCATGAAAACTCTTGCGGTTACGGTGGTGATCTCGACCTTGTCGGTACTGATCGGGGTCTTGCTCGTGAACATTGCGGAACCAGGAGCCGCGGTACCCGAGGAGGCACGAGCGGCCTTAGTAGCGAGCACGAAGCGGGTCGACCCAGCGCTGGCCGCTGGCCGTGCGCCAGTGGGACTCGAAGCTCTTGCGGGCCTGGTGCCCGACAACCCTGTGAAAGCCGCGGCACAGGGTGACATGCTGGCGGTGATGGTCTTCGCCTTGATTTTTGGGCTCGGACTAGCGCGTGGCCGGAAAACAACGGTTGGCGTGCTCACCGCTTGGCTCGAGGGTGTGTACGAAGTGTCCATGCACGTGGTCGGTTTGGCGATGCGCCTGGCGCCAGTTGGTGTGGGCTGCCTGATGTTCACACTGACCGCCCGCTTCGGCTACGAAGTTTTGCAGCCTCTTGCGGCATACGTGGGCGTGGTGCTGTTGGGGCTCGCCCTGCACCTGCTGGTCACCTACTCGGTACTCCTGCGCGTGTTTGCGCGACGGTCAGTGGGCTCTTTCCTTTCCGCCGTGCAACCGGTTGTGCTCACGGCCTTCTCCACGAGTTCCTCCAATGCCACGTTGCCGACAACGCTCGCAGTAGCGCAGGAACGGCTGGGCGTACCACGGGAAATTGCAGGGTTCGTTTTGACTCTTGGGTCCACGGCAAACCAAAATGGCACCGCATTGTTCGAGGGGGTCACGGTGTTGTTTCTCGCCCAATTCTTTGGCGTGGAGTTGACCGTCGGGCAGCAGCTCCTTGTGGTGGGCATGGCCGTGCTTGCAGGAGTGGGCACCGCTGGAGTGCCTGGTGGTTCGCTGCCACTGATTGTGCCGGTGCTCGTCGCGGTTGGCGTACCTGCGGAGGGAATCGGAATTATTCTCGGCGTGGATCGCTTCCTCGACATGTGCCGCACGGTGCTCAATGTACTTGGCGATTTGGTCGTTGCTGTGGTCGTTGCCGCTTGGGAGGGCCAGCCGCAGACACTCCCCGAGGCTTCTGCGGCTCGGCACAACCCCCAGGGCTAGGCCGAGCACTGGTCAGGTTGACTTTTTCCTCTCTCTGCAGGACAAAGCGGCTACGGATTTCGTCAGCGGAGGATTTGGATGTTGCCGGTGCGAATGCTTCTCGGAGCGGTTTGCGTGGCGCTTGGTTGTGCTGCCGCCGCAAGCCGCGCAGAGGAGCCGAAAAGCTGGGTGCTGAGCGCGAACAACTGGCAGCAAGGCGAGGGCCTCTTGCCAGAACCCGTGCTGAAGCGTGTGCGCAACGGGGAATATTACTTCAAAGTTGTCGAGGTGGACCCTGAGCGGCTTCGGCAGAATTATTCGGCGAAGTTCTGGCAAGCGAGCGAGGCCAACGCTGGAAAGTACGACGTGGATCCGAAAACTTGCGGACTGAAAGACCTCGCAACCGGAAAGATGCCGAGCTTTTACTTTGGGTTTCCGTTTCCCCGCATCGACGCTCTCAACGATCCCTTTGCCGCCTGCAAGATGGCTTGGAATTTCGAGGCGGCAAATGCCGTGGCTGGTGGCGGCGGGGCAACGTTTACGTTGAACGGCATCGACGGTGGCGGTGAGTACAAGCGGATTAAACTGTGGCTCCACGGCCATGGCTTCCTTGGCCGCCACTTTGGTCCAATCGACAACCCAGAGAACTTGCGCGGCGCGAGTTTGACGGGCGTGATGGAGCCACAGGACGTTGACGGAGTGGCAGGGCTCGGGAAGCGATTTAACGACTGGGAATCGCAAGACCAAGCTTGGTTTTACGTACCTGCCACACGGCGCGTGCGCCGGGTGAACACAGCCACACGGTCGGACCCAGTTGCCGGTCTCGACATTTACGCCGACGACGTGAATTGTTACGCGGGCAAGGTCGAATACTACAAGTGGAAGCTACTGGGAGAAGGCAAGGTGCTGGCGCCGGTGCTTTCCCCAGAACCGGTGAAGCAACGCTGGATTTCGCCGACGCGGGCCGAAGTGGCCATCCCCTACTTTACTGCGGCTTACGAATCGCCCGGCGCCAAGGGTGCTCCTTGGCTCGTGGTCGAGAACTTGGTCATGATTCCCCGGCCGGTGTGGATTATCCAAGGAGAATCGGAAGATCCCTTTTACAACTTTGGCAAGGTGATCATGTACATGGATAAGGAGTTGTACCGGATTTGGTGGAAACTGGTTCACAACCGCGCTGGCGAGTACTTTTACAATGCGATGTGCGCGTTCCACTGGTCGAGCAACGACGACGGCAGCTTTAAAACCGTCACCCCCAACATGGTCGTTGGCGTCAACGACAAGACCAATCGGGCCGCCATCGGGGGCCGCTACAGTACACAGTTCATCGAACTGGCTTTCCCGGAGGGCCACTTCAGTTTGCAAACGCTGACCCACATGGCGGACTGATTGTACTCCGCCGCTCGACATGCGACGTTGAGCTGCAGGAGGACGTTGCCATGGCTGAATGTTTTTACCACCCAGACGAAAGCCGACGTTTGCGGCGCTTGCGCGAACTGAAGCCAGAAATGTTCCGGGGCTTCGTCGATTTCGAGCGAGCGGTATTTCGAGGCGGAGAGTTACCGCTCAAAACTAAAGAGCTCATTGCCATTGCCGTGGCGCACATCACGCAGTGCCCGTATTGCATCGACGTCCACGTCAAGCGCGCCAAGAAAGCGGGCGCGTCGGACGGCGAGATTGCCGAGGCGATTTTCGTGGCCATGACGCTACGGGCCGGAGGCTCCTTTGCGCACGCGGCGATTGCTTTGCGTGCCGCTGAGGAGGCCGACCGGAAAAGCGAATCTATCGGATAATGCGCTGCGTGCCTCTCACGGCACTACGGGTTCCCTAAGGTGAGCGTTGCTGAGGCCCAACCCCGAGTTGCGCCGCCAGCACTCCTTCCGGGTGCATGTGTGGGCATCGTGGCCCCCGCTGGAGCGGTCAATCGGGACGAAGTTGAAGGAGGCATTGCACGCCTCGAAGCAGCGGGATTCCGGGTGCGTTTGGGCCGTTCCCTGTGGGCACGGTTTGGCTACTTCGCGGGCACGGATGAAGAACGCGCGCGCGACTTGGTGGAATTGTTTCTCGACCCGTCAGTCGACGCGGTGTTTGCTGCCCGCGGCGGCTACGGATGTGCACGCTTGTTGCCGCTGCTCGACCCTCGCGTGCTGCGCTCCCATGCGAAAATTTTCGTTGGCAGCAGTGACTGCACGGCGTTGCTGCAGTTCCTGGTGGACCACTGCGGCATCGTCGCCTTCCATGGGCCGGTGGTCTCGGCACTCGCTCGCCGCCAGCAAGCGTTGGATGGTTTGCTCGAAGTGCTCGCGGGAAGAGCCAGACGAGTGCTTGCACTGCCGCGCAGTCTACGGCGAGGCGAGGGCGAAGGTGTACTCCGCGGCGGATGTTTGAGTATCCTCACGAGCTTGCTCGGTACGCCGTTTGCGCCGAAGTTGGAGCGAACGATTTGGTTTTTCGAGGATGTCAACGAAAAGCCTTACCGCATCGACCGTATGCTCACCCAGTGGTCCCAAGCTGGTTTATGGCATGGTACCACGGGCGTGCTGTGGGGGGAGATGGCGGGATGCACGGGGCCGGAGGGCAGTTGGGACGTGTGGGATGTCGTCGCACGGCACACCTCCCCGTTGGGAGTGCCTGTGGCAGGTGAAGTGCCGAGCGGTCACGGCACGGGCATTCTGACCTTACCGCTCGGGGTGCGCGCGCGACTTGCCGACGATCGGCTGGAATTTTTAGAGCCTTGGGTTGCGGCGAGAAGCGCTACGTAAGGAGACGGCCGTGGCGTTCGAGCTCGTGGAAGAAGCGATGCAAGAGGCTCTCGCCGAAGGCGTGTTTCCTGGGGCCGTTCTTTTAGTGCGCCAAGGCGACGCCTTCTTTTATCTACGAGCATTCGGAAGCCGATCGCTCGTTCCTCAAGTAGCTCCGATGCGCGAGGATACGATTTTTGACGTGGCCTCGCTGACGAAACCGCTGGCGACTTCTGTTGCCGTGATGCTGTTGGTGAAAGAAGGCAAGATCCGTCTCGATGACCGGGTAGCCCGCTTTGTCCCGAACTTCAGCGTTCATGGCAAGGCTCAAGTGACATTGCGCCAGCTCCTGGCCCACTGTTCTGGCTTGCCCGCGTGGAAGCCGTACTACAAGGAAGTACTTGCGGAGGAACGGCGGGGCGGGCGGGTGAACTTTCTCGGTACCAGCGCGGCCAAGGCCTTTGTTTACCAATTCATCGAGCGCGAGCGTGTAGAAGCGGAGCCAGGCACCCGCACTTTGTACAGCGACATTGGCTTTATTTTGCTGGGCGCCGTGATCGAGCAATTGAGCGGCATGAGTTTAGATCGGTTTTGTCAGGAACGGATTTTTCGTCCGCTGGGCATGCGCTCTACCGGCTTTGTCGATCTCGGCCTACTGAGGGCTCGCCGCCTCGAACCAATCACGGAAATGATTGCGCCGACCGAGGAATGCCCGTGGCGGCAAAAGCTGTTGTGGGGTGAAGTCCACGATGACAACGCATATGCGATGGGAGGCGTTGCCGGCCACGCCGGCTTGTTTTCTTCAGCCCGTGACATCGATACGTTACTTTGCTGCTTGGAAGAGTGTTACTACCGCGTGGGAGGAATGATTCCGCAACGGCTGATTCGTGAGTTCTGGACGAAGGACCCCACGGTGCCCGGCTCGACATGGTGCTTGGGCTGGGACACGCCGTCTCCACAAGGGTCGAGTGCAGGCCGGCACTTTTCGGCCGAATCCGTGGGTCACCTGGGCTTCACCGGTTGTTCCGTGTGGATTGACTTGGCGGAGCGTTGCCACGTGGTGCTACTGTCCAACCGCGTGCATCCCCGACGAGACAACGACAAGATCCGGGAATTCCGCCCCCGCTTACACGACCTGATTCGGGAGGCTTTGGGGTGAGCACCACGCAGCGAACCACCTGGCTGGTGATCCATGATCCAAAAAACGTCGTGCCACCGGAACTGGCACCGGAACGTGCAAGCCACATCCACTTGCTTGCAATTGGCGGAGTGGCCATGTCGGGCCTGGCCGCCTTACTTCGCGCCCAAGGCTACCGGGTGACGGGCTCGGACGATGTGCTTTATCCGCCGATCAGCACGTTACTGGAGCGCTTGGAAATCCCGGTGCGGCAGGGATTCTCGCCGACAAATTTGGAGCCAGCGCCGGACCTGGTGGTCATCGGGAACAAGATTACCCGAAATAATCCAGAGGGCGAGGCGGTACGGGAACGAGGTCTTCCCTACGTCTCCTTACCACAGGCCCTTTACGAGCTGTTCCTTCGCAACCGCTTTCCCGTGGTCGTTGCTGGAACCCACGGCAAAACGACCACGACTGCCATGTTGGCGTGGATCTTCACGCACGCGGGGCAGGAGCCCAGTTTTCTGGTTGGCGGCCAGATCAGGGAATGGAATTGCAATGCCCGCCTGGGCAACGGGCCGCATTTCATCTTGGAGGGCGACGAGTACGACAGCGCGTTTTTCGACAAACGCCCGAAGTTCTTTCATTACCATCCCCAGGCCTTGGTCTTGAACGCCGTGGAGTTCGATCATGCGGACATCTACCGCGACCTCGACCATGTCAAAGAAGCTTTTCGCCTCCTGATCGAATCTCTGCCTCAGGAGGTGCCGATTGCTGTGTGTCGCGATTTTCCTCATGCATGGGAGCTGGCGCGATCTCGCGCCGGCACGGTCGATTTCGGCTTCAGTCCGGATGCTACCTGGCGTGTAACCGATTTACGGGACGACGGCCGATTGTGGTTTACCCTCCGCTTCAAGGGACGCCCGATTGCCACTGCCAGCCTGCCAGTCATGGGCGCGATGAACGCTCGCAATGCCTTGGGAGCAATTCTGATGGCGGAGCAACTCGGAGTCCCCGTGCCAGTGGCGGTGCAAGCTCTGGAAACGTTCCCAGGGGTGGCGCGCCGGCAGGAAGTTATTGGCGAATTTGGTCGCGTGGTCGTCATCGATGACTTTGCCCACCATCCCACAGCGGTCGCAGCTACGCTCGATGCGGTACAGCAGCGCTACCCCAAGCGGCGCTTGTGGGCGTTGTTCGAGCCCCGCTCGAACACCAGCCGCCGTAAAGTGTTCCAGGAGGAGTACGTGCGCGCTTTGGCACGTGCGGAGCGGGTGATCGTGGGAGGCGTCCTGCGAAAGGCGTCGGATGCCGTACCCGAGGAGCAATTGTTCTCGCCGACGCAGCTCGTTGCCGATTTAGAACGCGCAGGCGTGGCCGCGCGCCACTTCGATGACCCCGATGTCATTGCCGTTGCAGTCCAGCGCAACGTGCGGGCAGGCGATGTGATCGTGATCCTCTCGAACGGAGATTTTGGCGGCTTGCGCGAGAAACTGCTGGCAGCGCTGGCGGAGCGCCAGAGGCACGACGCGCAACGCGCGACGATGCGGTAAAAGAGAGGCGCTAGACAGGCCAGAGCTGAAGTTGATAGCAACAGCGTATGCGGTCGTATCGGAAAGAACTTGTTCTCCACGTGCCGTCGCGGATGGGCTTCGTCAACATTACCCGTGAGGTAGAGGCCGCTGTGCGCGAGAGCGGGGTACAAGAGGGGTTGTGCTTGGTCAATTCGATGCACATTACATCGAGCGTTTTCATCAACGACGACGAGCCGGGCTTGCTGGAAGACTACGCTCGCTGGCTCGAGCAACTTGCCCCGTACGATCCGAGCCCGGAGCGTTACCACCACAACCGAACCGGCGAGGATAACGGCGACGCTCATCACAAGCGGCAGGTGATGGGCCGTGAAGTCGTGGTGGCTATTACCCACGGCAAGCTCGATTTTGGGCCGTGGGAGCAGATTTTCTACGGCGAGTTCGACGGCCGCCGCCGCAAGCGTGTGCTGATCAAAATCATTGGCGAGTGAGCGCACGGAGAGGTGGGCGCTACACGAACCCTTGGCCGCACGCCCTGCGGGGCAGTGCTTGGCGAGGGATGAGCGCTACAGCGGAGTGTGCAGATCCTGTCCCTTCGTGTGCCTGCTCTCTTCTTTCCCCTCAGTGGTCAGCGCAAATCGCCAAACGATACGCTCTTCTCCTCGACGTCGATGATGGCATAGTCACCGTTCGACAAGTGGCCGGGCGATACGACTAGAGTGTTGCCGACCACGACTTTACCTTTCTCTCCGCGAGGCCGAGAGCATACAGCGAGATGGGGGTTGTAGGTCTTAAGAATGTGGCTGATGGCCTCGTGACCGTTCGCTTGGTGCTCACCCTCGAGGGGAGCCGCAGGGGCGGTGTGCGCGATGAAAAGTTTGACTTGCTCGAGATGCCGGAGAAAGTCGAGCGAAAATTGTGCTTCCCAGCCTGGGTACAGGAGGAAGAACTCGTGATCCCGTTCGTTCACGGTCACCTCCCCGCCGAAGCCTGCCACAACGAATCCGCGGCCCAAGGGGGCGAAGCTTCGATGGACCATGTGAATGCTCTTTTCCACTACCTCCGAGTTGAACGCCGCCTGAAGGAAAAAGCGCTCCGGGGCATCGTTGCGTCCGGGGACCACAAAGACAGGCACCCCAAGCTGGTCCAAGCTACGGAAGAACCGGGCCATGGATTCGGCGTCGTCGCGGCGCTCTCGCACCACTTCGGGCTGATCGAGGCGAGGCATCCGACCCTCGGCTTTCGCACGCTCCCATTCGGCCTGGCGAGCTTCGGCACGAAGCACGTTGCCGCTGAATAACACTGCTTGTACGCGCGCGTTTTTCACCACCTCGCTCAAGCGATCGAGGTACGCAAATTCTTCTCGCAAATCCCCGATGGCTAACACTTTCATGGTTCGAATCCTCCTTTTCGCCCGACTTTCTTTTACCCACACCGCTACGCGGCTGGTTGGAAGCGTGCGCGAATATGTGTTCCCAATTGCCTGTTGTAAACTGCGCCCGCTGCAAAGTTCGTGACCGAGTCGGAGGCCCAATACCACCGAAGGAAACCGCAGGCCGGCCTCTCACCCTTGGGAACGAAAGCGGGCTCCCCCGGGGTTGGCCGTAACAAGTCCCCGCTTCTGTCAAATTGGATCCCCCATCTGCTAGAGCGGCGGCATGGAACGCGACATTGCCCACATTGTCTTTCACGCGGGTTCGGCTTGGCTCGCGGGCAGCTTGATCGGATTGGAGCGAACGTTCCACGGCCGGCCCGCCGGATTTCGTACGCACGCCTTGGTGTGCTTAGCGTCAGCTTTACTGATGCTGGTGACTACCCATCAGTGGCAGTGGATCGGGGGGGTTCCGCTCGAGACCGTGCGGACCGATCCCACCCGTATGGCGGCGGGAATCATGACGGGCATTGGTTTCCTCGGAGCAGGAGTGATTTTTAAGGAGCGGCTGACGGTGCGGGGCCTAACCACAGCAGCTTCGATTTGGATCACCGCCGTGCTTGGAGTCTTGTACGGGGTCGGACTGTTTTTACCGGCAGTCCTTGGAACCGCTGCGGTTCTGGGAACCTTGGCCGTTTTTCGGTGGATGGAAGACCGCATGCCGACGCAACTTTACGCCCATTGCTCGGTGCGATTCGACCGAGGAAACGTCCCGGAAGAGCATGAGTTGCGGGCGATGGTGCGCGAACACAAGGCAGAGGTAGCAAGTTTAAGCTACCACTTGATCGACCAAGGGCGCGCCTTCGAGTACGCTATGGTCATTCGTTCCTTTCGGCGCGCTAGCTTCGAAGGCTTGGCGGAGCGCTGGCGAAAGGAGCCGAGAGTTCTGGAGTTCGACATCGCGCCTACGGGCGAGTGAGCCAGGTGGAGTTAAAGAAGCAGCAGGATCGGAAGGGCCGCGCTGCCCAAAACGACGAGCACGAAGAGCACGGCGGTTGCCGCTCCTTCCCATCGCTCGCGATCTTGGGGAGTCTTGCTCTCCGGAGATGTCGGCTCGTCGAGGCTCACGAAACCGGGCGACTCCACAACGTGGGGCGAACGTGCATGCTGTGACGAAGTCACCGTCCCGCAAGCAAAGGCCGAAAGAATCCCGCATAGGATCACGAACCGGAATCGTGCTCGAAGCCACTGGAATCGGCGATCTATTGGTGGCATGGAGCCTATGCCTTTACCACAAACCGCCGGGGCACTCGACCGGGAAATGATCTCTCCGCCCGCCCCCGATCTAGGTACCAGCGGGAGCCTGGACGCCGGCTTCGCCGATCCTGGCAACACAACCCCTGCCCCGGCACTACGCTGAAGGCGAGGCATCTGTCCTCCGACGTTTCCCTTGAGGTGGCGTATTACGCCGCCTGCTCCTCGTTTTCCGCATTCGCGGGGACTGGCGACTACACCGGGATGCGTAATCCGCTTGCGGCAGGGGTGGAATGGCGAACGGCCGCACGAAGCGAATGGTCACGCTGCGCGCGGCACTCTTTCCGGTGGAGAGAAAGAACGGTAACGCCCCCGAACGTGGCCTTAGGGGAGCCGATATACATTTAAGCTCGCCGAGCACGAAGTACGTCTCGTGTTCCCGTCGGCATGCGAGGTGGTGGCAACTCGGTCCACGGCTGTCGCGGTTAGGCAAGCCTTGCGGCCCGCTCTAGCCAACATGCGCGCCCTGTTGGTCACGAAAAAGTGGAGCTGAGCGGAGTCGAACCGCCGACCTCCTGA
>FMJZ01000422.1_pt1 | contig 66711 bp, 65 predicted proteins | sample 1987881 | NCBI WGS metagenome assembly FMJZ01 (sample SAMEA4378227, study PRJEB15110) | soil metagenome | biome: soil; feature: Field; material: Soil | place: India | collected 2015-03-11 | depth 0 m
GCACGGCTGCCGCACTCCAAGGGCGGCGTGACCCCACCGGGTAGCGCGGTGAGGCTCCGGTTGCATTGGAGACGTGGGGCGCGGCGGACACAAGGGCGCACTGCCGTGCGCGCCCTACATGGCGACGACCCTCACCCAGCCCTTCGGGCCACACTCCCCCACAGGGAGAAAGTGCCGCTGCAGCGGCCTGGGCAGGTGCGTGGTGTTGCCGTGGGGAGCGTGGAACATTCTCGTCAGCCCGTTCCGGCCAGCTCCTCCGCCTCCGCGATGAGGCGTTCCAACGGCTGCATGCCCAAGCGCCAGAAGTCCGGCGTACGAATGTCGATCCCCAGTGGTTGGAGCAAGACTTCTGGTCGATCGGACCCACCGGCTTCGAGTAGAGCCAGATACCGTGGCACGAAGTCGGGGCCTTGTTGGGCATACAACTCGAAAAGGGCCAGCACGAGGAGTTCGCCAAAGGCGTACGCGTAGCAATAAAACGGTGAGTGTACGAAGTGAGGGATGTACGACCACCACCAGCGGTAAGACTCGGTCAGGGTTACGGTATCCCCGTACAGTTTTGCATTTTCCTCGTGCCAGATTTGGCCGATCGTGTCGACCGAAAGTTCCCCCTGCTGACGTCGGGCTTCGTGAAGGCGTTGTTCGAAGCGAGTGAGCGCCACTTGCCGAAACACCGTGGCGATGATGTCCTCAATTTTCTGGCAAAGCAGGCTCAGCCGCTGCCCAGAACTGTTGAGTTTGGATCGGAGCGACTGGAACACCAGCATTTCACCGAACACGCTGGCTGTTTCGGCCATGGTGAGCGGCGTATCCATCTGCAGATAGCCCTGGCAGCGCGCCAGGTACTGGTGCACGCCGTGGCCGAGCTCATGCGCGGTCGTCATGACATCGTGCAGTTGGCCGGTGTAGTTCAAAAGCACATACGGGTGCACACTCGGTACGGTGCTCGCGCTAAAAGCTCCGCCCCGTTTGCCGTGCCGAGGCTCGGCATCGATCCAGCGATGTTGAAAGAACAGCAGCGCGATTTCTGCCATCCGCGGTGAAAATGCGCCAAAGGCGTCCAGCACGATGTGTTGGCATTGCTGCCATGACACGCGGGGTAGTGGTACGCCCACTGGCGCGTAACGATCGTAGTCGAGGAGCTCTTCTACTGCGAGAAGCTTGCGCTTCAGCCGGTAGTAGCGTTGCGCAAGCCCGTAATGCTCCTCGCACGTCGCCAACAAAGCATCCACCGTTGCCTTTTCCACTTCGTTTGCCAGGTGGCGAGCCGCCATGGGATCAGCGTAGCGGCGCAAGCGATCGTCAACGGCGTGGTCTTGGGCAAGGACGTTGAAGATAAAGGAGAGCAGTACCTGATTGGCCTGTAAGCCTTCCGTCAGCGCAACGGCTGCGGCGCGACGCAGAGAGCGGTCGGGCTCGTGAAGTAGCGCCAGGACCTGGCTTTCGTTCAGTTGTCGAACCTCGCCATTGTGATGAACCGTGAACTGGAGCCGAGACAGCACTTCATCGAACAAGCGCGCAAATGCTCGCGCACCCGTGTTGGCTTTTTCTTCTAAGATGCGCTCCTCGGGCTCGCTGAGTACGTGAGGCCGGTATCGACGTAAACTTTCCAGGAAATGACGGTATCGGGCCACAGCAGGATCGGAAAGGCGCGCACGAACCACCTCGTCCGGCTGAGCCAGCCACTCGAGCTCGAAAAACAGCAAGGTTTGTCGCACTGCCGAGGCTTGTTCCTGTGTCCGCGCTAACAGAGCACCATGCTGCGGCACATCGACCTGGGCAGCGTGCAAAAGGTCTGCATACGAGGTCCAACGTCCCACCAACTCAAGGATCTGTTCCATCTCGGCAACTGCTGCAGCCAATTGTTCACCGGCCAGTGTACCCACACGACTCTGGTACTGGGCACGAAACTGATTGGCGCGGCTCACTGCCTGAGCAATGTCGAGTTCAATCTGCGGGTCGTCGGGGCACGCGTAAAGGTCGTGCAAGTCCCATCGGATCCCCTTTGCAAATTCCTGGTCACGGATCGCGTCGAGCATGACTCCTGCCGATATCCTTCCGCAGCACAAGGAACAAGTTTCGACGAGGAAGACCGACCAGCGCAGGCAAGGTTCCAGCGCAAACAACAGGCTTGGCTTTACCTCCCGAGCAAGCTACTGCGAGCTAGCGCTGCACAGCCAAGACAGGAGCTATGGCGAACCTCAAATCAAAGCATGTCGTTTGGCACTCGGGGATGGTCACGAAAGAAGACCGCGAGGCCATCGTTGGTCACAAAGCGTGCACGATTTGGCTCACGGGGTTACCCGCCTCGGGTAAATCCACCATTGCGGTTGCGTTGGAGAAAGCACTTTGGGACCGCGGCGTGCACGCCTTCGTGCTCGATGGCGACAACATTCGCCACGGCTTGAACCGTGATCTCGGCTTTTCTCCCAAGGATCGGGAAGAAAACATCCGCCGTATCGGTGAAGTGGCCAAGCTTTTCACGATGGCCGGTGTCATCAACATCACTGCCTTCATTTCGCCTTACCGGGCTGACCGCGACCGTGTCCGAGCACTGATGCAACCGGGGGAGTTCATCGAAGTGTACGTGTCTTGCCCTATTGAAGTTTGCGAACAGCGAGATCCAAAGGGCCACTACAAGAAAGCACGCGCCGGCGAGATTCCCGAGTTCACCGGCGTATCTGCACCTTACGAGCCACCAACGCACCCCGAAGTGGTACTCGAAACGCACCGAGAATCGGAAGAAGAGTGTGTCCGCAAGCTGCTGACCTACCTCGAGGACCACGGGTACATTCCTCGCAACGTGTCCACCCCAGAATGAACAGAGGTCTCTCGAATTCCTGCGCGTCGTGAGATGTCCACAGGGTGGACCCATTCCAGCACGGCCCCCAAGTGCGGTCGTCGTGCTGACTCCTACACCACACCAGGCCGACTGGCCGAGGCAGCACCAAGCCTTTACCGCTCGGCTACTCTCGGCCAGCCGTGGCCGGCACCAACACGTTGGGGGGTCCGCGTGGTTACCGACCAATCTTTAGCCCGTATCTCCGCCTCAACGCACGGTCTCCGTGGCGTCCCGTTCCTCAAAACACGCCTCTGTATGGTTGGACCTTAGCTTTGGCGTTGCACACACACTTCATGGTGCATGACCGACATAAACTCGCGCATGTGCTCCAACACCCGTGTGGGCCACTCCCCTCCTTCGATGAGGGTGGCCACCGCCATAAGCAGCGCGGAGCTCAACACTGGCTCGGTACGCTCATCAGCTAAAATGCACGAGGGTAACGTGGTGCGCACATCGAGCTCGAACAAGCCGTCCCGATCTGCCAATCGAAATCGCGCCATGGTATGCCTCCCTGGCGCACCACTCTAACAACTGCCGTGCCGAGCCTCCCCTAATGCAACAAAACACCGGAGCGAAACGCACGAACCAGCCTATGCACTCACCCTGACAACAAGAACGACTCCGAGCGAGTATGGGGGACTTCTACGATCGAGCCGGCGGGTTTGATAAATGGCCGGCAGTGGGCGAGCCAGTCGTGCGGGGCGCGTTTCGGAGGATCAGTGATGTTTACAGGAATCATCGAAGAAGTGGGCCGAGTGCTGGAGAACACCGGGGGGCGACTCAAGGTCGGCGCCCAGCAGGTGTTAAGCGACGTGAAGCTGGGAGATTCCATTGCCGTCAACGGCGTGGATCTCACCGTGGCCGCGTTCGAGCGCGATTGGTTCGCTGCCGATGTGATGCCGGAAACGTTACGTCGATCGAACTTAGGTGAGCTACAGCCGGGAGATCCGGTGAATTTAGAGCGGTCGTTGCGACCGACCGACCGACTGAGCGGCCACATTGTTCGGGGAGTGGTGGAAGGGGTTGCCCGCATCGAATCGCTGGTGCCAGAAGGCGCGGCGGTAATCGTACGTTTCCGCACACCGCGGGAGCTGTTGCGGTACATGGTGGTAAAAGGACCCGTTGCCGTCGACGGGGCAAGCCTGACCATTATCGACAAGAGCGAGGACACCTTTGCCGTGTCGCTGGTTCAATACACACAAGCCCACACGAATTTGTTGCTGAAGGGAGTGGGGGCGACCGTGAACATCGAGACCGACATCATTGCCCGTTACGTAGAAACACTGCTCCAACCGACGCGAACCTAACTCTGGCCACCAAACATGGTGGTTTTGAACAGGCACGCCCTTCACCGCCTGGCTATTTCATGCGCCCGCTTTCCAGTCGGCACACGATCCCCAAAAACGGCGAGGCAAGAACCTTACACGGCACAAGTTCCCACCGCTGTTCCCTTGGAGTTCGCAGCCCGTGCTGGTCGGAGCTTGAACGGGCGTGTTTACGGTAAGGGCAGGATTGCCCACTGAGGTGGGACCGGCTCCCAATTTACGACCGCACGTTGCCAGCGTGCAGGCCACACTCTTTTTGGGTTTCCTCTTCCCACCACCAACGACCTGCGCGCTCGTGCTCGCCGGGGTTTGTTGGCCGTGTGCACGGCTCGCACCCAATCGATATGAAGCCGCGGTTGTGAAGTTCGTTGTACGGCACGCGGTACTCGTTGATGTAGCTCCACACTTGTTTGGAGGTCCAGTTTGCAAGCGGGTTAAATTTGACCAGCGGCCGTTCGGGTGAGCCAAAAGTAGGGTCGATCTGGACTACGGGCACCTCGGCGCGCGTGCCGGGGCTTTGGTCGCGGCGCTGTCCCGTGATCCAAGCCTTAAGCGGCTTCAAGGCGCGTACCAGCGGCTCTACCTTACGGATTCCGCAGCACTCCTTGTGGCCATCGCGGTAAAAGGAGAACAAACCTTTCTCCCGCACAAGTTTTTCCACTGCTTCCGGCTGGGGAAAGTACACCTCGATGGGGATCCCATAGTGCTCCCTGACTTTTTCTAAAAAGCGATAGGTCTCTGGGTGCAAGCGGCCGGTATCGAGAGAGAACACTTTAAAATCTCCACCAATTTTGCTCGCCATATCCACCAGCACGACATCTTCAGCCCCGCTGAAGGAGATGGCAATTTGTCCGGGATATTCTTGCAATGCCAATTTGAGGATCTCGCGCGGATCCTTATCGGCATATTCTCTCGCGACTGCAGCGATTTTTTGAAGGTCCAGTGCCATTACGTGCCTCTTCGCCAGAACTCGCAAGCAATGCCCAAAGCAGCTCGCGGTGAGCTTGAAATACCGATGCTCCACGGGCCGTGCAAGGGCAACCGGCTGCACAGCCTCGCTTCGAAAGCCCGGCGGAGAGCTTGGTTTCAGTTTGCGCGCGCGCGCAAGGTCAAATGATGTACGCTGGCTGGATCGGGCTGACTCAACTGAAAGGCGATGGCGCGAGCCACATCGCTTGTCGCGAGCATACCGCTGGTGCGACGTAACAGCCCGCGACGCTCCCACGTGGAGATGGCATCTCGAGCTACTATGGGATCGAACCTCGACGCAAAGTCAGTACCGGCGACGTTGTGGACTTCGATCGTCATCACCCGAACGCCTTCCTCTGCCACTTCGGCCCGAAGCCCCTGGGACAATGCGTGCACCGCGGCTTTGGTCGCCGCATACACCGCGAGGTACGGCCACGCTTCGTAGGCTGCCGCCGAGGTCACGTTCACGATGTCTCCACGCCGCTGTGGCAACATGTACCGGAGCGCGGCGCGGCAGGCCACGAGGACCCCAAGAACATTCGTTTCTAACATCATCCGCCATTCGTCGGTGCGTCCGGCCGCAATGGTACCAACGGTGCCCACGGCAGCATTGTTCACCAAGATATCGAGTTTTCCGAAACGCTCTACGGCCGTCTCAACGAGCCGCTCAACTGCGGATTCGTCGCGCATGTCCGTACGAACCCACGCTGCTCTACCCCCACCAGCTTCAATGCGCTCGCACACTTGCTGCAACGCTTCAGCTCGACGCGCCCCGAGCACCACGGAGGTGCCGCGAGCGGCCAGCTCCTCGGCGACGGCAGCGCCGATCCCGCTGGAAGCTCCCGTGACCACAGCAACCTTCTCTTCTAGGGCCGACATGTCCTCCCGTTACCCGTTGGCCACGGTGCTGGTCAAGCAACGCCCCGCGGCACAGCGGCTATCCGGTGGGCCGGCGCAGACCTCCAAGTCACCAGAAAATCGCTTGACCTCTGCTATGCGAGCGGCTTACAAGTTGGCCAATTTTTGTCGAACTCATTTCTCCATGCCACGAGGTGGACACGTTCGTGCGTTGGTGGAATAGGTGGACTGTTCGGAATCGGGGAGAGAAGGGAACAGGATGAAATCGCGGGGAGTCTTGCTGATTGCTCTGGTCGGAGGGGTCGTGTGGAACGGCTGTGCCACACAGCGCAGTTTCAACAAACCTTGGGGCAAGGGAACCTGGATCCCGGCAGCCATCTGCAGCGTTGCCGGTGCGGGTGCCGGCGTCGGTATTCAAGAAGCGCGGCGGGGCACCTCAACAGCAGTCGTCCGTGATGCCGAAGGCAACGTCATCTCGTTCAAACGTGTCAAGGATGATGCAGAGTACTGGAAAGGGGCTCTGATCGGAGCCGTGGTCGGCGCAACGGTGTGCGGCTTGGTGGGTCACTACTTCCTCGATGAAGAAATCGTGCCCCCGCCGCCTCCGCCGCCACCACCACCCACGCCTTCGCCAGAGGAACTACCGCCGCCGTGGGCGCGGAGACTGGTTTTGCGGGGCGTGAACTTCGACTTCAACAAGAGCGACATTCGTCCTGACTCGAGGCCAGTGCTCGACGAGGCTGCAGAGATTCTGCAAGCGAACCCAGAAGTGCGCATTTCGATCGAGGGTCACACGGATGCCATCGGGTCGGATGCATATAACGAGAAGCTTTCCGTGCGACGTGCCGAGGCCGTGTTCCGTTATCTGGTCAACCGTGGCGTGGCTCCCGAACGCATGGAGGTCGTTGGGTACGGCGAGAGTCGGCCAGTTGCGGATAATCAGACGGAGCAAGGTCGAGCGCAAAACCGCCGCGTTGAACTGCACATCATCAGCCCGGTTAGCCCGCAGCCTGAACCTGCAGCTCCTTTGGAGAACCGAGAGAAGGAACAGCTTCCCCCGGAGCGACCCGAGCAAACGGCACCGACAGCGGCTCCCACGCCTCCTCCCGAGAGCGACAGCGGAGACGCAACTACGCCCTAAGGCTTGGTGCGGGCGCTCCCTCGACGATCTGTTCGATTAGGTCGGCGATGCGCCGGGCGGCTTGGCCATCGCCGTAAGGGTTGTTGCGCGCCGTCATGTTCCGGTACACGGAGGAGTTGTGCAGGAGTTCCTGCACCGAGCCAACGATCCGTTCTGGATCCGTGCCCACAAGCCGGGCCACACCGGCTTCGACTCCCTCCGGCCGTTCGGTTTTTTCCCGCATCACCAATACTGGTTTCGGCAACGATGGGGCCTCTTCCTGGATCCCCCCCGAATCGGTGAGGATGACATCGGCCCGGAGCATCAGTGCAACGAACGGCACGTATTCCAGCGGTTCGATCAGCACGATCCTCGGGTGGTTTCCGAGCCAGCGGAAGACTGGTTCTCGCACCCTCGGATTCAAGTGAACAGGGTACACGACCACAACCTCCGGCTCGCGCTCCACAATCTCACGCAAGGCACGGCAGATTCGCTCGAACCCAGGCCCAAAGCTTTCGCGCCGGTGACCGGTGACGAGCACCACTTTTTTTCCATTCGCGCGGGCGTCATGCAGAGTCGCAGGAAGAGCCGGATCGAGCTCGCCACGTTGGAGACGCCGCACCACTCCCAGCAAGGCGTCGATCCCCGTGTTTCCGGTGACGAAAACCCGCTCCGGCGCAACACCCTCGCGCAACAAGTTTTCTCTTGCCCATGGGGTAGGAGCAAAGTGCCAATCGGCGAGAACCGAAGTCATCCGGCGATTGATTTCCTCCGGAAACGGGTGTCGCTTATCGTACGTACGTAGTCCTGCTTCTACGTGAGCCACTTCTACCTGCGCGTAAAAGGACGCAAGGGATGCCACAAAGGTCGTCGTCGTATCCCCTTGCACGACCACGAGCCGTGGCCTTTCGGCTTGCATCACTGGTCGTAAAGCTAAGGTCGCTGCTGCGGTAAGGTCATAAAGGTCCTGATCGGGTTTCATGAGGCCCAAATCGATGTCGGGCGTGATGTGAAAAACGGAAAGGACTTGATCCAGCATCGTCCGATGTTGGGCCGTAACGCAAACCCGCACCACGGCGCGCCCACGCAACGCCTCAATCACAGGCGCGAGCTTGATCGCCTCGGGTCGCGTGCCAAAGATGAAAAGTACCTTGCGATTTACTTCCGCCGGATTCGCCGCCATCGTCACTGCTCCTGTGTAGCCGCTACGGGCGGCAAGTAACGACGCAGTGCCACGCATTGCTCGGGTTTCGTTGCCGCAAGGTTCAGCCGCTCCATGGGATCTGCGGCGATATCATATAGCTCCTCGCGCGGCTCTTCCGCCGGTACCTGGGCTGGCTCCGGCAAAGGCAAGCGGGCGTCAACCAGCGGACTTCTTTCTCGAACAAGGTACTTCCACCGGCCCTTGCGAACACCGCGCATCTGTACGCCTACGCGCAAGGAGCGCCCTTCGGCCGTGCGGACCTCCTTGCTCGCTGCGGTGGTTGCCGTCCAGTAATTTTCCAGCGGAATAACACGCTCTGGGTCCAAGCCCTCCGGCGACTCACGCAAAAGCTTGGCGAAACCGGTGAACGGCCACGGCACCTTTACCGGCAAACGCAAGAGCTCAGCCACAGTCGGGGCAAGATCCAGTAGAGACACGGGAGTGTCGATGTGTCGGGGACCCAGAGCAGACCGGAGATATCGAGGGGGCACCACGATCAAAGGGACGCGCACGGAAGGTTCGTACAAGCTCGCACCAACACCGTGCTCCCCATGTTCGAACAAGGCAAAGCCCGCGTCGCCGTAAACGAAGAGCCAAAGATTCTCGTCCACCCCTAATCGAGCGATCCCGTCCAGCAGCCGTTCGAGCTCGCGATCGAGTTCGCGCACTCGCTCGGCGTAGCGATCGGGGGAAAGCAGCACGGGTCCTTCCAGGGAGCCGAGCGGACTAGCTCCAAAGTACTGCACCCAAAGAAAAAACCGGCGGTGCCGGTGGTGCGCCAAGAAGCCCAAGGCGGAGTCGGTTGTCCGCTCGTCGGGTTTTCGTGCGTTGGCGGTGAGCTTCGACAGTCTAGCGCTCTGAGCCCAGGCCCAATCGTGAAAGACCAATGGTGGAACGGGCAAGGGGTCGCGTGCAAAGTCAATCATCGCTTCGAAAAACCGCCCGTCGAACGTAGAAAAACCTCGAAAGCCGAAGATCGAGTCCACTTCGTAACTGCCCACGACCGCTCCCGTGTCGTAACCCGATGCGGCAAACAACTCGGCCAATTGCGGCCAGGTAGCAGAGAGGCGGTCAAGCGGGCCACGCACGCCATGGTGAGCTGCCAGGGTCCCGGTGAGCACGGTCGCACTGGCCGCGCGCGCGTAGGGGGCGTTGGAATAGGCCTGTGTGAAGCAAATTCCGATGTCACAAAGGTGGGCCAGGGTTGGCGCCAATGGGCCAGCCGGAGCGGCTGGGACGATCGAGGCCCAGGAGCGGAGCGTATCGGCTCGAACCGCGCCCAACGACACCATGGCCACGCTTGGTCTTTGCATGTTCCGAACGACCAGCGACAGCGCAACGGCCAATGCCAAAAGCGCCGCCAGCCCCGAGACTGCATCCCAGAACCGCATCGACCTCGGGAAAGCCCGGTTCAACCTGTTGCGGCGGTGGCAACCACCTCAGAACCCTTGGCTGGCCCCGTGCGTAAAGGCAGCCCACGGAAAAGGTGCACTTTGTCGCAATCGGTGCAGAAATGGCCCTCGGGTAACGGCGTTTCAGGGCGGGTCCAAATCCGCCGGGCAGCTATGAACCTCTCATTGTTCCACATCTGGCGGAAAGCGCCCGGACGGTAGGTATCGAAATCATCCTTCTTATGGAAACCGGAGCAGCAAGAAGCGAACCCGCCATCCCAGTGGAACACCGCTTTCTCCCATAGCCAGACACAACGATTCGGCCGGATGTCCAGATAATCGAAGGAGTACTGCCCTTTTGGCGCCCAGTTAGGATCCTCGTAGAGACCGCCAACGGCGGAAAAATTGTCCACCCCGATTTCTTGCGCGAGCGCACGCGCCTTTTCCACTTGTGCCTCGTTGTGACGGAACACCAGGTACTGCCACGTGATGAAGGGTTTCGAGTTTGGATTACGCTTTTTCGCGGCAACAAACTTCCGCAGGTTGGTCAAGGCCAGGTCGAAGCGGCCTCCCCGACGATAACCCTCGTAGCTTTGCTGATCCGCCCCATCGATTGACGCGGTGAGGTACGACAATCCCGCGTCCACAATGGCCTGGAGGCGGCTGTCGTCGAGCGGAAAGCTTAGGTTGCTGGAAATGATTGTCGGCACGCCCCGCGCCTCGGCGTAAGCAATCATGGACGGAAGCTCTTTCGCGAACAGCGGCTCACCCCAATTAAACAGCTCGATGGAGTACGCGTATGGCCCGAGCTCATCGATAATGTGCCGGAATGTCTCCAAGTTCATCGTGCCGCGGCCTCTGCCGCCCTGTTCGCCTCGGCCGGTTGGGCAAAACGGGCAATGCAGATTGCATTTGTTCGTCACATCCACGCAAAGGAGATAGGGGTACGACCATAGCCGCTCGCGGCCAAGTTTCATTTCCGCTTTGACCAGCAAGAAATTTAGGCGCTTACGAACCCGAGCCCAAAAGCGTTGCATGCACGAACTCTACCACAGCGCCGGGAGAGAAGGAAATGCAACCTGGCCACAGGGCCTTTGTCCCGGCCCAGTGGCCAGGTGTCGTTGCCTCGCTACGGCAACGGAATCATGCTTCCGTCGCCGTGGCCCGAAGCATCCAGGCATGCTTTTCGTGTTGCTCCATCAAGCCGGTGAGAAAATCGGCCGTGCCGACGTCGTGGTGTTGATCCTGCACCACCGCAATGTCTTGCCGTAGTTGGCGCACGATCGCTTCGTGGTCTTCGGCAAGATTGCGCACCATCTCGCGTGCCGAAGGGACCTTGCCCGGCTCTTCCCGCAGACGAGTTGCTTGGCGGAACTCTTCCAGCGTGCCTGGGGACACCCCACCCAGAGCACGAATTCGTTCCGCCACATCGTCAACGATATCGTCCAACGCCTCATACTGATCCTCAAAAAGCTTGTGGAGATCGTGGAACTGAGGACCGACGACATTCCAGTGATAGTTCCGGGCCTTGGTGTACAGCACGAACTCGTCAGCCAAGAGTTTGCGCAAAATGGCGCACACCCCTTCTCGTTGGTTATCCGTCAAACCGATATTGACCTTCATACGACTGACCTCCTTTCACAGGTCAGTACTCTAAGTCTGATCGTTGCAGTGGCAATTCTTTTCTTTAGATTTTTGCCATTGGCGTTGCCTATGGACCTCACCGCAATCACCCTAACGGAGCTTCGCTACCTGGTTGCACTGGCGGACACCGGGCACTTCGGCAAAGCCGCTGCCAAATGCTTCGTCACTCAACCAACGTTAAGCACGCAATTGAAAAAGCTCGAAAACAACCTGGGCGTCCAACTGATCGAGAGGGATCCGCGACGCGCGCGGCTTACACCGGTAGGCCAACAAATTGTGGCCCGTGCCCGGGTGATTCTCGAACAGATCCACGCCATTGGGGACGTTGCCCTGGGGCAAACCGACCCTCTCAGTGGGGAGTTTCGTCTTGGTGTCATTCCAACCCTGGGCCCATACCTACTGCCCGAACTTTTGCGGCCGCTGGAAAGGCGCTTTCCGCGTCTCCGGCTTACGGTGGTGGAACAGGTTACGGCCACACTCGTCGACGAGCTTCTGGCGCACCGGCTCGACGCCGCTTTGCTCGCCCTGCCCATCGAGGAGGAAGGATTGGAAACTTTGGCGCTGTTCGACGAGCCGTTTTGGGTGCTCACCCCGAAACACCATCCGCTGGCACGGCGTAAACGCGTTTGCGAACAGGACCTCGAAGGCCAAACGGTGCTGCTGCTTGCCGAAGGCCACTGTTTGCGAGAGCAGGCCTTGTCCCTTTGCACTCAGAGCCGTGCCGAGGTGGCGGCAGACTTTCGTGCCTCCAGCCTCGAGACGCTGCGACACCTCGTATCGGCCGGATATGGCTGCACCCTGATTCCAGAATTAGCCGTACCGCGACTCCGCGACCCCCACACGGTGGTACGGCCGCTTACGGGCAATCGCGCGCATCGGCGAATCGGACTTGCTTGGCGGCGTACTTATCCCCGACCGGAAGCCGTCACCAGCCTGGGTCAATTCATCCGCGAGCAAGCGTTACAGTGCGGAGTTGGTAGTATCCGACCCAGCACGATGGCTGCAGTGGAACAAACTCAAACGCGAGGAGGGGTTCGCTGAACGGGCCTTGGGGAAAAGGACCAGTTTTCTCCAACCGTGGGAGTGCTCCGCAGATACTGTCTTATCCTTCTCGTACCAGGCGCTGGTAACGAGCTAAAACGCGCCCAACATAGTCAAGGGTCTTCCGTCCCTGCGCATACCCAGCCGGAAGGAAACGATAGAACGACTCGATTTCCAGGAGCGGAAGGACGCGCGCCACATGACCATGCCACCGACGGGGATCGAGGCCGAGACGTCGAGCGATCTCCTGCGCATCACGTACGTGGGCTGGGCCCATATGGTACGCGGCGATCACGAACGGCAAACGTTCACCTTCGACCACATCGGCAAAGAGTTCATTCAAGTAAACCAGGTACCGCACGCCCGTTCGAATGTTGCTCTCTGGATCAGCAAACTGTTCCTCACCTACCTGCGAAGCCGCAATCGGGCGCACCTGCATGAGGCCCACGGCACCTCGCTCGCTAACGGCGTCTGGGTCGAAGTTGGACTCTTCCGCGATAATGGCAGCCACCAACTCCCAATCCAGTCCAGCCGCTTGCGAATAGGACACGATCCACCGATCGAAGGGAGACAAGCCTGGGTCGATCAAGGCTTGCTCTGCACTCTCCCAGAGTTCTTCCACACGGAGTGAAGCCAGCTCACCGCCATCCACGGCAATTTTCCACCCGTCTAGCCCGATGACCCAACGCTTGCCGTCGGCACTCGCATTTGCGCTGACGGAAGTAGAAACCTCGGCTACCCCGACGGGCAAAGAAACGGGGGTTACGGCCGATTCCGACCACCACCACCCCGCTACCGTAAGGGCTCCGCTGAGCAAAGCCCCGGCAACGAACGGCACAGCGCGGAACTTACGGATACCGCGTCGCATGGCCACAGCATGGCGGGTTTTCCCGCCTCGAGCAAGAGCAAACGCAGCCGGTGTACTCGAGTGGTCGGTGGCTTTAATCGCTCGCGTTCGCTAGCCAAGATGGTCGTGACCCACCTGCCCGATTGGCGTTGGGAGATCCCGGAGTTCTTCAACATCGGTGTTGCGTGTACTGACGCGCACGCTCATGGAGCCCGCGCCGACACGCCGGCAGTCATCGTCGATGACGACCGGCGGGGGGTAGCATCGTTAACGTTTGCGGAACTTGCGGAGCAAACGAGCCGCATGGCGCAGCTCCTTCGGGACCTGGGCGTTCAGCGCCAAGATCGCATCCTCATCCGCTTACCGAACTGCATAGAGTACTCGGTTGTCTTCTTGGGGGCCTTAAAGCGAGGGGCGATCCCGGTGCCCAGCTCGATCTTGCTGACCGCGGATGAACTAAACTTTCTCGCGCGCGATTCAGGGGCGGTTGCCCTTGTTCTCGACGTGAACTCGTGGCCGCTCGTTGGCGACGTTCAAGCCAACGCGCCGAACTTGCGATGCGTCTTGGTTGTCGGCGAACGCATGCCAAACGGTGCCCATGTTCGAGGAAGTGCCGAGCTTTTAGGGCCGGCCCTAGAGGCTGTGCGCCATTGGGAGCCGGCAGAACCCACGCGCAGCGAGGATCCTGCGTATTTGGTCTATACCTCTGGGACCACGGGCTACCCCAAAGGCGTCTTGCACGCGCACCGGGTACTTTTGGGCAAACAACCCTCGTCGGAATATTGGTTCAACTTTTTGCCTTCGGGAGAGCGAGTTCTTCATTCCGGCAAGTACAACTGGACGTACGTTTTGGGCACGGGCATGATGGATCCGTTATACCGGGGGCACACGACAATCGTGCACGAGGGTAGCTCCGACGGGCCAGTTTGGCCCGCGTTGATCGCGAAGCATCGAGCGACGACGTTTATCGGCGTGCCGACTCTCTACCGTCACATTCTCGAGCGCTCCACGGCAACCAAAGCAGACGTACCGAGCTTGCACCACTGCATGTCCGCAGGGGAGCAGCTATCGAGCGAGCTTCTGCGCCGCTGGCAAGAGCGATTCGGCATGCCGATCTACGAAGGTTTGGGCATGACCGAATGCTCCTACTACATTTGCCAGACGGCCAAGAAACCAATTCGTCCGGGCGCTGCCGGCTTCATTCAGCCTGGGCATGACGTGCGGATTCTCGACCCGGAGACGCTCACCGAATGTGGCACCAACGAGGAAGGAATGCTCTGCATCCGGCGGTCAGACCCCGCGTTGATGTTGGGCTATTGGAATCGGCCCGAGGAAACGAAGCAATGCTTCCGCGGTGATTGGTTTCTGACAGGGGACTACGCGCGCAAAGACGCAGATGGCTACATTTGGTTTCTCGGCCGGCGTGACGATCTCATCAAATCTTTCGGCTACCGCGTGTCCCCGTTCGAGGTCGACCGCGTTCTCAAAGAACATCCCGACGTTCTCGATGCCGCAACCACTGCGGAAGAAGTGAACGGGAACAAGCGGCTGGTTGTGTCTTACGTCATCTTGCGGCCCGAAGGCAGTGCGCACGCGAGCGACATCCTCAAATTTGCGCGCCAACACCTTGCCTCGTACAAGGCGCCAAAGATTGTTTATGTGGTCCGAGACTTCCCGCGCACACGAAATGGCAAAACGTTGCGTAGGGAGTTGCGCCCGGAGCTTGCCATCGAGCGCGCCAGCTCTCTCGACTCAGTGCCGGCGTAAGGCAACGCACAAAAGTAACGGCCATGACGGGAGCTCGCAGAGAGTCACCCCCTGGACTCGTCGTTGCCATATGCTGCCATGACACTCGATGAACCACCACGGAGAAATGCTTCTTTGGGGCCTGGTCACGACCCTTGTTTTCTTTACTCTCGTCTGGCTGCTTAGCCTGGGGCTCAGGAAAGCCAGTGTTGTTGATGCGTTCTGGGGCATCGGGTTTATCGTGCTTTCCTCGTTTTACGCTGCCTTCGGAGGGAATCTCGGAAAGGCAAAAGTGCAGGTGGTTTTGGCACTTGTGTCGTTGTGGGGCATTCGGCTGTCAGCTTATTTAACCTGGCGGAACTGGGGCCAGCCCGAAGACTATCGCTACGCGGAGATGCGGAAGCATTGGGGTGAGAGGTTTTGGTGGGTCAGTCTATTCACGGTATTTTTGTTTCAAGGCTTCCTTCTCTGGATCCTTGGCATGCCGCTGTACTTCCTCCTAACCAACCAGCTTACCGGATGGAGCGGTTTGGACCTCGCAGGCCTTGCGGTATTCGCTCTGGGTTTCGCATTTGAAACCGTCGCCGATTGGCAACTCGCCTCGTTCAAACGTAACCCTGCGAACTCGGGAAAACTCATGAAAGATGGGCTCTGGCGCTACTCACGCCATCCGAACTACTTTGGAGAGGCATTAGTCTGGTGGGGTCTGTTTTTGCTCGCTGCTTCTAACGGTGGGTGGTGGGCGATTGTCAGCCCTTTGCTCATGAATTTCTTGCTTCTCCGTGTTTCCGGAGTTGCGCTCCTGGAGCGTGGCATGCTCGAGCGTCACCCCGAGTATGCCGAGTATGCACGACGGACGAACGCGTTCCTCCCCTGGGCACCAAAGAAGTAATCCCGCTCTCTACAACGCTCTTAAGTAGTCGCCCATCGCAGGATGCACCCGCACGGCAGTTTGACCTCTCTGGTCCCACTCCTAACGGCGATCGAACAGGTAATGGGACACCCACCATTCCCGACCCCGCCGGAAGCCAAACATTTCCTCGCAGGCGAGAAAGAAAAGTCGCCAACGATGGAACCAGAGTGACGCGCTGCTGGCCGTGTAGGTTTGCGCCAGAATTGGCAACACATCGCTCTTGTTTTTCTCGAGCTGGGACCGCCAAGCCGAGGCTGTTCTCTGATAGTGGACACCGTTGAGTCGCCAATGCTGCCTCAAGACCACGTGTCTTTGAAACCTAAGAAGTAAATCGTCGGATGGCATCATGCCCCCTGTGAAGAAGTGACGCGCCATCCAGTTCGTGGCCCCGTCCGGGCAGTAGACATAAGCGTAGGCGCGATGAACAAACACGTGCACGAAGAGCTTGCCCTCCGGCTCTAACCAACCTGCGATGCGACGCAACATTTCGGAATGGTTGCGCAAGTGCTCGAACATCTCGATCGAGATTACGCGGTGAAACGTCGTTTCGGGCGAAAAGTCGGCACTAACATCGGCAACCACCGGCCACACATTTTTGAGTTGTAACTCTCTCGCTCGCCGCGCAATAAATTCAGATTGCCTTCTCGAGTTTGATACCGCGTAAAACTCCGACTTCGGGTAGCGTCGAGCCGCCCAGAGCGTAAGAGAACCCCAGCCACTACCGAGGTCGAGGACGCGTTGGCCGTCTTGAAGTTCGGCACGCTGGGCGGTCAGTTCCAACATCGCTTCCTCGGCCGCAGCCAATGCGCGAACAGACGGCGGCCAATAACAGCAGCTGTATTTCAAGTACGGACCGAGCACACGCGCGAAAAATTCGGGAGGCAGTTCGTAATGCTGCTCGTTGGCTTTCTGTGGATGGATCGCAATCGGGCCGTTCTCCAATTCGTGCAGCAGCCGGCTGAAGCCAGCCCGCGGGTCATCGGAGCAACCGACCCAGTTCGCCCGCTGCTCCTCCCTTAGCCTCTGGCGCAAAAGAATTCGAATTCCCCAGCGCACGACCGCGTCGGGTAGCTTTCCATGCTCCGCAAGCGCAATGAATAGAGAAACCATGTGAACTGAACCCTTTGGAAGTGTGCGGCAAAAATCGGGCGAGCCAATAGGGTAACATGCGTCTTCTCTCGCGCAGAGAATGGTTTACACTCCACTGGCGCCCGAGCGCGAATATTTTGGCTTCAATGAGGCAATCACTCGTGATGAGAGTACTCGTGAACGGCGGCTTAGCGTACGGCATATGGTGTTTGGTCGTGTTGGGAGCTGGCTCCGGCAACCTCGGAGTTCCCGCGTTGGCAGCGGTTTGTGTGATCGGCCTTCAAATTATTCTGCATGCGGATTGGAGCAATGAACTCCTCCGAATTCTTCTCTTGACCCTGATGGGCACAGCGCTGGACACCATGCTCATTCACCTAGGCGCCTACACACCCGCGGGATACTCCGGTACAATTTGCCCTTTCTGGGTAAGCTTGCTTTGGGCGAACTTCGGCACGACGTTGAATGCAAGTTTGGCGTGGCTTCAGACGCGACCGGCGCTCGCCAGTGTATTGGGAAGCGTCTTTGGTCCAATGAGCTATGCCCTTGCAGACCGCTGGGGTGCCGCGGAAGTGCACGAGCCCGAGGTGTTTCACTATTTCTTTCTCGGAATCGCCTGGGCAGCAGCCCTGCCCGCAGTCCTGGCAATCGCTCGATTGAGAGTTTGGAGGGTCCTTCGGAGCGGGTTCTTGGTCCTCCTCTTCAGCTCAACAGTAACCGCCACCTCTTACGCTGCGGAAGTCGGCGGAGTGGTATTCCCTGAGGTCACCGAAGTGCATGGAGTCCGACTCCGTCTTCACGGTGCCGGAGTGCTCCGCTACCGGGTGATTTTTAAAGGCTATGCCGCTGCGTTGTACCTCCCCGAAGGAACCCCTGGAAGCAAGGCTCTTGACGATGTTCCGAAAAGGCTCGAGATCCATTACTTTTGGTCCATTCCTGCCGAGGCTTTTCGTGAAGCAGCCAACGAGATTTTGCGGAGAAACCTCAGCCAGTCGCAACTTCTTGCGCTTGAGCCGCGCATCGGAGAACTACACCGAGCCTACGAGCCGGTCCGCCCGGGCGACCGTTATGCACTCACTTACATTCCCCACATGGGCACAGAACTGACATTGAATGGCGAGCTCAAACAACGCATCCTCGGCGCGGATTTCGCTGCCGCGTACTTTTCGATTTGGCTTGGAGAACACCCGATCGACCTTCAACTCAAACAGGCTCTTCTTCGATGATCGCCGAGGGCTGTCGCCGAGGCTTGCCCGTCAGGGCGGGCGTCGAGCTCAGCTAACGGTGACCGAGCTTTGCAGTCGGCGAATGAGTTTTTCGTTCTCCTCCCAAAGTTCGCGGGGAAGCCGATCGCCAAACTGCTTGAGAAACTCTGCTTGGGCGCCGGCATTTTCCAACCAGCCGAGGCGGTCGACCGCGAGGAGCTTCCGCAAGGTGTCTCGAGTGACGTTGATTCCATCCAGGTCAATGTCCTTCACTCGCGGGACGTAACCAATCGGGGTTTCTTCTGCTTCGGCTTCGCCGTGAACGCGCGCCAGCACCCACCGCAACACGCGTAGGTTTTCGCCGAAGCCGGGCCACAGAAAGTTGCCATGCTCATCGCGCCGGAACCAATTAACCCGGAAAATTCGCGGGGGCTGCGGCATGCGCTGGCCCATTTGCAACCAATGGGCGAAATAATCGCCCATGTTGTATCCGCAAAATGGCAGCATGGCCATGGGATCGCGGCGGACCACACCCACTGCTCCGCTTTGTGCTGCAGTGGTTTCGGAAGACAAGACAGCCCCGAGAAACACGCCGTGCTGCCAGTTGAACGCTTCGAACACCAAGGGGATCAGGGATGCCCTTCTTCCGCCAAACAAAATGGCCGATATGGGCACGCCTTCTGGCGCCTCCCAGTAAGGTGACATGGACGGACACTGCCGAGCCGGCGCCGTGAAGCGAGAGTTCGGGTGTGCAGCTTTGGTTTCACTTTGGGGCGTCCAGGGTCGCCCTTGCCAATCCAAACATTCGGCTGGTGGGTTTTCGTCGAGTCCCTCCCAATACGGAGTGCCATCCGGCCGAAGCGCCACATTGGTGAACAATGTGTTGCGTTGAATCGTTTTCATAATGTTGGGGTTCGTCTTCCAATTCGTCCCCGGAGCCACTCCAAAAAATCCGGCTTCTGGGTTGATGGCCCTGAGCTGGCCAACCTCGTCTAAGTGCATCCACGCAATGTCCTCTCCAACGGTCCAAACCCGGTAGCCCTTTTGCGAGGGAGGAGGAACCAGCATGGCCAAGTTGGTTTTGCCACATGCCGAGGGAAAGGCGCCGGTCAAATAGGTCACCCGTCCATTGGGCTCTTCCACGCCAACAATCAGCATGTGTTCGGCAAGCCAGCCCTCGAAGCGTGCCATGTAACTGGCGATCCGCAAAGCGAAGCACTTCTTTCCCAGCAACGCGTTGCCGCCGTAGCCGGAGCCGATCGACCAGATGTCACGCTCCTCGGGAAAGTGGAGAATGAATCGCCGTTCTGGGTTCAGGTCTCCCAAGGAGTGCTGCCCTTTGACAAAGTCGTCCGACGAGCCGAGCCGCTCGAGGGCTACTTTGCCCATTCTTGTCATGATGCGCATACTCACGGCGACGTACGGGCTGTCCGTGACCTCGACGCCAACACGGGCGTAAGGAGACGAAGGCGGCCCCATCAGATACGGGAGAACATACATCGTGCGGCCGCGCATCGCCCCCCGAAACAACGCACCCACTTTTTCCTTCGCTTCCTTCGGAGGCATCCAGTTGTTGTTCGGTCCGGCGTCCTCTTTCTTTTCCGTGCAAACGAAGGTGAGGTGTTCGGTTCGGGCAACGTCCGAGGGGTGGCTGCGATGCAAGTAGCAGCCCGGGAAAAGCTGTTGATTCAGTTCGATCAAGGTGCCGTCGTCGACCATCTCGCGGACGAGGCGTTCGTATTCTTCGTCCGACCCGTCACACCAAACGATGTTCTTGGGCTGCGTTTGCGACGCGACTTGGTCCACCCACTGTTCTAACGGCGTAGCCATTTTCGTGCTCTCCTTTCGAAGAGTTTACTTCCTGGTCACAGGTTCTCCCGACGGCGCACCCGCGTCCGTAACGCACTCGTTCAGCAAAACACCGATGCCCTCGATCCACGAGCGGATCACGTCGCCGGGGCGCAAATAACGTCGCGGTTTTCGGGTCGATCCGACTCCGGCCGGTGTGCCGGTGAAGATGAGGTCGCCTGCTTCCAGAGTGCACCGACGCGACAGGAATTCTATCAGTTCGGGGACGGGAAAGATCATCTCCCGAGTACGGCTATCTTGCATCATTTCACCACTGACCTCGCAGGTCAGTCTCAAGTCGTTTGGATCGGCAAACGCGTCTTGCGAAACAACTGCCGGCCCAATCGGGCCAAAAGTGTCGTACGATTTCCCCATGGAGAACTGCGGAGGGTTTCCGGCAAACTGAGCTTTTCGGTCGGAGATGTCTTGGCCAACTGTGTATCCGGCAATGTAATCCGCCGCTTCCTTGGCACGAATCGCTCGCCCACGGCGACCGATGACCACCACAAGCTCGACTTCCCAATCGACATAGTCGGAAGACAACTCCACCGCGTGGCGAGGACCAACGAGACAGTTTGGAAACTTCGTAAAAACCAGAGGAACCTCCGGAATGGGCAAGCCAGCCTCGGCAGCGTGATCACGGTAGTTCAAGCCGATGGCGAACACCTTACTGGGCCGTGGAACAGGGGGACCGAGCTGCTCTTCAATCACGGGCCCTTCCGCAGCCCCAGGAGCGAGGCCAGCACCCCACTCGGCGATTTCGAACCACCGGCCAATGGCCTCCATTGGATCGGAAGGAAAGCGTCCTTGCGAGCCATGCTCCAAGTCGATGAACCCAGTGTCGAGCCACAGGCAAGCTCGTCCGGCCCTGTTGATTAAACGAACACTCATTTCTCAAAGCTCCCGTAAGTCCTCGGGGGTGAACCCGTATGCGGCTGCGAGTTCTGGATCCTTGCGGGCGAGCATTTTTGCCAAGGTCACCATGACGCGGCACTGTTTCCAAGTCGCATCGTCTTGCATTTTGCCGTCGATCATTTGTACCCCACGGCCGTCCGGCATGGCAGCCATAACCTTTCGAGCAAAGGCGACTTCATCGGGCGGTGGGCTAAAGACCTTTTTCGCGATTGGGATCTGGCTTGGATGCAACGACCAAGCACCGACGCACCCCAACAAGAATGCAGCACGAAACTGATCCTCGCACCCCAATGGGTCGGAAATGTCACCAAATGGGCCGTAAAACGGCAACGCTCCCGTGGCGGTGCAGGCATCGACCATACGAGCGATGGAGTAATGCCACGGGTCTTGCTGTGCTACCGGGCGTGGGGCCTCGGGGTTCTTCGGGTCAGGGTCAGCCCGCACTAGGTAAGCGGGATGCCCGCCGCCCACGCGCGTGGTTTTCATGCGCCGAGATGCAGCCAGATCAGCCGGGCCAAAGCTCACCCCCTGCATGCGCGGACTAGCCGCGCAGATTTCCTCGACGTTGATCATACCCAAGGAAGTTTCCAGGATTGCGTGCACGAGAATCGGCCGGCTCAATTTTGCCCGTGCCTCGAGTTGTGCCAAAAGCCGGTCGACGTAATGAATGTCCCAAGGCCCTTCGACTTTCGGCACCATGATCACCTCGATTCGCTCGCCGACCTCCGTCACGATCCGGATCATGTCGTCGAGAAACCAAGGGCTTTCGAGGCTATTCACGCGGGTCCACAGAGGGGTGTCGCCAAGGTCGACCTCGCGAGCGATGCGAATCAGCCCCTCGCGCGCCGCCTCCTTCTTGTCGATCGGGATCGCATCTTCAAGGTTTCCAAGAAGAATGTCTGCTTGGCGCGCGAGCTCCGGCAACTTTGCTGCCATCTTGGGATTGCTCGGATCAAAAAAATGAATGACGCGCGATGGTTTGACCGGCACCTCTTTAAGTGGTTCTGGAGCCCCAATGGCCAAGGGTCGAAAAAAATCCCGCGGATTACGCATGAACCCTCCCCTGAGTTTTTGCGGCGAAATTGCAGGATCTTCTAGTCAGTTCTGCACACCTGGGGCAACCCGTGAAGTTTTCTTTGCCATTCCATTAGCAATCTCCCATGGTTGTGCTTCTGTTGGCCACCGATTAGGAATGCCCAGCCATGAATCTTGGGAAACTCGGGATCAGCCTACCGGTTCCGCCCGACATGCGCACCTGCCTCTGGTGGGCGCAGCGGGCGGAGGATTTGGGTTACGAAAGTATATGGATTGCGGATACGAACGGACCGGACCCGTTTGCCCTGGCAGCCGCAGTGTGCCAGGTCACCAAACGTGTGCGTGTGGGCATCGCCGTTTCTCCCGTTTATACCCGCACCCCTGGTGTACTTGCGCAAGCCGCGGCTACGTTGGCCCAATTGGCACCGGGGCGATTTATTTTGGGTTTGGGCTCTTCGAGCCACGCCATCGTGGAGCAGTGGCATGGCTTGTCGTTCGAGAAGCCGGTTACCCGCGTGCGGGAAACAGTGGAGCTGGTGCGCATGCTCCTGCGCGGAGAGAAAACCTCCTTCGATGGCCGGACCGTGAAGAGTCGTGGCCTGCGATTGCTCATGGTGCCACCGGCACCCGTGCCCATTTACGTTGGAGCGTTGCGCCCTCCGATGCTCGAGCTTGCTGGCGAGGTTGCCGACGGGGTAGCTGTGAATCTGTTTCCGGTGGAAGCCTTGGGGCGGATGCGGGAACACATAGCCCTAGGGGCGCGGCGCGCGGGGCGTGATCCCAGCACCCTCGAGATCGTCTGTCGCCATCAAGTCATGGTCACAAATGACCGGCAAATGGCCCGAGAGATTTTCCGCAATGCGCTGACGGGTTATTTTGCCACACCTGTCTACAATCGCTTCGCGGCCTGGTACGGCTTCGAGGAAGAAGCACATTGGATCGCCGAGGGCTTCCGCAAGGGTGACCGCGAGTTAACTCGCAAAGGCATGAGCGATCGCTTTGTCGACGCGCTAGCCATTTTTGGCAGCGTCGAAGAGTGCCGCGAGCGCATCGCTGCGTATGTGGATGCAGGAGTGGATACGACCGCGGTTAGCGTCCTCAGCTTCGATCCCGAAGTTATCCAGGCAACCCTAGAGGGCCTGGCGCCGGTTCGCGCTTAGCCTTTGTGCTCTTCGTATACTGCAGCGCACGTTAGTTGCCTATCCGTGCACGATAACACTGCGGGCCACTTCCCCTTGTTCGATCAGGCTCATGGCCAAGTTGATCTCGTCAAGCTTCAGTTGGCGGCTGACGAGTTCATCCAGCTTGATGCGCTTGGCCATGTAAAGGTCGAGAATCCGCGGCATATCGTACCGGAAGCGGGGCGACCCGTAGTACGATCCGATCACGCCCTTTTCTTCTAGAGGGAAGTTCATCGCCGGAAACGTGACTTGTTGCCCCATGGGCGGCACGCCGACAATCACCAGCTTGCCACCGCGCCGCACAGCAGCGAAAGCCTGCTGGATCAAGTTTGGATTCCCAACGACCTCAAAAACAAAATCCGCACCTTTGCCTGCGGTTAGCGCCCGCACTTGGTCAGTCCAGTCACCCTGGCTCGGATTTACCGTGTCCGTAGCGCCGAACTGCTTGGCCATTTCGAGTTTCTTTTCTACCAAGTCGACCGCGATAATCCGCTCCGCACCGCACACCTGCGCCCCTTGAATCACGTTGAGGCCAACACCACCGCAGCCAACCACGGCAACCGTGTCCCCTGGTTCAACACGCGCCGTGTTCATCGCCGCGCCCACGCCGGTCATCACCCCGCAACCGACCAGGCACGCACTCGTTAACGGGACGTCCTTGCGGATGGGAATCACGGCTTGCTCCGGCACCACTGTGTACTCCGCAAACGAGCCGCACCAGTGCCGCAACGGCTGACCATTGAGCTGGAAGCGCGTAGTTCCGTCGTACATCGCGCCGGACATGGTTGCCATGGCTGCCTTTTCGCACAGGTGGGGACGGCCCCGCCCGCAATCGCGACAGTATCCGCAAGAATAGAGCCAAGTAAGCACGACATGGTCGCCTTTCTTGACCGAGCTAACCCCAGGGCCAACCTCTTCGACGATTCCCGCGCCCTCGTGGCCAATGATAATTGGGGGCATCATCGGGAGAAGACCGCGTTGAATGCTCAGGTCGCTGTGGCACACTCCACTGGCAACGACTTTCACCAGCACCTCGCCTTGATGAGGCTGATCTAAGTGTACTTCTCGGACCTGGAATGGCTCGTTCCAAGCTTGCAGCACAGCGGCTCTCATCTTGCACTCCTCTCGCAACGCGTGAATGATGCCACGGCTAGTAATTCACCGCACAGTTTAAGGCAACGCGATGGAACAGGAGGGAACCAAGCCCGTAGCCGTGGTTACAGCCGGGGGAGCCCGGATCGGGCAAGCGATCGTCTTGGCTTTTGCGCGAGCGGGCTACAACGTGGTTATTCACTACCGGACCTTGCGCCCCGCCGTGCAGACGACAGTCGATCTCGCTCACGCTGTGGGCGCGGAGGTGATCCTACACCAGGCAGACCTCGCAGTTCGAGCCCAGGCCGAACAACTTCTGGAGGTCACGGTGCAGCGCTTTCAGCGGGTCGACGTGCTCGTCGCCAATGCTGGGGCGTTTGAACGCACCCCGGTCGATCAATTTTCCGACGACGTCTGCCGACGCATGTTGGATGACAACCTGTTTGCCGCCCTCTGGGTGTCACGCACTTTCGGGGTGTGGATGCGAAAGAACGGCAACGGCAGCATCGTGGCTTTGGCAGACGTGGCGGCGTTGCGTCCGTGGCGCGGGTACTTGGCGTACAATATCGCTAAGGCTGGGGTGGTCGCGATGGTCCGCACGCTGGCCAAGGACCTGGCACCTGCGGTGAGGGTCAACGCCGTGGCACCCGGCCCGATTTTGTTTCCGCCCGGGTTTTCCGAAGAGCAGCAACAACGCGAAATTGATCGAACGTTGCTCCGGCGGCCAGGTTCACCCGAAGATGTGGCGGACGCCGTGCTCTTCTTGTGTCGGAACAGCTACATTACTGGCGTTGTCCTACCCGTGGATGGCGGGCGACTACTCGCAGGTGACGATGGGTACTGAGTTCTGGGCAGCCATCTTTGGACGCCTCGCGCCAGTCGAAGTCGAAATTGGCCCCGGCACCGGAACCTTTCTGCTCTCGGAAGCAGCGGCACGGGGGGAGACGAACTTTTACGCCATCGAAGCTTCACGCAGCCGAGCAGAACGTCTGACCGCCTTAATCGAGAAGCGGGACCTACGGAATGTGCGCGTCGTTCACGCTCCCGCACAATGCGTGGTTCGACTGATTCCAGACGCGAGCGTGACGGCTTACCACATGTACTTCCCCGACCCATGGTGGAAGCGGCGCCATCACAAGCGACGCTTGTTTACTCCGGGCTTCGCTCGGGAACTCGCGCGAACCTTAGTTCCCGGAGGCCGGGTGTACGTAGCGACGGACGTGTTGTTCGTGTGGGACCAGATCCGAGAATACCTGGAAGGGAGCGGTCTTCCCTTGAGTTCCTTGCCGGTTCCCCCTCGCGCAACGCCGACGGCTTTCGAGCGAAAGGGCTTGCGACGTGGCGCGCCGATTTGGGAGGGAACATTTGTCCGACCCTCCGCGGCTTCAGCGGCTACCCAGGCACCGAGGGAGAGCTGGCATACAGTCGCCGCAGATCGGACCTAGCCAGCCCACCCACCGCAACGAGCAATACCACGTAGAGAACGAGCGATAGGAGCGCGAAGTGCGTTCCACGCCACTGTAGCAACGCTACTCCTACACACGCAGACAACACTCCAGCGGTTATCGCGGGAGCACTCGACCGTACGCAGTCCACCAAAACACTCCGGGTGGCGGGAAAAACAAACCAAGAGACAAACCCGATGGCACTGCTGAGCAACGTGGCCGCTGCAGCTCCGGCGCTACCGTAAGCTGGGATCCACAGCAGATTGAAAGCAATGTTGACCGCTACCGAGAGCGCACTCACGAGCAGCAACAACCGGTACCAGCATTCAATCAGAAACACATTGACGTAAACCGCTCCTAGGTAACTCAACAGTAGATTCCAGCTCAAAAACACGGCGGCTGGCCACGCCGCGGCGTACTTCTGCCCGAACACCACCCGGAGCAAGTCCGGCGCTAAGTAGCTGCACGCTAAAGCCAACATTGTCCCGGTCGCCGCCAAATAGCGGAAGCCTAACTGATACCGATGGCGGAACGCCTTGGGATTCGAGCGGTGACTCGCGGCTAACAACGGAAACAGAGAGAGCATGACAGCCTCGGAAAACATGCCCAGCGCTTCGGTCAGGCGCACGGCGGCTGCGTACTGCCCCGCCTCTTCCGCACCACGCAATTGAAAGAGCAGAATTTGATCGACCCTTAATGCGGTCATAAACAACAGGGCCAACAAGCCAATTTGGAACCCTTCCCGGAGCAAGCTCCGCGCCCTCCCCAGCTCCGCGAATGGCGAAATGCCCGCGCGGACGAGTACAGCGCGAAGGAAGAGCGCGGAAAACAGCAAAGCGTTCGCTAGCCCGAGTGCGAACACGGCAACCACCGAGCCTTGCCACCACCAGCACAAGCATACGAGCAGGAGAAATGTCGCGCTTCCTGCAAGGGTGATGCGATAGTAATGACGGATTTCCAAACGGCTTTGAAAATAAGCTCGGGCCAACAAATCGAACCCGAACGGCAACGTCGCTAAAGCGAGCACCAAGCATACAAACGTAACCCGATCGAGCGCCAACACCCATCCCACCGAGGCCCCGATGCCAGCGGCGAGAAAGCCCAAGCCGAGCCGCAACCACAACGCCGTTCCCAACAGAACTCGCGCTTCGTGGGGTTTCGCGGATAGCTCACGGGTGAGCACGCGTTCCATACCCAGGTCCGTGAGGAAGCCGAAAAAAAACACCATGGCCCCTACGAAGGCGTAAATTCCAAACTGCTCTGCCCCCAGCATGCGAGCAAGCACGATCATCGTGACCAAGTGGACAAGCTTGTGCAGCGCCATCCCACTGAGGCCACTAAAGGAGTTACGCAACAACTGTCGGCTCATGCGTGCTTGCCTTGGTGAGTCGAGAGAATCATTGCGGAGCAGATTGTCCCGAGCGCTGCTGTTCCTTTGCGGCAATCGCGCAAGGTTTGGTTTCCGTGGTAGCGCTCAAGTTACTGCAGCCCTAACTCCCGCAACGGTAAACGTCCCGTAACTCCATCCAGAAACCCGCGCACCAGCCACAAGTACGACTTCAGGCGATCGCCGCGAAAAACTCCCGCCACCATCCACCAACTAACGCCCAAGAAGAAAAGCGTGACGAACTTGCACAGTTGCGGCACCGTAGCATGTTTTCGCGCGAACAGGATGCTGTTGCGCCCGAGGAAGTAAAGCACGGGGAACGGTCGCGGCCGAGCCGGATTCGCCGCCCCAAAACCCCGGTGATAGATGATGGCGTGTCCGTTGTACACGATGCGGAAACCGGCCTTGCGGGCGCGGGCACACCAATCGACGTCTTCGTGATATCCGAAGAAGTTCTCGTCAAAGCCCCCAACAGTTTCGATGGCCTCTCGCCGCATCATCATCCCGTTACCGATCACCCAATCCACGTCCTTCACCACGGTCAGTTCCGGCCCATCAGGCACGCGCGAACCGACGAGATGCACCAGGTCGCGGTGATACTTTAATTCCCCATAGGCCCCCCAAACAATCTGGTGGTCTTCGAGCAAAATGTTCTTTGCTCCTACGGCACCAATTCGGCAGTCGCTCTCAGCTACGCGCACAAGCTCGCTCACCAACTCCGGATGCAGTTCCGTGTCGTTGTTCAGGAGCAAGACATAGTCCGCCCCGCGGTCGAGGGCATCCGCAATTCCCCGATTGTTTCCGCCGCAAAACCCGAGGTTTTTTTCCATGACGAGTACTCGCTGCGAAGGAAACTGCTGCCGAATGGCCTCGACGCTTCCGTCGAACGATGCATTATCGACGACAGTTGCGCTCCAGTTGGGATAGCGAATTCGCGTCAGTGTGGAGAGGCAACGTAGGACGTCGTCCTTACCGTTCCAGTTCAGGATCACGATCGCGACGTGTGGTTCAGCCATCCTCTCTCTGTTCCTGCTGCATTCCATGCCATGTAGCGCGGCTTGCCAAACCTAGCCTCTCCAAGGGAACGGGTCGGTGCAGTAAACCGTCCCGTACACCTTGTAAACGTAGCCGGAAACCTGCAAGCTCCTTCCGCCGCCAGCGCAGGAGCAGGTCTTTCATCAAGTTGACAGCCAAGTGCACCGCGTACTTGGTTTGCAAGCGCAAGCTGGCGTGTTTCCTCACGAACAAGATCGCGTTCCGCGCAGACAAGTACGTGATAGGGCTCAAGTAACCTCCACCGTTGGTCGACGCGTGCATGCGGTGGCGCACCACCGCCGTGGGAACGTAAGCGACCTGGTAGCCCTTGGCCCTTGCGCGGACACACCATTCCAAATCCTCATGGTAAGCAAAAAACTCGGGGTCGAAGAGCCCAACCTCCTCTAGCGCTTCCCGGCGAAGAAGCATGGCGCAACCGCTGACATAGTCCACGAACGCAAATTCGTCGAACTTGGTGATGTCCGGCTCCATCCAACCGCGCTGCTGCACCAGAGGACCGTGGTAAGTGAGCACCCCATACGCCGTATGGATTCTCGGGGGCTTTTCCTGAGTCAACGTCTTCGCGCCCACCGCGGCCAAGCTGCCATCACGCTCCAAGGCTTTCACCAGTTCCAAAAGGCATGTTGGGTCCACAACGGCGTCGTTGTTCACGAGAAAAATCGCTTCCGCTCCATGCCGCAGGGCAAACTCCATTCCGGCATTTGCGCCGCCGGCAAAGCCGCGATTTTCGCGAAGGAACACCCAACAAACCGAACCAGCGGTATCTGCGAACACATGCCGTGGGTCTTCAACGGATCCATTGTCGACGACCACGGTCCAAGTAGGTACGAGCCGCCCTCCTTGAATGCTTTCGACGCACTCACGGGTAAGATCCGCTCGGTTCCAGTTCACCACGACCGCAGCGACGCGCATCCTGCGCTTTCCTCATGTCTCGGGGCGCCGAGCCACCGCCAGCACTCCACCGGCTACCAACCATGGAGAAATGGCAAACGCAACGCGCTGTAGCAGCCGGCCTCGGCGATTCAGTTCCCACCGCTTATGGCCTGGCTTCATCTCGAACATTCCCGCGCGGTAACCGAAAAACGACGATGAGTCGACCCACAATCCCTTACCCAGTGGCAAATGGAAGTCGTCTGCATATAGGCGCTGAACAACGAAACCAGCCTGTTCCAAGAACCGGCGTAATTCGCGTCCGCTGAAGCGGTACTCGGCAAACTGCAACTTGAGTCCGCTGCGGCGCTTCTGCCAGTCCCGCAGCCGCCGTAGATGGTTGATCACACACCGCCGCCACGGATTGTTGTAAGGTACCGAAACCAACGCCACGCCCCCGGGTTTGAGTACACGGTAGAGTTCCTGAAGAGCCAGTGCCGGCCCCGCTTCGTCGTGCTCGATCACCCCGAGGGAAATCACGCCGCCCAAGCTGCAGTCGCGCAGGGGTAAGCGCAAGGTATCCGACGCAAACACCCATCCCTGCGCGCCGTTTTGGGCGGCAGCAACGAGCGCCGCACGGGCCAAGTCGGTACCGATCACCTTGAACCCGCGGCGTCGAAGGTAAATTACCCATCGGGCGAGCCCGCAGCCTGCGTCCACGATCACGCTATCGCGCGGCAGTTCGCGAAGAAACACAGGCAACGTGGTTTCGTAGTCACAAAGTTCCACGTGATCGGCCACGCTGTCGAAGCTCCAGAAAATTTGGCTGGCGGCGATGCCGGTATCGACCGTGTAATACTTGAAACTCACTGGTCCTCCTCCTCTCGTAGGCCGAGCTCGACGAAAGGAATGGGGCGGTCGCGCAAGGCGTCAATCATTCCTCGGACCTTGAGAATCACGCCAGCTTGTTCTCCAGTGACAAATCGCCTCAGGTACTGAAACGGAAGTGTCCCGAGCTGAAAACATGTGAACTTCGCCCGCTGAAACACGTTGCCATGTTTTTGCACGTAAAGGACCATGTTCCTCCCTGCCAAGTATTGCCGGATGCTGACGTATCCACGCCCTCCAGAGCTTCCGTGGCCCTTGTGGAGAATCCGGCCCGCCGGGGCAAAAACAATACGATAACCTTTTCGGCGGGCAGTCGTGCACCAGTCAACATCTTCGTGATAGGCAAAGTAGGCATCGTCGAAGAGCCCCACGTCTTCGAGGGCTTGGCGGCGCAAGAGCATCGCCGTACCCGGCACCCACTCGACGTCACGCTCCTGGTTAAAGCGGAAGTCGTCAGGGCAGTAGTATCCCACGAGTCGCACTAAGCCTTGTCGAAAGGTTACGTACCCGTAAGCCACCCAGATACGCGAGGGATCGTCCCAGGCCAAGATCTTCACTCCGACCGCCGCAATGCGGGGGTCTTGCTCGGCAACCTGAACGGCCTTGGAAAGCACGTCGGGTTCCACCACGGTATCGTTGTTGAGCACGAAAACGTATTGCGCACCTGCATCGAGCGCATAGCGAATTCCGGCATTGTTACCCCCCGTGAATCCCAAGTTTCGCGGGAGCCGAAGGCATTTCACCGTTGGAAACCGCGCTTGCAACACAGGTGTCGGGTCAATCCGCGACCCGTTGTCCACAACGATGATTTCAACGTTCGGGTAATCCACGCGCTCGAGGCTTTCCACGCACTGCAACGTGTCTTCGTTGCCATTCCAGTTGACCACGACTACGGCCACCTTCGGCCGGGTTTGCGCTGGTCTATGCATCCAATGCCTCGTGATACACGGTTAATGTCCGCCGTGCGGTGTCCGACCAAGAAAAACGCTTTGCCTGTTCCAAGCCTAATTTTCGAAGTTGCGCACGCACGCTCGGGTCGCTCAAAACCTGCTGCAGCGCCTCGGCAATGGCCTCCGCGTCAAGCCTCGGCAAGTACAGGGCCGCCGGACCAAGTACCTCCGGGATCGAGGTATGGCGCGGGGCGATCACGGGACACCCGCATGCCATGGCTTCTAAGAAAGACAGACCAAAGCCTTCGTAGCCGGAGGGGCTACAGAATGCGAGCGCGTTGCGGTAGAGTGCCGCAAGGACATCGTCGGGCACCTCACCCAGGTAACGTACCCCTGCCGGGAGCTGCTGTAGAAATTCGGGCATGTAGCCAGGTCTTCGGCGACCCACTAAAAGCAAATGCACACCTCCGAGGTTCAGGCGCGAGTAAGCTTCCACTAACACTTCCACATGCTTCCGGGGCTGCAAGGTTCCGGCGTAGAGAACGTACGGAGATGGAACTCCCAGGCTGTGCAAAATGAGCGTGTCCCTCTCGGATGCGTCCGGGCGGAAGACCTCTCCCGCTGCAAGCGGCACGACGACCACCTTTGTCGCCGATACTCCCAGCGTGTCACACAGGTCTTCGCGAGCGTGGGTGCTCACGGTGATCACACGGCGCGCGATGCGTACCGAGAGCGGTACCAACGTCTTCTGATGCAAGCGTTGCAACCAAGCGAACGACTTTGGTTGGTGAAACACCGCGAGATCGTGCACCGTTACAACTTTTGGGACCCGCCGGCATAGGGGTAAGGTTCCCTTAGTTCCGTGATACAGGTCGACTCGTTTTTTGCGCAACGCTATGGCCGCGCGTTCTTCCCAAAGCCCTTGCTCCCAAGGGCGCCGGAGGGGAATTTCGATCACCTCTTTGACTGCCTGTCCCACACCGTCGAGCATCGCGGCTTGGTCGCACACGACCGTCAACTCATGCGATCCCGGCGTTTCTGCCAAAGCTCGGATGAGCTCCCGAGCGTAACGCGCCGGCCCGCCCCGCACACCTAGAATTGCCCCTATGGCAACGCGCATGGCACGGGTCGAGAAGCCAACTCCGGCGGTGGGCCCGAGTAACCGTTCACCCCCAGCCAAAGCCCGTGGCACATTTGTTGAACCACGCGCCATTGCCCTCGAGCAGCGTGCAAAAGGACGCTGCCAATAAAGAGCGCAATCATCGCCGGGCCAACCAGCAACCAGTGCCACAGACGCAGGTGTTCCCGAGCAACCAAAACCAAATTGCGCGACTTCAACACGGCGCTGACCGCTGTAAAACTGCCGGCAAATCCTCGCCAGCCTCGATGAGCCACACGAACGCTGGGAACGAGTGCAACCTTGTACCCCTTTTTTCGTGCGCGCAAACAGAGGTCCACCTCTTCGTAGTATGCAAACAACTCCTCCCGGAAACCGCCAAGTTCTCGCCAACAGCTTCCTGAAACCAGCATACAGCACCCCACGACTCCACCTACGAACCGGTACGGTTGCCGAACGAAGCGGTAACGTACCAGGCTCCGCGGAACGGCAAGCAACCAAGGAGCAACCCGTTCCCCAACCGACAACACCCGCCCGGTTGTTTGGTCCACCACGGTTGGGCCGGCAATGCCCAGCCCTGGAATGGCTTGCGCCACTTCGAGCAAGCGTTGGCAAGCTTCGGCGGGCAACACCGTATCCTGAGTGAGAAGCAAAAGCCAACGGGCACCGCGTCCAAGTGCTACCTCAGCCGCCTGGTTCGCGGCAGCGGCAAATCCGCGGTTGGTATCGTTCCAAACCACGTGCATGTGTGAGTTTCCCTTCGCACAGGCTCGTAACGCAGCCCGATCGGAGGGGGATGAATGGTTGTCCACCACCACGACAAAGGACTCGTGGTAACTTTGCGCCAATGCAGCCCGGATACAGTCGACGGCGAGGGCGCCCCCATTCCACGTAACGACGCAAATGCCGACGAGTTCGCTTTCGCTCATACCAGTGCTTCGACAAACGACGATAGAAACCGCTTGGCCTGCGCTGAGGGCGAAAATTGCTCGGACAGCAGTTGGGCGGCATTGGTAGCCAAGACTTCCCGCGTCTCCGGATGACGGTACAGGTCAATCAGCGCTTCGGCCAAGGCTTCGGGATTATTGGGGGGGACAAGGACAATGTTCTCTCCGTGCGTAAAAACCTCGCGCACCGCCGGGCTATCCGCAGACACCACCGGCCGCCCCATCGCAGCGCATTGATACACCTTGTTGGGAATAACCATCCTGGCTTTCTGATTGTCGCTGAAGATCCCCAAGCACACGTCGTGCTGCGCGATCAGTTGGGGAATCGTTCCGTAGTCTACCCAACCCAGCAGGGTAACGTTGTTCAGCGAAGCTGCATCGAGCTGCTTCTTCATTTCCGTCCATTGCCAGCCATTGCCGCACAACGTGAAGCGGATGTTGTGCTCTCCTTGTAACCGCTTTGCTGCCGTGAGGATGACCGGCACTCCATGGAGTGGAAGAAAGGAGCCGTAAAACAAAACGTGCATAGTTTCACTACGAGATCTCGGGGGGGCATATCGGAACAGACTGGTGTCAGCGCCAAGGTGGAACACACGGATTTTTTGCGGCGGCACGTTCAACCGGCTCCGCAGATACTCAGCATGGGCGTGTGTGTCGATCACGACGCGATCGGCCAAGTTCAGGCTTTGGCGATCGAGCCAGGCCAGGAATCGCCGGATAGGAGGGAAATGGCGCGCCACCATCCGATCCTCGATCGTCTCCAACACCGTAACGAGGGGGGCGAACACGAGGCGCCGACCGCGGGTGTAGCCCAAGTGACTCGCCCACAGCACGTCGAGCTGGCCACGAAACCCAGCCACCAAAATTTGCGCAGGACACCTTCGCAGAAGTGGCCAAAGCCGCGAGGCCGAACGCACATAACGTGCGATGTAAGTGACAACGGCTGCGGGGCGAATGAGCTCGCGGGAAACCAACGGGGTTTCCCGAAAACTGTCATGACAATGGTGAACCACCAAGCCAGCATCGTGCGCGGCCTGTACCAAGATGCGGCTTACCGTGTACGAGGCAGGGTACGTACCGAAAAAGCACACTTGGACGTTGCGCTTTTCCGTCCGGCTTTCCCTCAACTTCCGCTCCCCCGACGGCGCTGCGCCTCAGAGTATTTGCGGTCAACTTCTTCGATACGAGGCAACCGTTCACCCAATTCTAAGCAGCGCAAACGAAACAGGATATCCTCGATCAAGTTACGGTTCCCTGCGATCAGGTCGGCCACCAAGCCGATCAGCACGGTCTGAAAGCCGATGATAATCAAGAGTACCGTGAGCAGAAGCGATTGGATGTGTCCGCCGCCGGTGCCCGTGAAATAGTAGTACAAGAAGCGAACACCAGGAATAAAGCCTGCCAGGATCAGCAGCCCTCCCAAGTAAGAAAAAACTTTTAGCGGCTCGTACAGCGCGTAGATTCGTACGATCGTGGATGCGGATCGCTTCACGTACTCCCATAAGGAATGGAAGAGCTTCGACTCGCGGGTAGGATAGCTACGAACAGGAACATGGGTAATGGGAAGGCGCTTTTTCCCGGCCTGGATGATCGTCTCGATGGTGTAGGTAAAGTCAGAAATTACGTTCAGCCGAAGCGCGGCCTCGCGGCTAAATGCGCGAAAGCCACTGGTCGTGTCGGGAATGCTAGTACCGGAGAGGGTGCGAACGACCCAACTTCCATAGCGCTGCAACAGCCGCTTACCGCGGGAGAAATGCCGCAGGGTAGACGGGTCGCGATCCCCGACCACCATATCCGCCTGGCCTTCGAGGATCGGCCGAATGAGCGCCGGGATATCGGCACCGTCGTACTGGCGATCTCCATCGGTATTCACGATGATATCGGCGCCAAGCCGCAAACAGGCATCTAACCCGGCCCGAAAGGCCCGAGCCAACCCCCGATTGTTGGGAAAGCGCAAGATGTAGTCTGCGCCTTCCTGGCGAGCAATTTCTGCTGTTCGGTCGTGCGAGCCGTCGTCGATCACCAAAACTTCCACGATGTCGACTCCGGGTATAGAACGGGGCAATGACTTTAGCGTGTCCGCCAGGCATTCTTCCTCGTTTAGGCAAGGGATCTGAATGATGAGCTTCCGTGGTGTCATAGGCGCTTTGCCTCGAACAGGTTGTCACTAGCAGTGGCACGAGTCAAACACCTCTGCCCAATAGAGTTCCGGAGCGGTCAATGTGGGAAAACCTTGGGGTCGTGATCCGCGTGATGCTCTTCGGTGCCTTGAGTTTTTACCTGCCAGGTCGTGCCTGGTCCGCTTGGATTTTTGCCGCCCGGAAGCCGACCGCGTTTTTCGTGCCGCCCTTGCTTGTGGAACTAGCGGTCAGCGTGGTCACGGCCACTTTGGTGGGTTTCGTCTTATTGGAAGCAAGTGTGTGGTCGCCTCTCACCTTTGCGGCCGTAACGAGTTCGGTCGCTGCTCTCGGTTGGTGGGCCTCACGGGATAAAGCCAAGCCAGTATATGGGAGGGAGGATCTGCTGCTCCTTTTCGTCGGAGCTGCAGCGGCGTGGTGGCTCCTTCCTCCTTTTGAAGCTCGTTTTGCCTCAGGAGATGCCACTGGCTACTTGGCCGCTGGGATTCACGCGGCACGGGTGGGCAGTTTCGAGGTGAGCGACCCCACTGTGGGATTGATGGATATCGATCTGCGGCGAATTCTGTTCCCCAGTGTTGCAATGGATCGCGGCTCGCCACCCTACTTACGACTGGAGGGTGGCTACGTTTTACAGTCGCTTGACGGTGCGCAAGTTTTGCCGGCGTTCCATCATGGTATCGTTCCCTGGGTTGCTCTGACTGTCACGCTTGTAGGTTCGAGCGCCGCTGAGTGGGTCTTTGGCGTTTTCGGGGTGCTTGCACTTGTCGCCGTGTACGGCGTAGCGCGCTCCCTTCAATTATCACCACCTTCTTCCCTGGCGGTCGTGACTCTGGCGGCAGTACAGCCTGTGTTGTTCTTTTACTGCCGCTTTCCCATGCCTGAAGTGACTGCAGCGTTTTTCCTGTGGTGTGGCGTTGCTCTTGCGTTGGGCGCAGGACCGAGCACCGTCCAAGCAGTTCTCGCTGGCCTTGCACTCGGATGTGCGGCGCTGATCCGGCTGGAAAATGCATTTTTGGTCTGCACGGGGCTTACCCTAGCTGCCATCCTTTCACCGCCTGGAACTCGGCTCGCTTGGGCTTTCTTTCCGGCGTTTCTTTTAAGCGGCCACGCCCTACTTCATGCTTACTTTTGGCGCACGCATTATTGGGGAAATCTCATCAATTTCCTTGCGAGCCAAGCAACCACGACCCGATCTCTTGTTCTCTTTGGGCTAGCGGCTGGCCTGGTCGCTTACACCGTGTGGAGCAACCGAGGTGGTCGTAAACTTACCACGGTTCGGGCCCAGGTACTCGCCGTGGCGGTTGCCGTCGCATTCGCCGCCGCGGTACAGCTCTGGGCAAGGAACACCGCAGAGTGGAGTTTGTTGTGGGATTGGTCTGGCGGCTTACTCCTCATGTTCGGGCTTGCCGGGCTTTTCGTAGCCGCTGCTGCCGCTTCGTCCCTGGCTCAGACTCTCGTGATTTGCCTCGTTGTCCTATCGGGTCTTGTTTTCTTCCTCGGTCCGCAGGCGACCCCGGCAGATTTGTGGGTGCTGCGCCGGGCGACAACGGTGCTGATCCCTGGCCTCTGTTTAACGCTCGTTTGGGGGGCTACGGAACTTTGTCGTCCCTTACCACGGAAGCTGGGAACCTTGTGTCTGTCGGCCACATTGTTGCTAGCGCTGTTCGCGCCAGTGCCGAGGTTACTCACCGTGATCAACCAAGAATACTACACCGGTGGGGCCATCCATTCTCAGATGCTCGCAACCTCCCTAGATCGCCCCGCAGCTCTACTGGTTCACGGATCCCTAGCGCCGCTGAGTATCGCCCCTCTGTTGTGGGCAACCAGCGAGGCGCCGGTCTACTACGTCACGAACCCACAAGACTGGCTTGTCGCTGACCTCCTGCGTGCGTTGGCTCGGGTAGGCCGTCCGATTTATTTTCTGCTCCCGGGGGATTTACCGCCCTATAACCCGCCAGCTAACGGCGGCTGGCGACCACATCTGCGGTATCGGTTTGCCTGGTCCAGTCCGTTTCAAAATCGCCCCTTGGCTGCGCCAACCTGGAAGGAGATCGACCTCAGCATCTATCGCTGGCAAGCCTCGCCATGAAGCTGGAAGCGTCAGGCCAACGCAGAGGCGTGGCGCCTGGTCGGGCAACACGCTTTCTAGTTCACAGCCCAAAAACGCGAAGGGCGTCAGGAATAGCTCCTGACGCCCTTCGCTCGTCCAAACTACCGAGATTAGACCCAGCTAACTCGGCTAGTTCAAAATACCCGGTCGCGCCACGACGTTGCCATCGTCACAGTTGACGACCTCTGCATCGAGGATCTCGACGTTCTGTTTGGCCAAACCTGTAGGCTGGGAGTTCTGGCTCAAACACTGGTCGAGCAAAATGGAACCCAAAACGACGCCACGTGGATTTGCCACAAAGCAGTTCGTTGGACCGACAGGACAATCCACGGTTACATCCTGGAATGTTACCAACTGGTTGCTCTTAGTTGGATTTTTCGTGCCGACACCCGAACGTGTGGTGCGCAGCGTCAGCCGCACCTTCACCCGCTGGCCATTCTGCATGCCGAACGCGAGCAACTTCACCTTACCCTGCCCTCCAGTGCCCGGGAAGCGACGCACATCCAAACGGCCAAACGTCATGGTCGCTCCTGCTGGGTTCGATCCCCCCGGTGGTGGCAACGGGTCAGATTGGGTCGCGAAGCATCCCCCGCTGGGCAAATTCGTTGGTGAAACCACCGTTAGGCCACTCGGCGTACAACTGTCAAAGGCACGGGCAAGCCACGTTGAGTAGCGGATTGCCTTGGTCGGAAATCCTGTCACCTGTGCGTAAGCTACGCCGGACCCTAACACCACTGAGGCCATCGCAGACGCTAGCCAAAACCTTTTCATTCTCACCCTCCCTCGCGCTCTATATATCTCAATTCACCTTCACGTTTCGTTCACCACTAACGAAGCACACCCGCTCGGGCGAATTCCTTACCCGTTGCCACATTGATCAAGCTTGCCCCGAGCACTTCAATATTGTTCGTACCTGCACCTCCACCTAAATTCGGGTATGGCTGCAGGCAAGAATTCAAATCGGTTGCACCCACAATCGCGCCATTCGGCCGGACAACAAACGCATTCGGCGACGCAGGGCAATCGACCGTGACATCCGCAAACGTCACTGTAGTACTAGACTTGGTGGGATTTTTCGTACTTACGCCCTGCCGAGTCACTCGCAGGTTCAACCGCACTCGTACGCTCTCGCCGAACGTTAATCCTCTGGCGTAAAGCCGGATCTTACCAGACTTCGCGACACGCAACCGCGCGAAATTGTATGGCAATACGCTGTCGGTAACCGAATTGGAGCTAAGGCACCCGGTATTGGGGACGTTCGTTGGGGAAACAACGGTAAGCCCCGATGGCGTGCAACTGTCGTATGCCCGAGCCATCCACGTATCGAACGCCGGAGCTTTCTTCGGGTAGCTCGGTAAGGTTTGTGCACCCACTGTGCTGGCCAGGACCCCGACGAAGCTCACCATCACCAATGGTACAACCAACCGCAAAGCACTTTGGATTTTCACCGACCGGATCATGGTTGCCGCCTCCCTCAGTTTTCTCTGCCTCATCGGAGCACCCCAGGACGGGCAAACACTTTGTTCGAGTTGTCTACGTTGACCAAGGCAACCTCTTCGATCTCAATGTTTCCGGTGGCCAACCCAGGGTAAGAACTCAGACAGTCTGCCAGATCAATTGAGGCGCCAAGAGCACCAGTCGGGTAGACAATCACAAAGCCAAATGGAGGAGGGCCACAGACCACGGTTTGGTCTGCAAACGTCACCCGCGCATTGCTCTTCGTGGGATTCTTCGTGTTGACTCCAGTCTTAGTGACGCGAACGGTTAACTGCACTTTAACTCGCCCGCCCGGGGTCATGCCGCGGCCAAAGAGTTTAATTTTCCCGCTGCCTTTCGAAATGCGAACCTTTCCGAAATCCATGGTCATTTGGTTGTCCACCCCAGAGGCGGTACTCAAACAACCTTGCTGCGGCAATCCCGGGCTTACCACCGAGAGGCCACCCGGGGTACACTGATCGAATGCCCGCACTAACCACGCAGAAAACGAGCGCGCAAGTTGTGGAAACTGGGCCGTTTGCGCGCGGGTCGTCCCTGCGGCCAGCAGCAAGCTAAGCGCAGCTCCTGCCAGAGCCACTCCTCGACGTACTGTCATGCGCTCCCTCCTGTCGTCCTTTTAACTCCCACCGTTTCACCGGCTGCTCTTGCTCCCTCTCCCTATCGAGCGGTGTCCACTATTCCAACAGAGTTGCTCCTTTGTCAAGAACAAACCCACGGGTAAAACATCCCGCACCCTTGAGCCTGCCGGAGGACTTCCGGCCCCGAAAGAAGGCATGAATGGGGCTTCGAATAGAAGATCCACACCGTTGCTTCATATCCCGCTCGCGCCAAACACGGCGTTACAGCATGTAGCATTCTCACGCCCAGATCAGCGCTCCCAAGCCCTTTTTCGCCTCCGCTGGTGTGGCACTCGTGGCGGCGACGACTTTTCCGCGGCTCTCGTACCCCTATTGCGGGCAGGCCAGGGTGCGACGACTTCGAGTACTTCGAGGTTTCCCGACTTTTGCTCGCATTTTGTCGTCTCGCTATCGCGCGTGCTTCGCGCCCGGTGAGCGCCGGACACCGCGCTCAGCACTGTAAGAGCCAAGGGTTCTCAACCACCCGTTGGTTTTTGGTACCCCCGCGCGCGTTATCCCTGCCGCTCAATTCTGTCTTTCCGCGTCGCTCTCGCGAGGTCTGCGCCTACTCCATTTGTGGAAAAAGCTGGGACTACCACCAGGCAAATCGTGTCCCCAAAACTCGAGCAAGGTTTCCGGCGACCCAGCGTACTGGCTTTCGCAAGCTCAGCGGACAGAAGGTCGCACAGGTTACGATCCCCGTTTTCTTTTTCTTTCACAAACCCGCCTGATTTCCGAACTTGGCAGCAATCACATCGTCGCCACAGTTGCCACGTACCCCCTCATGAACGCCTGAGCGCCCTCTGCTGTCGGCCGTGCACGTAGTGGGCTCCAGTCAAAGAGCAGCAAGTTTCGTGAAACACGCGGCCTTTGGGCGTGCAGCTCTCTCGTCCTATTCGAGGGACTTTCCTCGGTCCACGATGACTTGGGGATAGCACTCCCTCTATTGACGGCATTTGCTTTTTGGATTCGCGGTTCATGGTTCTTTCCCGGCGTCTTCTGGAGCCCTTCCTTCTGGCAGAAGAAGTACTCCGGTATTCTTCTACCGGCCTTCGCCGTATGTTGGCTGCGGCGGTGGCCCGACCTGAGGCAGCTCACGTCTGCTGCTCGGCGTTGGGGGAAGCGTTCTGCGTTTCCGCGTTGACGCTACCATCGTGGAGTGGGGCCGCCCCGTCGATTCTCGGCCGACCCTTTAAGGTCAAAGTCCGCATTGCCCCGCTTCCCACTGGGTTTCCGCCGCTCCTCCGCCAATCTCCTCGCTGTTCTTCAGAGGGTAGCTGGTTCGACCCACGGCCGCCGCCCGCACTTTTCGAGGCCGTTCGTTACATGTTTGCCCCCGGCCGCGGCGGGCTTCTGCCCTTTGCGTCGTTAAAATTTTCCATACAGGCCTGGGTGCGTGATGCCAGATTGTGCTTCTTTGCTCCCCTGATTTTTCGCGGGTTTCTCACGACCGTGTTGTCGCCCTGGCTGGTACCTTTTATTTTCCTGCTCCCGTGGGCTACTAGCCGGCCACTAGTTGCTTCTTTTGGGTCGTCGCGCCGAATGGCACGGCCGACGCGTTGGAGCGCGGAGCCAGATAGAGCCCGTGCAGACAGAACCTTCTTAGCTGACCTGCCCGCCGTGGCCTTCGCCCAGGAGACGCAGCGCGTTCCGCGCAGCGTCTTGCTGTGCCGCCCGTTTACTTTTTCCTTGGCCCCGACTCAGAACCTCATCTCCTAGTACGACATCAACAACAAACCAACGCGCATGGTCGGGCCCGCCTTGATCGACAACCACGTACCGAGGCGTCATACGGTGACGTGCCTGACAAATTTCTTGCAATGCTGTCTTCGCATCGAACTCGATCCGGGAGGGAATATGGTCGATGTCTTCTTCGAAATGGAGAGCAACACAGGCCCGAGCCGCCTTGCATCCGCCATCCAAATAGATCGCTCCAAGAACCGCCTCGTAGCTTGCGGCTAAAATACGATCCTTCTTTCGGCCCCCAGACTTCTCCTCACCACGACCGAGACGTAACGCCTGATCCAATCCCAAAATACGCGCTTTCCGCGCCAGGCTCTGCGTGTTCACGAGCGCTGCCCGATACTGGGAAAGCTCTCCCTCGGAGGCAGCAGGGTAACGGTGGAGCAGCAGGTCACCCAACATCAAACCCAACACGGCATCGCCCAAAAACTCAAGCTGTTCCATCCGGCGGGGTCCCGGCTCGACGACACTAGAAGCGTGGGTCAGGGCTGCTTCGAGTAGCTCCCGATCGCGAAACGAATACCCTAGCTTCAGCTCCAGCCCGGATACTTCCGAAGCAGGTGGCTTTACTTTTTTTCGGGTCGACATTGGCCAATCAACTGCCCCGCAACCATGGACTGGATTTGCACCGGCACCTCGGAGTTTGCAGGGACTTCTCCAGGTACACGCACTCTCTGGTAATTGCGCGAGTAGCCTACCGACCAACCCGGTTCTCCGCTGCCCTCTTCGAACAAAACAGACAGGCAGCGGCCGAGGAACCTTCGCGCAAAAGCTTCGCGCTTCTGCTGCCCGAGCCTCCGTAGCTTCCGGGCTCGCGCATGCACAACCGCGCGGGGCAGATGGCCAGGGAGCTTAGCCGCCGTGGTCCCCTGCCGAACGGAGTAGGGAAAGACATGAAAATAAGTCAGCGGCAAAGAGTCGAGAAAATCCAAGCTTTGCTCGAACTCCTCCTCCGTTTCTCCAGGGAAACCGGCGATCACGTCGGTACCAATTGCGGCATCTGGCAATCGTGCTCGAATTTCCTCAAGCCGGGCTCGAACCAGCGCCGTGTCGTAGCGGCGGCGCATTCGGCGGAGGACCGAATCCACACCCGCTTGGATGGGCACATGTAAATGGGGGCAAAGCTGTGAAGCAGAAGAGAACAATGCCAGAAGGCGAGTTGTGATTTCCGGGGGATCGATCGAGCTCAGGCGTAAACGTGGCACGCGGTCTCGCTCCAGCAGCATCTCGATTATGTCCGCCAACTCCAAACGCGGCGACAGATCGTGCCCCCAGCTCCCGAGATGAACCCCTGTGAGAACCACCTCTTTCACTCCGGCAGAGGCCAGGAAGTCGTACTGGGCGATAATCTCTCGAGGCGGCACACTACGGCTGGCGCCGCGGGCCATGGGAACGATGCAAAAAGAGCAAAAGAGGTCACACCCCTCTTGAATTTTCAGAAAGGCGCGGGTCCGGCTCGCATCGACACCAGGCCCGACGGTGCGCACCTGACGGGCCTGCCGCAGGTCGCTCACGAGAACACGGTCTTGTGCGTGCCCGAGGACGAAGTCGACCAGGTCTGGCAAGCGATTGAGACCCACAACTCCATCGACCTCCGAAATAGCCGCACGCATTGGTGCCACTTGTGCAAAACATCCGGTCATGACCACCTTCGCTGCGGGGTTCATCCTTCGCGCGCGGCGTGCCAGCCGCAGGCTCTCCGCCTCGGCGCGGTCCGTAACGCTGCAAGAGTTCACGATGTAAACGTCGGCCGGTTGGTCGAACTCGACCAGCACGCAACCCTTTTCCCTTAGTGCCTGCCGAATGGCCACAGTATCGTACTGATTCACCTTACAGCCCAAGGTGGTAATGGCTACGCGGAGAGCGCCCACCTCTGTTTTCGGGTCAAATTGGAGCATCGATCCAGCCTCCACCAACGACCCGATCTCCATCGTACAACACCGCCACCTGCCCTGGCGTCACTGCCTGTAACCTACCCGGAGCCCGAACGACAAACGTCGTCGCATCTGCCGACTCCACTACCACTGGAGTGGGATTGAACCGGGAACGAATCTTCACCGTAAGCTGCTCACCTGGCTCGGGCAAGCGCGATACCAGCCAATTCACCTGGATCGCCCGCAAGCCTTGGGCAAGGGTGGCCGTTCGGTCCCCGACCCGCACCGTGCCGGTGTTCGGATCAAGATCCACCACGTAGCGCGGTCTGCCCCCGCCGACACGCAGTCCCCGCCGCTGGCCAATGGTAAAACGGTGAATCCCGTCGTGAACGCCAAGCACTGCCCCATTCTCATCTACGATGGGACCTGGCGCGCCTGCCTGGCCGGTGTATTTCTCGACAAATTCGGCATAGTCCCGGCGTGGCACAAAACACACTTCCTGGCTTTCCGGCTTTTCCGCTACCGGTAGTTTTTTCTCCCGTGCCAATGCTCGCACTTCCTGCTTGGTTCGGTCGCCCACGGGAAAGAGGATTTGTGCTAGTCGCTGCCGCGGCAGCCCAAAGAGGAAGTAAGATTGATCTTTGTCGCGACTGCGCGCAGTGTGGAGATGCCATTCACCCTCTGGGCCACGCACGAGCCTGGCGTAATGGCCCGTGGCAAGGAAGTCCGCGCCCAGCGCCTGTGCTCGACTGAATAGTGCGTCGAACTTGACAAACTGGTTACAGCGAGCACACGGGTTCGGCGTGCGGCCTCGCAGATAGTCTTCGGCAAAGGGGCGCACCACGTGGCGTTCAAACAGGTCGGAGAAGTCCATCACAAAAAAAGGAATGCCTAATCGAGCCGCGACTCGTCGCGCGTCGACAAAGTCGTCCAGGGAGCAACACCCGCTGTCGCTCGGCCCGTTCCATAACCGCATCGCGACCCCAATCACGTCGTAACCAGCCTCCACCAACAGCGCGGCCGCCACCGAGCTATCGACCCCGCCGCTCATTGCCACCAAAACCCGAGTCATGCCGTGAACCCCTGGCGCGCGGTTTCCTCCGCAGCACGGATCCGCCGAACCGCTTTGGCAAAGCACTCGGCAACAAAATCGATCTCCGATTCGGTTACGTCCTCACTCAGGCTAAACCGCACAGACCCTTGGGCACGCTCCACAGGAATTCCGAGGGCCAGCAACACGTGGGAAGGTTCGGCTGCCCCGGCCGCGCAGGCCGACCCAGCAGACACACAAATCCCCTCGAGATCGAGCGCAGCGATCAAGGCGTCGGCTGCAACCCCATCGACCGTCACCATTAGGGTGTTCGCTAGCACATTCTCGCCGACAGCACCGTGGCGTTGCACCCCGGGAATCTGCCGCAAGTGTTCCCACAGGCGGTCCCGCAACGGACACACCCTCGCCACGAAGCGCTCGGCGCTTCGTGCTGCGATCCGCAGCGCCTCGGCGAACCCAACGATCCCAGGCACGTTCTCTGTTCCAGCCCGTAGGCCCCGCTCTTGAGAGCCTCCTCGAAACAGTGGGCGGATGAGAACTCCCTCTCGAACCACCAGGCAACCAACACCTTTTGGGCCCCCAAACTTGTGCCCCGATAACGACATCAAGTGGGCGGGAACACGGTGGAAAGGGAGCTTACCAGGCACCTGTACCGCATCGGTGTGAAAAAGGATTCCCCGTGTCTCGCAAAGCGCGAAGATTTCGGCCACGGGCTGGAGGGTTCCAATCTCGTTATTCGCCCAGCCGACCGAAACTAGCTGGACGTTCGGCTCGAGTTGCCGCTCCATCTGTTCGAGGTCGACCCGCCCGTCGGGTAACAGTTCCACGTTCCGTACATCCCATCCCTGATCGGCCACGTAATCAAGGGCACGGAGCACAGAGGAGTGTTCAATCGGGGTACTCAGGATGACACCAGGATCCAAGGCTGCGGCCGCCCCCAAAAGGGCCAGGTGGTTGGACTCGGTACCTCCGCTGGTAAAGACAATCTCAGAGCGCTTCACCCCTAAAATCTGAGCAACCGTTTCCCGCGCCTCTTCTACGGCCGTACGGGCTCGGCTTCCGAGAGAATGGGCGCTCGAGGGGTTAGCGTACAAATCGGAAAAATACGGCTCCATGGCCGCGAGCACTTCTGCTCGCAGGGGCGTGGTTGCGTTGCAATCCAAGTAAATTCTTCGCCGTTCAGGAGCGCGATCCGTGCGTGGCACCATCGATCGAGTGTCCGAGCGGTCAGACCGCCGACGGCCCGACCCGCGCCCTTTCAGTCTTGCGCCGGAGGTGGCACCGCCGTTCGTGGCCGCTTCTTTTGCTTTCGATCCTTGTAGAGTTTGTAATCGATACTGTCGACCAGCGCCTGCCAGCTAGCCTCGATCACGTTGTGCGACACACCGACGGTGCCCCAACGATCCTTGCCATCGCCCGATTCGATCAAGACGCGCACGGTTGCTTTTGTGCCCTCTCCTCCGCCCAGGACACGCACCTTATAGTCGAGGAGTTGGACCTCGTCGATTTCCGGATAGAACTTCCGCAGGGCCTTGCGCAACGCGTTGTCCAGAGCGTTCACCGGTCCGTTGCCTTGCGCCGCGGTATGTTCGACTTCTCCGTCAGGCCCTTCGATCATGATCGTGGCCTCGGAGAGAGGGGGCTCGTCTTCCGTGCGTTTTTCGTCGATCACGCGGAAACCGATGAGACGGAAGTGACGCGTGCGCTTCCCATTCAGTCCTTTCTGCAACAGCAACTCGAACGAGGCTTCTGCCCCTTCAAACTGAAAACCCCGACTCTCCAGCTCTTTGACTTCCTGCAACAGCCGGCGAACGGATGGCTTGAGGGATTCCAAATCAAGTCCGAATTCCCTCGCCTTGTAGAGAATATTCCCCTTGCCCGAGAGATCCGACACGAGAACTCTCTGCCGATTTCCTACCAGAGTAGGATCGATATGTTCGTACGTGCGCGAATTTTTTTGCACGGCAGCTACGTGGACACCGCCTTTGTGGGCAAAGGCACTGAGGCCCACGTAAGGCTGCCGCTTATTCGGCTCCAAATTGGCCAACTCCCAGACAAAATGGGATAGGTCCCGCAACTGGCGCAATTGCGCTGGGCTCACGACCCGGTAACCCATCTTGAGCTGAAGGTTCGCGACCACGGAACAAAGGTTCGCGTTACCGCATCGTTCTCCGATGCCGTTAATGGTTCCTTGAACTTGGCGCACACCATGGCGCACGGCGATCAAGCTATTGGCCACGGCCAGTTCCGAATCGTTATGACAATGGATTCCCAGGGGAGTCGGTATCGCAGCCCGAACCGCGTCGACACCAGCGGCAACTTCATCCGGCATGCGACCACCATTGGTCTCGCACAAACAAATCCAGTCCGCGCCTGCTTCGGCGGCAACACGGCAACACTCCAAAGCAAACTCAGGGTTGGCCTTGTACCCGTCGAAGAAGTGCTCCGCATCGAAAATAACCGTATCCACGTGTCGCTTTAGATATGCGATGCTCTCGTAAATCAGATCCAAGTTTGCGGGCAGGGGAATTCGTAAGTCATCACGCACGTGCAGGTCCCAGGTCTTGCCGAAAATCGTCACGACGGGCGTTTCCGCCTGCAACAGTTTACGGAAGATCGGGTCCTGGTGTGGCCGAAACCCAGCGCGACAGGTCGAGCCAAAAGCCGCGATTGAGGCTTGCTTCAAGCGCAGCCGTTTCACCTCCCGAAAAAACGCCTCATCTCTGGGGTTCGAACCGGGCCAACCGCCCTCGATGTATTTGATGCCAAAATCATCTAGCCGCTCCGCAATACGCAGCTTGTCCTCCACCGTGAAGGAAATATCCTCGGCCTGGCACCCATCACGCAACGTGGTGTCGTACAGCTCCACTGTTGGCTGCTGCGTCATGATGGCGTCTCCTCACCGAACCCCTGCTCGACCAAGGCGGCGTGCAAGACGCGCACGGCAAGCTCCGTGTACTTCGCGTCGATGACGATGGAGATTTTAATTTCCGAGGTGGAAATCATCTGAATGTTAATCCCCTCACGTGCCAGCACTTCGAACATCCGCGCCGCGACACCCGCGTGGCTGCGCATCCCCAGGCCAACCACGGAAATCTTGGCAATGTTCGTATCGGAACTTACTCCAGTAGCCCCGATGTCTCTTGCAACGTCACTCACGATCGCGAGTGCGCGGGCATGATCCGCGCGGGGAACCGTGAACGTCACATCGGTAAATCCATCCTCACTTGCGTTTTGGATGATCATGTCGACGACGATGTGTTCCCGAGCAATTGGGCCAAAGATCCGAGCAGCTAGCCCGGGACGGTCCGGAACGCGGTGCAAGGTGATCTTCGCTTCATTTTGCTCCGCCGCTACGCCAGAGACCAATACATCTTCCATACTCGGCTCCTCGGCAACAACCCAAGTACCAGGTTCGTCGTTGAAGCTCGAACGCACGCACAATGGCACTCCATACCGTTTCGCGAATTCGACTGACCGAATTTGTAAAACCTTAGCGCCGAGGCTGGCGAGCTCCAGCATCTCGTCAAAAGAAATCCTCTCGAGTTTACGCGCCGCAGGACAAATTCGGGGATCTGTCGTGTAAATCCCGTCTACGTCCGTGTAAATTTCACAGACGTCGGCCTTGACCGCGGCGGCAATCGCCACCGCACTGGTATCGCTGCCACCCCTGCCGAGCGTGGTCAGGTTTCCCCACCGGTCGACACCTTGGAATCCAGCGACCACTGCCACTTCGCCACCTTCCACGATCCCGAGCAACTTCGAGGCGTCAATTCTTTTGATCCGAGCCTTTTGGAACACCCCGTCGGTTTCCACCGGGACCTGAAAGCCCAGCAACGAACGCGCAGGTATACCGAGATCCTTCAAGGCGATGGCAACCAAACCGACCGACACCTGCTCTCCGGCCGCAGCGATCACATCGACTTCGCGCGGGGATGGGTGCGGCGATAAATCGTGGGCTAGTTTCAACAGGCGGTTGGTCTCCCCGGCCATGGCAGAAACGACGACAATGACACGATTCCCTTGCCGCCACGCTGCTGCCACCCGCTCGGCCACCGCCCGAACGCGGTTCAGGTTTCCCACGGAAGTTCCCCCGTACTTCTGAACGATCAAAGCCACGCTGGCGCTTGCTCCTCTAACGAATCGATCCAGTGTCGGTATCTGGAATCAAAAGCGGTAACCGTCACCGTCCGCCGCGTGCCCGTAGCGAAATGCAAATCCACGCGCACGTTACAGGACTCGCCGCGAACCCGGTCCCACCACTCCACGGCAGCAACACCGTCCCCATAGAGGACCTCCCGCAATGCGAGCAAATCGAGCTCCGTGGCGTCGAGTCGATAAAAATCAATGTGGTAGAGGGGGAGCCGGCCCCCTTGGTACTCGTTCACCAAGGTAAATGTCGGGCTGCGAACCTTGTCTGCTCCTATGCCGAGACCTTCCGCCAATCCACGCACAAGAGCGGTTTTTCCCACACCCAGCGGCCCACAAAGGCCGATTCGATCTCCTGCACTGACAACCTTCGCCAGAGCCGCGCCTAACGCACGTGTGGCGTGCTCGCCGTTTAGCGAAAGGGTTACGAGCGGATAAAATTGAGTAACGTCACCGACCATCACGCAGATGGTCGTTTAACTAGCGATTCCTGGTACCCACGCAATGCATCGAGTTGTCGTGGAACCGCTCGAGCGACATCGGTTGCGAGGTAGCCAACGGCAGCATAGTCCCGGCTCAGGGCATCCGCCGCAGAGCCGTGGACGAACACGGCCACGAGGCTCGCATCGACCGTTCGAAGCCCCTGGGCGATAAAGCCGCCGATCAAGCCAGCTAAAACGTCTCCCATGCCGCCAGAGGCCATACCTGGATTGCCGGTAGGATTTACCCAGAGCGTGCCGCCCTCCTCTGTAACTAGCGTGGTGGCCCCTTTGAGAACCAGGGTGCAGCCTCTTTGCGCAGCGAACTCGCGCGCCAGGCGGGGGCGAGTCGCTTGAATTTCTGCCACCGCTTTTCCCGTGAGCCGGGAAAACTCTCCTGGGTGTGGGGTTAGTACCAAGTAGGGCCTTTTATAATCCGCAGCTCCAGGCAGCCGTGCAAGCAGAGTCAGGCCATCGGCGTCGCAAACAACCGGGAGGTCCGGGCGTTCGAGAATAAATCTCACCACACGCAAACACTCATCGGAAGTGCCCATGCCTGGGCCTAGTACAACCGCGTTTTTCCCTTCCAAAGCCCTCCGCAAAGCACCCTCGTCGAAACGCAGGTTGCCGTCTTCGTCTGGCAAAGGAAAGGTCATCACTTCCGGGCAATGCGCAGCCAATGTGGCGTGCAAGGAAGCTGGACCAGCTAGGGTGACCAATCCGGCACCCGCTCTCAAGGCCGCTTCCGCAGCCATTCTTGCGGCTCCGGTCCGCCCCACGCTGCCTCCAAGGACGAGGACGTGCCCGCATGTTCCTTTGTGAGCCGTGGGCGCACGCACGGGTAACCGACGTGCTATGTCCACGGGTTCGAGCAACCAAGACTTTGGGGAAACGTCCCCGACGGCAACTTCGGGGATTCCGATATCCACCACTTCGAGCTGCCCCACAAAAGCGCGCCCTGGATAGATCACCTGTCCTACCTTGGTGAGGCCAAAGGTAACCGTGGCACTAGCGCACACCGCCACGCCCTGGGGTGCGCCGCAGTCGGAGTCCAAGCCCGATGGAACATCGAGGGACAAAATCGGTCGGCCGCTACTGTTCATCGCCACAATCGCGTCGGCCATGGCCCCTTGTGCCGGGGCATTTAATCCTGTCCCCAGAAGCGCGTCCACTAACAGCGTGGATTGGGGAAGCAAGCTCACCAATTGGCGCGGGTCTACATTGGTCAAAATGGCAACGTTCGTTTCACGAAGCTCTCGGAACGCACGGGCGGCATCTCCTTTTAAATCTTCGGGCCGCGCCAACAGCGCCACGGTAACCGACGTTCCCCTGCGGGCCAGCAGACGAGCGCACACCATGCCGTCGCCCCCGTTGTTGCCCTTTCCGGCCACGACCAAAATTCGACGGCGCTGAGCCGGCGCGAAACGGCGCCGCAGCACCTCCGCGGCACCAGCGGCAGCCCGCTGCATCAACGTAAAGCTGGGTACTCCGAAGTCCTCGATGGTGCGACGGTCGAGCGACCGCATCTGCTCCGCAGTGACCAACATGACCGCCATGGCACGTTTCAATCGGCCTTTCCCGAAGCCAGCCGGACCTGTGAAGCGATCCTCTCCGACCAGAGTTGCAGGGCGGAAGGATTTTCCCCTTCCAACAAGATTCGAATTACGGGCTCCGTTCCAGAGGCGCGGACAACCAAGCGGCCCACACCTTGGAGCGCTTGGCGCGCGGCCTCCACGACCCGCTGGACAGCATCGTCGGCAAGCGTTTGGCGGGGGTTGGGCACCTCTACGTTCACCTGGACCTGGGGAAATAATTCCAAACCCGAACACAACTCACTGACCGGGCGCTGTCGAGCCACCGCGATCTGCAGCACCGCCAGCGCGGTGAGAAGGCCATCGCCGGTCGTGGCATGATCGAGCCAGACGATGTGCCCAGACGGTTCTCCTCCCAACTGAGCTTGCACCTCTCGCATTTGCTCGACCACAAAGCGGTCACCTACAGAGGTGCGCAGCAGTTGTATTCCGCGGCGGGCCAGGGCCCGCTCTAGCCCGAAATTCGACATCACGGTACCGACAACCACTCGTCGCTTGAGTGCTCCCCGTTCGTCCAGATCGCGAGCAAGGATCCACAGAAGTTGGTCCCCATCCAACACCGATCCCCTCTCGTCCACCAACGCCACCCGATCGGCATCGCCGTCGAAAGCAACTCCGGCGTCACTCCCAAGCTCGAGTACCGTATTCCGTAATTGCTCGGGGAACAAAGAACCGCAATTGTCGTTGATGTTGTAGCCGTCGGGCGCCACTCCAATCGTTGTCACGTCCGCCCCGCAAGCTTGGAACAACTGCACCGCAACCGGAACGGCTGCGCCGTTAGCACAATCCACCGCTATCGTAAGCCCTGAAAGACTTCCGGCACCGTCCAATGCCTGCAAAAGCGAGTTGACGTACCACTCTGCCGCATGGGGAAGCGGTTGAGGCGACCCAACACGTCCGCCAAGCTCAGAGCCAGTGGGAGCCCCGAGATCTTGCCCAACATCTCGAACCAAAGCCTCAAAGTCCTCCTCTTCCCGTGCTGACCACTTGAAGCCGTCTGCACCCACAAACTTGATGCCATTGTATGGCCAGGGATTGTGGGAAGCAGAGATGACAACACCCTCGCATCCTACGTGGGAAGCCATTCTCGCCAGTGCCGGGGTTGGTAAGACTCCTGCCAACATTGGCTCGCCCCCCTCAGAGCAAATTCCCGCGACCAACGCAGCCTCCAGCATCAGGCCAGAGATTCGCGTATCGCGCGCCAACAAGGTCCGTTGGTCAAGCCCCCGGCTTTTTTGAAAGCGCACCAAGCACTGACCGAATCTCACGACTGTGGTAGGGTCCAAGGGAGGCTTATTGGCAATTCCGCGAATTCCGTCGGTGCCGAAAAGTTGGGGCATGACGACATTCATTATATCTTCCTACCGGTTCAGCAACGTGCTGTCGCGAACCGACGGCCGACTTGTCTCGAGGGTCCATCCCACTCACCGTGCCGGCTGCTGCCGCAGGCTGCTTAACGCCGAGCGCGTGAGCGCTCGGCCGCTCCGCTGATATGTACCGAGACTTCTGCTGGGTCAACCGAGACCACCTCCACCCGATCCGGCGGCTCGTAGAACACCGGTAAGCGGTACCTTCCCGGGGCTTTTCCCGCGGCATCAATGTACGCGAGCCGCTCCTCGAGGCTGGGGTCTTGCAACAACCGCTTGGGTCCGCGTAACAAGACCCTGACCGTTTCTGGGGTCGCCCTCGCCACACTCCTAGCATTCCGAACCTCTACCCGGACACGCCGCAGCTCCTTGGTGGTAATCACTTCCTCGATCCGCAACTGCACGATGACGCGGGTAGCGCTGAAGGACACGTAATCTCCCGCTGGCTCCAGCGACACCTCCCGTTCGAAAATTCCTGCCTCGACGTTGTTCACGTCAATGGGCTGGGTATAAGCCGCCGTCACATCCTCAATCGTGGAAGCGGGCCCCGCAACCTCGACCATTTCAGGCGCAATTTTCGTTTCTGCCATTTGGAACTCAGGCCTCAGGCGGCCATGGAGCCTCAGCCGCACTGGCACGATCTTGTGCCCGACGCGCTCTACTTCCAGCGTGACCTGCGCCGGTGCGATCCGTTGCACTCGGACGCCGCGAGGCAAGACGAGCGACTCCGGGCTCAGGCGAAAAACCGCCGGGCCAGGTCGCACTCCATTCAGGTCAATTGGGAAGGCCAGCCTGTTTCGGTCGATTCTTCCTAGTAGCGTGCGAGGTCCAATCAGCTGCACTTCCACAAAGTCGGGACGGGGACTGGTGATCATCAAGTGAGGCGGGAGGTTCCGCAGTTCCAATGCCACCTTCACGGTCTCAACAGTGTCCCGTTCTCCGAAGTTCACGAAACTCCATAAGCCAAAGGCAATCGCCAGCGACAGGAGTTTTAGTAAAACATTATGAGTGAGTGCCTGCCACCAGCGGTGAGGGTTCCAGAGGCTTGCGAACAAGCGGCGCACGAGCTCCCAGGCATGAGCCATGAATTCTCTTATTTCACGCGCCTAACAATTTCTGCAACGTCGTGCGCAAAGTTCCCGCATCGACGTCGCGCGTGATCCTCCCCTCGCGCACCAACGAAATCGCACCTTCCTCTTCGGAAATGACCACCACAACCGCATCTGTCTCCTCAGTGAGACCAATGGCTGCCCTGTGCCTAGTGCCCAGCGTGCGGCTCACGTGCGGATTGGTCGTCAATGGCAGAAAACATCCGGCAGCGATGATGCGACCATGATGAATGATCACCGCTCCATCGTGTATCGGCGAATTGGGAAGAAAGATGCTCAGAATTAGCTCCTTACTGACGCGGGCATCGAGTCTCGTTCCGACTTCGATGTATTGGTTCAGCCCCACCTCCCGCTGCAGGACGATCAACGCCCCAATCCGCTTACTGGCCAAGGCCACCGCGGCTCGCACAATCTCTTCCAACTCTCCCGGCTCGATCCACTTTGTGGTTCCCAAAAACGGGCGCGTGCCTACTTGGGTTAGCGCCCGACGAATGTCGTCTTGGAAGATGACCACGATGACCAGCAAAATAGAGCTCAGGAAGTTATCCAGAATCCAATTCAGCGTGTAGAGCTCGAAATACTGCGACGACAAGAAGGCAAGAAAGACGATTCCAAGACCGATGAGCATTTGCACCGCACGCGTGCCGCGGATCAGGTCGATGATGCGGTAGATGATGTACGAGATCAGCAAAATATCGATGGCATCCTGAATGCGAAGAGCTGCCAAGAAATCAAGCATCGGAGCCTTCTCCCTTAACTCCTGGACGAGGGCAGTGTAGAGTCGCGTACGAGATTAGAGACCGCAATCCGTGAAAACGCCGCCGCATTCTATCTGCCATCCTGCTCCAACCGGGCGCTCGCCCGTGCTCCGAGTTTGTGGTCAATAAGACCATCACTATCGCATCCTTTGGCATTTTCGGGGAATTCGCAACACGGCTGACGAAGCCTCATCCTCTCGCACTCTTCCAGGTTCTTTTGGCTCTTGGGGTAGTGCCACGGGGTCGCGTTGTTGTTCCATGGTGTGCCGCCGGGGTGTGGCGACCGTTGCACGTAACCCCCGCTTCCCATGCCTTCCGCTTTCCGGGTTGGCATTGGCACAAACCTCTTGAGGTTAGCCCACCCGAGCATCTGTAAACTGCCCGCCCCGGTCATCACGCGAGAGTGTTCCCCACGCAAGGTTACGTCGTTGGAGCAGCTTTTCGTCCTCGGCGAAGCAAGGTTCCGAGATCATTCCACTGTCGGCTAGGGCGAACATCTCAACGAAATCGCGTGCGTTCGCGAGCGACCGCACCCGCGGAGACAACATGCTAACAACACATCCACTTGACCAGCTACGAACTTGCGACCGCTCGGGCTCTGCCCGTCGTAATCCGCCACCACACCGCCCACACCTATGCGCAAGACGCAGCAACGCCCGTGGAACCCGCCAAAAACGCCAATAGCGGCGTAGACGTTCCACAGCTTGCCATCGCCGTCGTGCCAGCTCGGTTCCGCGTTGGCGCACCATGCGCCTTCGCGTGCGTATGTGCGCCGGCGGCACGAGCGTTCGTATGAGTGTCTGGTCGATTCCAGAGTTGACTTTTAGGCGGAGGCAACACTGGCTTGAGGAGCCTTCGCGGTGCGCCACAGACTTTTCGCCAGCGTCATGAACAATGATACGTAGGGAAGCGGCCCTCCGATTTGCGGTTCTTGCCCCCTCTTCAGGGCGTTCGGCGATTCGCCTGCGTGGGGAGCAAATGATGCTCTACTCTCGTTCAGGAGTATCCGAGCATCAGGGAATGGTGCTCTTAGGTAAGGAACGACTGCCCGGTGCGGCCCAACCTTTTCAAGGAGGGAGGGACCACCCAGCCTCGGGCCAAGGACTTCCTGTTACGCTGTGACGCCAGCGCTTGCTCGCCAGCCCTCATCCGCTGCCTTACCTCTGGCCTCCTGCTGGCTGCGAAGAATGGCGTCAATCTCGGCGCCGTCGAGCACCTCTTTTTCCAAAAGTTTCTCGGCAAGCCGGTGCAACGTGGAGAGATTTTCAGCCAGCAGCTCCTTCGCCCGCTGGTAACATTCGTTGATCAAGCGCCGCACCTCATTATCAATCTCCACCGCGGTGTGCTCGGAGTAATCTTGGAGCTGGGTAAAATCCCTACCGAGAAAGATCTGTTCTTCCTTCTTGCCGAACGTCATTGGGCCAAGTTTCTCGCTCATGCCCCACTGGCACACCATCTTGCGGGCCCACTCCGTGGCACGCTCAAGGTCGTTCGCTGCGCCGGTGGTAATTTGACCAAGAACCAGCTCCTCGGCAGCCCGGCCTCCGAACAGAACCGTAATCTGAGCCAGAATCTGCTCCCGGGAGTAAGAATGGCGATCATCTGCTGGCACCTGCTGAGTGATTCCCAAGGCCATCCCGCGTGGAATGATCGACACCTTATGCACTGGATCAGCCCCAGGCAGCAGTTTTGCCACCAGCGCATGCCCAGCTTCGTGATAAGCGGTGCTCCGCTTTTCCTCTGGGCTCATGATCATGCTCTTCCGCTCCACGCCCATGAGGACCTTATCCTTGGCCAACTCGAAGTCGGCCATACTGACTTTGTCCTTATTTTGGCGGGCTGCCAGCAAGGCTGCCTCATTGACCAGGTTCTCCAAATCTGCACCCGCAAAGCCTGGGGTTCCACGCGCAAGTAACGCCAGGTCCACGTCGTCAGCGATGGGGACCCGTCGAGTGTGCACCCGTAGGATCCCTTCGCGACCCTTGACGTCTGGCCGCGGAACCACGACCCGCCGATCGAAGCGTCCCGGACGAAGCAAAGCGGGATCGAGCACATCCGGCCGGTTAGTCGCTGCGATCAAGATGACGCCTTCGTTGGTTTCGAAGCCATCCATTTCCACGAGCAGCTGGTTCAGTGTCTGCTCCCGCTCATCGTGTCCGCCGCCCAACCCTGCACCCCGGTGCCGTCCCACCGCGTCGATTTCGTCGATGAAAATAATACAGGGGGCATTCTTCTTTCCTTGAACGAACAAGTCGCGGACCCGTGATGCCCCGACACCGACGAACATTTCCACAAAGTCCGAGCCGCTGATCGAAAAGAACGGCACTCCAGCCTCACCGGCAATCGCGCGTGCAAGCAGCGTTTTCCCTGTGCCTGGGGGTCCGACCAGCAACACACCCTTTGGTATGCGGCCTCCTAGTTTGGTGAACTTCTTCGGGTCCTTCAGGAAAGCGATGATTTCCTCGAGCTCTTCCTTGGCTTCGTCCACTCCGGCCACATCACTGAAAGTTACTCGTTGGCTGTTTTCGGTCAGCATCTTCGCCCGGCTCTTACCAAAGGCCATGGCTTTTCCCCCGCCGATTTGCATTTGGCGCATGAAGAAGATCCACACGCCAATGAGCAGAAGCATGGGGAACCACTGAACGAACAAGATGACGTACCATGGCTCGCCCTCTTCGGGCCGGGCCTCGATTTTCACCCCTTTTTCACGCAACAGCTTGACGAGATCAGGGTCTTGCGGCGCAAAAGTCCTAAATCGCTCACCGGATGTGTACCGGCCCCGGATGCTCTGCCCCTGGATTGTGACCTGAGCGACCTCGCCTTTGTCGAGCGCGTTCACGAAGTCGCTAAAGATCACCTCAGGCTCTTTCGTTTGCTGCCGGCTGAACACGTTGAACAGCAGCAGAAACAGTAAGCCCATGACCAACCACAGGGCTACATTACGCGAGAACTGATTCGTCATAAGGGACTTCGCTACCTACCGGGAACAGCTTGCACGGTAACACATGCATTTTCTAGCAGCAACGCTCTTTCGGGGCGCCGCTAGCCCGAGCGCTCTACTCCGAGGCGGGTGGCACGCAGGTGCCAAGCACGTCGTGTGGTTGGGCGGATGCGCGCGTGCTCAGCGCGAACCACTCCCGGAACCCACACGATGGTCCCGGCATCCTCCACGATCGGTCGGCCCCAACGCTCTAGGCGCGCCACGTGCCGATCACAGTACACGTCTTGCAACTTCCGCTTGCCCCTCATACCCAGGGGGGTCAACGTATCGCCATGGCGCGCTGGGCGGGCAACGAGCGACCCTTTCAGGGCATCGGCGTCGACAAGCGCGCTCATTTCGTCGCGCGTCATTTCGTCCAGCTCCCGTTGCGGCTCGACACACATCTCCACGGTAAAAAGCCAGCCGCCTGGCATGGAATACGACCGCCCGGGCTCGAGCGTCACCGCGCTCCAGTCTTGGTCCTCGGCAATCCGAGAAACCTGATCTTGCGGGACGTAGATGAGATACTCTCCACGGGTACAGACATAGCCAGTCGCCTTACGGCCTGAGAGAACAACGAACGGCTGTGTGCGCGATTCCACTGCGGTGTTCAGTTTCCTCACAAGCGCGGGCTCCGGCACCGTGCCAGTTTGCTGCCGGAGCCAAAGACGCAGGAGCTCTCCCCGCCAATAAGGCGGTAGTTCACGGAGACTGGCAAGGTCTAGGTGTCCCTCCGCCATCTCGACGCTACGTAATTTCTCGTTGACCACCGCGTCCAATGCGTCCACCGCCTCACGGGCTACAGTAGCCAAGCGGGCAACCGCAGCCGAAAAGCCGGGTTGCATCGCCTTCAGCTCGGGAATGAGCGCTGCCCGCACGCGATTACGGAGAAGGCGAAGGTCGCGATTGCTTTCGTCTTCGCGCCAAGGCACACCAAGTTCGAGTAGGAAGTCGCGAGCTTCTGCACGGCTGCAATCGATCAGGGGGCGAACAATCCCATCACTGCGGACAGGCAGAATGCCTCGTAATCCTCTCAGTCCGGTTCCACGAAGGAGGCGCAAGAGGATGGTTTCCGCCTGATCGTCCCGCGTGTGACCGGTAGCTACCTTGGTGCAATCAAATCGCTGGGCAACTTCGCGCAAATACGCATACCGGAGCACCCGGGCTCGTGCTTCGACGTTGCTGCCTGACAAGAGCTCGCGAGGCAGTTCCCGCGTGTCGACGGGCAGCCCGAGATCCCTAGCCAACTGGCAAACAAACGTCTGATCTTCGCGAGCCGAAGCTCGAAGCTGGTGGTTCAGGTGGGCGACCACGAGTTCCAGCCCCAGAGCCGGTGCGAGCTTTTTCAACGCGAGGAGCATCGCAACCGAATCTCCCCCGCCCGACACGGCCACAACCACGCGTTCTCCGCGGGTGAACATGTCGTAGGCACGAACCGTTTGCCAGACCTTGCGCAAAAACCAGTTGCGTTTTTCCACCATTGGCTCCCTTACTGTTGCATCGCCAAGGCTGACCGCAACCAGGGAACACAGCGGTGGGCGGGAAGCAAATCTTGAGGATGCCTGCTATCGGGAATGCATGCACATTGCCATTGTGGGAGCAGGACCCGCCGGTCTCGCGGCAGCCTACGACCTTGTCCGGGCCGGGCAATCCGTCACGGTTTTCGAAGGGTCGGAGAGTCTGGGCGGACTCGCCGGGGGCTTTCGAGAGCCGCACTGGGACTGGTCAGTAGAAAAATTTTACCACCACTGGTTTCAATCAGACCGCGCCATCCTCGGTTTCATCCGCGAACTCGGGTGGGAAAGGGATGTCCTGTTTCCTCGACCGTACACTGTCTTGTATCATGAAGGCGATTTCTACCCGGCGGACTCTATTTACACGGCGGCACGATTTTTCTTCCGACGATTTCCGCCGCACGACGTAGTTCGCTTCGGGCTGGTAGGTCTCTACCTTCGTTTGACACCTTGGTGGCGCCCGTTGGAGCGGGTACCCGCGTCACAATGGTTACGCCGGTGGGCAGGAAGCCGCATCTACGAAGCGATCTGGGAGCCGATGTTGGTGGGAAAGTTCGGCGTCGAACATGCTGAGACGGTCAACATGGCTTGGTTCTGGGCCAGAATCAAGTCGCGCACCACACGGCTCGGAACCTTTTCCGGCGGATTTCAAGCGTTCTTCGATCGCCTCGGAGCTTTGCTTGCAAGCCAGGGAGTGCAGTTCCGGATGAAAACTGCAGTCACCGGCATCTCACCGCGAGCGACGGGAGGACTAACCGTCGAAACGCTGCAAGAGCAGCAGCATTTCGATGCGGTCATTTGCACGTCATCCCCTGCTCTGGCAAGCCGCATGATTCCGGCCTTACCCTCCAATTACAGCGAAAAGCTGAGAGCGCTCCGTTCCCTCGGCGCCGTGGTTCTCATCGTAGCGTTAGACCGCCCCTTGACCCGCTACTACTGGCACAACCTTCCGAAGTCGGCTGGCTTCCCATTCTTGGCTTTGGTGGAACATACCAACTTTGTATCTGCCGAGCATTTCGGGGGTGACCACCTGGTGTATTGCGGGGACTACTTGGATCCCAACCATGAATATTTCCACCTGTCGCACGAGCAGCTCCTGGAACGGTTCATCCAGGCCTTTCCGCGGTTCAACCCTGCCTTCGATCCGAGTTGGGTCCGAAAGTCCTGGCTGTTCAAGACGACTTACGCCCAACCCATCCCGCCCGTCGGACACTCCCGCAACATTCCTGACGTGCGTACGCCGATCCGGGGGCTGTACTTTGCTTCTATGAGCCAGGTGTATCCCTGGGATCGGGGGACTAACTACGCAGTGGAACTTGGCCGGCGGGTAGCCAGCATTCTCCTAGCCGATCTGGGGTGAGATGCCGCAACCGCGCAAATGACAAATCCGTTCTCAAACCAGGCTGACAGACTGCCTTCCGGCTAGAAACGTACGGATAAACTGACCCAGCCTTCGTCGTTTCTCCGATACTGACCAACGACCGATCGTCTACGCCCAGCAATCAGCAAGTATCCCACTTCGCTCGAAAGCCAATCGTTCCACTGATAAGTGAACCGTGGCCGCGCAAATACGTAACTGCTGTCGATTCCATAACCGCCTTGCAAATTTGTCCGCAGCCGCTCGCTCAGGAAGTTTTTTCTCAATGTGAGAAACGAACGCGTCTCCACATCGCGAATCAGTAAGCGCGTTTCCGCGTCGTTGTTCAGCAAGTTTGTCTGGTTTAGTTGCAAAATCAGAAGCCACCCATGAAACTGGTAATCCATTCCGACGCCCCACTCGACAGCGTTTCGCGTGACGGATGCCTCGGGAAGAACGACGGGCGTGGCCCCTGCACCGCGTGCGAGATCTTGCAAAGCCCGGAGGACCTCCCCTGCAAATGCAGGCGACTCAGAGAGTAAGCTACGCACCTCGCGTACATACGGTCGCCCACTAATGAAGGCCGCTTCGGCGCGAAACACAAAATCACCGCGTGACTGGGCCGCGTCGAAGCCCACTAAGTCGATGGACTTGAACGCCGGCTGCAGAAAAGTGTGACCAGCGAGGTTTTTTACACGCAAGGGATTTGCCGGGTTCGGATCGGGTAGCCCCGTCGCCCACGCGCGAAAAGAAAAGGCTGCCTGCGGATCATACCCCCGGTAGTAGTATCCGGCCACGTCAGTGTTCCACACGGTCGCACCCAGCCGTGCACCGAACGAGCCATCCCGTAACGTGGCCCGCGGGGCCTCGTTCCGTACTTGGAAGGATAGAGGAACTGCCATCGAAGGGCTTAGCCCCCCTCCCGGCATCGGGAGGGCGCCCTCCGGAATGACAAAGCTTGGGGGTGGTACTGCAGCGGGGGGAAACCACCGTTCGGCCTCGCAAACGGACTTAACCGAGTCCACCAACCGGCAACGTGCATCTGCGAACCTGTACGGTACGAACAGGGGGGCCCAAATCGCTGTAAATCGTGGGTCCGTGAACCAACCGGTCGAAGGCGCCGAGTAGGTAACGGAAACAGCAGGAATGCCAATTCGGCGCTCGCCTTCCTCCACGAGAAATGGGTCGAAGTAGGCAAGGCTGTTAAAAACGTCGACAGGCGAAAAGCGATCGAGTTTGCCCCAAGCAACTCGCTGTTTCCCTAAACGTAGATCGAGACTCCGCCAGCTTGCATCGACGTAAACCTCCTCGAAGTCGACCGCTGGAGAGCGGTTTTGAAACACCTTCCGCCAGTGCAAGACCCCGCCGCGCCGGGCGAGCATCGTTGGTCCACCGACCATGCCAGAAACACTGGCAGCCAGACGAAAATTCTTGCTCCAGTCCATTCGGGGTGAAAGCCGCAGCTTACCCTGCGTACGCTCGCGTTGCGTTGATCTATTTTCTTCGAGCACCTCGCGTACTGAGGCGGCCACCCCGACTTCCAGGCGTTTTCCCTGCCATTCCAAGCGAAACGCGTGCGCCGCAGGTTTCACAAAAGAAACCCAACCAGCGACCAACAAGGCTCTAACCAGGATCCTCCACACCACACACCCCTCGCGCGCCATACTCAGAGTGGCCCGCTTACCTTGAAACCTGCACTACAGCAAGATATTTCGACTCCCCGTGGGCGCCTCGAGGAACTTCGGAGATCAAATGGCACGGGTTTTAGACAGCGACATCGTCATGACCCACGAACGTTTTATCGCGGCCATGGAGGCGAGGCTGGGTACGATGCCGCCGGACCAGAAAGAGCGGTACTTTGCTGTGCTCTCCACCTTGGTCAACAAACTCGAGGACCCGCAGAAAAGCCTCCGGGAGATTCTGCAAGAGATGGTCAACGAGGCCGCGGCCCTCGTTTTCGCCGAGCTCCAAGCCGATAGGTAAGTCCGAACGGTGAAATCAGCCTTTGTCCCGCGGCTGATCAACGGCCCCTTCGGCGACCCTGGCCTGTACGTGTCTCTACGTTGGCTGGGCCGGGCGCTCCTCTTTGACCTCGGCAACCTCGAGCGGATCCCTGGTGCTGCAATTGCGCGGGTGAGCCATGTGTTTGTCTCGCACACTCACCTCGACCATTTCATTGGTTTTGATCGGCTGTTGCGCATTTTTCTGGCCCGAGACGCGGAACTTGTTCTTTACGGCCCCGCGGGTATCACGCGCAACGTGGCCGGCAAACTGCAGGGGTACACCTGGAATTTGGTGGAGAACTACTCTTTTTCCTTATTGGTGCACGAGGTTGATCGCGACAAAATCTCCCGGTGTCGCTTCCGCGCCCGAACCGGCTTCGAGGCGGAAAAGTTGGAGGAGCAACCATTCCAGGGACTCTTGCACTCGGAGGCTTCGCTCTGGGTCGAGGCGGCTATTCTCGACCACCGTATCCCGTGCTTAGCCTTTGCGCTCCAGGAGCCGACCCGACTGAACATTCGCACCGATGCCTTGCGCCAGTTGGGCGTTCCTCCCGGGCCGTGGCTAAGCGAACTGAAACAACGGATTCGCGAGTCCTCCCCAGAAGACACGCTCATTTGCGCTCGGTGGTGTGAGCAAGGTAAAGAACACACACGGGAATTTCGCCTAGGAGACCTCCGCCGGGAATTGGTGCTCGAGACACCGGGCACAAAGATCTGTTACGTCGTCGATGCCATTTTCCATAAGGACAATGTTCGACGAATTGTGGAACTGGCTCGGGGCGCTGACTTGTTCTTCTGTGAATCCCTCTTTCTGGATCGAGATCGCGAGGAGGCGAGCAAGCGTTACCATCTCACGGCCCGTCAAGCAGGCACATTAGCCCGTCTTGCCGGCGTGCGACAACTTAGAACGTTTCACTTTTCCCCACGGTACAGCGGGCAAGCGCAGCAGCTTGTTGCCGAAGCTCAAGCAACTTTTCTGGGAGAACTGCCGCCCGATGAGCCTTGATAGCGCAGCGCTGGAACTCGTGTTACGTGGCCGCGTGGCCCATCTGGCCACAGCCGACGGCCACGGCATCCCCCATGTAGTCCCAATTTGTTACGCGTACAAATCGGGCTGCTTCTATTTCGTGATCGATCGGAAACCGAAGAAAAAGCCACGGGATCTCAAGCGTTTACGGAACATCCGTGACAACCCCCACGTGGCACTGGTCATCGACCGTTATGAGGAGGACTGGAACCTGCTAGCCTTCGTCTTGGTTCACGGAAGTGCCGAGATGGTGACAGACCTTACCGAGTGGGCTGCCGCGATCGACCTTTTGCGGGAAAGGTACGCCGGCTACCAAGTAATGCCGCTCACGTTCGAGGAAAATCCGGTCGTTCGCGTGCGCATACACCGCTACCATTTTTGGGCGGCCAGCAACCAGGAATCCTGATAAGACAAGTGCCACACGCACTTCCCCGGGCGGGCCTTCGAGTCTGCCCCTGGGAGCTGCGCGGCCGAAAGCTGACCGGGTTAGGTCAGGGGTTCCACAACTACAGTGAGGTGCGCGACTACACCCGCAGGTAAATGCACCGGCACCGAGTGTTCGCCGAGGGTTTTAATTGGTTCTTGCAAGCGGATGCGGCGGCGTTCGACAGCGATCCCCTGCTCTGCGAGGAGGCGTTCCAGGTCGAGGTTCGTGACCGATCCGAACAGCTTACCTTCCTCACCGGCCCGCACTTTCACCACCAGTCGCATTTGCGTCAACCTTTGCGCTAGAGTTTCGCTGGCACGTTTCTGCCGGTCGTACCTCGCTGCCGCCACGCGCTGTTCGTGTTCGAGCAACCGACGGTTACGGCGATCAGCAACAACGGCGAGTCCGCGAGGGATCAAGTAGTTTCGGGCAAAGCCGGGACGCACTTTTACGATGTCACCGCTTCTTCCCAAGTTGGGAATTTCGGCTCGTAGAATCACTTCCATGCTGTAGCTCCTCGTGAATCCTCTGCAGCAAAGCCGTACTTACGATCAAACCTCGGTCACTGTGTACGGGAGCAGTGCAACGGTGCGCGCCCGTTTGATGGCGACGGTCAACTGGCGTTGATGTTTTGCACAGTTGCCCGTGATCCGGCTGGGGACAATTTTTCCTCGCTCCGTCAGGAATCCAGCCAGCGTGCGCGCGTCTTTGTAATCGATCCACGCAATCTTGTCCGCACAGAAGCGGCAAACTTTGCGTCGCCCCGGGCCTCTGCGGCGAAACGGTACCTTCTCGTCCACTGCCGAACGGACTTTCTTTGCTTGAGATCCCTTTGGGCTCGCAGTGCTCATGGGTTCACAGTCTCCTCGGTGGATAGAACATCCTTTTCTCGCCCCCCTTCGAGCGTGGTTCCACGCTGCTGCCATTTCAAAACATGGTCGGGGATACGGACGGTGATAAAGCGAATCACTTCGTCGAAGATTTTCAAGTTGCGCTCCAACTCGGTCACGACCGCCGGTGTCGCCCGATACCTTACGAGGAAATAGAAACCCTTTTTTTGCTTTTGGATCGGATAGGCCAGCTCTCGCAAGCCCCAAACCTCACTGTGCACCAGTTCGCCGCCATGCTCCTCAATGAGGCTGCGGACACGGGTATTGATGTCCTGCTGCCGAGCCTCGGGCACCTCCGGATGCTGTACGTAAAGGGTCTCGTATTCCCGCATGCAATCTTTCCTCCTAAATGTCGTTCACCGCAATTCCACGCACTGTGGCTACTTCTCCGCCGGACTCTTCGCCGGTTCTGCTGCAGGGGCTCCAGCGGCCACCTCAGGCGTTGCTGACTGGGCCGTGACTTCCACCGTGGGCGGCAGCACGGTGACAACGGCAAAATCCTCAGAGTATACGGCCTCGACACCTTCCGGCAACCGTAGCTGGCTCACATGAACGGTGTCATGGATGCCCAAGTTTGAAACATCGACCTCGATGAATTCGGGAATTTGCATGGGTAGGCAACGCACATCAATTTCCCGGCGCAGTGGCTGTAAAATTCCGCCGGCCGCAACGCCCACTGCTTTGCCTACGAAGTGGAGTGGTGCAGAAACAGTGAGTTTTTCTTCCAGGTCGACCTCGTACAAATCGACGTGCAGGATTGCATTCGACACCGGGTGTACCTGCATTTCTTTTACCAAGGCCAAACACTCATCGAGACCTTCGCTCTTCAGGCGAATGAGATGTGCACCCTCGATGGCAGCGATTTTTTGCCGGAACTCCTTTGCGGGGACGGCAAGTGCAACGGGTTCTCTCTTACGTCCGTAAAGAATGGCCGGCACTTTGCCCGTTCTTCTCAACTGGCGGGCTACTCCTTTGCCAACCTTATGCCGAAGTTCCACCAGTAAATCGACGATCTCCATAAACCCTCACTCCTCGGTTTCTGACGCCTCCGGCTCTACACGAACAAGGAGCTAATCGACTCCTCATAATGGGTACGCCGAATCGCCTCTCCTAACAAGTGTGCCACCGATAGCACCCGCAATTTGCTGCTTGTGGCTGCCTCCGGGCGCAACGGAATGGTGTCCGTCACAATCAATTCTTTTAACAACGAACCCTCAATTCGCTGGACGGCGTTTCCCGAAAGCACCGGGTGGGTGCAGCAAGCAAACACTTCCCGCGCTCCGTTATTCATGAGCGCCTCGGCGGCGGCCGCCAAGGTTCCTCCGGTGTCGACCATGTCATCGATCAACACGGCCGTTCGGCCCCTGACGTCCCCGACGATGTGCATCTCTGCCACCTCGTTTGGACGCGCGCGGCGCTTGTCAATGATCGCTAACCCGGCATCAAGATGTTTGGCGAATGCCCGGGCCCGCTCGACCCCTCCAGCGTCGGGCGATACGACGGTAATCTCGTCTTCTGGGAGACGTTCGCGAATGTATCGCAAAAGTACCGGGGTGGCAAAGAGGTTATCCACCGGCACATTGAAAAACCCTTGAATTTGCCCGGCATGTAAATCCACCGTCAGCACCCGGGAAGCGCCCGCGGTCGTGATTAGATCCGCAACCAACTTCGCACTAATGGGCACCCTAGGAGCGACTTTTCGGTCCTGCCGTGCGTAGCCGTAATAAGGGATCACGGCGGTAATTCTTTTCGCAGAGGCTCGTCGGAAAGCATCCAGCATCAGCAGGAGCTCGATCAAGTTATCATTCACGGGGGTGCAAGTGGACTGGATCACGAACACGTCCCCGCCACGCACATTCTCCTTAATTTCAACCAACACCTCACCGTCGCTAAAGCGTCTGACCTCAGCCGCTCCTCGGTGGACGCGCAAGTACGCGCACACCGCATCGGCAAGCGCTGGATTGGAATTTCCAGCAAAAACCTTGATCTCGTCGCGCACCCTATCGCACCCCAAAAACGGACTGAAGGCAACTGGGCGGGAAGGATTCGAACCTTCGATTGCCGGTTCCAAAGACCGGTGCCTTGCCAGCTTGGCTACCGCCCATCAAACCAAACCATTGGTTAACACAGGGCCCATGTCTTCGGCAGGGTTTGTACTGGGACTGCCCAGTATCCCCGCGCCGTCAGGCATTGGGCCACCTGTCGTGCATGGATCCAACTCGAACACACTCCAAATACGCACGACCCGCTGCCCGTCATCAACGCCGCCGATGCACCAGCACTCAGCATCTCGGCTTTCATGTTTGATATGCCCAGATGAAGCGCACTGGCTGAAGCTTCCAGGTCGTTCTGCAATGCTTCCGCAAGAGAAATTCTCCCTTCCAGGAAGGGGCGGATATTAGAAACACGCGTAAAGGCTGTCAACGAGTGCCGTGCTTCACGGTACACTTCACTCGTCAAGAGCGCGGTTCCGTCGCTACACAAGACCAGGTGGAGACGGCTCGGCAAACTGACCCTCTCCACTTCGTTTCCCACTCCCCTGATCACGGCGGCGCCTTCGTGAAGAAAGAAAGGAACATCGCTACCCAGGTTTGCAGCTAATTTCAGGAGCTCGGAGGTCTCGAGAGGGTTCCCGAGCATCCGTTGGAGGAGCCAAAGTACAGCTGCAGCGTCGCTGCTACCCCCGCCTAAGCCAGCGCCGACAGGAATGTATTTCTCAAGATAGATCCGCACCCGCGGCAGCGGTCGACCTACTAAGCTGGAATATGCACGCACAGCCCGAACGATTATGTTGGAATCTCCGGTTGGCACAGGAATCCCGCGGGTGAAAATCTCCACCGGGGAGCTCCCGCCCTTTGTCGGAAGGAACACCACCCGGAGCCGGTCGTAAAGGCTAACCGGCACGACGAGAGATTCCAGCAGGTGATACCCGTCGGGACGGCGCCCCTTAACGTAGAGGACGAGGTTAACTTTCGCCGGAGTCCACAGACTCGCTTGATTCATAAACCGCCAAGCTTGGTGGTGAATGATCAACCATCGCTCCACGAGTCAAAGCAGCCGAGAAGCATCAATTGACCGCTGCGGGGTGATGTGGTAGCCAATAGTTTCCACTGAGAAAAGAGTATGTTGCCCCCGTGGTGAAAAGGATATCACACAGGTCTCCGGAA
>FMJZ01006172.1_pt1 | contig 66603 bp, 51 predicted proteins | sample 1987881 | NCBI WGS metagenome assembly FMJZ01 (sample SAMEA4378227, study PRJEB15110) | soil metagenome | biome: soil; feature: Field; material: Soil | place: India | collected 2015-03-11 | depth 0 m
CACCCGCCGGTACGTCGTGGACATACCGGCTACGTCCGACCCAGCCCCGGGTTCCGTGGTGCAGAAGGCAGCGAAGGTAAACTCATGGGCCAGCATGCCGAGGTACTTCTTCTTTTGTTCCTCGGTGCCAGCTTTCAGCAGTGGCACAGCCGCCAAGCCATTGGCTGCAAGGGCGTTCGTGATCCCCGCGCAACCGTAGTTCAGTTCTTCCAGAATGAGGATTGTATCCAGGACTCCCAAGCCCGGCCCGCCATACTCCTTGGGGATCTCCAAATTCATCAAGCCCAGTTCCCACGCCTTGCGGCACACTTCTACAGGAAAGGTTTCCGTTTCATCACAGTGCGCAGCGATCGGAATGATCTCTTCAGCGGCAAACTTGCGCGCCAGCTCTTTCATCTCGCGTTGCTCTGGGCTCATCTCGAACGAGAACATCGCGTCCCTCCTTTTTTGTCGGCTGCGACTACCAAAGTTCGATCTTCGAGCCGCCCCCTAGCATGGGGCGAGTTGCGCAATCCAGGTCGCCAACAAAGGTGCTTGCTTTACCACAATACTTGTGCGCTAAAGGCGGCTTCGATTGTATCCTTCGATGGGAATCTTTCCGTTTGACAAATCCGGTACGTGATTGAAAAGTAGCAGGCCACAACTTCAGCTTGGCTCGACGGGAAGAATTTTGGTAAGCGGGTCGCCATCCAAACGAGGAGAACGGTAGATGAGGCGTACGATTGGCAACTTCATTCGGGTCGTCACTTTCACGTGGGTGGCAGCACTGCCTGCCGCGGCGCAGGTGTCGTTCATCCTAGGGGAGCAACGTCCGGTTCCAAGCGGTCCCACCTACGTTGCAGGCGGCGACCTGAACGGTGACGGAATCGCAGATGTTGTCGTGTCGAGCACCGCTCGCGATCGCGTGAACGTCTTGTTTGGCAGCCCCACGGGAACATTTCTTTCGGCAGTGGAGATCCCTGTGGGGCGAGCGCTTCGCGGTGTAACGGTTGCGGACTTCAACTCCGACAACATCAACGACATCGCGGTCACCGATGTCGTGATGGGGCGTCTTTTCATCATCTATGGGCGCGGAGCGGGGGGCAAAAACGACGGCTCGTTTGGTGCTCCCCAGTCGTTTCAGGCCGCCACTCGAGGGCCCGTTGCAGTTGCTGCGGGCGAGTTTGATCGCAGGTTGGGTCTGGATGCCGTCACTGTGAACGGCCCAGCGGACTCGTTCACCGTTTTTACGAATCAAGGAGGAAACAGGGGGCTCGTCCGAGTGGGAACGCTCCCCCTTGGCGGGGCAACGAACCCGCGAGTGGTACTCACGCATGATCTGAACCGCGACGGTTATGATGACATCATGATCCTTGACACCGGAGCGCGGGGAACGGACGAAGTGTCTGTCTTCCTCAACCCTGGCACAGGATCGTTTAGCGGGGTTGTCGCCCAGCGCTTCATCGTCGGAATTGGTGCGGTAGGAATGACCAAAGGCGATTTTAACAACGACGGGCGTATGGATCTCGCCGTCGTGAACCGAGACGTACGACTGACCAACAACTTTTCCATCTCGGTTTTGCTCGGCGACGAGAACCCGATCTTCCAGGTGCTTCCCCCGATCCGATTGTCTTGTCCCTCGCGGATCAACGGCATTCCCATCGAGTGTACCGCGCAGGATATCGCGGCGGCGGATTTCGACTTGGACACCCGAATAGACCTAGCTGTCTCGTTCAGCACCCGTGCAACTGACAACAACGCGGTCACTGCTGGTTTTATCAACGTTTACACAGGCTTGGGGGACGGGCGGTTCGAATTTGGCACGCAGGTCATCGTGGGGCTGGGCCCAAGGCGAATCGCAGCGATGGACTTTACCGGCGATGCGATTCCTGACATCGCGGTCGCAGAGTTCTCGAATAACTCGGTGCGGGTCCTCAGGGCGAGAGAAATCCCGCCGCGTCCGAACGGCGCTGCTTGCACCGTGGGGCGGCAGTGCGAGTCGGGCAATTGTGTAGACAACACCTGTTGTAGTACGCCTTCCTGCCCCCAAGGCCAACGCTGCGACATCCTACCGCCGCGCGCCACGACCCTAGATGGAGTCTGCCGACCACCCGCGCCGAACGGCAGCCGGTGTACGACTGGCGCGCAGTGCGAGTCGCTTCGTTGTGTTGACGGCTTCTGCTGTGCGACCGCCTCCTGCCCCGAGGGGCAATTCTGCAACACGGGTACGTGCGGCCCGCCGGCCGGAAACGGGACGCCATGCAGTGCTCCCGAACAGTGTGCGTCCGGATTCTGCACCGATGGCGTGTGCTGTAGCGACCCGCTTTGCGCCATCAACGCGGCGTGCAATATCCCCGGCTCCGAGGGAACATGCACCACGCGCCTGCCACCCGGCAGCCCGTGTACCGACGCGGCACAATGTTGCACAAGTACAACAGATCCTACTCAGTGCGATCCATCTTTCTGCATCGACGGATTCTGCTGCGAGCGACAGTGCAGCAGCAACGAAACGTGCGGCGCGCCGGGTCGTGAAGGGCTTTGCGTGCCAAAACCAACTGCAACACCGACCCCGATATTCACACCCACTCCGTTGCCCATCGGCTTCCCCTGCACTTCGGATGCACGATGCATCAGTGGCTTCTGCGTCGACGGGGTGTGCTGCCGGGAGCGGCTCTGTCCCGCTGGGCAGTCGTGCAGCGTCCCCGGCTTTGCAGGAACCTGCCAGTTGAAACAGGCCCCCGGCCAAGTATGCGACAGCAACGACGATTGCGAAACCGGCTTTTGCCGGCCTACTGGAGGAGGGATGGGGGTTTGCGATATTCCACCGCCAACTCCCACGCCGACAAAGGTGCCACGGGGAGGGTCTTGCTCGGAAACGGGGCAGTGTGAGTCGTTCTTCGTCTGCAACCAGATCGAAGGCGGGGTGTGCTGCAATCTGGCCGAATGTCCCGCTGGCCAGTCTTGCCGCGTGCCGGGCAAGGAAGGATTCTGTCAGCCCATTCCTCCCACCCCGACTCCGAGGCTTCCCTTAGGTGCCACCTGTTCCCAGGGAATTCAGTGCGAAAGCGGCTTTTGCGTGAACAACGTTTGCTGCGAAGTACAACAGTGCGAAAATCCGGGCGACCGCTGTGACATCACGGACTTCAGGGGCTTTTGCGTACCCCCGTTCGACGTAGGCGAGTCGTGCCAGAAAAATTCCGACTGTATCACGAACCTGTGCCTGTTTAACATTTGCCAAGTCCCGCCCACGCCACCGCCCACGCCTCCCACGCCCGGGCTGGCGACGCCAACGCCTGTGATTATCGGCAAGGTCGACCGTAGCGGTGGCTGCCACGTCGCCCCAGAGAGCACCTCGAGCGGGTGGTTGTTGTGGAGCCTCGTGGGCGTGCTGTGGCTCCGCCGGCGAACACGCTCAGGAAGCCGGCTCGTGTAGTTGCGGAGCCGCAAGAAGCGCTGCACAACTGGCCCGCCACTCTTCGAACAAGGTGGCGGGCCAGTTTGTTTCAGGGGAGGGCAAGCGGAAAAGAGCGCCGCGGCTTTGTTTCCGGTCGCGCAGCCAGGCTGCCAGAATAATGGTTGCGTCGATGCTCACCGCGTCTGCACGCGGCGCTTGCGCTTGCTCTATTTGTGCCTGCAGCCAAGGGACCAATTCGTTCGCGTGGTGAATGGATGTTCGGCCGACCAGGCGGCCCGACAGCATCAGATACGCCTCGAGCGCACCACCACTCGATCGCGGCAGCAGCAACAGAAAATGCTGCTCTCGCGTGACCCATCCCAGCTCTTGGAAGCGTGCACACAGCCGTTCAAAGAAGACGAATTCCTCCTGCCACCGTTGAGCAGCTTCGAACCGCTCGAGTTCTACCAACCGATCTCGCTCTGCAATCAGGAACGCCCGCGTCCCCGCTCCACCCTGCGCGATGTCCTCCAGAAGCGCTTGCACACGAGCATGGTACTCACGCTCGCCGATCCGTGCGGTACACGGCATCGTGCAAAGGCCAGTTTGCCCTTGGAAGCAGGGAGAAGCCTCCGGGTCCGGCACCAGGGATCCCCGGCAGGTGCGCAAACCGTACACACGCAGCCAAATGCGGAGCAGCCGCTCGGCCTCTTGCCGGGAGCGCAATGGCCCCACAAGGAGGTCGCTTCGCGAACGCAAACGTTGGGCAATCGAGACCCGCGGGAATGGACTTTCCCGACCGATTCTCAAGTAGGCCACCTGGGGTAAATGCTTCAGGCGCTGGTTGTATGGTGGTTTTTCTCGGCGGATGGCCTCGGCTTCACGCAAAGCAGCTTCCAACTCCGAAGGGCAGCATTCAACGCGAACCTCATGGATATGACGGATGAGATCCAGCACCTTGTCGGAGTGATGGTCGGAATTTGCCAAGTACGACGCCACACGGCGGCGCAAGTCCTTGGCCCGGCCCACGTACAACAGTCGACCGCGATCATCGTAAAATCGGTACACTCCAGGTTCGTTTGGCAGGGTCTCGACGCTCGATCGCGGCAAAGGGCAGTAAAACGGGCGGCCATCACGCCCAACCTGTTGCAAAGCCAGCAACTGATCCAACCGCTCCACGCCTCGCGTCCGAGCACGTTCGAGCAGATGGAACAGCACCTCGGCCGTGATTCGCGCATCTCCAAGGGCGCGGTGCCGCCCATCGCTCCGAATGCCGAACAAAGCGGCAAGGGCGTCGAGCCCGCGGCGGCGCGTTTCCGGCACCAAGCGGCGAGCCAGCTTGAGGGTGCACAAATGCGTGTCCGTAAGGATCGATCCCGTCAGTTCGCGTGCGGCCAAATTCAAATAGCTCAGATCGAATGCTGCGTTGTGCGCAACCAACAAGCCGTCTCCGACAAACCCCACAAACTCCGGCCATACGTCGCTGAGCCTCGGTTGTTCGCGCAGCATCGCCCACGTGATGCCCGTGAGGTGCACGATGAACGGAGGAGGCGGTTTCACGGGCCGCACAAGGCGTTGGAACTCGTCCACGATCCGCCCTCGTTCTACCCGTACGGCCCCAATTTCCATGATTCCCCCGGGCTCCGGAGTTAGGCCTGTAGTTTCGAGATCGACGACCACGAAGGAAACCGCGTCCAACGGCAAGGCAAGCGTTGCCCATTCGCGCAGCTTCCATCGCTGTTCTCCTGGGTCCCAGAGAAAGCGAGGATCCTGCTCCAAGAACATCTGCAAGAAGCGTGGGCCAAACTCCGGGTCGCTTCCCGGGTGCGTGAAAATCAAATCGAGGAGCTCGTCGATGCTAGCGCCAGCGGGGCGTTGCTGGAGATAGGCAAAGATCTTCTCGCGCATAGGCATCGGCCCTTCTTCAGGACCCACCACTCCCGCTCAGGCGGTCGAACCCGACTGTTGGCTCACCTGTTGACGCAAATACGCTTCGATGAAAGGGTCGATCGCTCCGTCCAGCACAGCGTCCGCATTTCCGATTTCGACCCCGGTCCGATGGTCTTTCACGAGCCGGTAGGGTTGTAACACATAGGACCGGATTTGGTTTCCCCACGCAATCTCGCGTTGCGACTCGGCAAGCTCCGCAATTTGTTCTTGACGCTTTTTTTGCTCTAGCTCGTACAACCGCGCCCGCAGGATCCGCATCGCCATGGACTTGTTCTTGTGCTGCGAGCGTTCGTTCTGGCAGGTCACCACGATGCCCGTCGGAATATGGGTGATGCGCACCGCAGAGTCTGTCTTGTTCACGTGCTGGCCACCCGCTCCGCTGGCACGGAAGGTATCGATGCGGAGATCCTTTTCGTCGATTTCTACCTCGATATCCTCACCCAGATCCGGATACACAAAGACCGAAGCAAACGACGTGTGGCGACGAGCGTTTGCATCGAACGGCGAAATTCGAACCAGGCGGTGTACCCCTACCTCGGCCTTGAGATAGCCGTAGGCATACGGACCCTCGATGGCCACCGTTGCGCTCTTGATTCCCGCCCCTTCTCCGGGCTGCAAATCCAGCACCTCGGTCTTGAATCCGCGCCGCTCAGCCCACCGCAAGTACATCCGCAGGAGCATTTCGGCCCAGTCTTGTGCTTCGAGGCCGCCAGCACCCGGGTGGATCGTAAGAATCGCGTTGCCTGCATCGTGCTCGCCCGAAAGCAATCGCTCGAGCTCGAGTTGCTCGAGGCGGCTGCGCAACTCGCCCACCCTGCGTTTCAGTTCCGCCGCCGACTCGGCGTCACCCTCGCGCGCAAATTCCTCCAGTACCCGCAAGTCGTCTAGTTCCCGCTGGAGTGCGCGAAACCGACCTACAATGCGCTCGATCTCGGCGCGCTCTTGCTGGACCTGCTTGGCCCGCGACCGGTCGGTCCAAAACTCTGGCGCAGCTGCTAGTGCATCCAGTTCCGACAACCGTCGTTCCCGACCGGCGATGTCAAAGATAGCTCCCGAGCGTATTGATCCGGTGGGCCAGCTCTTCCACCTGGCCGCTGACTCCCTCGTCCAGAACTGCAACTTCTACCGGCGGATTTGACATAGTGGCGTCTCCTAGCGATTCCCATTCTCGCTGCAACCCGGACGCAAGCTGGGCCACTTAAAATTCCACCACGGCGTCTGGCGAGCCATCCAAGTGGACAGTGTCCACGAACCGAATGATGTGCTCGCGCAAGGCCATCACCACCGAGTATGTACGCGCCCCATGGCCAAAAAATCGCACACCGCGAAGCAATGCACCGTCGGTCACGCCCGTTGCGGCAAAGAGGATGTCCGGTCCTGGCGCTAGATCGCGCTCCGTGTAGATCCGGTTTGGGTCGGCAATGCCCATTGCCTTCAATCGCTCCTCGAATTTCTGGCGTTCCTCTGGACCGGGTTTTGCCGGGACCAATCGTCCCTCCATTCCACCGTTGAGACACCGCAGTGCAGCCGCTGTCAGAACGCCCTCAGGCGCGCCCCCGATGCCCATGACGGCGTGCACATTCGTGCGCCGAATTGCAGCCGAGATGCCTGCAGAAAGGTCGCCATCGCTAATCAAACGAATGCGCGCTCCGGCACTGCGGATGTCCTCGATGAGCTTCTCGTGCCGTGGTCGATCGAGAACAATCACGACAAGGTCTTTCACCGCCCGATCGAGCCGCCGCGCAATTGCAGACAGGTTCTCTTTCACCGTAGCATCGAGGTGTACGGCCCCCCGAGCAGCTGGCCCGACGATGATCTTCTCCATGTAACAATCCGGTGCGTGCAACAACCCACCTTTGTTTGCCGCCGCCAGTACGGCAATGGCACCCGGAGCACCGGTGGCGCAGAGATTCGTACCTTCCAGGGGATCTACGGCAATGTCCACTTCGAGGTCCTCGGGCTGCTGCCGGCCCACCTTTTCTCCGATGTACAACATCGGAGCCTCGTCTCGCTCGCCTTCGCCGATCACCACGGTTCCCCGCATCGGCAGGCGATCCATCGACTTGCGCATTGCTTCCACCGCCACGCGGTCCGACAGTTTTCGGTCGCCCTGCCCCATCGTCCGCGCCGCTGCAATCGCCGCTTCCTCCACCACGCGCAAAAATTCTCGTGACAACAAACTCTCGAACGACATCTCCGCGCCCTCCGCAAAGAAAAGGAATTTGCCCCGTCCTTGCACAACCGCCATGATCGCGCAAGAAAATGGACGCAATGCACGTGCGCCCGAGGTAGTTCCCCGAGGCGCGCGTTGGCCACAGAACCATTCCATGATTCCGCGAGCTCTGACGATTGCCGGTTCCGACTCGAGCGGTGGAGCCGGCATCCAAGCCGATCTCAAAACCTTCACCGTGTTTCGGGTATACGGGATGAGTGCGATTACCGCGTTGACCGCGCAAAATACGTGCGGGGTGGTGAGCGTCCATGTAGTGCCGCCGGAGTTTGTCGCGGCCCAAATCGACGCGGTGATTCGCGATTGCGGTCCAGCCCCTACCAAAACAGGCATGCTGGCAACCGCCGAGATCGTCGAGGTGGTGGCGGAGGCTGTTCGCCGCTTCCAACTCCAGCCGCTGGTCGTCGATCCCGTCATGGTGTCGCAAAGCGGGTCGCGGCTGCTCGAAGAAGATGCTGTCCGCGCGCTTCGCACACACTTGCTGCCGCTCGCAAGTCTCGTCACTCCGAACATCCTGGAAGCAGAAGCTCTGGTCGGCTTCCCGATCCGCACGCTGGACGCGATGCGTGAAGCGGCGCGTGCGTTCGTTCAAACCGGGGCACGAGCGTGCTTGCTCAAAGGTGGCCATTTGGAAGGACCGCTCGCTTCGGATGTGTTCGACGATGGCCATGAGCAAATCGTCCTCGAAGCCCCTCGGCGAGATACGCCCCACACCCACGGCACCGGTTGCCAGCTGTCCGCCGCGATCGTGGCCTCCCTCTGCCGCGGAGCTTCACTGTTAGACGCGGTGCGCATTGCCAAGCGGTTCATTACTGTTGCCATCGACGCTGGGCTCCCGATCGGCAAGGGCAACGGGCCCGCAAATCCGTTGGCTTGGCTGGACCAAAGCGAAAACAGCAATCGGCAAAGCCGTCCGCACTCGGAACGTCGTTAAGGAAGCAGCGGCTGCTCGTTTGCCGTTCTAGTGAGAGGTGTCAGCCCCCGTCGTGCGCTTGCAGATGGGCGCGAATCTTTTCTGGTGGGATCTTGCCAAGGGCAAGGGTCCGTGCTGCGCGCAACCGCGAAACGTGAAACGCGGCCAGGGCAGCACAAAAGCCGCTTGCGACTACTCCCAGCACCGGAAGGGTTCCTGGATCGGATCGCAAATCCTGCACGTGGGTGATTGCAATCCAAACAGCGAGCCCAGCCCCAAGCAGCGCGCCGGCCGCGGAAAGAAGCGCAGACGTCGCCGCACGTGAAGGCTTGCCTGCCAGGTACGCGGCTAAATCCGAGCGAGAAAAGTAGTCCAAAAACCAACCCGTTTGCTCGTCCACCGCTCGTTGATTCGGCGGAGGCAGTACACGCCGGGTGAGAGGATCGATCGCCGGGAGGCCTCGCCGGTGCTGTTCGATCCCCAGCAAAATTTCGCGGTGTACGCGTTCGGAAATGGGAAATCGCCAGGCAATCACGAAGGCCAAACAAGCACACGCGGCTGGAGCGAGTGCGAAAATCGCCTTGATCGCAAAGATCACTTGAGCGCTCTGGGGCTGGTTCGGCACGTAACCCAGCGAACCGAGGATCGCGATCGGAACCGCAGCGCTTGGAATCGCAACGAGTTTCGGCAGCATTCCCCAAAACGCTGAATACTGGGCCTCGCGGCGTTTGCCGGTGTGGAGCTCGTCGTAATCGATGACGTCGGCTTGCATTGCTGGGCCAAGAAACAGCCCCGCCCCAAAGCTCGATCCGGCCCATGCAATGAGAAACGCCGCGGGAATCAAATCGCCCTCGTCTAGGAAAAACAAACCCGCACCGCCCGTGACACCCATGAAGAAACTCGCAAGCCAAGCCGGCTTTTTACCCATGCGCCTTGCCAGCCACACCCAACCGGGTAAGCACACAAAGGCTGCGCAAAAGTACACACCCAAGAGCAGCGCCAGCCAACCTGCTTCGTTGTCCGGGCGGAGGACGTATGCATTGTAGTAAGGCATGAGCGTGCCGGGAATTGCGCCGGTGATGCTTGATACCACGTAAGTCGCGAGCAGGATCCGAAACGGTCGATTGCGAAGCGCGCGGCGCACTCCTGGAGCAAACGGATTTGCAGTCCGCTCCGCAAATCCTGGTCGCTCCCGAATCCTGGCAACCACTAGGTAGCAAGTGGCCACCAGCAAGATTGCGAAGGTGCCCCCGATCCAGGAGAACGCTTGTCGTTCCGGTAAGCCGAGGTACCCAACCAGCAGTCCTGGTGCGACCGACGCGCAAATGGTTCCGAGAATGCTGAATCCCTCGCGAACACCAAACAGCCGTGAGCGTTCGTGGTAATCGAGCGTTAGCTCCGAGCCGAGAGCCCAGTATGGCAAACCGTAGGCCGTGTGGAACACCGAGTAGAGCACGAACATCGTGGCAAACCACCACGCTGCCCCTTGGCGCGACAAAAATTCTGGCGGGTGAAAAAGGGCAAAGAACGCCAGCGCACAGAGCGGCGACCAAAACGCAATGTACGGTAGGCGTCGGCCGAACGGAGTACGGTGATCCGTGAGCCAACCGAGAAAAGGGTCGCTCAGCGCGTCGATGGCGCGGGCCACAGCAATGGCCATGGCGAGATAGCCCAGCGGCACAAGCACCACATCCGAATAAAACTTCGGCATGTGGATCAGGATCGGCACCAGCATCGCGGCGCCAGCAAAGCTTGGCGCTCCATACACCAGCAGTGTACCCAGCGAGACTCTTTCCTCCCGAGCCTCTCCTACGAGTGGCGCCGGCTGCTCTGCGGGCTCCTCTTCGGCAGGTGACGCGACTCTCATGACTTTTGCCCAGTACCGGAGTCGATGCCTAAAATCACGTCATAACGAGTCAAGCGTCGCACATCGCCACTCTGGATGCGTCGTGCTCCCATTTCGATCGCGAGCGAGCGCCGGTCGAGAAAACTCCGAGCAGCGAGCCGCTTGGCTTCCGAGCGGCTCGCCTGGTGCAAAAGCTCCGCAGCAGCGACGACGTCGATGACCATTTCCGCGAGCCGTTTCGCGTTGAGCAACGCGTAGCGGGGGTCTTCGAGCAGCGACGGCAACGAGGTGCGAATCCACTTCTCGATCAAGGTTTCGATCCTGCCGCATTCCTCCGGATACGTCTGACGCAGTGCGGCTACTTCCCCAGCGATCTGGTCCAACAGGGTAAACAAACTACCCTTGCTCATCTCTTTCAGGGCGAAACTCGCTTGGATTTCCGACGTGCCCTCATAAATCGTCGTGATGATGGAATCGCAATGAAAATGAGCGACGGCAGACTCGGCCATGTATCCGAGGCCGCCGTGAATCTGAATTGCCTTGCGAGTGACATCGTTGCTGATTTCCGTCGCGTAGTACTTGCAAAGCGGTGTGAGAAGCCGCACCGCTTGGGTGAGTTGCTCCAGCTCCTGGTGCTGTTCCGGGGTGGGTAGCTCGCTTCCGCCACTCTCTAGTCTTCGTCGCAGGACCTCCAAACGATCTACCAGCGCGGCCGTGCGATACAGGAGAGCCCGTGCGGCTTGGAGGTTGATCGTCATCTGCGTCAGCATGGACTTCACGAGTGGCTGTTCGACAATTGGCTGATCGAACTGAATGCGCTGCTTGGCGTACGCGAGTGCCTCCTCGTATGCTGCATGTGCCACTCCCAAAGCTTGCGCCGCTACACCAAGTCGCGCATTGTTCATCAAGTCCAGCATGGCGCGGAACCCCTGCCCGCGCACACCCAAGATGAAGCCTTCCGCGTGGTCGAATTCCACGACACAAGTCGGCGACCCGTGCAGCCCCATTTTGCGTTCGACCCGAGTCACTTGCATCCGGTTGCGACTGCCGTCCGGCAATTCCGCAGGCACAAGAACGAGGCTCAAGCCGTTGGTGGTCCCGAGAGACTCGCGGAATGTCCCGGCCTCGCGGGCCAAAACCAAGTGGACCTCGGAGCCGCCATTGGTGATGAAAATTTTTTCCCCATCGACAAAATAGCGGCCGTTTTCCTCGCTCACTTTCGTAACGATCCCGCCCAAATCCGACCCCGCCTGAGGTTCGGTGAGGTCCATACTCCCTTGCCACTCACCCGAAGTGAGCTTCGGCAAGTAGCGCGCTTTGAGATCCGGCGAACCATACTTCTCGATATCGCCAGCCACGCCAGCTTGCAGCCCAACGATGGTCATCAAGCTCGAATTCGCGTGCGCCAGCATCTCCAAGTAAAACGTGTTGACCAAAAACGGTAGCCCGTACCCACCGTACTCGGGCGAAATGGGCAAACAAATCAAGCCAGCGCTGCGGAGCTTCTCGTAGCCATGGGCAATATGCGGCGGTACCTGGACGCGGCCATCCACAAGCATGGCTTCATCGTGCCAGTGCGCACGTGCATCGGCGTCGAGCTCTCTGCAAATCTCCTCGAGTGTCTCCAGCACGGAGACGTAAGTGCCCACCTCCTCCGGCACCGACACCCCTTCACGTCCTTGGAGGCGGAATAAATGATCCCAGTCGACGCGAGACTGAAGGAACCACCGCATGTCGTCGTGAAAAAAGTCCTGGCTCATCCTGGCCTCCTTTCGGCTTCGAAACCTTGCTTAAAGCCGGTATGGGCGTTCTGGTGGTGCTGGGCTCCAACATCGGCCCCGGAGCGCAGTAGCATGTGCTTGTAAAGGAGGACGGGTGTACCCGTTCCTACGGCACAAATTTGCTCGTCGGCGCAAGCCGTGGTGCCGTATAGTTCAACCTCGAGTTTGTCTCGCGCGAACGTGATCGCAGCAAAACCGTGCTTGGCGGCTGAAAACGTGGCTGTCTTGTCCTCGCGCACCGGAGAACAATACGCCCCACTACCGACGACAACCTCCAACGGCATGCCCGCATTCCCGGGTTCGAACACCTGCAAGCTGTGGTCGTGGCCAGCCAGAAATATCGCCGCCATTCCACGGTGGCGGCCAAAGGCGCGCTCGAGCTCGCGCCGGTACCGCTGGTAGCGAAAGGAGTACGCCTCCTGGGAGAGGTCAGAAAACGGCCAAACGCGGGCGGCAGCCAAGAAATGAACGGGGAACAGTGCGAAGCTCAGCGGCTTGCGCAAACCGTCCGGGAAGGCCCCATCGTGAGTACCGAGGGTCCGCAGCGGGTGGTGCGCTACGACCACCTGCCATAATCCGCTTACACTTCCCGCTTCCAAAATTTCCTCCATCCTCCGAAGACTGGACTCAAGCATCTGGAAGTCCTGCAGCATGGCTTCGCTGTCGAGCAGCACGAGTTGGAGCTCCCCTCCTGGCAGGGGCACGGCTCGCGGCAAGCCGTAGTGGAAGTCCCACAAATCGCCCCAGTGCCGCTCAGATGGAAGAAATCGGTCGATGTTTTTCTGATTTTCAAGTCCCCACGAACCGCAACCGTGATCGTGATTCCCCGCAACAGCTTTCACTGGGATGCGCCGGTCGCGCAGGAAGGCGTATGGTTCCAACACTGCATCGAGTTGCCGTGCGATCCGATGCGGCGCGTCATCCAACGCGTCGCACCTGCCCTCGGTTCCGGCGAGTCCCTTCGGGTAAAAATTGTCGCCCAGCAGCACAACGGTGGTCGGTACCTCGGGCGCGTTTGCCAAGTACGAGCGTAACGCGGCGGCAACGATTTTGTTGCGGTCTTGATAATTGATCCCGAAGTCTCCAATGGCGATCAGCCGGGCGGTGCCTTGCACGTTTAGCTCCGACGGAGCAGAACTCTTTTGTAGACACCCGCGCACCGTCGGTAGACCAATCACAGCACAGCCACTCGGGCAGAACGCCACGAGCAAGACGAAAGCCCGGTAGATCCACCCGCGTGTCGTTCGCCGAACCACGATGTACGAGCTTACGCCTTCTTGTTCTGCATGTCCACGCAATTGCTGGTAGCTTCAGAGCACGGTAGAAGCTGCCGTATGAAACGGTTGAACGGAGAAGTGGCTCTGGTCACTGGTGGTGCCAGCGGCATCGGTCGGGCTGCCGCAGAAAAACTGGCAGCCTTGGGGGCTGCCGTTGCGATCGCCGACCGCAACGAAGAAGGCGCCCACAACGTTGCAGACGGGATCCGGAATCGCGGAGCCGCCGCCGTGGCAGTAACCATGGACGTCCGTGACCGAGAAGCCGTGTTTACCGGGGTTGCCACGGTTCGCGAGGCCTTAGGACCAATCACGATCCTCGTCAGTGCGGCGGGATGGGATCGGATGCAAGCTTTCGTGGAGACACCCGCTGAGCTGTGGCACGAACTGGTAGCCATCAACCTCATGGGGGCAATTTACGTCACCCGTGCCGTGGTCGACGACATGATTCAGGCAACACGGGGCCGGCTGATTTATGTGAGTTCCGATGCGGCGCGGGTGGGAAGTACCGGGGAGGCCGTTTACGCTGCGGCCAAGGGAGGTTTGCTTTCTTTCGCCAAGACGCTCGCGCGCGAGCTCGCTCGCTATCAAGTCACCGCCAATGTGGTTTGCCCGGGCCCCACGGACACGCCGTTACTCCAAGAAATTCGGCAAAGCGAAGCGGGGGCAAAAATTCTCGCTGCCATGACCCGTTCCATCCCGCTTGGGCGGCTCGCCAAACCCGAAGACGTTGCCGCGGCTATTGCGTTTTTTGCCTCTCCAGAAGCCAGCTTCATCACTGGCCAGGTGCTGAGCGTCAGCGGCGGGCTCACGATGGTCGGTTAACCCAGCGCTTCACAGTTCAGGTCAGCGGTTCCGTGGCTCTTCTTGCCGCCGTTAGCCCGCTGGGCTAAGCGGTGGCCACCCATGAAGCAGTTGCTCCGGCTGGCTCTTTCCCTGTTCATTGCCGTTCCTCTTGCAGGCTGTGCGCGGATGGGGGCGTCGAACCAGGCGTGGAGCGGAGAGGCAACCGCGAGGCCTTTGCTCCTGCGCCAACTCCAAGTGCTGCCGACCGACGAGGGCGCACGCGCCGTGCTGTTACGCCTATCCCGCCCTCCTGAAGGAGTGCGTTACTCGGCCGGATCACGGCCCGCGCGTTTGGTGATCGAGGCGATGGCTGCAGACGCCGGAGGCGATTTGCCCGAACGACAGATGCCGCAAGACTCAGCGGCGCTTAAGGCTGTCCGGGTCGGACGAAAGAACGGAGTACTAAAAATCGTCCTCGAATTCTCCGGCGAAGAGCCCCCGCCTTATTCCGTGCGAGAAATGGCCGACTGGATTCTCGTGCGTCTCGGCGGCTAGGGCGAGTTGGAGGCGTTCATGGATCGGCTTCGTCGATCAGCTAGGCACGTGATTGCATGGTGGGGTTTGGCCGTGCTCGCCGTGTACGGCGTTCCCAGCATGGGGCTTGCACAATTCACGAACCGACATTTGCAACAGCGCAACCGAGCGCAAAGTGGCAACGTGGACGAATCCATTCGCAAACTCAACGATCCCGACCCCGACAAGCGGCTGGAGGCGGTGCGGCAACTTGCCGCCTCGCGCGATCGCAAGGCGGTGGAGTATTTGATCCAGTCGCTTGGCGATTCCGACCTACGCATCCGCGCCAAAGCAGTGGAAGCACTTGGCGAGATGCGGGCGTCGGACGCCACGCCCGTGCTGGTTCAGCAATTGTTCCTCCGCACCTGCGAGCCACCCATGAAGCAGCGCATTCTCGCTGCGCTAGGGAAAATTGGCGATCCACGTGCGGCCCGTCCCATCATGGAATTCTTGCAACTCGACAACGACGCGGCGATGCGTGGTACTGCGGTGTTCGCGCTCGGGGAAATTGGGGCAACCGAGGCACTGGACATGCTGGAGCAAGTCGCGCTGTCCGATGCAGATCCGACGGTACGACGCCTCGCACGTGAAGCTGCCGCCAAGGTGCAGCACTATCAAACGGTAAAACAGCGCGAAGCAAAGGGCCCGACCGATACGTTCCTCCCCAAAGCCCCGGCGCCTCCTCCACGGTGAGGCGCGATTTGCACTGTATCCGGTTGCACGCACCCTGTCCTCTTCGTTAGGGAAGGGGGCGCCGCAAGCCGCGTGCCCCAGTGGTGGAATGGCAGACACGGCAGACTCAAAATCTGCTCCGGGCAACCGGGTGGGGGTTCAAGTCCCTCCTGGGGCATTTGCCGGCCGAGGTCGGGTGCATCCGATTGTAGGACCGGCCTGCCTCGCCGTGGCGGCCTTCCTGTACGCGGTGGTGCCTTCTGTCCTCCTGGCCCTGCTGCAGGGGCAAAGGGGCTACGTGCTGCTGCGTTCGGTGACGGACCAATTCGTAACTTTCACTCTAGCGTTAACGATGCTCCTTGGCGCAACACGCCTGCCAAGGCTGCGCAAAGCTGTCGCGGGGACCATCGTCTCCGCAGCTGCCACCTACGGCTTGGTTCTTTGGTTTTTAATCGGTTACTGGGTGTGGACGGGTCACCAGTTCGATATTCGTTTTGCGTTAGACGCTGGGGGCGACGTCCTTCGCACGCTGGAAAGCACACTGGGCCGCTTCTTCCTCCCTGCGATTGGTATGACGATCGCCCTGTTCGCTTGCCTCGCGCTTTTGTGGTGGCAAATCGCACGTTGGTTCGAGGAACGATCGGGAAACTTCTTTCGCTCGTGGACCATCTCCTTGCCCCTCGGGCTCCAAGCGCTTGTTTGGCATCTTTGCGCGCATGAGCAACGGATGGTGTGGCCGGAGCTGCACGCCTTGATCGAACAGGCACAAGAACACCCGGTCGTGGGACCGATTTTTCCGGACAGTCGCGAGTGGCAGACGCGAGGTGGAGAGTCGGTGTATGTGCTTCAGCTCGAGTCCGGCAATGCGTTGGCCCTGAGTGGCGCACTGGAGCTTGCTGGGCGTCGGTACGACGGTGATTACACGCCCAACCTTCGGCGGATCGCTCAAGATGGCGTTTTCTTCCCCATTTTCTGGGCCAACAGCGTTCAGTCGAACCGGGCGCTCGAGAACATTCTTTGCGGCATTGTCAACAATGCTGGGCCCGCTTTGTCGTACAACCCGGGCAAGATTGCTTCGGAGTGCCTACCCGCGGTTCTGCGGCGAGCCGGATACGCCACCATCTTCTATGTGGCGTTCGACGACCCCGACTTCATGAACTACCGCAACTTCGCCAAAGCCATTGGGTTCGACGAATTCTATGACGCACCTTCGCTCGGGTTTCCCGCGCGCAAAGATTCCTGGGGAATCGATGACTGCACGTTTTACCGGTCGGTGTTCGCAAACCTGCGCAAGCGGCCCCCCGGCGAAAAGCGCTTCGTCTACATCGAGGTAAGCGCCCACCACTACCCTTTTGCCGGCCAAGCGCAGTACGCCCACCTCCATCCGTTCATCCTCCCTCAAAACCCCGTAGAGTGGTATTTGAACTCGTGGGTCGAGCAGGACCATTGCCTCGAAGTGTTTTACCACGAGTTCCGCGAGTTTACCGGCGGCAACGCGCATTTGTTCGTCACCCCTGATCATTCCTGGCCCGTCGGTACTCATGGCAACGTGCTGAACGACTTCGGGTGGTACGACGAGAACTTCGCGATCCCCTTCTTGTACGTGCCCCCTTTGGGGCGCAGAAGCGAATTCCGCGTGGGCGAGCAGGCTGATGCGCAACCGAGCCTAGCCGATCTGCCGGCCACCATTGTCGAATTACTCGACGGGGTACCGCGCAAGCATTCGTTTGCGCCTCTGCTCCAACGCCACCCGGCCGATGGGCGACAGCCATACGAGCCGTGCCATATCTTGGTGCAACCTTACAGTGGCGGCGCGATCGTGATCCAACGGCCGCGAGAGAAGTATGTCTACCACATCAACACCCAGCAGCTCGAACGATACGATCGTCGGCACGATCCTAACGAGCGCAACCCGGAAGTTGTTGCGGAAAACATTCCTTACTCGAGGGTCAAAGCTGACTACTACTGCGACCGGTACCTTCGGAGCGCCCAAGTATCGCCTTGAAGAAAGTCGGCTCGGTCACTCTCGAGCCTCCTGATTGGTGCCGCAACACGGGCAGAGTTCGCGCAGGTAGGCATACGAGTAAATGCCAGTTTCATGGCCGTCCTCCCAGCGCAAGCTCAGGGCGTACCGTCCAACGGCAAACACGCGCTCGAGCCGAGCATTCTTTACGGGCACGAACCTCCGGGTGCTTCCGTGTCCTTGGCACCCCGCACACGGGCACCAACCACGCAAATACGCCCACGGGTACCGACTGAGATGCCCGTCGCTCCACGCAATTTCCATCGTCTCGCTCCCGGCATCGCGGCGAACTTCTACTGGGTAGGGTGGTTGCGAACTGCCCGCACGAACCATTGCGCAACTCTCACGAAGCTGGGGGCGTCGGCTCAGGCTTACGGCCGATGACAATTACGTAGGTTTGATCCTCGCCGAACTCGAAACCAACCCAATTCGGATTCTCAGCCTTCTTCTGGCGATAAAACTCTCGGTATCCGCGGCCAGACTGGGTAATTTCAATCCCTGCTTTTTCCAACGCTTCCTGAGCAGTTCCCACGTATGCTGGCGGATCTTCGTCGGCAGCGAACACGTACACTCCAGGCTTCATGCGAAACCGCACGGGCGCATTGCCCTTGACCATCCAACCGGCTTCTTCGAACGCGCTTTGAAGTTGCTTCTGGAACGCTTGTGCCTCTGGATCGTTGGGCACAGTGGCAAACCACACCGGATTGGCCAGGCTCGAATTCGGGCCGCCGAGTGCCTGAATCAGCGTTGCCCGCTGCTCCGGCGTGAGCACGCGCGCCGAATCCGGACGCCTCTCACCGACTGCAGGCACCTGGGGCCGGACCGAGGATTGTGACGCCGAAGCGCTCGGGGGACGGGCTTCCAGTTGTTTTCTGAGGCGCTCGATTTCCGCTTGCTGCTCCAGCAAGTACCAGCTCATTCCGGCAATCACCACCAAGGCTGTAAGCAAGGCAGGTAAGCTGAAATTTTTCATTCTGTTCCTCCCGGCCAGCACAATCTTGTAGCCTACCCTACGACGAAGAAACAACGTGCATGGATGCAGGCACCCGCGCGCGGCCGCCAAGTGCAGGTTGTCGGACAGGTTATCGGATCCGCGGACCATCGTCGAATCGGTTACGCGAACGGTCGGTCCCCTTACGGGCAGCCCAAGACAAGACCCCGAGCGTGAGAAAACCCGCGAGGCGCCAAGCCGGGCACGTACGGGTACCCGACCCGTTGATCGCCGAGTACTCCTCGAATCGCGCGGAAACCCAATCCAGCCCCACTGTTGCCTTCAAACCTGACCTGCCGCATCATTCGCCGTCTGGTGCGTTCTCGCGGCAACCGGCCACAAAGAGGTTAACACGATGGACTTGAACTACTCCCCTGAACACGAGGCGTTCCGCCGGCAATTTCGTGCTTGGTTACGCAAAAATCTCCCCGCGCGTGGCCGAAGCGAACAAATGTTGGCCTACGACGATCCCCGCCGAATCGCACGGGCCAAAGCATGGCAACGTAAATTGTACGAAGCAGGATATGTTGCGCTCACGTGGCCCAAGGAGTACGGCGGCCAAGGGCTCGACGTTGTCACTCAGGCCATCGTCGACGAGGAACTGGTGCGCGCTCGTGCGCCCGGGCTCATCGGGCAGATGGGTATCCAAATGGTGGGGCCGACTCTGATTCAGTACGGGAGCGAAGAACAGAAACGCCGCTTCCTTCCAAAGATCCTCACCGCCGAAGAAATTTGGTGCCAAGGTTACTCCGAGCCGGGCGCCGGGTCGGACCTGGCTTCGTTACAAACCCGTGCGGAGTTGGTCGGGGACGAGTTCATCGTCAACGGTCAGAAAATTTGGACTTCCAATGCCCAGTTTGCCGACTGGATGTTTTGCCTCGTGCGCACGGACCCCTCCGCACCGAAGCACCAAGGGATCTCGTACCTTCTGATCGACATGAGGTCCCCGGGGATCACGGTTCGCCCGCTGGTCCAAATGACTGGCGAGCGCGGCTTCAACGAGGTGTGGTTCGACAACGTCCGAGTGCCACGGAATCAATTGGTTGGCGGCTTGCACCAGGGATGGCAAGTTGCCAACGCCACCCTGGCACACGAACGGAACATGTTGGGTGCCGCCACCCGCACTCAAGAATTATTTGCGAAGTTGGTGCGCCTGGCAAAACTTTGTACGCGCGAGGCAAACTCGGCAATTGAAGACCCCGTGGTTCGCCAACGCCTTGCAGCCCTGGCAATGCGGGTGGAGGCGATGAAATACCACGCATACCGCCAACTCAGCGACTCGATCGCGGGACGCCCACGGGGGATCGCCGCCTCGGTGAACAAACTCGTTTCTACCGAACTCAACCACGATATCACCGCGTGTGCTCTGGATCTGCTTGGCAGCTACGCCACGCAAAGTGCGCACTCGAAGTTCGCGCTCGACCGTGGGGAATGGATGCGCGAGTTCATGTTCACCCTCGGCATGATCATCGGAGGGGGGACTTCGGAAATTCAGAAAAACATCATTAGCGAGCGTGGGCTTGGTTTGCCGCGGGAACCTAAAGGCACAGCGCTTCAAGATGGAGCACAACGATGAATTTCGGCCTTTCCCCCGAGCAAGAGCAACTGCAACACACCGCTCGCGACTTCTTGGCAAAGGAGTGGCCACCAAGCAGTGCGCACGCTCTGTTCGACGCGGAGAGCGAAGCTGCTCTCCGCCAGTTGTACCGCCGCATGGCGGAGCTTGGTTGGGTGGGATTGCTGGCCCCTCCAGAATTTGGCGGCTCTGGGGGCACGTTTCTCGACGCTGCCCTTTTGGCTGAGGAAATGGGCCGCGCCGCGGTGCCGGGTCCTTACTTGGCAAATACCCTTGCGCTTCTGTTACTGCGCGACGCGGGCAGCAAAGCTCTACGAAGCGAGTGGCTACCAGCGCTCACGCAGGGGCAGGCAATTGGCACTGTTGCGTGGTTCGAAGCCCAGGCATCGAGCTGGCCTTGCGCGCTGGAGACCCGCTGCACGGCAACCAGATTGGGGGTGCGTCTGAGCGGAACGAAGCGATTCGTGCTGGACGCGCATCTCGCTGACGTATTCCTGGTTGTCTGTACAGCTCCCGCGGGCAGGGCAAAAACCACCGTGGTCGTCCTCGTGCCAAACAATCAGCCGGGCATCACTGTACGCCCCATGGACGACGTGGATCGCACCCGGCGTGTGTACGAGGTCAGCTTCGAAGACGTCGCGGTGCCACGCAAGGCTGTGTTTGTCTCCGGAGAACGTGCAGTGAATGCCCTCACCCGCGTGTTCGATGCGGCTGCAGTGTTTCTCGCGGCAGATTCCCTGGGTGGCGCCCAACGATTGCTGGAGATGTCCGTTGCCTACGCCAAGGTGCGTACCCAGTTTGGCCGCCCCATCGGGTCGTTTCAGGCAGTGAAACACCGCTGCGCTGAGATGGTGGCCCAAATCGAACCAGCGCGCTCCCTGATGTGGTACGCTGCGCACACCCTCGACGCGATGCCGCGGCTGGCAACGTATGCGGCGTCGCTCGCGAAAGGCCACTTGGCCGACGTGTATGCTGCGGTCGCCGAGAGTGCCCTGCGCGTCCACGGTGGGATTGGCTTCACGTGGGAACACGACCTGCACATCTGGTTCAAACGGGCGCAGTGGAACCGCTATGCTTTTGGGACCCCCGAATGGCATCGCGAACGGGTCGCTCAGATGTGCCGGTGGTGAGAGAGTCCTCCTCTAGTCTTCGCTGCCCGCCGTTGCCCAATATCGGCTACCCTGCCTAAAATGCTTTCGCATGTCTGACCAGCCCGGTAAGCGGTTCACGATCGCGCTGCGCCCTGACGGTGTCCGCGTGGTTCCGACGCGCAACGGCACCAATTGGCGCCGCTGGTCCGTCGTTGCAACATTGTTGGTCATCTTTGTTGCGGCGGTTTGGTACCTGTCAAACCCAAGCAGCCCTCAAGCCCGGTCGGACGACGCAAAAAACTCGCACACGGTGGTCAGCCAACCCTTACGCAGCCGCGTCGAGCCTCCGCGACCCCCAAGTGCGCCGGCCATCCGCGTCCGCTTGAACCCAAAGTCGTCCATCGAACATGGCCTGCAAGCAGGTCGACACGACAGCCCGACCGACAAGCCGCACACGGCAGAAGAACCCAACGGCTCTCCTAGCACGGGGGCGACAAGTGCTTCCCACGATGAACCAAGTGGGATTGCACTCTTTCCACCGCCCGGGACCAACCCGCCGAAAAGCGGCTTAATCGTACCGGACAACTTCGAGCTGCCACCGGGTTATGCCCGGCATTATCAGGTCACGGACGATGGCAAGCCTCTGCCGCCAATCTTGATCTTTCATCCCGACGCAGAACTGTTCGATGCCAGCGGCAATCGCATCCCGCTTCCCCCGGACCTTGTTGTACCGCCTGAGCTGGCGCCTCCTGGACTTCCTCTCGAAGTCCTGCAGGTGCCCGACACGGTTGTGCCCTTCGTCGAGGTACCCAACGAAAGCGCTCGCCCTGGTGTCGATGCTGCGGAGTGAGGCTGGCTGCGCAGAGTTCCCGCTGCATGCAACGTGCCTGGACCGTAGCGTACGCGCCGTTTTTTGTCGGAGCGGCGTGCATTCTCGCGGGTGTCGCGCTGCTGTGGGCGTACGCCCGCGTCGCCTGGCCCTGGGCCGTTCTCGGGTGGATCGGCCTCGTCCCGTGGTCGTGGCTGTGGATGCGGCATCAGTCGCTCCGTGCCGCGTTCGCCACTAGCGTCGTCTGCTCGATCGCGTTCGTCGGGAGTACGTTCGACTGGTTCGCTCAGGCACTCGCCGAATATACGGGCCTCTCTGCAGTCACAGCCCGCATTGTTCTGTACCTTTCGAGTCCGCTTTTGGAACCTCAATTCATCGCCTTGGCTTTCGTACTGTTCGTACTCCGGCAAAGGCCCAAGCTCGTTTCGTTTGCTTCCACGATCCAACAAGCCCTGGCGGCAGCCGCGGTTTACACAGCTTGTGAACGAACCGTGCCCACCAAGTTTCTTGGCGACACGCTGGGTCTTGGCTTGCTCGGCGCGCTCCCTTGGGCCCAGGCTGCCGACCTTGGTGGCGTACATTTACTGACCTTTTTTTTGGTGTTCGCAAACGTCCTTCTTGCTCACGCCTGCGGGTCTCTTCATGCCCAGCATCCTCGTAGGTTCGCTGCGGCTCTGCTCGGAACAGTAGCAAGCCTCATGGCTGCATTGTGGGTGTACGGGAGCTGGCGGATTCGCAGCATTGATGGGCAAGCTGGGGAAAGAAACACAGCGGTGGTACGTGTTGGGGCTGTCCAAGGCAACATTTCGCATTACGACCAATTGCGCGAGGAGCTCGGCACCTTCGCTGCTGTGCGGCTGATCCTCGACCGTTACTTCACCCTGACCCGCCCACAGGTCGAACAAGCTGACTTCTGGGTATGGCCCGAAACCGTCTACCCAACAACGTTCGGGAAGCCCAAAAGTCCTGACGGAGCTCTGTTCGACCGAGAGATTGCTGCATTCGTGCAAATACACGCTCGGCCTCTGGTGCTTGGTGCATACGATCGGGACGATGTCGGCGAATACAACGCTGCGTTCTTTCTGATTCCCGATGCAGGGGCGGGTCTACACACGGAAGTGTACCGCAAGGTGTACCCGTTCCCATGGACGGAGCATGTACCTTCCTGGGCAGATTATGGTTTCGTGCGCCGTTGGCTTCCTTGGCTTGGGACATGGAAGCCCGGACGCGAAATCAAGGTTGTTTCGCTGCCCCTCGGAGAAGACCGTACGATCCGAGTAGCGCCCTTGATTTGCTACGACGCTCTTATGCCCGCGCTGTCGCACGCAGCCGCCCGCAGCGGTGCCGAATTGCTGCTCACAATGTCCAATGACTCTTGGTTCTCTGGGCTAGAAGGGAAGCGACTCTCACTCGTCGGCACCGTGTTTCGCAGCATCGAAACACACCGCCCACAAATTCGCGTCACCCCTACGGGGATCACAGCCGTGATCGACGCTGTTGGCCGATTTCGAATCCTCATGCCGCCCGACCGACCACAGGCTGCGATCGCCACGCTGGTCCTCCCACCGCCGCGTTGGTCGCTTGCCACGGAGGGAGGGCACCAGTGGTTCCTGATTGCGTGCCTCGCTGCCACTTTCATGGGCGCCGCATCGTGGCTCCGTTCAGGTCCACCAAAACGAAAGAGCGGCTCGTGTTCGACTCACCACAGAGCAAACTCCTCCGGGGCAACGGGGATCTCGTCGCTGCGTTAGCCGCCCTTCAATGGAGCTCCTTTCCACCGGTGGAGCCACGGAGCATTCACTGCTGGTTGTGCGGTAGGCTGATAGCTGGTAAGGAGAGAACGCTCTCGATTGCCCGGCTTTCATTCCAGCCGAGCAGATTGCGGGTTCGACATGAGCATCTGGCTGGGAGTAACGCAGCCGGCAGTCATCCGACCCGGAGCAAAATGAAACGGAACCAGCCCTCGTGGGCAAGATGAAGGAGGAAAAAAAATGGGTCGGAAACTATACGTCGGCAATTTGCCTTTCGAGGCCACCGATGCGGATTTGCATGCGTTGTTCTCGCAGGCGGGGCACTGCGACTCTGCCTCGGTGGTGACCGACCGGTACACAGGCCGTTCACGCGGCTTTGGTTTCGTTGAAATGAGCTCGGCCACGGAAGCAGCGCAGGCGATCGAGCAGTTCAACGGGACGTCCTTTATGGGCCGGAACATCACCGTGAGCGAAGCTCGGGAGCAAAGCAAGGGCCCCGGCGGACGCCCAAGCGGCCGCGGAGGACGCGGCAGCCGCCGCTAACTTGCTTCGTGTGCAACGGCGCCGAGCGGGCGCACAGCACCTCAAAACCGCGCGCCCGGCGTCATGCTCCGTGCGATTTAGCGTTGTTCGAACGCGTTAGCTCTGGGGCTTGCCAAAAGAGCGGGCGAAAAGGTCCTCGATCGCCGTGCGTCCGCTCGGCTCCAGGTACCGGGTCCCAGTCCCGCAAAAGTGGATGTGCGAGATCGTCGGCACTGCCTCTTCCCACCGCTCACCGAGCCAGTGAAACCAGGCGTTTTTCACTTGGTCGAAGACAAAAAGCGGCTTGTTGCACAGTTTCGCGAACTCCGCCCCCCAACCCGTTCCACCCTTGACGGTACCATCGGGCAAAATCGTTCCGACGACAAAGATCTCCTGCGCGCTGTTCACTTGGTACCAAATCGTTTGTAGCACCTTCTTGAAGTAATCCGTTTCTGGATAATGACGGTGCATGAGCTTGGAGACATACGCGAGGCTGACGTCGCCCTTTTGAAGCTCCTCGTGGGTCAGAACTCGCAAGCCGCGATGGCGCTCGATCTGGTGCCCTTCGAAAGTGAAGGTCACCTCTTCGATGCCGTAACGCTCGGCTGTCCCGCCAAAGCAGGCCTCGCTCCCTTTGAGCCCTCCGCTGAACAAAATGCAGTCTTTTGGATTTAGATTTCCCATGTTCCTCCCGCACGCCGGCGGCGTTTGTTGCGACCAAATCTTACAGTGGCTGGCGTTTCATCGCAAAACTACGGGCAGGCCGCAATTCACGCTCGAGTTCTCCAAACCAAACCAACGGTGCTAGCGAGTGCGCGCGAGTTCTTGTTGACGGGAACACCAAAGCGCGACAAGAGAGGGCTTCATGCACAGGTTCCGCGCGACCATTTGCAACAAGCGCCAGGGACTCGCGATTTTGGTGATTTGGGTATGCGTTGTTCTTGGTGCAGGCTGCGGGCACGATCACGAACCATTGGAGACGCCGGCACCGAAAGAATGGCTGCTTGGCGGAGCCTATTCGGTGCGCATCGACCAACGTACTGGCGACATGACCTTGCTCCGTGGAACCCAGGAACTCGTTCGCGTCCCCGTCTCCGGCTGGCAACTGGGCACGGTGCCGCGCGTGGATCCGCTTGTAAACTACGATCCGTATCCCTTGATCGTTCCGAGCCCTTTGTATGCCCCGCCCGAAGGCCTGGAGTGGGCTGCGCCAGTTTCCGTCGCTTTTACGAAGCTCTCCGCCAATAGCGTTCGCTTGGAACTCCTTTACACCGAAGACGCACGAGCTTCTCTGATCGTAGAGCATTTGGATAGCGGACGCTTTCGCGTTCGCTGGTTTCCCCCGGCGCAACTTCCTGTGGCCTACTTTCGTTTACGCTGCGCTGCGCCAGGAGAGCACGGTTACTACGGGCTCGGCGAGTACTTCGACGACGTCAACCACCGTGGGAAAGTTCGCGCAATGCAAATCGAACTCGATCCGGAATTGGAAAGCCTTTACAACGAAGCACACGTCCCCGTTCCCTTTCTCATCGGTTCTGGCGGTTGGGGTCTCTTTGTCGCGTCGTATTCTCCCGCAGTGTTCGACGTAGAGCACGAAGAACCGGGGACCATCCAGGTGCTGGTCGGAACGGGCGAAGCGAGCACGCAAGGACTCGAGCTCTATTTGTTCGCCGCTCCGACAGGCTTGGATGTTACGCGTCACTACTACGAAGTAACAGGCTTTCCCAAGCTTCCCCCGCCTTGGGCACTTGGACCCATCGTGTGGCGAGACGAGAACCGCGACCAATCTCAGTTCGAGCAAGACCTGCAAACCATGCGGGCATTGGATCTTCCGGCAACTGCGGTGTGGATCGACCGCCCTTACGCGACGGCGGTGAACTCCTTCGATTTCGATCCAGTGCGCTTTCCCACCCCTGAGGAGATGTTTGCGCTCGTGCGGAGACTTGGCTTCCGCGTGGCACTTTGGCACGCGCCCTACTTAGATAGTAGGGCCGCCGCCACGAAGGCGCTCCGAGACGAGGCAAATGCTCGGGGGTTCTTCCCGCCCCGCGTGGGCTTGCTCTTCAATTCCTGGGGTCGTCCGCTCGACTTCACAAACCCCGAAGCGCGCCATTGGTGGCAACAGCTACTGCGCAGGTACACCGAACTCGGAGTCGCCGGCTTTAAGCTCGATTACGGTGAAGACGTCGTGGTAGGACCATCGGCAACCCGCAACCGCTGGCTGTTTGCGGACGGGAGCGACGAGCGCACCATGCACGCCCGTTACCAGCTCTTTTATCATCAAACGTACGCGGAAGTTTTGCCTCCTGACGGCGGTTTCTTGTTGGTGCGCCACTCTGCCTTCGGGGGACAGGTGTTCGGGCCAGTCATTTGGCCTGGCGATCTCGATGCCAGTTTTGCGCGCCATCGAGAGCGAGTCACGGAAAAGGGAACCACCTACGTAGCAGTGGGGGGACTGCCCGCGGCCGTTGTAGCCGGCTCGGGGCTCGGACCTTCAGGATTTCCATTTTTCGCTTCGGATACGGGAGGTTATCGCCACTCGCCGCCCGACAAAGAACTCTTTACTCGCTGGTTCCAGCACACCGCATTGTCACCAGCGATGCAAATCGGCACGAGCACGAACGACGTGGCGTGGGAGCCAACCGCGCTAAATGGGTTCGATGCAGAGATGCTCGACTGGTACCGAACTTACACGCGCCTTCACCTGCGGCTTTTTCCGTACCTATGGACCTACGCTCAGCGCTTGCAAACCGATGGGCGCGCAATTCAACGTCCGTTCGGCCTCGCATATCCGTCCACCGGAGCACATCCTTGGGATCAGTATCTCCTGGGCGACCACCTTCTCGTTGCGCCCGTGGTCGCGCGTGGACAAAGGGAGCGAGCGGTGTTCTTTCCACCCGGGAAGTGGATCGAGTGGTGGTCGGGCCGCACGTACGAGGGGCCAGGGGAACAGGTCGTACCCGCGCCTCTAGCCCATGCTCCGTTTTTTCTAAAACAAGGTGGAATCGTTCCGCTGCTCCGCCCGACAATCGATGCGCTCGTAGAAACCGAGGAACCCGGGCTCGTCGACTCTTACGCCGACACTCCTGGCGTCTTGTACGGACGCGTGTTTCCTGGACCTGAAGAAACGTCGTTCACGGTGTTCGACGGCACGCGATTGAGTCAATCGTTCCACGACCACATTCGCCAACGGTCGGTGGTACAACTCAGCTACACGCCGGGTACCGAGTTCAGACGCGGAGCCGTTCTCGAGTTGGTGGGGCTCGACGGCACCGCTGTATCTTCCGTGCGCATTGCGGGGGTACCCGTGCCTCTTTTAGAGACCCCTGAAAACCTGGAAAACGCCGGGGCAGGTTGGGCCTATCAAGAGGGCAAGATCTGGGTTCGCCTGCCTGCCACAGGTGGAATCGCTGAGGTGGAACTCCAAGCCGTTCCGTGAGAATCGTTGATCGCTTGCACTCCGGTTCGTCTCCGGTGACCGGCGCCCCCTGGCCCTGGTTCTACGCAGGAGCCGACCTCTCGCCTAACGCTGCTGTTTCCAGGCTGAGGGTGCCTGCAGGTTTCGGGGCGAAGGTGACTTGCTTGCATGTAAGCCGGGCGCCTCGGTGGGTTGGATGGCTGGGCGCCGCCGCGAAAAGACGCTTCCCTACGACCGCTCCGACCTACTTCGTATTCGAGGCGGGAGCCGGAGCGTTCTGGGCGACGTCCCCAACAGTGACCTGGGGACGGAGCGTGCTAAGCAATTTATCCCCGATCCCGCTGACGTTCTTGAGCTCGTCCACATTCTTGAACGGCCCGTGTTTTTCTCGATGCTCGATAATTGCTCGGGCCTTTGCCTCGCCAATGCCCTTGAGCGACATCAGTTCCGCCATGGTGGCGGTGTTGACGTTCACGGGCTTACCCTCCGCTGCCCAGCTCCCCGTGGCGAGCAAAAGCAAGAGCAGAAGCCCAAAGGTTACGATTCGTTTGCCCTGTACTCGTTTCATTTGCCGTACCTCCTTTTTGAGTGCCACAAGCTTAGTTGGCGCCCAACCATCCGAATCTGAAGGTACGGCAATTTCGACTTGTGGTCAATATATGTAAAGTCTCACCTACCACGCATACGCTTCTGGCGCCGGTCCCCCAGGACCAGGCCAGATGGCGTCGAGTTCGGCGAGTTGTGCTTCGTCCAGTTTCAAGGCCAGGGTCTCTACGGCATCGACCAACTGCTGCACAGTGCGGGGTCCGACAATGGGAGACGTCACACCGGGCTGGTGAAGCAACCACGCCAACGCAACCTTTGCAGGAGCCAGCCCGTGGCTTGCACAAAAAGATTCGTACTTTTGCAACGCGTCCCGGTAGCGTTCCCGTGCCTGCGCAATTCGGTCGCTTTGTCGTCTTCCGCCGCCAACTCCTGGTGTTCCCGCCAACAGGCCGCCAGCCAGCGGGCTCCATGGCAGCACGGCTACGCCTAGTGCTTGGCAAGCTGGCAGCACCTCCAGCTCCACGGTGCGTTGCGTCAAATTGTAGAGACTCTGTTCGCTCACGATACCCAGAAGCTGCCGCTCCTTGGCCACCGCGTTTGCCTGCACAATATGCCATGCTGCGAAATTACTGCTGCCTACGTACAAGATTTTCCCTTGTGCGATGAGCGTTTCCATTGCCTGCCAGATTTCTTCCCAAGGAGCATCCCGATCCACGTGATGCATTTGGTACAAGTCGATGTAGTCTGTACGCAAACGGCGCAAACTGTCTTCGCACGCCCGCACAATGTGGCGTGCAGACAAGCCACGGTCATTTGGGCCGCTTCCCATCCGGCCGAACACTTTGGTCGCCAACACCACTTGATGTCGGCGCCCCGAATTTTCCGCAAACCATCGGCCGATGATTTGTTCAGTGACCCCTTCTCCGGTTTTCCATCCATACACGTTTGCGGTGTCAAAAAACTGAATTCCCAGTTCCAGGGCCTTGTTCATGATTTCGAAACTCTCTGGCTCTGGAGTGACCGGGCCAAAATTCATCGTACCCAAACAAATCCTGCTCACTCGCAAGGCCGTCCGGCCAAGTCGCACGTATTCCATTTCCAAACTCCTTCCTCTCACCGTGTGGGCCGTATTGTGTCGGCCTTCGTTTCGATACGCAAATCGATGCCAATCCCAAGTGCAGTCGGGGGAGCGTTCGTGCAGGCGCCCTTCCCTTCTCCGCTCTTTGTACTAAGCTCCTGGCACCATGATCCGGAGTTCCGGATGCCGTTTTGCCGCAGCCGCCATCGCGGCGGCGCTGCACGTTTTCGCCGCGGTCGTCGCGGAAGCCGAGGAGCCCCCGAGCCATACCCCTCCGCGTCTCGGCCTGCTCGAAGGAGAAGTTTCCTTCTGGCGACCTGTGCTTGGTGAATGGAGAGAGGCGCCCATCAACCTCCCGCTAGCACCTGGAGATGTACTGGCTACCGGCGCCCGCAGTCGCGCGGAACTCCAACTCCGCCCTCGCGTGTTCGTGCGCATCGGCTCGCAAAGCGAGGTGCAGGTCACGAGCCAGACCAACACCGCGATCCGCTTAGAACTTCACTACGGCGTGCTCGCACTCGATTTTCGGGATGGCTCCAAATCGATCGTGCCGGAATTCGCCCTCGGGTCGATCATGGTCGAACCGCTTTCTAGCGGATTTTATCGGATGGAACTTCGCGACAACCGGGCACGTGTGGTCACACGCAACGGTGCGCGCGCACTCGTCCGCACGAACGGCGAGACCCGCGAACTCGGACCGAGCTTTGAACTCACCGTGGACGCGGTTTCGCCACAGGCTTTGCTCGTGCGCGCCGCTGCCGAACCCGACGAGTGGGATCGCTGGAACCTCGCTCGCACGGATTCGCTTCTTCAGAAAACGGAGTACTCGCCGGAGGCGGAAGAACTCCTAGGCTTCCGGGACCTCGACCGGTACGGCGAGTGGGAACGTATCCCCGACTATGGACGTGTTTGGTTTCCCCCGGTTCCGCGGATCTGGGCTCCATACACCACAGGGCAGTGGCTCTGGGATCCCTTGTACGGCTGGACTTGGGTGGACGCCACGCCCTGGGGTTGGGCCCCGTTCCATTACGGCAGGTGGGTCTGGGTTGGCGGACGGTGGGGATGGACGCTGGGTCCAGTGTTCGCTCGCCCTGTGTACGCGCCCGCCCTCGTTGTGTTCTTTGTAGGCAAATCAGGCCTTATCGGCTTCGCCACGGGGACTCCTGTGGTCGCGTGGGCGCCGCTTGGCTGGGGCGAACCATGCATCCCGTGGTGGGGTCCAGCGTGGTTCGTTGGCCGGCCCTGGTGGGGTGGATGGCACGGCCCACACCGGTGGTCCCATGGTCGCGAGACCTTCGACCCGAATCATGGCAGTGTTTGGACCCATTTCGAGCACGTTCGGGAACGGCGCGGCTTGTCGGCGGCACAGTTCGATCGCTTCGGAATCGTTCCGGTGCCATCCGCGCGGCTGCAAAACGTGGAAATCGAGCGACTCGCATTGCCGGCCAGTGATTTTCCTCCTCAGCCAAAGCCGGCATCTCCGCCAACTCAGCGAGCGGAAATTCCGCCGAGACCAGACCGAGTGTTCTCCCGCGCCCCGCGGCCTTCAAGTTGGCTCTCCCGAGGGCCCGAGCTACGGGAACCGCACCGCCGGAGTCCGGCCAGCAATCCATCGGTACGCGATAGGAACGAAGAACCTGCGGCTACCCCGTTCGAACCGAACTTATCGGAACAACAACGGCCCCAACGTAGTACGGCCCGTTGGAGTCGATTTGCCCCACCGATTCGCGGTGGAGACGGGTCGGTCACAGAAGAAGAGTATCGGAGGTCGCCACATCGAGTTCCAAGCCGCCGCGAGCCGATTGCCCGGGACGAGGTCTTGCCTGGTGCAGAGAGCGAGCCCACGACTTCCATCCCCTGGCCAGGAGTGCAACAGGCTCCCCGCGCCCCCCAACCCGAGTTTCGCGACACCGGCGCGCTCGGGCGTCCAGCTCGGGCCTGGGAACGAAGGCATCAGGGAAACGACTCTTTCCGCCCAGGCCGCTTCCCCGGAGACATCGACGGCAGAATACGTTCGTGGAGTGAGGCACCGGCAGGCTTTGGTTTGCCGGAACATCGACCCCAGCGTGGGATCGGCTTCGGAACCGGCCCAAGGGAACAACTCCCAGCCTTCGCCGGCGACGGAGCCTCGGATTCGGCCCCATCACCAGGTAAGCGGAGAGAACTCCATTTCCGGATTGAGCGCGGCCCTGTGCATCGCAGCCGGTAGCCTGCACGCAGATCGGCTAGTCGACGTTCCGACCTCGCAGGATTGCTCGAACGACGTGCCGTTCTTGAAGGCGCACGAGAGCGCCGCTTCCAACGCAACCTTGTTGGTGCGCTCGCAGCACGGGGAGAGCGAGAAGGCGACCGAACCTCCCTGCATGCGTCTTACAGTTTCACGTGGGGATCATCGGGTCCTGAGGCGACCGCGCCACTGATGCGTGCAAGGCTTTCAAGCCCCGAGTGACTTGGACGCGAGGCACGGCCAAGGTGCTACCGCGTTCCTGAACTCTGGACGCTGACGCAAAGCGGCGAAGCAGCCAAGTCTACCAGCCTGAGAAGTGGTCGCACTGCACGAGAGGCGGTCCTCGTATGGGCGCGCTTCCTGAACGCGCGGAGGATGCACGCCTGCCTTTGGCCCCGCGTTGCTTGTCGAAGCCGAGTCAAACAGAATAGCCCTATGCAACGATTGCACACCCAATCTTGGCTCTCGTACCAGGCCGTGTTCCTGTCGGGACTCCTACTGGCTCCTTTTTCCCTTTCCGCCGAGCCCGCTCCCCTGCCAACCTTCCCGCCGACGACCTCGGCGGGGGCACCGCCTGCGACGCCGCAGGAGTCGGTCACGCAAACGTTTGGCGCCATCCCGGAGGAACTTGCGGGTCTCTGGCTGATGGTCACCAATGCAAAGTTAAGCCAGGGCAAGGTACGCAACAATTTCCAGCTCTATCGGATCCGCCACCTTGGCAATCGTTGGACCTTTCAACGCGCCGAAAAATCCAGCGATGTTCCCTCGCTCGCGCCTTTCGTGGACGCGGAAAAACAAACACAACCGTTTCGGCCCTCGAAACAGCAAATCGCAAAAGTAAGAAGCGACCACCGCCGCCTTGCAGCCCTCCCGTTGCATCCCGAGGCCAGCACGTTCCAAGTGGTTCATATCCGCACAGCGGAGGAAATCCCGGCTGATCCGCCGCCCCCGCCGGCGGCAGCCGGTGCGAAACTCGCCATAGAGTTTTTGGAGCGCCTGCCCACGAACGGCGCCCTTTCGGCAGTGTCGTTTTACGTCAAAAAGTTCAGCCGAGACGAGATGGAGGGCCACATCCATGCACTGACGCTTGTCGGACTTGCCTCCGCGGTGACTCAAGGGGAGTTCTTCATGTACCGGATCGAGTAGCAAACGATCCACGAGCCCAGACACGACGACGAAAGTAAGTTGCGACCGGCTCGTCACCGCGCTATACGCGACTCCACAGCCACTGATCCCAGGCGGAGGGGCGGTGGAATCCGGAGGTCGGGAAGCGGGAGGCCGAAAACAAGTCAGGGCTCCCCATCAGCAGGCTGCACCGCATGAACCGACAACACAAGCATCAGGTAGAAAAAGCAGCCGTCGCCGCGAAGTTGCGCCGCATGGGATTTGACGTTCAAGAGGTCCCGCGCAACGGCAAGTTCGATCTTCTCGTGGATGGTCACATCCGAGTCGCACTGCGTGTTGCCTTTCCTGGAAGGTACGCGCACACTGTCACCGTGAACGGTCGCCGGTACGCATACGACTACAAAAGCTGGAACTTTAACTTTCATCGCCACGGCCGTTGGGATCGCCACTACTGCGACATTTTTGTGTGCATTGCGAAGCAACGGCGCGCGGAAGATGAGGTTTTCATCATTCCGGCAGAAGTGGTCTCTGGCCCAACTTTCAGCTTGCACGGTGCAACCAAGCCCTACCGTGGCCGCTACGCTCAGTACCGCAATCGCTGGAGCCTATTTTCTTCTTGGCCACGCCAAGGAGAGCCGTCCGGCTCCACGGTTGCAGAAGTAGCGTAGCTTAAGGACCTCCGTTTTGTCGGAGGCCAGGCAAGACCATTCTCGCAACTGGCGAGGCTTGGTTGTCGCGCAGCTGACCTCTGGAAGGCCCTGACCTGCAACTCGCCGAGGTGCAGCAGCCTGCCCTAGTGCTGACTCGTTTCCCTACGCGGAGCACAACGAGGGGCAAGGGCGGCGTTCTCACGTTGCCGACCAATGCGGTCAGCCACGCAATACGCAACAGGGGGTCCTCATCGTGCCCAGCTTTTCGCCCGCGTGTTGATCCTCGGATAAAAAAATCCAAACCTGAGGCGCTGGCCGCAACTGCTAAGCATCCGTTTGTCGAGGACTTCTCGTTTGCTTTGAGTAGTGCTGCGCTTTTTTTGTTGACACAAGCACCCTAAACGCAGTATGCATGCAAAGGGAGTGGACGGATGGGGGGGCTGACGAGGGGTCCTTACGAGTAGGGAAAGTGAGTAGTTCAGCCGTGATAAAAGACCGACCTTGGACCCACGTCGAGCATTACAACGACAGGCCAAGTCCCTGTTTCCGTCACGTTCTTCGTCGACGGACACGGTCTCCCTGGACTGCCCTGGGAAACGAGCGAGCCTGGCTGGCTGGGAGTCAGGGCCAAATCCATGGAGGTACGTATGCAATACCTAAGCAACTGGTTGAGGGCGGTGCTACCGAAACCCCGCCGAGAGTCTAAACGTAGACGGCAAACTCGAAGCCGGGTCGACGTTGCGTCGGCTTTGGCTTTCGGGCTGGCGCTAGGCATCGCGGTGTCGTCACTGGTCGTGCCACTGCCGGCGCAGGGAGGCGACATCCCACCAGCAACGCCAAACATCGAAACCATTCCGAGCGGTTCGCTTGTGATCCCGATGGACAACGACAAGCAGAACATCGGCGTTCCGTTCAATCTGAAAGCCTACGGGTTGGTGCAAAGGCTGCTGAAATCGAACATTCCGGTAAAGTGGATCATTCGGGCTGGGAAAGGCAAAGACGCGGTCGATTTCTCGGCAACCGCAGAGCGGGTGTTGCCGAGCGCGCAAGCTGTAGCTCAGGTAGAATTCCGGGGCGGACCGTTCGTGGTCGAGGCACAGTTCGCCTCTCAGGCGATGGCCGTAGCCTCCAGCTTCGGAAACAACGTGGCGGTTTATCGTTTGGTTGAGGCCGCGCAAGCGGATGTGCGGTATACACTAGCGCAGCGCGCGTTTGTGTTCGTTGCCAATGACGACAACAACGCGACAATCCACACAGATGTTCTGAACGCCGCCGGCTTTGTCGCGGGTGAAGACTATGCCGTGTTGCAACGGCCCACCACTGCGGCGCAGCTCAACGGCAACCTCTGCGCTACGATCGTCACCGAACCCCACTACGATGGCAGCAGGGATGCAAACTACGACACGGTGGTCGCGGCGGTCAGGGACTTCCTGCTTTCCGGGGGCAATGTGCTGGCACAGTGCAAGGCCATCGAGAGCTACGAGAATCATTCCACTTTCGGGCACTTCCAGACGACAGGAGGGGTCGTGAAGCCCAGCGACCCAGGAACCGGCTTCGAGTATTTGGCTCCGGACCTGCCTTTCAGCCAATTCATCGGGGACCTGGCCGACCGCGGTGGTGCGATCCCCCGCTATGCTCTTGCTACAGGATCGAGTTTCACCAACGGGGGCCATCCACACGTGCAGCATGCAAGCACCACACCGCCGAAGTTCAAAGCGTCGCTATCCAAGCTTGGCAGCGGCGTCGGCTCACTCGTGTTTTACCTCGCCGGCCACGATTACCCTGGCTCTACGATCGAGGAAATCAACGGGCGCCGCATGTACTTGAACGCAGTTTTCCATCCGGCGCGACGACCAAGCCAATGTGGTTTTGAAATTCCGACGAGCACCCCAACACGAACGGCCACACCCACGCCCACCAACACTGCGGTGCCAACGTCGTCGCAGCTTGCGACACCGACAGCAACGAATCCTGGAGGGTTCAACCCAACGGCTACTTCCACCGGCACCCTTAATTCTTTCACGGCCACACCGACGCCTACGCCTGCCTCAGCTACTGCAACGCGTACGCCCTCGAACTCCGGGTCACCCACTGCAAGCCCAACGATTGGTCTTTGCGGCAACGGCGATCTCGACCCCGGAGAGACATGCGACGACGGCAACAATGTAAGCGGCGACTGCTGTAGCGCGGATTGCCGGCTCGAACCGGTGGGCGCCCCCTGTGACGACGGGCTTGCGTGCACCAGCGGCGACCAGTGCGACGGTTTTGGAGTTTGCCGCAGCGAGCCCTCTACCGGCCAGTATGCGATTTTGCGCTGGTCTCCCGGGGATCCGCTCGGAAGCTTTACCACCGTACTCGGGAGGCGCTCTCTGGTTGGCGGTCACGTGTGCACCGATGTCACAAAAATGGGGGGGCGCGCGCGGGTGCTCGGAGACCTGGTCGGCTTGATGACGAGCGGGAACGCACTCGTGTTCGGCAAGCTCACCCAGGTGGCAGGTACGGTGGTCACCGCTGGAGGGGCAATCGTGAACCCCCAGAACGCGCTGATCGGGGAATTCCGTGGCGCCGATTCGTCCGGAAGCGCTCCGGAACTGAGCGATTGCGCCTTGGCGCGCTCGAAAACCCAGTCTGCCCGGACCCAGCTCGGTCAATTACCCGCGGACCCGCAAACCACCTTCGGCGCAGTCAAGGTGAAACTCCGCAAGTCACTGCGGGTGCCGGCGTCCGGCACCTTCGGGGCCGGGACCGCGGTAGTGGATTTCGACGACCTGAAGATTGGTTCGAGCGGCACACTAGAGCTGGTCGGCGGACCGACCACTGAGGATGTCGTGATCCGGGTCAAAAACCGCCTCCGACTCGGTCGCCGAGCGAAAGTTCTCTTGAACGGCCTGAATCCAAACCAAGTCGTGTTCCTGGTGGACGGGCAAACGAACGTGGGTAGTTCTGCATACCTGCCCGCGACATTGATTGGAGGCGACAGAATTGCGGTGCGCCGGCGCGCCGCGGTGGAAGGCGGCCTCTTCGGCAAAACAGTGATCGTCGCTGGATCAGCCCGAGTGCAACGAGCGGGCTGGGTCGGCTGGTGCCGCTAAGTCGTATACGGGTCGCACGAAGCGAGGTCTGGGGTGGCAGCGGGAAGATGCTGCCACCCCAGTATCGTCTTCCGCCTCAGTCGCGAAAGTTTACGAACTGCAGAGGAAGTCCAAAGTCCTGCTCACGCAGGAGCCGGATGACCTCCTGGAGGTCATCTTTCTTCTTGCCGCTTACACGAACTTGGTCTGCCTGGATTTGCGCTTGCACCTTCAACTTACTGTCCTTGATGACCTTCACGATCTCTCGCGCGCGTTCCGGGTCGATCCCTTGTTGAATTTCAATGACCTGTCGAGCTCGGCCCCCGGCGGCTGGTTCGATGGGGGCATACTTCAGAGACTTCAGTGAGACCCCACGCCGCACCAACTTCGACTGCAACACGTCTACGACTGCCTTTACCTTGAACTCGCTTTCCGAAACGATCGTGATCGCTTTCTTGTCCCACGCGATTTCCGTTCGCGTGTCTTTAAAATCGTACCGCTGGGCAATCTCCTTGCGGGCCTGATTCACTGCGTTGTCCACTTCCTGGAGGTTGACTTGCGAAACCACGTCGAACGACGGCACACCTTCACCCTCCTCCCGTTATTCTCGGGGCGCCTCAAGTACATCCACTCCTGCAGGCACGGCAAATTCGAACAAAGTATCGCTTAGCCCTTGGTTCCGACGCACATTTTGGAACGTGAGCTTACTGCGGTTTCCCAGAGGGTCTTGCACCTCGGCACCGACGATGTCGAACGAGGTCGCGTCCACCAGCAACCAAAGCACCCCCACATCGGCCTCTTGGCGCTTCGGCTCCAGCCGCAGACGCAGACGCCCATCTTCGGCCCCCTCGAACGCTACGCGAAAATTCTCTGCAATCTTGCCCACACCGGTGAGGAAGGAAATGGGAGTGCTCGAACGAAACGCGCTGTCGAACGGCATCCGCAGAACTTGCTGATCCTCCGGACGATATATCCATAGCGTCTTGCCATCGCTCACGATGATTTCCCGGTCGCCATTCGCCAGCTCCCAACGCATCTTGCCGGGTTTCTTAAAGGCTACCGTCCCACGGGCCACAATCGTCTTATTGAGACGCACGACGTTCGTTTCCTGTATCACGTCGCCCGACAGGTCGGTGGTCGCATCGTAACGAGCCTGGACCGCCTGAACGATGGCGTCTGCCGCAGGCGGAGTCGCCGGAATTGCTCGCTCGCCAGACGCCGAGCCAGCCCGGACAAGCATGAGTCCGAGGGCAACCACAAAGCACGGGAACTTCCAACTTCTCATGGTTCTGGTGGTGGAGGAGCCAGGACCTCTCGCGGGCGCCCGTTTTCGCTCCGGCTTACAATTCCCTCGGCTTCCATTCGCTCCACCAAACGGGCCGCACGGTTATACCCCACGCGCAAGCGCCGCTGCAAAAACGAGATCGAGGCAATCCGTGTCTCGGTCACGATGCGCACCGCCTGGTCGTAAAGCTCGTCGCTCTCTGCGCCATCCCCGTTGGCCTCGACCGTTCCGCTTCCCTCCTCGCCATTGCCTCCTTCGAGCAGTCCGAATGCGTATTCCGGGCGCGCCTGACGCTTGACGAATTCAGCAACTCGGCGGATTTCCGCCTCGGTGACAAACGCCCCGTGCAGTCGTTCTATCTCGCCGCGTCCGGCCTGGTAAAACAACATGTCCCCCTCCCCCAGCAAACGTTCCGCACCGGCGCAATCCAAGATCGTACGTGAGTCGACCTTCGAAGCCACTTGGAACGAAATCCGTGCGGGAAAGTTGGCCTTGATGAGACCCGTGATCACATCCACGGACGGTCGCTGGGTGGCCACGATTAAATGGATACCGCAGGCGCGTGCCTTTTGAGCCAAACGAATGATCGGTGCTTCGACGTTCCGACCGGAGGTCATCATGAGATCCGCCAATTCGTCGATAATCACCACAATCTTCGGCAGGTGCTCGTGCTGCAAACCTGGGGCGAGCCCGTCGTCCGAAGCGCTGCTCGGGTCCACTGCCTCGGTAAGCTCCACGATTTCTTCCGCACCGTCGTCAAGGGTTAGCAAGGCATTGTATGCATCGATGTTCCGTACGCCTTTGTCCTTCAACAACAAGTAACGCCGGTCCATCTCTTTGCACAGATTGTTCAACACGACCACAGCGGCTTTCGGCTCGGTAACCACGGGAACCAACAGATGAGGCAAATCTTCGTAAAGCGATAATTCCAACATTTTGAGGTCGATCATCACAAAGCGGACATCTCGCGGTGAAGCCTTGCTCAAAATGCTCATGATCATCGCGTTCAGTGCCACGGACTTCCCCGTGCCGGTGGCTCCAGCAATCAACAGATGGGGCATCCGCGCCAGGTCCTCCACCCGAGGCACCCCGCTCGTGTTTTTACCCAAGGCCAGCGTGAGGACAGATTTCGCCTGCTGAAAGGCCTGACTTTCGATCACCTCGCTTAAGTAAACCTGCTCACGCGTCTGATTGGCCACTTCGATCCCAACAACGGACTTGCCCGGAATGGGCGCCACGATCCGCACCTTGGTGCGCAGTGCCATCGTAAGGTCATCTTGCAGCATCAAAATCCGGTTCACCCTGATCCCCGGAGCGGGGGCAACTTCGTACGTCGTGATCACCGGGCCCGGCTCTATGGCAACGACCTTCGCCTGGATCGAAAAGTACGCGAGCTTTGTCTCCAAAATATCTGCGCTACGCTTCAACTGGCCTTGGTCGATTCGATCGAGAACCTCTCGCGGCGGCGCATTCAAGAGTGACGGTGGCGGGAGTTCGTAAGAGCTCGAACCAAAGAGTGGCAAGGGACGCTGCAAGTCGCTTGGGCGGATCTTTGCCCTCTTTACCTCCTTCTCAGTGAGCTCCACGACGGGCAAGTCGCTCTCTACCCCTCGCCCCCGCCACCATCCGAGCAAACCGCTACCTGTGCTGCCGGTTACCGGAAGGTCCACGGCTCCCGCGGCTGGTCGAATTAGCGGCTCCGACCGTTTCTGACGCAACCGGCGAAGCAACCCAAGCGGCGCCGTCCCCAGCATGGAACTCACAGTTACCATCAACGCAATGAAGCACGCCACCAATGCACCCGCGATGCCGCACCATTCGCGCAACAAACCGCCAGTGAAGCCGCCAAACCAACCGGCAATGCCCCGGGTTCCTCGAGGATCCCACAGCCCCAACGCCGACGAAAGTAGCAGCAGCAAAATTCCCCAAGGGATCAGGCGGACCAGCGGAAAGTCTTCCAACCCTCCACGGACTAAACGGAAGCCTATCACTCCGAGCCCTACAGGAATGGTGTACACCGCGTAGCCAAACGTGCCCCCAAGAACTCGAGCCAAGGTGGCACCCAGAACGCCGCCCCAGGCACTTTCCGTAGCCAAGTGGTAAGAGACAAAACTGACGAGCGTGAACAACGCACCCGCCAACGTCAGCAGGCCAGCGATCTCTGCGTAGTACTGCGAACTCCCCGCAACTTCATCCGCAGAAATCCGACTCGATGTACGCTGGGCATACGCCATCGCTACATCTCCAGGACGAACGGCACGATCACCGGTCGCCGATCCAAAGCCCTTGCAAAGAACCTCCGCAACACACGGCGAACTTCCTCTTTGACTTCCTGGGCATCCGTCCGGGTTTCGGCGGGCATCTCTGCGAGACTCTCGAGCACGAGCTGTCGCGCCTGTTCCATCAGCGCCTCGGCCCCGACCTCGGGCAAAAATCCGCGCGAGACCAGATCGGGGCCAGCAATGACGTTGCCGGTTTGCTGGTCCAACGCGAGCACCGCCAGCACCAAGCCATCGGAGGACAAGTGGCGACGATCGCGCAGCACCACATCCACGACATCTCCAACACCCTTGCCGTCCACGAACACTCTGCCCGCTTTCACTGCATCGCGCTCGCGAGCACCTGTGCCATCGATTTCTAGCACCCTCCCGTTTTCCAACAGGAAGGTCTGCTCCGGCCGCAGTCCGACCTCCCACGCCAGTCGGCGGTGCGCAATCAAGTGTCGAAGCTCGCCGTGAATCGGCACGAAAAAGCGCGGCTTCGCTAACCTCAAGAGCAACTTGAGTTCTTCTTGGCTCGCGTGGCCGGAGACGTGTACCGGAGTGTTTTGCGAATGAAACACTTCGGCCCCGCGGCGCAACACATGATTGATCAAGTTGCTAATTTGCTTTTCGTTGCCCGGAATGACGCGTGACGACAAAACCACCGCGTCTCCAGGCCCCATGCTCATGGAGGGATGCCCCCCTTCGGCAATACGGATGAGCGCCGACATGGGCTCCCCTTGGCTCCCGGTCGTCAGCACGGTCACGCGCTCGCCAGTTAGGGCCTCCCGATCGCTGAGATCGAGAAACAGCGACGGTGGATACTCGAGATAACCAAGCTGTGTGGCGATCCGCAAACTATTCAACAGACTTCGTCCAACCACGGCGATGCGCCGTTGGTGAGCCAGCGAAAGTTCGATCGCTTGGGTCAACCGATGGATATGAGAGGCAAAAGTAGAGAAAAACACGCGGCCAGGGGTTGCCCGAAAGATCTCTTCCAGTGGCGCGCGAACCGATCGCTCCGAAGGCGTGTAACCCGGCCGTTCCGCGTTGGTAGAATCGGACAGCAGGAGCAAGACCCCCTCTTGCCCGTACTCCCCAAGCCGGTGAAGATTGGAGGGCCTGTCGTCGATCGGGGTTTGGTCGAATTTGAAGTCCCCGCTGTGCAGCACAACCCCGAGGGGCGTGCGGATCGCAAGAGCCACGGTGTCCACGAGCGAATGCGTGACGTGAATCGCCTCGATGACAAACGGCCCAAGCTCCCAGCGGTCCCCTGCAGAGAACACGTGCATTGGCACGCTCAACCCGTGCTCTTTCAGCCGCTCGACTACCAGGCCGTGGGCCATCGGCGTCGCATACACCGGAACGGAAAATTTGCGTAACGCAAACGGGAGTGCCCCCTGATGGTCTTCGTGACCGTGCGTCAGTACAAATCCTAGAAAGCGCTCCCCAAAGCCGTCCAAGTAAGACAAATCGGGAATGACCAAGTCGATTCCCAACATATGGGGCTCGGGGAACATCACCCCACAGTCAATGGCGATGGCGTAGCCGTTCCACTCCAACACCAGGCAGTTGAGCCCGATCTCCCCGAGCCCGCCGAGGGGGACCACGCGTAGAACTCCATCTGCCGCGTTCATGCTCTCCCCGACCCCTCCCCTCTCGGCCACACTTGGTTTGACACGCGAACCCTGTCCACGGACTCTTCAACTTGGCGAAGGTCTTTGCTGCAAACGACATCCTCCGCCAAGCGAGGGCGAATCATACTCCCATTCGGCCGCCTGGGCAAATCCGATTTCGCGCTCTTTGCTGCAGCCTAGTTCCTCAAGGGAACCTGCGAACCATATGGCAGGCTGATCGATTTCGGCTCCAAATACGCAAGCAGGCCTTCAGGACCCAGTTCGCGGCCGATCCCGCTCGCTTTGAAACCGCCAAAGGGCGCCCGAAATTCCAGCGTAAAACCATTGACGGTATACGTGCCAGTTCTGACCCTGCGTGCGATCTCGGTCCCCCGAGCGACGTCCTGGGTCCACACACTACCAGAAAGTCCGTAGTCCGATTCGTTGGCAATGCGCACCGCGTCCTCTTCGGTCTCGTAGGGAATGACCGCAGCGACGGGCCCAAAAATCTCCTCCTGTGCGATCCGCATTCGATTATCGACGTCCGCGAACACCGTCGGCTCGACATACCAGCCCTTTGCTAAGTGGCGAGGCCGTCCCCCGCCACAGACAACACGAGCGCCCTCTTCGCGGCCGATTCTCAAGTAGCCTTCGACCCGGTCGCGTTGTCGCGAGGAAACCAACGGACCGACCACCGTGTTCGGGTCCATCGGGTCCCCCACCACGGCATCCCGGAACGCCTGAGCAAGAGCATCGACAAACTCCCCATAGCGACGGTTCGAAACCAACACGCGGGTTTGTGCCACGCACGCTTGGCCATTGTTCATCAGGATCGCGGGCACCAAACCGGCTATGGTGGATTCGAGCGGCGCATCGTCGAGTACGATGGCGGCCGACTTGCCGCCTAGCTCGAGGGTACATCGCTTCAGCCGCTCTCCACACAGCGACGCAATTCTTCGCCCTGCCTGGGTGCTGCCCGTGAAAGCAACTTTGTCAACTCCGGGATGGCAGACGAGGTATTCACCCACCTCGCGACCAGCGGGTACCACGTTCACCACCCCGGGAGGGAAACCAGCTCGTTCCACGAGCTCAGCCAGCACCAGGGCATCCACCGGTGTTTCTGGCGCCGGCTTCAGCACCACCGTGGCTCCTGCAACGAGCGCCGGCGCGAGTTTCAGCATCGTGGTAAACAACGGGACGTTCCACGGCACGATACACGCCGCAACTCCGACTGGCTCCCGTCGCACCAACACCGGCCCCATGAGCCCGTCGCGCAATTCTTCGAAAGCAAAGTTCCGCGCGAGCTCCACATAGTACTCGAGCACCATGTTGCTAGCCATGGTTTGCCCCAAGCGCGAAAAGCTAATGGGCGAGCCCATTTCCTGCGTGATCAGTACAGCAAGCTCCTCTTGGTGCTCGCGCAAGAGTTGTAGCAACCGTTCCAGCACTGCCGCTCGCGCAGCCGCACCCATGTGAGGCCAGTCGCCTCGATCGAACGCTGTTCGGGCTGCCGCCACGGCTCGATCGATGTCAGCCTCCGAAGCTTCCGGAACGGTCGCAACAACCTCCTCTGTGTGTGGCGAAATCACCGCGATGCTTCGCCCGGTCGACGGTCGTACCCACTCGCCGCCAATAAACAAACGGTCGAAACTTCTCAGCATGACGCATGCTCCTCGCAGAGCAGGCAGCTTAGAATGCGTACCAGGATTTGCCAGCTCATCCCCCGCGGCGATCGAGTTCTCGCTCGAGCACAGCCGAGGCCAAGTTGTCCCGATCCATCGTCGTGTCTGCGGGAAGCACCTCGTAGAAGCAAAGCTGCCGAACCACTCGTGCCATGATTGCCGTAAACTTGTACAACGCCAAAATCTCGTAATAGTCGAACTCTTTGGCAGAGAAGGTTGACTGCGTTTCCCACAGTCGGATCGTTGCTTCACGCGTTGGCAATCCATCCAATCGAGGCACTCCGAGCCCTTCGGCAAAGCAGCGATCGATTGCCCACCACCAAGCAAGGTCCTGAACGGGATCACCCAAACGCGCCATTTCCCAGTCGAGCAGCGCCACGCAGCGGCCGTCTCTGAAGATTTGATTTCCAAACCGCGCATCTCCCCAGCACAAGGCAACTTGCTCCTCGCGCGGCTGATGCCGGTACAACCACTCCTCTGCTCGCGACAGCAGCGGATAGCGGCTGCGGTCCAATCCCCAGTCGATAAATTTCCGGTAGTCCTCCAGCTGCTGGTCGAGAAAGCTGCTCCCCGGCTTCGGCTGCGGAAAGAGCCCGCGAATCGCTTCGGTGCATCGAGTTCGGTGAACCCTTGCCATCGCGGCAATTCCTTCTTCCCAAAGCTGCCGTCGGGATCCTGGATCCAAGTCGAGCAACCATCCGCTGGTGTGGTAGGGAGGATTGTCCGGAGGAACGCGGCCGGACACGAAATCCATCACGTAAAAGACCCCGCCAACAAAGCGTGGATCGAGCTCCAACGAGAAGACGCTCGGTACCGGCGCAGTGCTCAGAGCCTGCAGTGCCTCCAGCAGCCGGTACTGCCGTTCCAAGTCGTATTCCGGAAAGACCGTGACTCCCTCAGGGTGTAGCTTCGCCACGAGCGTTTTCGGTTGCCTTCCGGAGGCTGGGTCCGGAAAAACCTCGAAGACAACCGTATCGCTCGAATAGCCGGTTTCGGCCGGACCGCGCAGGTTGTCCACGCGCACGCTGCCCCAATCCGGAAACTTGGTTCGAAACCAATCCTGCAACTGCCCTTGTAGCCGGGTGAAATCCCGTCTCGGCGGAGGCATCGCGGTTGCTCCTTCGCTCCCTCGCAATCGATTCTTCCATGCGACACTCAAGTGGCCGCAGCGCCGGAAAACGCATCCACCAGCCCGTAACGGCGAAAAGGCCCCCAAAAACCAAACTCGTGCAGCCCATAGCCCACCTGCCCGAAATTGGTCGTAAAGCGAGCCACTTGGTCGATCAAACCGTACTGACCGAAGCTCGTGATCTCGTCCAGCTGGCGAACCAGGCCTTGGACGACAAGAGGGCCTTGGTACATGCCGTGGCGCCAATCGGGGTCCATTCCGTAGCCAGTTCCCACGGCGACGAAAGCATTCAACAGCGGGGCCACCTCGACGACCAGTTCCCCTTCGGGGGCACGCGGGAAACGCAGCCTCGACCTGCGCACGAGCCGCGTGCCCGGCACAAGCTCGTGTTCATGCTCTGGGCGCCCCAGCGCTTCCGGCTCGCGGTTCGGGTCCACCCAAATCCGAACCGCTTCTTGCAATGGGCGATCACCGTCGTCCGTCTCGTTTACCATGTAGAGAATGGCGTGATCCGAGAACTGCATCGGGGCGTAGTTCCACATACCGGTGAGCGGCCCTTCGTTTTGTCGGATTCCCGGGTGCTCGGGCTCCCCAACGGGTCGGACCCCCCACGACCGGTCCCGTGTCCCCCACCAACGGTCCGGCGTTACGCGGAAGCGCTGGTCGCCAATTTGTAGCCATCCGCTCCAGAAACCTGTCTGCGCAAACCGCTGGGTGTCGAACAACACTCGCCCGTACTTGCGAATAAATTGTCGCGGCTCGAGGTACGCCGGCGTGTGCGCCAGCCACTGGAGGTCGAATGCAAGCGAGTAGTCTCCCGGCTCCAGTACCGCTCGTAGACGCTTCAACCCTTCCTGGACCTCGATGCGGAAAGGGCCAACGGTCAGATCTGCACGGTCGCCCAAGACCCGGGACGCACGCACCACATGGTGCGCTCCGGCATGCGTCGCGCACGCGAACGCGTCCTGCACAGCCAAGTTGGGGTACTGCCCCATGCCCAAGATCAAGAACAGGGAGTCATCGCACGCGTGCAGGTTGAAGTAGTACCGGTCGTAAAAATTTCGGTCGCTGGTACCGACGTGCCGCACCACCTCGGGGACTTGGTGGACAGGGAAATCATCCCACACTGAAAGAGAAGAACGATTGTTCACCACGCCGTGCTTCAACCATAGCTCACCACACTGGAGCAAGAGGGTCGTCTGGCCTGGACGCCCTATGCGAAACGACGGCCCCGCGGAACCTGTTCCCAGCTGGCTCACCACAACCCCAAACTATCCAGGAGACACCAAACCAGCGCAGCCACGACTCGATCCCAAGCAGTCGCTCGGCTCCAGCGTCGCATGAAGCAACGGAGACAACTAGGGGCGACCGTGAACTGCATCTGTTCGCACCCTCAGTTGGGACAGACACGCGATCGTACCGACATAGCCGTTCATAGTTCCCACGCAGGCCAGATTGCACTCCGCCCGTTCATGTCAGGAGCCGGATGAATTTTCCTGCTAGCGCCCGCGATTCGACCGAAGTCCGTCACTCCAGGCTCACCAAACGTGGCTTGCAAAAACGCGCACGCTGTGTTCCCGTCTTTTGCTTCGTGAACAACCTTGGATCGCACGGTTTCTGGAGCTGGAGTATTACCCGCTCGCGCAACAGCGTGTGGGTTTCTCGCCATGCCCTTCGCTAACTTCGCCCCACCGTTTAACAAGGGCCAGCTTTTTCGAACCATTCGCGTCACTCTGGCGGTTTGCCTGCTCGGAAACGTAGTGCCTGCTTTGACATTCGGCCGCTCACTTTTTGTCAGGGTCGGGGGCAATGACAGTCAGGACGGGCTCAGCCCCGCCAGAGCCCTTGCCTCAATTACTCGGGCTGCGGCACTTGCAGACGCTGGCGATCGCATCGTGGTGGGCCCGGGCACTTACCAGGAAGGTGATCTCTCGCCGCGCGCTTTCGGCAGAGTAACTTTTTACGCTGACACTCGGGGAGTTGAAACGGGGGACCCAGAGGGACCTGTTGTGCTGGATGCCACCGGAAAATCGGCTGGCTTCCTGATTAACGGAAAAATCGCTGTCCGGATTGAAGGTTTTGTGGTTTTTGGGGCGGTAAACGGCATTTACATCAAATCTGGCTCCGATCATGCTGTGGTGAGCAACAACATCGTTACCGGTTGTTCGGGTAACGGAGTTTATGTCCAGGATTCCAAGAACGTGCTGGTGTTCAACAACCTTGTCTATGGCAATGGGCGGTCCGGCGTCCTGATCACAGGAAACGTAACGGGCTCGCCAAACGCTTGTTTGTCAAACAACACGGTGTATGCGAATGGGAATCGGGGAATCTTTATTTCGGGCACGTCGGTCGGTTCGCCCGGTGCTCTGGTGGTCAACAACATCACGAGCGGCAACGCCGTCGCGGGATACCAGGTGAATGAATCTTCGCTGCCTGCTTTCTTGAGCGGAGGCAACGTGATCGGAGATCGAGTGGCGCATGGCACTCTTCTCGATCCAACGGACCGACTCGGCGATCCAGGTTTCATCGATCCAGCCGGACCCGACAACTCTTTAGGTGGACTTGGCTTCGCCGACGACGACTTTCGATTGAGTCATCCCTCGACGGGGCAGTCTTTTCTGAGCATCGCCGTAGATGCTGGGGTTGATTCGGCACGAAGCCTTGGGTTGAGCCGCGCGACGACGCGTAAAGATGGTCGACCCGACCGAGGCTGGGTCGACGCTGGTTACCACTATGGGAACTCGAACACCCCAAGTTCCTGTGCCAGCCTCCGACTTCTCCGTTATAGGAACTTGTACGTGGATCCTGCGAACGGCGCAGATGAGAGGGCTGGGCTTACTCGCGATACTGCATTTCGCTCGCTTGCAAAAGCGCTTTCCATTGCCCGCGCAGGTCACCGGGTCGTCCTTTTGAGCAATGCGACTGAAGCAAACTTATCATTTGGCAACTCGGGCCGCCCAGGCCGCGAAATTATACTCCATGCCCTGCCCGGTGCCCTAATCGATGCCAACGGCCAAGGTCCAGTAGTGACGCTCGGCGCAAAAAAGTTCCTTCGACTCTACTCAGTGACGGTCTCAGGAGGCACCGACGGTTTGCGAATCAGAACCGGTTCTGAACAAATCACGTTGGATTCAGTTACAGTTCGTGGAAACCAGGTCGGAATCCGGGTAAGCGATACTTCCCGTCTGTCTATCCGGAACACGAAGGTGCTTTATAATTCGTCTCGGGGTGTGGTGATTAATGGCGGGGACATGCGACTCTCGGGCACGTTGGTTGCGCGTAATGGAGGGGACGGCTGCTGGGCACTGAACGGGGCAGCCGTAACGGTGCAGGCGAGTAACTTCACAAGTAACGCTGGGAATGGAATCGTTGTAGAGGCTGGCAGCCTTACCGCAGAAAGCAGTGCCTTCAAGCGCAACCGCCAAGCTGGGATCCTTTTAAAAAACGGAGCCACAGCCAGTTTGGTGAGGCTAGCTGTGACGGACAACGACCAAGCGGGGCTCAGCGTCTTCTCGAGCTCTGTCACGGCACAAGACATACTAGCAAGTCGCAACCACCGCGAAGGTATCTTGGCGGCGGACAGCACCCTCCAACTGAGCCAAGTCCAAGCAAGTCAGAATCAACGGCAAGGGATCTTCGCAAGCTCCGGCACCATACAGGTTACGGGCGGAATACTGGAAAACAATCAACAAGAGGGGATCCGAATCAACGGGGGAACAGTTGTGCTGAATGACATTCGCGCGACTTCGAACCTACAGGAGGGTATAAGTCTGCGCGGAATTTCCTCAGGCCAAGTCAGGGGTGCGCAAGCAATCTCTAACCAGGGACACGGCTTACAAATCTTGAACGGGGGGTTCGTGGAGATCGATGATTGCAGCTTCTCAGGAAATGTCCTGAATGGTCTGACACTTGAGGAGACCAAAGCGGTCCTCAAACACTGCTCAGCCGAGATCAACCGAAAGGCGGGTTTCGCGAGCACTACATCGGAGGTGGAAGTTGAAGCGGCACGCTTCCTTTCAAACCAGCTGGAAGGCCTTGTCCTTTCCGGTGGTAGCGCCCAGCTTCGCAAGCTCGAAGTGACGGACAACGGCCAGGAAGGAGTCCGCGCCACGAACGTAACGGAACTGCGAATCGAGTTCTCGAGGGTGGGACGCAATCGCAGTAATGGACTGCAGATCGTGAATGCCAACGCTAGTGCAATTCTCAGTACGGTAGTCTTTTCCAACGCGGGGCGAGGGGTTCTCATTTGGGATTCACCGGAAGCGTTCATATGGAATAACCTGGTGTACGCTAACGGAAGCACCGGAATCGCTGTCGATGGTTCGATCACCGGCTCTTACGCTTCCCGAATCCTGCAAAACACGGTTGCGTTCAACAACAATCGAGGGGTCCTCATCGGCGGCGCGGACACTCGAGCACCGTCTGAGGGCGCTGTGGTACGCCGCAATATTTTCGCGGGCAACCAGCCGCACGGTCTTCAAGTCAACCGGCTTTCTCTCCCGGGCTACACGGGCGACTACAATTTAGCATCGGATTCGTTTGGGCCCGGAACTCCTCTCGGTTTGCGCGACACGGTCGCGGACCCTCTTTTCATCCTTCCGGCTGGCGCGGACGGAATCATCGGGGGTCAGGGAGACAAGGACGACGACTTTCGCCTTAGCCAGCGCGCTGCTGGACAGGCGCGAACAAGCCCGGCCGTTGACGCTGGTGATGTGTCCGCTTTAGAAGCGGGCGTTGCGAGCCTCACTACACGGACCGATCACGTTCCGGACCAAGGAGCGGCAGACCTCGGCTACCACTACCCTATTCCCGATCAAACCGCGCCGTGAAGATCCAACGTGCTAATCACGCGGGTGAGCTAAGATCTTCCCCCGCTCCCCCACGTACTTCCCACACCCCACGCTACCGGCTCGAAAACGCGTAACGCAGCCCTCTTTACCAAAGGCTCCACGGGACATGATTCAACCGCGCCGTTCGCCCGACCTCAATCTTGCTGTTGCTCAAAAGGGCTCCATCCACAGAAGCATTCCAGCCCACGAAAACACGGTTTTGGCCGAACAATGTGCCGTGAACGATGCCGTTTTTGCGCACAACAGCAGTGTCACCTACCAAGAAAAGAATCCTTTCCGCCGGGTTCCCGCTCATACCCACCCCTAGAATCTTCGCACCGCGCCCCAGGGTGAGGTTTCCGGTAACACGAACAATGACCGCTTCCGTGGAAAAATTCCCTTGAATCGTGAGCGTCCGGTCACGTTTCAGCCTCAAAGAGGCGTACTGAATCACAGGGACCGCGCCATGGCTCGTTACATCCAACGTGTAATCGCTTGATATGGTTACAGGACCGAAAGTCTGACTTGCAGGCAGTCCCAACAACGCACCGACTCGCGCGTCCGCCAAATCGGCTGCATTCATGCAGGAACTCAATACGGCACCATAACTATCCGGTCTTCCTTGTCCGCTCACACATTGGCCACTCCTACCGATCGCTATTTGCCCTCCGCCAGTCACGCATACCCCGGTTACCTGGGCCTCTCTGCCCACGCGGATTGCAGTCCCTGTTGCTGCGCCCGCCAACAAATCCCCTTGGATTGTCGCAGAGCGACCAAGTCGTGCGCTCTCGACGCATGCCGGCCCTGTCACCTGAGAGGTGCGCCGCGCAAATAGCGTTCCCTGCGCGGCACTCGGAACCTCTAACACCGCGTATCCCTTGGGACAGTCCGTGGCAGGCACGTCAACGTGGACACAACTGCCTGAGCCGTCGCAAACATCTTCCGTGCATACCCTACCGTCATCGGTGCAGGGACTTTGTGCAGGTAGAGGGTTGTTGACACACCCCAAAGCCGGACTGCAACTATCCGATGTACACTCGTTACCATCGTCACAATTTACAGGGATTCCTCCTTGGCAAGACCCAGCCTGACACTGCTCGCCCTGCGTGCAAGCGTTGCCATCGGAGCAGGGCGTTCCATCTGGAACCGCTTGGTGGACGCATTGCGTCCCATCCCAGCTATCCGCGGTACACTCGTTATTGTCATCACAAGTTGGCGTTGGCGTCGCCGTGGGAGTCGGCGTCGCTGTACGTGTCGGGGTCGGTGTCGGTGGAGGTGGGGGAGGTGCGCTCTGGTTCTGCCCGTCGGCCCCAATCACCGTGTTTGGACTGCAGTTCGGATCGTTTGCCCCGTTTGTATCTATCCGAAAGCCTGCAGCCCCTACCGAAAAGCCTGTGTTGACCAGCCCACCCTGGTACATAAAGACCACGAGTTGACCCGGCTGTACAGCGAATCCATCGCCTGGAGTCGGGCCGCACACTGTCCGGGTAGTGGTGGGCTGAACGTTGCAGGTTTTCGTGTCCACGTCACGGCTGAGCCCAAAGCCAAACGCGCTGAAATTCCCGGACGAGCACGGCGCAGTTACGGAAGCCGCAGTGCATGCTACCGGCACCGGATCGCCAGCAATGGCGCCAGACGTGACAACGTTGCCGTCCAGGTCGTAAATGTAGGCATCCGGATCTCCCCCTGAACAGTCCGCCGGGTTCGCACAAACTTCTATGGTCCCAACCGATAGCTTTCCGCTGCCACCTGGGCTGAAACCTATCCCGCCCCCGCTCGGCGTTAAGACGTTGGTTCTCAGAACCTGACTAATGGGGTGCAGGGAACCAACAAAGGTGTCGACACCGGCCACTGTGGCGACAGTCATACCGGAGGTTCCACCGGTTACCGAGCACGACTGCACGCCTTGAACAGAACCGGCGACCGTTGTTATCCGTACCTGTTCGGCTCCCCCCGTTAGGGGTGTGGGTACGACAATCGCCTGGTAAACGGTTCCGTCGGCAGCCCGGTGCACGGATAAATTGAACTGCCCCGCCGCTGGTGATGACGCGACAAGCAAACCCATCATCCCTGCAGCCCACGCGAGTCGAACGATTCTCATCTGTCTTCCCTCCCACTGGGGTTCCTACTTATTTCTCCGGAGCGCTCCTCGCTGGTCTCGAGCAGTCGACCAACGAACTTTACCGTCCAGTCCGTATTTATGATTGAGTTGCACCGCGAAGCAACGAATTTTTTTGCCGCCGTGTCGCCCACCCCGGCGTAGGTTGAGTGCGACAAAGTACGTTGGTCAGTCTTGCTGTGAGAAGACGCTTAAAAGCTGCGTAGACCGGTGCACGAAACCCACGCTGCCAACGCAATCACAACTCTTGCCCCAACTCGGAAGGGGGACTCCTCCAGAGTCACGTCGAGCGAAAAACGACTGCTAAACGCCTCTGTCGACTCGTCCTGAGCAATCTTTCCCGGGAACTCGTGACCGGGGAAAACTCCATCCCGCCAGCTCCGGGCCTTGTATGACCTTCCCGGTTCCCGTTCGCCAGCCACGGAGGCTCCCGACCAGAGTGGCCTCGCCCGGGACCTAGGAGCCCATCGGAGAAAGCCGGGAATGCTCGCTTTCCGGGATTCTGTTAGCCCTGGCCAAGGTGAGATCGTGCACCTTTGGGCTTCCGTGAGCCTCGCGATCTCTCAACTCTGATTTCTGCGACAGGCTCCTAGCCGAAACGACCAAAGGCCGGATAGCGCAGCCACAAGAGTTGTCCTCTACAGAAAACACCGGGAGCCTCCCGGTGTGGCCGGGAGGCTCCTGCAATGCACGGCTGCTACGAGACCACCCCTACCACAACACCCACGGAACGTGGTTCACCACTGCCGAGCGGCCCACCTCAATGCGCGTCTTGCTCAGCAACGCCCCCTCCACGGCGGAGTCCCATCCGGCTCGTACCTTCCCCAGCGCATACACCGTCCCCTCCACCCGGCTACTCCGGCGGAGAAATGCTTCGTTTCCCACCAAAATCAAAATCCGACTCCCAGGGGCTCCCGACATTCCGGTCCCCACAATCTTCGCACCCCGCCGCACCCGCAAATCCCCAGCCACCCGCACCACGACCGCTTGCGTGCCCGCACCACCCTGGATCGTCAACGTCTTGTTCGGCTTCACCACCAACGACTGGTAGTCGATCACCGGCACAGCGCCGAACCCGCTCACGTTCACAGTGGTGTTGCTCCCGACCGTCACCGGCCCGAACGTCTGGTTCGCAGGCAGCGCCATCAGTGCTCCGCGCCGCACATCGGCCAGATCCGCCGCCCCAATACAGTCGCTCAGCACTTGCCCGAATGCGCCGGGACTCCCTTGCCCGCCCGCACACTGGGCACTGGCCCCCAGAGAAATCGGACCTCCACCGGTCACACACGCCCCACCAACTGTCGCCTGCTGGTTGAGGCTCAGGCCCGAGCCCGCACTTGCCTGGGCAACCGCATCCCCCGCAATTTGCGCGGAACGCAACAACTTTGCACTCTCGGCACACGCCGCACCAACTGCTTGCCCGTCTCTCTCCAAGCGGGCCGTTGCCGTGGCGGTGCTTGGGGCTTCGAGCAGCACGTAGCCCTTCGGGCACTGGGCCGGTGGCAGGGCAGTGTGGGCACAGGAGCCGGAGCCGTTGCAAGCGTCGGCCGTGCACACCAGGCCATCGTCGCTGCATGGAGTGCCGGGCGGGTCGAAGCAGTTGTCTTGCGCCTCGTTGCAGATCTGGTTGCACTCCGCCCCGCCGACGCACGGGTCGCCGCTGTGCTCACAGGTGCCGCTTCCGTCGCAGGTGTCGGTGCCGTTGCAGAACAGGCCGTCGTCGCAGGAGGTCCCTGAAGCCGCGTTCTCTACGAAGACGCAGCTTCCAGCACCGTCGCACCGGTCAGTGGTACACACGTTTTGGTCAAGATCACAAGGCGTTGTGTTCGGTGGGTCCGGCAAAGGCTCGCAAAGCCCAGTCGAGGGATTGCATTGTTCCCCAGCCTCACACGGGGGCACCGCGGGAGCGCAGGAAACAGGTGTGCCTGCTTGGCAACCCAACTGCGGATCGCAGCTCTCCACACCGTTGCAAACGTTCCCATCGTCACAGTTCAGCGGCGTCCCCGCCTGACAACCGAACTGCGGATCGCAGCTCTCCACGCCGTTGCAAACGTTCCCATCGTCGCAGGTCAGCGGTACACCACCTACGCAACTCCCCTCGCCGTCGCACGCATCTTCTATCGTGCACGCGTTGCCATCGTCGCAGGGGCTCTCGACGGGTTCGAAATGGCACTGCGCGTCACAGCAGTCACCGCCGACCGTGTTGCCGTCGTCGCATTCTTCCCCGGCTTCGACGACCTCGTTTCCGCACGTAGCGGCTGGTTCGCAAAGGCCGGTTTCCAAGTTGCACGATGCTCCCGATTGAAACGTTCCGCCAAGCTCCTGGGAACAAAAACTTTCCGTGACCGGGCTAGAGCAGGACCCGAAGACCGAAGCTGCCGTTTCGCCAAAAACGCTCGAAAGGTACGAGTCGAATTGGCAGCACCCACATTGTGGGTTCGCACCGCCACCCTGGCATAATCCGTCGATGCAGGTATCGTTTACGGTACACGGGTCGAAATCGTCGCAGGATGTACCGTCCGGGGCGGGACTTCCACCTGTGCAAACCTCACCTTGACAAGACTCTCCCACGGTACACGGATCCGAATCGTCACACGGGGTGCCGTCTGCCACCCCGGCACACGGATTCTGCACCACGGTTGCCCATACCGGGCGCACAGACCCGACGCCCAAGACCAAAGCAGCTCCGACGACGATGACAAACCAACTCCATGGACTCTGAGCGCCATTGCCCCGTTGTTTGTTCATAGCCTCATCCTTTCGGCTCTTCGCTTCGTCGTGGGCGGCGAGTGCACCAAACTAGGCCGCAAAGTCCACGCGTGCACCGTCGCACGCTCGAACCGCGCGGGATCGTACGCTTCGCTCAGCGCCGGAGTCAACAAACGAAGAGACAAAATTTCTTGGCGGGCGATCCTGAAGCCGGGCTCCGGTCACGTTGCCGCATGCAACTACGGGTGCCAATATGGCGGCGGCGATGGAGCGGGCGCAACCAAAACTGACACCGATGATGGAACAGTACCTCCGGCTCAAGGCAGAGTATCCGGATGCCCTACTGTTCTTTCGGCTGGGAGATTTTTACGAGCTGTTTTTCGACGATGCGGAACGCGCTGCTCCGATCCTCGACGTCGCGCTTACCACTCGGAGCCGCAAGGATGAGGTGCCGATTCCCATGTGTGGCGTTCCGCACTTCGCTGCACAGAGCTACATCGCCAAATTGCTTGCAGCCGGACTGAAAGTGGCCATTTGCGAGCAAATGGAAGACCCGGCAACGGCCAAGGGCTTGGTGCAACGTGCGGTCGTGCGGGTAGTCACTCCGGGAACGGTCACCGAGGAAGAGTACCTCGACCCCCGTCTTCCCAATTACCTTGTGGCAATCGCGCGCGAAGCAGAGCGCGCCGCACTGGTGGCGGCCGATCTTTCGACCGGAGAGATGCAATTCCATGTCTGCGCTGAGCGGCAGTCGTTCTGGGACATGCTGAACCGCCTCGACCCGCGGGAGGTCCTGATCGACGAAGCAGACGCGAGCCTTGCCCAAGAACTTCCGCAGCGAATCCCGACAAGCAGCGTGACGCGTCTGCCCACGGCCTCGTTTGCGCCGGACGCTGGCGCAGCTTGGCTCCGGGAGCGATCCACCGACGCGTACCCCGAACTTTTGTGCCGGGCGCTGGGCGCTGCACTCCAGTACCTCGAGCGGACCCACCGCGCCAGCCTGGCCCATCTTCGCTTGCCCGCGACCAGCGAAACACCACGCACGCTGTATCTTGACCGAGCCACTCAGCGAAATCTCGAATTGGTCACGAACCTCCGCGGTGAGGTTCGAGGGTCGCTGCTCTGGGTCCTCGATCACACACGCACAGCCATGGGCAGCCGAGAACTCCGCCGCTGGGTACTGGCGCCACTCGCCGACTTGCAGCGGATCGGCAGCCGGCTCGACGCGGTCGAAGAGCTCGTAGAGCGAGGCACCTGGCGACGAGCGCTCGAACAAGACCTCGCCCGACTCGGCGATCTCGAACGCCTCACCGCCCGCCTCGCCGCACGTCGCGTACAGCCCCGCGACTTGGTCCACCTGCGCCGTTCCTTGGACGCAGTGGCAACGCTCAAACTCGAACTCGCTCCCGCCGGAGCCGGGCTGCTGCGCCGGCTGAGCGAGGATTTGCACCCGCTGCCCGAGCTTGCCCAACGGCTCGAACAAGCATTGGTCGACGAGCCTCCGCACCAGCTTCACCAGGGCCCAACGATTCGCAACGGTTTCGATTCTCTGATCGACGAACTCCGCCACCTCGCCCATAGTGGCCGGCAAGTGCTTGCCGACCTAGAGGCTCGCGAGCGGGCCCGCACAGGCATCGCCTCGTTGAAGGTACGCTACAACAACGTCTTCGGCTACTACATCGAGGTTACCAAGCCCAATTTGCACCTCGTTCCGCCGGATTACCGGCGCAAGCAAACCACGGCCAACGCCGAACGCTTTGTCACTACCGAGCTCGAGGATTACGAGCAGCGCATTCTGGGTGCTGAAGAGCGGTTGCGGACACGCGAAGCGCAAGTGTTTGCTCAACTCGTCGAGGAGGCCGCGTCGGTGCAAGCGCGGCTCTCTGAGTCGGCGCGCGCACTGGCCACGTTGGATGCCCTTTGCGCCCTAGCCACCACGGCGGAGAAGCACCGCTATGTGCGACCACGCCTCCATCAGGGACGCGAACTGCGCATTCGTGACGGGCGGCACCCAGTGGTGGAAGCGATGGGCAATGCGTCCAGCTTCGTGCCCAACGACACGGAACTCGACCCGGAACAAGCGCAAATCATCGTGTTAACCGGTCCGAACATGGCCGGTAAATCCACCTACCTCCGCCAAGTAGCCTTGATCGTGTTGCTTGCCCAAATGGGAAGTTTCGTACCAGCGACAGAGGCGGAGATCGGCTTAGTCGATCGTCTGTTCACGCGCGTTGGCGCTTCCGACAACCTTGCTGAGGGCGAGTCGACCTTCATGGTGGAAATGAAGGAAACGGCCAACATCCTCAACCACCTCAGCGACCGCAGCCTGGTGATCCTCGACGAAATCGGGCGCGGCACCAGCACCTTCGATGGCATTTCCATCGCGTGGTCAGTGGCGGAATACCTACACGAGTCTCCCCGTCGACCACTGGTTTTGTTTGCGACTCACTACCACGAACTCACCGACCTCGCCCGGGTACACCCGCGAATCCGCAACTGCTCGGTTGCAGTTCGCGAGTGGAAGGGAGAGGTGATTTTCCTTCGCCGGATCGTACCCGGAGCGGCCTCGAAAAGTTACGGCATCGAGGTGGCGCGGCTCGCCGGTGTCCCTGAGGCCGTTGTCCGCCGCGCGAAAGAAATCCTCGCGAATCTGGAACAAGCTGAACTGGATGCCACAGGCCAGCCACGCTTGGCCCGCGCGCACGAAGAACGAACCGAGGCCACGCAAATGCCCTTGTTCGTACCCGCCGTCGACCAGCTTCGCGACGAGCTTGCACAAATCGATGTCGAGCGGCTCACCCCCATCGAAGCCTTGCTCCGCCTCCACGAGCTCGTCACCCGCGCGCGTCAAGGGCCCTAACGGCTGCGTGCGAGGTTTGCACGTCAAAGAGCGCTCATGACGATCCAGCGCACAGGATCGCCCCAGGCCCGAGCCCAGGTGTCGCATCCAGCCTCGGCAAACTTTGAGCTTGCCCTGTTCGGCGGAAGCGAAACTTCCCGCATGAGCCTTGCACCCCCTGGCCCCTGCGATAGAGAAAGGCCAAAAAGCCAGGCATTGTATGAATCTACGCGCCGACGTTGCTGAGTTCCCCAAGCTCCCACCGGCACCTCCGGAACTTCGTCTGGAGGGTGACTGGGGCCAAGCTGCTCGAGAGTACCTCGAAGCGGCGCGTGAGCGCTTGTTTGCCTGGCACGTTGCCGGAGCGAGTGGCACTGCGGTGGTGCAAGCCTTTACGGCAGCGGTCGATGCTCTCGTGCACACCTTGTTTCAAGCTTCCGTCGAAGAAGCGAGCCAGCGGTTTGCTCAACTGGACCAGCGCTTTGCACTTGTCGCCCAAGGAGGGTACGGGCGAGCCGAGCTGAACCCGTACTCGGACCTCGATTTGTTGTTCCTGTATCCCCACAAAGGGGAACCCTTCATCGAGTACGTTGCTGAGCGGATTCTCTATACGTTGTGGGATGCGCGGCTCACCGTGGGCAATGCGCTCCGGAATGTACGCGAGTGCCTGCGATTGGCCGCTAGCGATTTCAAGGTCAAGACTGCGTTGCTCGACGCTCGCCTGGTGTGCGGCGACCAGGCTCTGTACGAAGAATTTTCCCAGCGCATGGAGAAAGAAGTCCTCAGCCGCAACGCAGAACGATTTTTCGCCGAAGTGCTGGCCGAAATCGCCGCACGCCATCATCGCTACGGCGATTCGGTGTACTTGCTCGAACCCCAGATCAAAGAAGGTCAGGGAGGCTTGCGCGAACTGCACTCCGCGCTGTGGATGGCCAAGGTCAAATTCAAAACCAACCGCTTGGCAGAGCTCGTGCAGAAGGGCATTCTCACCGAACGAGAGCGCGAAGAAGTAGAGCAAGCACGCGAGTTTCTCTTCCGCGTGCGAAACTCGTTGCATTTCCTCGCCCGAGCACATCAAGACCAGCTCACCTTCGACTACCAAGAGAGAATCGCCGCTCTCCTCGGATACGAGGACAGCGCGCATCTAAAAGGCGTCGAGCAGTTCATGCGAGCTTATTATTTGTCGGCGGCAACGCTCGACCGCTTTGCCGCCGACATGATCGAACGCTGCGTGCGGCGCTCGCGATCGTACTTCCCGTTCAGTTGGGCACGTGTGCGGCGGATCCGTCCCGGAGTGACGATCGCTCACGATTTGCTCAGCATTGCCGGTCCGGAACTCCTTCAGGAAGACCCGAGCAATTTCGTACGCATCTTCCTCGACGCCCAACGCCACGAAGTGAAGATCTCGCGCGCGACCAAGCGACTCCTGCGGGAACACCTGCACTTGCTCGACGATACCTGGCGCTCGCACCCGAGCACGGTGGAAGCTTTCTTCCAAATCTTGCGAGGTCGCAACGTTGCGGACACCCTGCGCGAGATGCACCAAGCAGGCGTGCTCGGGGCATTCCTTCCCGAGTTCGGAGCTTTGACCTGCATGGTCTTGCACGACGTCTACCACATCTACACGGTCGACGAGCACTCTCTCCGCGCGGTTCAAGAACTCGAGTGGCTCCGCGCTGGCAAGTACCGCGAAGCCGTGCCGTTGCTGACCCACGTCATGCGCGACATCGATCGCGTCGACCTGCTCTTGCTCGGCATGCTCCTGCACGACATTGGCAAGGGCCGGGGCGGCGGCCACTCCGAGCGAGGCGCTGCCATGTGCGATGGCATTGCGGCGCGCCTGCATCTCAACCCCGACGAAGCTGCACAAGTGAAGTTTCTTGTGGCACAGCACTTAAACATGTCCCACCTGGCGCAGCGGCGCGATATCCACGACCCCCGGCTCATCATCGACTTTGCGCGCAGAGTGGAAACGTTGGACAATCTCAAGAGGCTTTATCTCTTGACCTTTGCCGACATGCGCGCCGTGGGCCCGAAAATTTGGAATAGTTGGCACGACATGCTGCTGGCGGAACTATACTTGCGCACGGCCGAAGTCTTCGAACGCGAGGCGTTCGTCGAAGAAGACTACCGCGATCGCGCCGCGCGCGTGCGCCAGCGGGTAGCCGCCGCCAGCACCGTCCCGGAAGCGATCCGCGAACGATTTCTGGCAGGCATGCCCGAGCGGTACTTCCTTTCGACCCCGGAGGAAACCATCCTCCACCATTTGGAGCTGTATCGCGACTACCAAGACCACCCTGGCGACGTGGTGTGCTCGGTCCGCCATTTCCGCGAGCGGGCGTTTAGCGAGTGGACCGTGGTGACTGCCGACCGACCGGGGCTGTTCTCGATGATTACCGGAGTGCTGCTGGCCGAAGGAATGAACATCCTCACCGCAAACATCCACACAAGCACTGCCGGTGTGGCCGTGGACGTGTTCCGCATCTCGCATGGCGACCATCCCGAGACGGTCACGCTCCCTGAACGCTGGAGCCGCGCCGAGGCGAACTTGCGGCAGGTGCTCCAAGGCAGCCTGGATGTCGAGGAACTGGTCGCGCGCGCCCGGCCGCGCCTTGGCCTGCCCCGACGTTATACGCCCAAGGTGCCGACGCAAATCGAAGTGGACAACCAGGTGTCGGACCACTACACGGTGCTCGACGTGTACACGCACGACCGCGTTGGGTTGCTGTTTACGATCACCAACACCCTCTACCACCTGGGATTGTCCATCCACCTCGCGAAAATCACCACCAACGTGGATCAAGTGCTCGACGTGTTTTACGTGACCGGGCCGGACGGAAAGAAAATCGTTGCCCCCGCGGAACTCGAACGCATCCGCTCGGTGCTGTACGAGCGCCTGACCGCCGAGGAGTCCGCTTCCGCCGAAGCAAAGGCGGCCGCCTCCGGGGCATAGCAACCAGAGGCGATGCCCCATGGGCGCACCTTGGCCACAGTCGTGGCACGAAGCGACCGACGCGTTCCTCCACTATCTCGCAGTGGAGCGTGGCGCTTCTCCGCACACGTTGGCCGCTTACAGCCACGACCTCGCGGAGTTTGTGCGTCACCTGGAGCAGCGCGAGGTGATTCGACCGGAGCACTTAGCGGCTGCGGATGTCTCGAGCTTCTTGCACAGCCTGCAGCGCGCCGGGCTCAGCTCGCGTACTCGCGCGCGGCGCCTTTCGGCCGTGCGCAGCTTCTGTCGCTTTCTCGTGCGCGAGGGTTGGTTACGGCAAAACCCCGCTGAAGACGTTCAGAGCCCCCGGCTACCCCGTACCCTGCCACGCAGTCGCTCGGTGGAAGACATTGCCTCGCTCCTTCGCGACGACCCCGCGGACGACTTGCTCCTGCGACGGGACAAGACTCTCGTCGAACTGGTGTACGCAGCCGGTTTGCGCGTCTCCGAAGTTGCCAACTTAAAACTGTCCCAACTCAACCTGGAGGCTGGCTTTGTCGTGGTCACCGGGAAAGGTTCCAAGGAGCGAGCGGTCCCCATCGGGCGCTACGCTCGCGAACGGCTGCAAACGTACTTGCGCGACGTGCGTCCGCGCTTGGCTGGCGGGAAACCTAGCAGCTTCGTGTTTCTGTCGCGTCGCGGGCGGCCGTTGCGACGCCGCCACGTTGCGCGCCGGCTCGAACTTCTCGCCCGACGCGCAGGCCTCACTGGTAAGCTGAGTCCTCATACCCTCCGCCATTCGTTTGCGACCCACTTAGTGGAACGCGGAGCCGACTTGCGTGCCGTGCAAATGATGCTCGGTCATGCTGACCTAGGCACCACGCAGATTTACACCCACGTGGCGAGCGAACATTTACGCAACGTTCACCGGAAGTATCATCCCCGAGGCTGACGGCTCCCTCGGGCCTCATGAGCAAGCAACCATTGCTTCCTCTCCGAACCTCCAGCGTATCCGCCGAGGCCACCGTCGCTAGCGATCACCCGGTGACAAGGGATCGCCAGCACGATGGGATTCTTGCCGACAGCCTGGCCGACAGCGCGGGCACCGATGGGATTGCCCACCGCTCGGGCCACCCCCGCATAACTTACGGTAGCTCCCGCCGGCAGTTTGCGTAGCTCTTCCCAAACGCGACGCTGAAAGCTCGTGCCACGCGGTTCCACAGCCAGCCCCTCCAGCGCGGCTACGTCGCCCGCGAAGTAGCGGTCGAGCAACGCAGCAACGCGAGGCAACGGGCTCCGCTGAGGCCTCGGCTCGCTGGCGTACCAACGAGACCAGTGTGCTTCCAGGCGCTCGCGCTGTTCAGCCCAGTAAAGCAGGTGCAGGACTTCGTCCTCTGTCGCTACCACCCACAACGGGCCGAGTGGACTCGCGATTTGCCACTCTCGCCACCCGCCTGACCGACGTGCCGCAAGGTGCTCTCGTGCATGCCCCTGCCTCATGCCCGACCCCCACGTAGCGAGCGCTCGATTTCCCGTTGCGCGTCGCGCTCCCGCATGGCAGCGCGTTTGTCGTACAGCTTCTTCCCGCGCGCGAGCCCGAGCTCCACCTTGGCACGGCCATTTTTGAAATAAATTCGCAGCGGTACCAACGTGAGCCCCTTCTCCCGTACCTTGCCAGCCAGCCGGGCGATTTCTCGCTTGTGCAACAGCAGTTTTCGCGGGCGCACCGGGTCGTGACCAAACCGGGCTGCAGGCGTGTACTCGCTGATGTGCGCGTGCAGGAGCCAAACCTCGCCGTCCTTCACCCGGGCATAGCTATCTTTCAGTTGCCCTTTGCCCGCACGCAGCGATTTCACCTCGCTTCCTGTAAGCACCAATCCGGCCTCGATGGTCTCTTCGATGTGGTAGTCGTGCCGCGCACGACGGTTCACCACAACGTCGCGTCGTTCAGGCTTGTTCTTTTCTTTCGCCATGGACGCGACTTCCATAGCGTACCGAAGCCACCAACTCAGTCCCGTCTGCCATATCGATCGCGAACGCTCGTTTGCGCACCGGAAGGAACGGCCGCCAGCAGTCGTGGTGCTCGGAGCAGCCACCGGGCAAAAGCACGCCCGCCCAGCGCCTACGCAAGCTGCCGGATCAAAACTTCACCGCTCCAGCCGCCAAGCCCCGCAGGTACGCACGCTGGGCTGCCAAAAACAGCACAATCGCTGGCAGCATGGTGATCACCGCGCTTGCCATCATCAGTTCGGTATCTTGAACATGCTCGGCGGCCAAGCTCGCGAGGGCCACGGGCAGGGTTTGCTTCGAGGCATCGCTGAGGACAATCAGTGGCCAGAGAAAGTCGTTCCACGTGCCCAAAAATGTGAACACTCCCAGGGTTACCAAAATGGGCCGACACAACGGGAGCCCGACGGACCAAAACACGCGAAGTTCGCTCGCGCCATCGACGCGCGCTGCATCGAGCAAAGCGTCGGGGATTCCAATCGCGTACTGGCGTACAAGAAAAATTCCGAAGACGCTCGCCAAGCTTGGTACGAGCACGCCCCAGTACGTGTCGATCCAACCGAAGGCGCGCAACAACAGGAACAATGGAAGCATACCCACTTGTCCTGGAACGACCAGCAAGAGCAAAAGCGACGAATACACGCGGTCGCGCCCGACAAATCGCAGTTTTGCCAAAGCATAACCTGCCAAGGCATTGCAGGAGACGGACAGAGCCGTCGCCGCAGTGGCTACGAACAAACTGTTCGCAAAGTTGCGGCCCAAATCGAGACTCGCGAACAGCGCAGCAAAGTGCTGCAAGGTTGGCGCACTCGGCCACCACCGTGGCGGCAGTTGGCTTGCCTCGCCCGCCGGCATCACCGAGGCAAGGCCCATCCACACCAACGGCGCCAGCACCACCACAGCACCGAGGGTCAGTCCCGCGTGCAGACTCCACCACGCCCAACGACGCACACTGTTTGCCCGGTGGAGCCTCATCCGAACTCCCACCCCCTGTGCGCACGAATGCGAGTCAGGACAAGCGCAACGAGCACCAGGATCAGGAACAGCACCCAAGCAACGGCAGCTCCGTGCCCCACGTTCCACCATTGAAACCCGTTGCGATACATCAATAGCACCAGGCTCAACGTGGCATTGGCGGGTCCGCCCTGGGTCATCACGTACGGTTCCGCAAAAAGCTGAAAGGATCCAATCACCGTGATCAACGTGACAAAGCCGAGCGCCGGCTGGAGCATGGGGAGAGTAATGCGCCAAAATTGCTGCCAGCGCGAAGCGCCGTCCATCGCAGCCGCCTCGTACAAACGCTCCGGAATGGCCTGCAAGGCAGCAATGAAGATGACCATGTGAAAGCCGAAGTTTTTCCAGACGGAAAAAATGACGATGGCAGGCAATGCCCAGTTTGGATCCCCCAACCAGTCCACCCGGGGCAATCCCAGCCAACCCAAAAACGCATTCACAAGCCCCACCCGAGGATGGTACCAGGCGCGCCACACCACCGCTGCCGCCACCACGGTGGTGACCACAGGAAGAAAGAACACGGTGCGAAACACCGCCTGCAGCCGCGCGCTTCCGGACGTTACCGCGAGTGCCGCACCAAGCGCCACGAGAATGGTGAGCCCACCTCCAAACACCACGAAAACCAAGGTGTTTCTCAGAGCCAGCCAAAATAACGGCTCGGCCAACAACATCCGGTACTGGACCAAGCCTACCCAGCGAAGGTTCTGCGAATGCGCCAGTGCGTAAATGTCGAAGTCAGTAAAGCTAAGCACGAGGCTTGCGCACACGGGAAGCACGAAAAACAACCCAATTGCCCCGAGTGCCGGGAACAAGAACAGCCAAGCGGTGAGTGCAACGGAACGGCGCATCGCAGGCTGCCCTTGCCTTATTCTGCGGCTTGCGTGCGCTGCAACAACCACCGGCGCTTCTCCAGCACTCGGTCGGCCTCCGCGTCGAGACGGGCCAACGCGGCCTCGGTGGAAAGTCGTTCGCGCACGACGAGTTCTGTGTACTGCACGAGAAGCCCAGCAATGCGCTCCCACTCTGGGACTTTGGGCGTTGGCCGCGCGTTCTCGAGTTGCAAGCGAAACGCGGTCAATCGCGAATCCGTTTGCAATCCAGGGTCTTCCCACGCGGTGCGGAGAACCGGCAAGTCTCCGGTCGTGCGGTAAAAGCGCACCTGCTCATCCGGCTGCAGCAGCGCGGCGATGAGTTCCCGTGCGGCTTCCGGATGCGCGCTCGAGCGAACCACCGCCAAGCTCGCGCCGCCCATCACCGAAACCGAGGGCAGCGCCGGATCCGGCACGGGCAACAAAGCTGTCGCCCACGACTCTTGCAGCTCGGGGGGCAGCCGGCGCCGAAACTCGCCCAGGTTCCACGGTCCGGTGACGTAAAAGGTAAACAAGCCCGCGGCAAAGTCTTGGTACACGTTGGCTACCTGAGCCTCGCCGGTAAACGGCGCAAGGCCATCACGAAACAACGACACGTAAAACGAAAAGGCGCGGCGAAACGGTTCGCTTTGAAAGTTTCCACGCGTCTCATTTTCGCGCAGCAGGCTCGCCCCGACTTGCAACGCCAAGGCAACCAACAACTGCCATTCGTCCAGCGGAGCCAGAAGGCCATAGTGCCCCGCTCCTAGCTCCCGCACCTTCTGCATCGCCTGGCGCCATTCTTGCCACGTCCGCGGCGGCTGCTGGAACCCAGCACGCTCGAGGAGGTCTCGCCGGTAAAACAAGACACGCGTATCGACGTACCAAGGCACCGCGCACATGCGCCCGTCGATCATCACGGTGTCCAGCGCCCCAGGAAACAGGTCTCGCTCTCGCCAATCGCTAACCTCGCCACACGCAATGGCGCCCACTGCAGCGAACTCTGGCACCCACGTGCTGCCAAGCTGGATCACATCCGGCAAGGTGCCGGCGACAAACGCGGTAAGCAGCTTTTCGTGTGCCGCGCTCCACGGTAATCGCTGCACTTCCACCCGGCACCCGGCGACGATCGTACCGTGCACTGTCGCTGCCAGATACTCCCCTTCCTTGCCCATGGCCCAGACCCGCAGTACTTTGGGCACTTCCCCACGCCCCCGGCAATTCCCGACGCTTGCGGCTACGAACACCAACACCATTCCCCAAACCACTCGTCCCCACAGCCGGCGCGAAGCCAAGTTGCGCATTGCGTGCGTTCGTAGTCTGCAACGCCTGTGCAATCCAGTCATGCCGCACCGCACTCGCTCACGAGAAGGAGATGGCGTATGCAACGCGGCGTGGTGCGGCAAACCATCGAACAGTACTTTGGTTTTGCGGAGCACGGCACAACCTGGGCGCGGGAGGTGCTCGGCGGGGCCACGACGTTCGTAACCATGGCGTACATTATCGTCGTCAACCCCGCGATTCTGGCCAGCGCTGGGCTGCCCCGAGAAGCCTCGATTACGGCAACGATCCTGGTTGCAGCGGCGGGCTCGCTTGGCATGGGCGTGTACGCCCGCCGGCCTTTTGGAGTCGCACCGCTCATGGGAGAGAATGCTTTTGTTGCCGTCACCGTAATTGCGGTCCTCGGCGAACCCTGGCCAGTGGCGCTTGGAGCAGTGTTCTGGAGCGGAGTCGTCTTCGCTGTACTCACCCTCAGTGGGGTTCGCCCATACTTGGCGGAGTCCATTCCGAACTCGCTCAAGCACGCCATGGCCACCGGTATCGGCTTGTTCCTGGCGTTTGTGGGAATGACCACATCAGGGCTGGTCGTCGCCAGCAGTACGGGCCCACCGGTCCGCTTTGGCGATCTGCGTGATCCCGCGGTCGCCTTGGCTGCGATCGGTTTCTTGTTCCTTTGCGTTCTTGTGGTGCGGCGCGTGCCCGGCGCGTTGATTGTCGGGATCCTGATCATGACCGCGGCGTCGGTTCCGTTCGGGCTCGCTGCTTGGCCAACGCAGCTCGTTGCCTGCCCTGCAAGCCTGGAACCGATTGCCGGTAAACTAGATTTGTGGGGCGCGCTGCAAATCCGGGTATGGCCGGTGGTGCTCACCATTTTTGTGATGGTGTTCGTGGACACGCTTGCCACGCTCTATGGGCTGGCCATCCGTGCTCGGCTGCTCGATGCTCGCGGGCGTTTGCCAGACATCCAACGACCGATGCTCGTGGATGCGTTGGCCACCTCGCTCGCTGCCCTGCTCGGTAGCACCACGGCCGGGGCGTATGTCGAGTCGGCCAGTGGCATCGCTGCCGGTGGCCGCACCGGCGTGGTCGCCGTGGTGGTGGGGCTTCTGTTTTGCGCGAGCTTGTTCGTGTGGCCTGTAGTCGCGGCCATTCCCAAACACGCCTACGGCCCGGCGTTGATCATCGTTGGCTTGCTGATGCTGGAAGCTGTTCGCGGGATCGAGTTCGATGACTGGACCGAACTCGTGCCAGCGTTCGTCACCATCGTCTTCATGATCTTCACGTTTCATCTTGGCATCGGCATGATGGCAGGTTTTGTCACTGCCCCGCTGATCAAACTCGCTGCTGGACGCCATCACGAAGTTCCGCCTGGGCTCTGGTTCCTCGCCGCAGGATCGATTGCTTTCTTCGCCTTCGCTCCGCACTGAGTCGTTGGCCCCGCGGATGTATCATTTCGTCGCTTGACATCGCTTTGCAGCCCGTGGCAAACAACTCTTGTTCACATAGAAAACTGCGGCTGCCAACTACTGGTCGGCCTGTGCCCCAAGGGTGAAAGGAGAACGCCATGGAGAGGATCCAACAACGCTACACGGAAATCCTTCGCAGCTTCCTTTTCGGGCTGATGCTCGCTCTTCTCGCGAGCTGCAACGGGGCGGACGACAACGGCAGCCGCGTCACGCCGACCGTTTCTCCGACCTCTACGGCGCGCGCCACGGCCTCGAGCACACCGGTGCCCACTCCGACACCGGCGCCAACC
>FMJZ01007313.1_pt1 | contig 66507 bp, 54 predicted proteins | sample 1987881 | NCBI WGS metagenome assembly FMJZ01 (sample SAMEA4378227, study PRJEB15110) | soil metagenome | biome: soil; feature: Field; material: Soil | place: India | collected 2015-03-11 | depth 0 m
AAAAAAATGAATTTGACAAAAATAGATACAAGCTAATTTTCTTTTAGCAAACAAATAATAAATACTTGAAACGATTTTACATCCAATTAATCTGTAAATTATGAAGACCATTAGCATTGTTGGCGTAGGTATCATGGGTAGGGGTATGGCAATCAACCTACAAAAAAAGGGATATTCGCTTCGATTATATACGCGAAATCCAGAGAAAATAAAGGATCTTAAAGACGAAAGAACCATCATCACATCGAATTTAAAAGAAGCAGTAGATCAATCCGACATAGTAATTTTATGTTTAACAGAAGATCCAGTAGTTGAAAATGTTTTTTTTCATCAAGATTTTCTAGAAAGCAATTTAAAAGTTGTTATCGATACGGGCACCACATCCCCAGATTTAACGTTAAGAATGTTTGATGAATCACAAAAAAAAGGGTTTCGTTTTTTCGATGCGCCCATGACAGGAAGTAAAAATGCTGCCTTAGCGGGAGAAATCATTTATATGATGGGTGGCACAGAAGAAGACTATCAAGCTGGAAAAGATGTATTCGAAAATTGTGGAAAGTTGACGATTCGATGTGGTCCTGTTTCTTATGGTCAACGCGCGAAGATTGCACTCAATATGATCCAAGCAGGAATCTATCAAGTCTACTTAGAAGGTTTTATGTTGGCAAAAAAACAAGGGATTGATTTTCAGGTTTTATACGATATTTTGATCAATTCCGCGGCGAAATCTCCCATATTAGAATTTAAAATCAACATGGCAAAAAAAAGAGATTTTTCTGCGCATTTCGCGTTAAAGAACATGAACAAAGATATTAACCATGCAATCAAACAATCTATGAATTATCAAGTTGCTTTGCCCCTTTGTTCTTCTCTAAAAACAATCTACAATGCAGGTATGAATGCAGGTTATGGCGAAGAAGATTTTGCAATTTTAGTAAAAATTAACGAAGACCTAAATCAAATCCAATTATAAAAAAAATTCTTGTAGGAAAAAATCCTACAAGATTTCAATACTTATAATTAACACTACTTATGCCATTTACGTTGTTGATGATAATTTGATATGGAATTTGCTGCCTCATACTTTCTACGTGAGAAATTAAACCAATTTGTTTTTGCGAATTCCCATCTCTTAAAATAAAAATTTCGTTTATGGTTGCTAATACCTTTTGTAGGGTTTGTTCGTCTAAGCTACCAAATCCTTCGTCGATGAATAAAAAATCAAAATGAAGGTTCGAAAAATTTGTGTGGATAATATCGTATAAACCTAACGCTAATGCAAGAGAAACATAAAAGCTTTCTCCACCAGATAGACTTTCGATATTTCTTTCGCCTTCCCATTTGTCTAATACTTTGATGTTTAGTCCAGCTATTCGTTTCCCAGCTTTTGCTTCTTCGGATGCTTTTAAGATATATCGTGGTTCTATTTTTTTGAGTCTTTCATTGGCAAATTTGATGACAGTTTCGAAGTATACTTGAATTACGTATCGGTGTAAAGAAATTCTTTTGGGATTGGTGTTTGATATAATCTGATATAAAGATTGGTATTTTTTGTACTGATGAATAAAATTATCGTAAATTTCTTTTTCTTTTGTAAATTCTTCAAAATCGCTTTTTAGGTTTTTTATACTTTCAGTTAATTTGCCGCTTTCTTTGTGTAAGATGTTGATTTCGTTGCTTATTTCGTTGATTTTATTTTTTATTTCTAATACATCTTTTTGTGTTGTTTGTAATTGTAAAGAAATATCATAAATATTTTTATAAATAAAATTATATTCTTTTTTTAATTTTTGAATATTTGTTTCTATTAAAGAATCGATTTTTGTTTTGTTAGATTCATAATCTTGAACCTCTTTTTCTAATCGGTTGATTTGGTCTTGTTTTAGGTAGTATTCTTCGATCTTTTCTTTTGTAAGTTGATTTTGTTGGAGTAATTCCGAAAGCAATTCTTCTTTTTCTTTTAGCAATTTTTGTTTTTGTTTGATTTGATTTTCTAGTTGTTGAATTGTTCCTGTATGTTGACCTTCTTTTTTTGTAATCTCGCTCATCTCTAATTGAAGACGTTTTGTTTGTTTATCATACTCGTATATTTCTTTTTTTAAAGCTTCTAATTCTTTTTTTAGAGTTTTTTCTATGTTTTCTATGTTAGTAAGATCATATTCATTTTGTTCAATAAAACTTTTGATGTCTTGTATTTCTTTTTCTTTGTTGTTTAGGCTTTTTTCTTTTTTTTGTAGTTCTTCTTCTAATTCTTTAAGTTCTTGCTCTAATTTTGTTTTTTCTAGTAGGATTTTTTCTGGATCTTCGTTTAGTATTCCGCGAAAAGGATGAGGATGCTCTGTTGAACCACATATAGGACAGGGTTCTTTTTCTTTGAGTTGTTTTACAAAATACGATTTATAAATTTCTTCTAATTGTTGGTTGATCTTATCGTATTTGGATTTGTTTTTTTGAATCATCTTTTCTAGTTGGATTTTTTCTTTCTGGATTTCGTAGATTTCGCTTTGAATTCTTTTAAACATAGAAAACTTTGGAGTAATTTTTTCGATTTCTTTGATACGAATTTTTTTATTTTCGATGATTTCTTTTTGGGTTTCGAGTTGTTGTTGAACCTTGTTTTTTTCTTCTAACTCTTTTTTGATATTTTCTAAGGATCTTTTTTGCTCTTCGAATTCTTTTATATTAAATTTTAGTTCTATCTGAATATCTTGAATATTTTTATAAACAGGATAGATATCAACGACCTTTTTAGCATTAAAGATTTTTTCTTTTTGGCTTTGGATCACTTCTTCTTTTTTTTGTAATTCTTCTTTGGCATGTAGGTGAGAAATTAATTCTTTGAGTATTTCGCTTTTGTTTTGTTGCTTATTATAAAGATTTTCTATCTCTTTTTTTTGGTTATCTTTTTTTTGGATTTCGCTCTCGTTGAGTTGTATTTTGGTTTTATAATCCTTGATCTTTTGTAAGAATATTTCTTTTATAATAGGATCTTCGATAGATTTTTCGATTTGATTTCTTTTTAAGATATTTTCGAGGTTGTTTTTTACTTTTTCTATCTTACTTTCGATCAAAGATAATTTTTCTTTTAGAAATTCTGCAAAAAGTTCATATTTTTCTGTATTGAAAATATTTTTTAATATGGCTTCTTTATCTTTTACATCTGCTTTTAGGAATTCATCGAATTGGTTTTGTGGAATAATGATTGATTTTGTAAATTGTTCGCGAGAGAGATGTCTAATAATCGGTATTTGGGGAATTACTTGATTCTCTTGTAGAATTTTTTCTTCGAATTCGCTAATTTCGTCGATGGTGGGATTTTCTTTTCGAAAATTTTTTATTTTAAAAGTTCGAACAATTTTATAGTTTTGATTTTTATATTCGAATGCTAATTCCACCAAAGAAATAACTTTTCCTTTGTAGTGATGTGGATTTTGCAGTAAGTTTTCTTTTACAGAATTTGTAAGATAATGATGAATAAAAAGATTTTTTTCGGATCCATAAAGAGCATAGATGATTGCATCGAGTATACTGGATTTTCCTGCTCCTGTTTTTCCTTGGATTAAAAATAGATGATTCAAGGGCATTTTACGAAAATCTATGATGGTTTTATTTTTGTAGGACTTAAAGTTTTCTATGGTTAAGGTTTTTAAAATCATCTTTTTCTCCTTTAGCTTTGATGTTTTCGAAATTCTTCCCAAAGCTCTTGATAGGTATCTAACAGTTCTTGTTTTTTAAAGCCGGTTTGTTCATAGAGAACATCATCTAAGTTTTGATCTTCTTCGTCTAAATACAAATATTCTAAAAATTTTTTGAACAACTCAATTTCGTTTAATTGGTTGATTTCTTTATGGTTGATGTTGATTTTACTCGTATTAGAAAAGATATCTTCGTTTTTGTAAGAAATATTTACAATATTTTTATAATATCGCGACAATTCATCTTTTGCGTAAGAAATCAGGTTCTTTTCGTCTAATTCGATGTAAAAATAGTCGTTTTCGGTTTGGTGTTTGTTAAATTGTTTATGGATCTTTGTAATGATTTCTTGGAAAGTTCCCACAATATAATGAAGGTTTTTCTTAGGACTAAGTTCAATAAATTGATGGGTCTCTTCTTTTAGATCGTGAATTAACACACCTTTTTTGTTGTTGTATTCACTTGCAGAATATTTATAGATTGAACCAGAATAATAAATGTTTCTTTCGAACTTTTGGTGTTTATGATAATGTCCTAGTAAAACCAAATCAAAATCAAAAAAGATTTCGCTTGGAACTAAACCTACATTGCCATAGGTGTCTTCTTCGGAATCAACTCTTTCTTGTTTACTCATAAAATCTATAGCAGTATGAGTAATTAATATATTTTTATGATTTTTATTTATAGATATATTTTGTAAAATATTTTTATAAATATCTTTTGTTTCGTTTATAGTAGAATCCGAGAGTAAATATCTATATTCATTTACACGATAAAAGGGAATTGGATAAAAATCATACATTGTTCCATTTTTCGAAATAGAAATGGGAAAATGTTTTTCGTTTAATTTAGCAATAATTTTTAGGTTTTCTATCATCAGTTCGCTTCCAAAGTTGAGCTTTTCTGCGGGATCGTGATTTCCATTAAGAATTAAAAACAGCGTTTGGGGAAACTTTCGCACAGTTTCTTTTAGAAATTCATTCAAGAGACGAATTGCATCATCCGAAACCTGGATAGATTGATAGATATCTCCTGCTAATACAAAAACATCAATCTCTTCTTCTTTTAAGATGTTTTGGATTTGATTAAGTAAATCCTCTTGTACTTCGATTAAATCGATGTATTCATTCAATTTTTTTCCTAAATGCCAGTCTGCTGTATGTAAAATTCTCATAAGTGCCTACCAAATTTTTATTCCGGAAATTCTTATAATTTTGTTTTTTACTGCTTTTTCTAATGTATTATATGACGAAACCAATATCAATGTTTCTTTTGTTCTTGTTATTCCTGTGTACAAAATCTGACGATTGATAAGTTCTGAGGATTCTTGCTCTTTTCGTTCGGGCAAAATCAGTAAAACTTTTTTGTATTCGCTTCCTTGACTTTTATGGATTGTAATTGCAAAAGAATAATCAAAAAGCGATAAGGATAAAAACGAATAGAAGATGTATTGATTGCTACTTTTAAAACAGGCATAAAAATTATTGTTTTTGTCTTGGAGAATTACACCGATATCGCCATTGTAAAGGTTGTTATGATAGTCATTTTCTTTAATAATAATAGGAATTCCGCTCGAAACCTTTTTTTTAAAAAAATGGTTTAAAATCATTTCGTTGATGGTTTGAACACCAAAATTCCCCGAATTATAAGGTGTTAGGATTTTATAATTCACAATCGTTTCGTAAATTCTATGGATTGGATTATTATCGCTAATATCTTGACTCCATTCTTCTTTGGGAATTTGTTGGATAACTTTTAAATCATCTCTTATTTTTTTTATAATGTGATCATTTACAAAATCCAGAAGAATTTTTTCGATTTGTTTGGGATTTTCTTCTTCTATCCATTGGACTTCGTCATTATAATTCAAATACATCTTATAATCTTCGTTTTTGATGATGGAATCTGCTAATAGCTTAATGATTTTTTTACTTCGATAGGATTCTTTTAACTCTACAAAATAAGGATTGATTTTATTTATTTCTATCGGTTCATTGGGAAAAAAACTCAACAAAAATTCTTGGGTTTTCTTCGATGGTTGAATGTTCGATGTAGGAATCAAATCACTTAACGTATTGCCCTCTTGCACCGAAGGTAGTTGATTGTGATCGCCGAGTAAAATCAGCTTGGTTTTTTCAAAAGAAATAGCAGAAAATAATTGTTTTAGAAGAAATACATCAATCATCGAAGATTCATCTACTAAGATTAAGTCGAAGGGTAGATGGTTGTTTTCTCCGTAGTAGAATTCGTTTTTAAAAGGTCGAAAATTCAACAATCGATGCAAAGTTTTTGGTTCTATAAGTTCAATATCTTTTGTGTCGAGCTGAGATTTTAAGCTTTCGTATAGGCGAGATGCAGCTCTACCGGTTGGTGCAGAAATAGCAATTCGATAAGGAGACATACCTAAGAATAAGTGTAGACCAATGATATGCGAGGCAATTGTGGTTTTACCTGTTCCTGGACCTCCCGATATTATCAGAAATCTTTGGGGTAAACTTAGAAGAACACCCAATTTTTGCATTAGGTTTAACCTTGTTGGAATGCTTTCGAAATAAGAGAGGATTTTTTGTGTATCTAGAAGTTCAGTTTTATCGTGTTGATGGTTTTTTAACGATTCTATTTTTTGTTTTAATAAGATTTGAGCATCGTAGTGTTTTTTAAAAAATAAAAATCTTTCTTGATAGAGCTCAAAGATTTTGTTATAATTGGGGAAGTCTTTTATTTTATTTATAATTATTTTTAACTGATTCAATTCGATAGAATTCAAATTTAAGCATTCTTGTTTAAAAAGATCCAAATACATGGGGTCATCTAAATCGATACATAAGTTTCCTTTTTCGATGGACCATAAAAGATAGTATACTAAAATTTCGAATAAATGCTGATCTTCTTCCCTAAGGCTTAAAGCAAGATAATCATAGATATCTTCAATCAAAAAAAGATAATATGCATTCGGTTCTTGGATGAAATTTTTTACGATGGATTGCATAATATCTCCTTTAATTGTTGATGGATTTCTTCGAAAGTAAAGAAGTCTTTATAATAAATGCCTTTCGTAGTTTCTTTATATCCGCGAACATAGTAATAAATAATGCCACCGGGTAGTTTTTGTTTTAAATCAATTTTTTTGATTTGATTTAACCATAGATACAACGCGTAGCTATAAAGCAAATACTGAATTTTATAATGATTATCTGTATAATTTTTCAGAGTTTCTATATCGTACTTTGGAAATTTATTGGTCTTGTAATCCAAAAGATAAAATTTCTTGTTGTGTTCGAAAAATAGATCTAAATTTCCTGTAAAGAAATTGCGATCTAATATAGGCTTAAACTCTTGTATGTGCTTAATATCTTGGATTAAAAATCCAATTTCTTTTTTTATAAAGTCTGGGTTTAGTTCACACAGAGCAAATTCTTCGTTAATTTTGTGGTTCAAAGTTTCTTCTAAAAATTCAATGAGGTAATGATAGAAGGGATCAAGCTCTTCTTTGTTATAGATAGAATAGATGGTGTTAAAATATTTAAATAAATTTTTATATTTTTTTAATAAATGTTCTTTATTAGTTGGTTTTTTAAAATCGTTAAAATCCACCATCTCGTATATTTTATGGATAAAAATTCCTGTTTTTGCACCAGCTTTAAAAAATTCATCGAATTCAGTTTCGCTTTTGATGGTATCCGTAGAGATATTTTCTTTTTCGTCGTAATCGATTTCTTCTAATTGGGAAGAAGTATATCTTGTTAATGATGTATAAGAATGGAGCATAAATCGTTTTTCGTGGTAAGAAATCGATTCAATTTGTTTTATATGTTGCAAGAGTTCCGAAATCGAAGGTTGAATTACTTGCGAATTCGACTCTCTGATAGAAATAGAAACATTTTCTTTTATAGATGTATCAGAAATTGATTTTAAGATTGTTGGTTGAAATTCCTCTTCCTCTGCAATATCTGAGATAAATTCTTTCATATACGAAGAATTATACTTAGGAAGAAAGACATAACTCTTTGCTCTTGTAAATGCTACGTAGAGAAGTCTTAATTCTTCGAATAGGGTTTCTTGGACGATTTTTTCTTTTATATTATCTTGTTTATTTTTTTCGTCGAAAAAAAAGCAGATGTTCCAATATCCTTTTTCTTTGTTGTAGAATTTGTAATTGTTTTCCATTCCTACTGATGGTTTTTTGTTAGTAAACCAACCAAACAAAAATACAACAGGAAATTCCAACCCTTTGGATTTGTGCATCGTTAAAAGATGTACTTTATTTTCTTCGGATTCTAAACGTAAGTTGTATTCTTCGCTTTCTTGTTGTTGGAGATCTAAAAAATAGTTGTAGAGTTCGATGGGACCATAATGATTTTGTGTTGCAGCTTCTACCAGAATTTCCATGATTTGTTCGTAATTGGTGATTTTTCTTTCGTAATCTGGCAAAGCTAAATATTTATAATACAATTTTGTATCTTCGATAATTTTATAGAATAGTTTGTACCAATTTTTTTGTTCTAATAGTTCTAACCAAGACGAGATACTTTCTTGAATCTTTGAATAATATTCATCGATTTTAGAAATATCCGTATAAGGTATATCGATAAAATAATAGGTGATGAATCGTTTTTTTACTTTAGGATCGCTTATGTCTTTGGGGTTTGCGAAAAATTCTAATAAAAGCTTCATTGCGGTGGCTTCTGGTGTATTAAAAACATTGTCTTGGGAATAATTCGTAAAAGGAATATTGTTAAATTTTAGTTGATTGATGATGCTAGTTGCATCAGTGTTGTTGCGAATCAAAATAGCAATATCAGAAAACTGGATTTCTCGGAGTGTTTTTTTCCCTTCTTCTTTGACAAGGGCTTTGTGTTTGTTATAAACCAAATCTTCGATGATTGCTACGATCTTTTTAGAGTATTCTTGTCTTGCATTTTCTGTACTACCATTACTACTATTTTGAATTTCGATAAAATTTACTGGTTTGTATTTTTGGTAAATTGAGGTCTTTTTTTCGTTCGATATCAGATTATGATATTTGATGGGAAAAGAATATCGATTCGCGTTAATACATTTTTCGAAAAAAAGATTGCTCATTTCGATAAATTCCCTAGTAGATCGATAGCTTTTTTCTAGTTGATAGAAATTGGCTTTATCTTTAAGGAGATTTTTTGCATTTTCGTAAGCATAAAAATCTGCACCGCGAAAACCATAAATGGATTGTTTGGGATCACCTACAATAACGAGGTTGTTTTTTGGATTTTCCACGAAAATCCATTCAAAGATTTTCCATTGATAAGGATCTGTATCTTGAAATTCATCCACAATACAAACGTTGAATTCTTCTTGTAGTTTTTTCCTAAATGATTCGTTATTCTTTAAAGCTTTGTATAGATGTAAGACTAAATCATCATAACTAAAAATGCCGTTTGATTTTGTGTATTTGTCCAATTCCTGATAAACATAATAAAATAATTTTATAAGTTCTACATAATTTTCGTTAGAAAGCTCGGAGTATTCTTTTTTTAAGATTTGGCTTAATAAGATGGATTCATCAATAAAGTCTATGATAATATCTTCTCTTTTGTTGATTTCGCTTAGAAAAATTTTTACATATCTGTATATTTTGTTAAAATTTTTTTTGTTGAGTAGATTTGAAGCATCAAAACCTTTTTTAGCCGGGTTGATAAATAAGTCCAATAAAATTTCGTAGATTATGCTATCGGTATTGTTGATGATTTCTGTTGTAGTAGGAATATTGAGTTCAAAGGGAAATTCGCTTAGTAAGCTTTTACAAAAGCTGTGGATGGTTGCAATTTTTATCTGATCAAAATATTTCAACATTTCTTTTAAGATACGAATTTGATGCTCTGATAATTCTTTTTTATTTAAAAATTCCAACTTTTTTTCTTTGATTCCATTTTGGATAATTTCGCGTACTCTTATCAACATCTCTTGCGTTGCTTTATTCGTAAAAGTCAGTAGAATGATTTTTTTATAATCGACCTCGTATTCTAAGATATATCTTAATAAAATTCGCGTTATTGTATAGGTTTTTCCTGTTCCTGCGGATGCTTCGATAAAAATATGTTTTTCTAGATCGATAGAAGAAATATCTTTTAAAGGAATAAATTCGATTTCCTTAGTTTGCATGGCTATCTCCTATATTGGAAAAGTCCAAAAAAATGATTTCTTCGTAGCATAGCGATAAAAAGTCTTTCTGGTTGTTGAGGGAATTTTCGTCGAGAACTGATTTTGTTGGTTCTAAATTCTTTATGGTAATAGATTCGTTAAAAAGAAGGTTTTTTTCGAGAATGTAGTGTTCTACAATAGATTTTAGTTTTTCGATAGCTCTTTCTTTTTCTAAACTTATATTAAATTTGGGAAATTTATTCCTACATTCAATCTTTAGTTTATCCCTATTGTATTCGATTTGGATAAGATGAAAAAAATCTATCGAAAAGATTTCGTTTAAAATGAATGCTAAAAAATGTGCTTCAATATCGTCATCAGCAATTTCTTTGAATAGATAGATCTTCCAGTCAGGATTTTTGGTAAAAATAAAATCATAAGAAAATTCTCCCAAAAATGTATACGAACCAAGTTTTAACAGGGGAAGTTCTAATATCAAACTATGTTTTTCTAATTCTTGGGTTAAATCAAATTGGGATAGATCGAAATGTGGGTTTAAGACAATCTTTTGTTTTAGATAGGTTTTGCCATCGAAATGATCTTTTATAAATTTTTGAATTGTATTGGGGTCGAATATCTTTAAGATGTTTTCGTCAATATTGTTGGGATAAAGAAAAGAAATGGGTAATTCTCCTGCGATTAAATATTCTTTCAGTATGCTGTGAATGATTTGAGAAATAGTTTGATTTTTTTGAAGAGCTTCTTTTAGGATTTCTTGGGTAATTTCTTTTATTAAGGAATTTTTGATTGCAACAAAATATTCTTTTTCGAATTCATTTTCTCTACGATAGTACATAAAATCCTCTTATAGTTGGTGTTTTTTAAAATAATATCTTAAAGGTTCTTTTAAGTAGTCATTGATTTTGTTTATGTCTAAATGAATTTCTCTTTGATGATCGCTTACGATTTCTTTTTTATCAGTAAAAGGAATCTCTTTTTGAGTAAATTTATATTTTTTATAAATTTCTTTTATAGAATTTTCTTGATTTTGATAAACGATATCTAAATAACGATTTTGAATGTTTTCTTTTCGTAATACATCTAAATCCTCCCGAAATGTAGCAAGAATGGTGTTGTAAAATTCAAACGAATGATTAAAGATTTTATTTTCTTTTAGTCGTAAGGTTAAAGGAACCTCCCACACATAGGAATGATTCTTTGTAAGGTTTAAGACAAATTCTTTTAATTCTTGATAGATAAACGATGGATACAATTCTTTTTTATCTTCTAAATCCTTGTTGATGTACGATAAGACAAGAGCTTCTCTTGCAGAAAAAAAGATCTCGTAAAAAAGAAAAATATTCTCTTCGGTTTTTTTGAGGATATTGCTTTTTTGGATTTCGTCTTCTAAGAAGAGATCGATTAGGTTAAAACTTTTATGGTTTTCTTTTCCTGGAAAGTTTTCTTGGTTTAATCCTAATACATAAATTCTTTTAAAGGGAATAGGACGAAGTGGTTGTAGAGACGAAATCGTAATACCTTGAAAGAGATATTCATGAAGGTTGCCTTTGATTTTGTTGAATGTTAAGTTAAAATAAACAGAAAGAAAATGCGGATTAGGAAGAATCTTAAAACTTTTCAATAATGCTAGTTTTTGTAAAAACTCTTCGTAGACCTTTTTTTCGATTTGAAAGGTATCTTCGTATAAGAATGCATTAAAGTGATTGAGGATAATTTCTTCGAATTGTTGATAGGTTTCGATGGATGGATTCTTAAAAGATTCTCCTAATAGTTTGAAATCTTCGATAAATTTTACTAAGGATTTGTGTACAATTTCTAATGTTTCTATGCCTATCTCGAAATCTTCGTAGGGAAGAATATCCAGATCAAAATCATTTTTTTTGTAATGAACAATATCATGGGTGATTTTTCCTAATCTTAAACGCTTTAAAGCAACCTCCCAACTATGGTAAAAATCAAAAGGGCTTTCGTAATAGATGTTCAATGATTCAATAAATTTATTAAAAAGACTTATATGCGATTGCGATATATGATGAGTTTTTTGAAACAAAGGATTCTCTAATATTTTTAGTATATCTTTTTTCTTTAAGTATATATTATGATTCACATATTGATCTAAAAATTGACAGAGGGATTTGATGGCGTCGGATAAATAACTAATTTCTACGATAGAGGGATCTTGAATATTGTAGGGAATATTGAGATAATCTAAATATCCGCGAAGTAAAGGAAAATATTGTTTTAATACCGGAGATAAGATGGCTATTTCATTTAGCTTTAAGTTAGGATCTAGTATCAATTGATCTTGAATATCTTTTATGATTGCTTTAATTTCGGAACGTTTATCAGGTGCTTCGATAAACCGAATACTTTTATGATCTTCGGAATCCATAGAAATATTTTTATGTTCGAAAGAAATCCCTTTTTCGATAAAAGTTTCTTGCAACTTTCTTAAAAGAGAATTAGTTTCGTTTTTAATTCTAGGAATAAATTCAATATGATCTTCGGGGATTTCTGTAATCTTTTTAATCAATTCTACGTTGTTATAAGAGATTTTTTGCGCGATATAAAAAAATTTAGGATTTTTATAATCATACAGAATAAACTGAAAGTAATGAATATCAAAGATTTCTTTTAGATGTTTTAATAAGCGAAAGTAGAAAGCATTGTTGAATTGAAAAGCAAAAATAAATAATGATAGATTGGAATGCATTTTTTCTTTAATTTTTTTTATATTTTCTAAGAACTGATTTTCGTAATCAAAAAATAAGATAAAATTTGTTTGATTATTTTTATTAAATTCATTTATTATTTTGGGTATTTCTTGGTATAGGAGCATTTCGTCGTATAAAATGGGATTGTCGACATTGTTGTTTGATTTAATAAATTCAATCAATTTTTGGTTATGAAAATTATACCGAAAAAATAGCTCAGAAAGTTCTAAGCTTAATGCATAAATATTTCCTGGAAAATGGAGGTTTTCTTGTATGTAGCTATCAAAATATTTTAAACTTGATTTTTTTTCGTGAAGGATCTGGTAAATGATCAAAGAAAGTGTATCTGGATCGATGCGTTCTTCTAAATAATACTTTTTTAACAATTTTTTATAGATGTGCCATATTCCTGACTCAAAGTAATGGAATTCAAAATTCATGCATATATTTTGTTCTTCGGCAATTTTGTGTTTTAACCAATGGTGAATATTGGGGTTGGGTATAAGAATATAAGTAGGTTCATAGGGGTTGATCTTTTTTTCTTGTTCTATTTGTAATTTTTCGAATAGTTTTTTCCATAAATCTTCTAAGGAATTTGCCAAGTATAGATATATCATATATCAAAAAATTATATAGAATTATTAAGACATTTTTGGCAATCAAACAAATTTTTCATCAATTGTACCAAAACATTCTAATCCACCTACCTATATTTTCTTGACGAATGAGATTGTTTGAATTTGATTATGTTTAATGAAGCAAAAAAAGGCAGATTTATATTTTATTATTTTTAGTGTAATAGTTTTTGTTTTGATTTTTTTGACAGCTCCAAGTCCAAAAAGCTTATCCAGTGATGACGATAAAAAAGCCTTATCATTACTTTTTGGAGGTAGTTCCGATTCAACTTTATCCAACAAATCTAGATCTGATAAAAATAAGTCCTTATACGATTCGGATTTTTGGAAGCAAGGGATAACGAACGTTCCCATAGAAGAGAGTAAACAAAAGTCTGACGAAGAACCAGAAATCTTGGAAAAAGTAAGCGAAGGCAACCCCATCAACCCCCAAACAGGTTTACCTTATACTGACGAACAAATGGAACAATTTGATAAATTAAGAGAAAAATTTCCCAATAATTCTTTGATACCCAAAAGAATGACACCACAAGAAAAGAAAACACAAGAAGATAAACAACGAAGAATTCTAGAAATACAATCCAAGATTTCTGCACGCAAAGCAAATGCAGAAGAAATTCAAGAATATTACGAATACCAAAAAAAACCCATACAAGATAGAATAGAACTTTTGCGCTATGTATTAGAAAAATTAGAGGATGAACTTCCAGAGGATTTAAAAAATCAGTACAAAGAAGTCTTAAAAATGAACGAAAAACAACTAGAAAGTTTAGAAGAACAAAAAAATGCAGTGTTGAAAACAGCAGTAAATCCATAAAACAAAGAAAAATTATAAAATATATATAAAAAAAGTAAAATTATTTCATCATTATGCAGCAGGACACGAGAATAAACTAAAAACCCTATAATTTGTATGATTGATTTTGTTATAAAAAGAATAGTTATTCCCAAATTGAACAAGAATATGCATCGATAATGCTTCTGTATCTAGATCAGGCATAGCGATTAAAGAAATAACGGGCATTTGTTCTTGTTGCATTTCCCAGTCGAGCATAATGCGAATAATAAAACTGATAGAATAACCTAAAAAATTTCTTAGATCATTAAGTTCACCCCAGTAGGTGGGTTGAATCCTTATTTTTCTTATTATATAATTTTTCGTTTTGGGTTGATAGGTAGCAGTTAATGTTCTTTTATTTTGTGATATACTAATTTGATAAAGATAAACAAGATATTTTTTCAAAAGATAGTTGATAGCTAACGATAAATTCCCATGAAACCTACTATTCTTTAAATCAATCAAATATTGATAATGAATTGGTGTGATGTTAATAGATGTCACATTTTGTTCATAAGTTAAAAAGTGTCGGGTTCTCATATATTATTAAATGTGCCTTTTATCAAATTTCTATTAAAAATTTTTTCAAAAAGATTCAATTTCCAAATACGAAAAACTGTTAAGGTTACAAACTAGGGACGCTTAGTTTGATTTAAGCGTCCTTTTTATGTTTGATTATTCTTTGAACAAAATAGAACCTAATGTGATAGAATCGTCATTTTGAGAATTTTCTATGTATTTTTTATATTCAAGTTGTTCATAGAATTCTTGTGCTGCTCTTATAGAAAGTGTAATTTTCTGGTTTTCTTTATCAATATTCGTTATCATTGCTTTAATGATTTGATCTTTCTGAAATTCCTTGTTGAGTTGCTTTTGTTTATTAATGTTCAACTCTTTTAAAGGAATAAAACCATGAAAGCGTTCTGGTAGTTGAACAATCAGACCATTTTTTAGTACTTGTAAAATCTTAACATCTAGAACATCTCCTTTATTAAAGGGAAGCGTGCCAAGCCATGGGTTTTTTTCTAATTCCTTGATAGACAATATGATACGATCTTCTTTCCAGTTGACTTCTTTTACTTTAGCTCTTACGTCAGTTCCTATTTTTAAAACATCCGAAGGTTGTTCTATTCGTTTATAAGAAATTTCACTTAGGGGAACAAATCCTTCTATTCCATATCCCAAATCTATAATTGCACCTGATTTTAGAAAATTTTTTACCTTTCCTGTAATTACAGAATCCACTTTTAACTTTTCGATCAATTCTTTTCGCTTTTCTTCTTTTTGAATTTGTAAGTAATCTATGTGCGATGCTATAATGTTATTTTTATTGTATTCAATGATGATAAATAAATAACTATCTCCTTTTTTTACTTCTCCTGGAAGTTTGGATTTTGGACAGAATGCTAATACATCTCCTATACGAACTTGATACCCACTTTCTAGGATAGTTTCTACTTTACCTTTTAGAGGAATTTTTTTTATTTTAGCATTTTCGATAATTAAATGAGCATAACTACCGTTAGGAATGGTTGTAAAATGATGATCTCCATTCTTAGAACCAACATAAAAAGCTGGAATCGTTTCGCCTACGTTTACGGTAATTTGTTTATCGTCATCTATAAGTTGTTCTTTGGGAATAAGACCAGTTCCGATGTCAGATTCTACAAAAATATACTCTGAATCTTTGACATCTTTTATTACTACATAGACTTGTTCTCCTAAATCGAATTGTTTGGGTGTTTCTAATGTTTTTAAATAAAGTTTTGCTAAATCGGAATTTAATTTGTCTATACCAATTTGTTTACTTTTCATGATTTTACTCCTTAATCTCTAAATTTGATTTTTTTATCTTTTATACCTAAATCCTCTGGTTTGATTCCCAACTCTTCCATCATCAATTCTCTCTGATCTTTGATAGAATTGGCAATTCCACATATATGATCATGAGGAGGTGCAATGGTAGTATTGTTTACTGTGATGGGTTTTAGTTGATAACCACAATCAAAGGCTTCCACTTCTTCTGGAAGAGTATTGTCGAACTTTTTGGGGGTTTTTTGAGTTAAATCATAATATCGTTTTAGGATTCTTCCAAGTGTGGGTGCTGCTACACTTCCTCCCGCTTGTCCTGGACCAAGAGTAATTGAGGAACGATCAAAACCAAACCACAAAGTAAAAGTAAATTCGGGGTTAAAAGCTGTAACCCATGCATCGGACCAGCTAGAAGTTGTTCCAGTTTTACCTGCTAAATCTCCTTTAAAATTGCCGATTTCGCGAATTCCATTTCTTAATGTTCCTCTTTCTACTGCTTCTTCCATCATCTTTCTCAATATAAATGATGTGCCTTTAGAAATAATTTGAATTTCTCCGTTTTTTACTTTTTGTCCAAGATTATACTTAACTATATCTTCCTGACTAAAAATTACATTTTCGTTTCCATCAACCACATATCTGATTGCATATGGTACTACATCTTTTCCTTCATTAGCTATGATTGCTGTTGCTGTTGCTAATTCTTTGGGGGTAATTTCACTCGAACCAAGGGCTAAACTGGGTTCTGGTCGTAAACGATAGGGATTCGTTAACTTCATCAACCTTTGAGCAAATTCTATAATGGGAGTTGGTCCAATTTTATTATAAAGATCTACTGAACATGTGTTCAAAGAATAGGCTAATGCTAATGTTGCAGGTACAAGACCATGGTAACTTCCTTCGTAATTGGTTGGTGACCAAACACTTCCATCATCAGAAATAATTTGAATCGGCGCATCGCTTAATGGCGTCATAGAGTTGATTTTTCTGTATTCGATTGCAGAACCATATACAAAGATTTTAAACGCACTTCCTGGTTGTCTACGAGCAAATAGAGCTCGATTGTACTGGTTCGATGGCGAAAATTCTCTTCCGCCAATCATTGCTTTGATACCACCAGTAGTGTGATCTATACTTAATAATGCACCTTCTACGCGAAGATTATGTGATAATGTTAGAGTATTTTTGCGCGCTTCTGTAAATGCTTTATTTTCGTTTTCTGCTGGAAGAAAATATGTAAGTAGTTGGTTTGCATCAAGAAGATGATTTTCCAAATAAGAATTGAAATATTGTTTCGCTGTTGGTTCTTTAATTTCTGGTTTTCCCACTGGTAATATCATAGAAAGTAAATTATGAATACCAAATAGACTATAATCTACTCCTGTTTTCCCACTTGCTAATGCGTGGATTCTTCCGATTTTATCAGCTTCTTCGAGGGTTTTTAGCATTTCTTCTTGAGCAATCAGTTGTAGATCAAGATCTAATGTTGTGTAGATTTTTAATCCGCCCGTATATAATAGTTCTTCTCCTACCGCAGGATCATTTTTTAAGATTGTTTCTACATAATTTGTAAAAAATGGAGCAAGATCTAAACGATTCGTTCGTATGTTGGTAGAGGGCGATGTTGTAATAAAATAACCCCAGTATTTGTTCCAAAAATTTTCGTAGATTTTGTCTGCTTCTTCTTTGTTAATAAATTTTTCTTTTAACAACCTAGATAAAATGAATTTATGTTGAGTTCTAGCATTTTCTGGAAATTTAAAAGGAGAATATTCAACGGGAGATTTGGGTAATCTTGCTAAAAGAGCTGCTTCTCCAATAGTTAAATCTTCTACATCTTTGTTAAAATAAATCTTCGAGGCACATGTTAATCCTTCGCATCCATGACCAAAATATACCATGTTTAAATATAATTCTAAAATTTCTTCTTTGGAAAGATTTTGTTCTAATTTTAACGATAGAATCAACTCTTTAAACTTTTGAATAAAAGATTTTTTCCTTGCTTTATAAACATTTAAATAAAGCATTTTCGATACTTGTTGAGTTAATGTAGAACCACCTTGCACGATTTTGCCAGCTAAAACATTTTTTACCGCAGCCCGAACGATGCCTAAAATATCAAACCCTATATGATGATAAAAATTATCATCTTCAACAATTAGAAATGTTTGTGCAACGGTAGGAGGAATTCTTTCTAAAGGAGTTACTTCTGATTTTTGTATATAGAGTTCTGCAAAAGGCCTTCCTTTTATATCGTATAAAATCGTTGGTCTTGTAGGTTGATATGCTTTTAGTAAACCTAAATCTTGATTACTGATACTTGCAATAAAAAATCCAAACAATATTCCCATGGTAATACTTAAAATCAAAAAATAGATAAATTTATCATAATTTTTAAATATTGATTTGTTAATATCTTGACTCATATTCCTATTCAACCTTTTTTAGATTTATGCAACAATACCAATATGAAGTGCGTTTTCCATCCTTAACTGAGGGTGTTTTTCGTTTAATTGTAATTTTTACCATAACCTATTTAATCCAACTTATTGCAACAATTTTTTCTTCGATGGATTATCAATCTTTTATCTTGTTTCCAGAACCAAACTTTCATTTTTTATCCATTTTTACTCATTATTTAATCTATCCTGTTAGTTTGAGTGGTTTTTTTAGTTTTTTGTTCGAAATGCTGATTTTATGGAGTTTTGGTTCAGAAATCGAACAGCTTTGGGGAAGTAAAAATTTTTATAAATATTTTTTTATTGGAATCTATGGAGGAGCATTGTCTATTTTTTTAGTTGGTACATTTTTTTTGCCCGGTCTTTTAGCTATTAGTCCCACAGCAGGAATTACTGCATTACTTTTAGCTTATGCGATTTTGTATCCCAATAGAGAAGTGTTATTTTTCTTTGTTTTACCCTTAAAAATGAAATGGGTAGCATTGATATTTTTTGTTTTTTTATCCCTTGGTTCTGTTAATCAGTTGATTCTGAATTTAGGGGGTGCAATTGCCTCTGCCTTATACCTATACATTGTTGCAAAAAGAGGGCGTATCCTCGATGAGTATAATCGATATTCTACACGATCCAGTTCTCAGATAAATCGCATTTGGACAGAAGAACCCAAGGTTTCTTTAAAAGAAAAATTTCTAGAAAAAATCAACGAATACAAGAAAAAAAGAAGGTTAGAAAAAAAACGAATGGAGATTTTACGAAGAATCGAAATGAAAGAAGAACTGGATCGAATCTTGGAAAAGATTTCCCGAGAAGGTATGAATTCTTTAACAAAAGAAGAAAAAAAATTTTTAGATAAGGCATCGAAGGAATTGTAAAAAATAAATTTAAATAAAATTTTTTATTAAATGGTTGAAAGATTATTAAAATGATTTTAATTGTTAAGTGGAATGGATCCTTTAAAAAAAATGCTACTAGAAGTGGATGATGAATTACAAAAAAACATCCAAGATAAAGTAGTAGTAGTTGGATATTCTATCAGTGATTGTTTGAAAAAAGCATCGGAATATTTAAAAAAAGATATTTCTTATTTGGACTACGAGATTTTAGAAAAAGGGAAAAAAGGTTTTTTTAAAAAAAAGCCTTATAAAATTCTTGTTACCATCAACCAAAATTATAATCCTTATTCAGAATTAGAAGAATTTGCGTTGAAATTAGGGGTTGGGGATAAACTCCTAAGTACAGAATTGGATCAGTATATCGAACCTAAAAATGTAGATGGATATTTTAGAGTTAGAGTCTATAAAGAAGGGGTATTTTTAACGGTTTGTCCTCCCAAAGGAAACGGAAAACCTGTCGAAAAAGAAGAGTGTATTCGAAGGTTAGAACAGAGAGGTGTTTCTATTTACGATGAGAAAAAAATTGAAAAGGTAGTAAAACAAGCCAAATGTGAGCCAGTCAAAGTTGCAGAATACGATCGTCCTATTCCAGAACATGATTCTACTTGCAAAGTAGAAATTACCCCAGACGAAATGAAGGCTTATGTTAAAATTACACCACCTCGAAAAGGAGGAAGAGACCTTAAAGTCGAAGATATTGTCAATGCATTAAAAGTTAAAGGGGTTGTGATTGGTTTTAAAGAAGAGAACATTAAAAAAGCACTGGATGAAGAAATTTACATGGAAGATATATTAGCAGCAGAAGGCATTCCTCCAAAACATGGTAGAGATGCTTATATTGAATATAAAGTAAAAATCAAGAAAGAATTTCAATTAGAGGAAGATGAATATGGAAGAGTTGACTTTAAAAATTTGCATTTAATCGAAAACGTTGTTCCAGGACAAATATTAGCAGAAAAAATACCACCAGAAAAAGGGATCCCAGGACGAACCTTGTTTAATAAAATTATACCTGCCAGAGATGGTAAAGACATTGAACTTAAACCAGGAAAAAATACTGTTCTTTCCGAAGATGGTAGAATTTTAAAAGCAGAAATTAATGGTCAAGTTGTGATGATTGGTAACCGTATTTCTGTCGAAGATATCTACCGCGTACTAGGGGATGTGGGTCCAAAAACTGGAAATATCGAGTTTTTAGGTTCTGTGAACATCGTTGGTTCTGTTTTAGATAACCACCAAGTAAAAGCTGGTGGAAACATCGAAATAATGAATAGCATACAAAAAGCAATCGTAGAAGCAGAAGGAAATATTATTGTAAAAGGTGGTATCTTAGGTAAAGAAGAAGCAAAGATTGTTTCTTCTAATGGTTCTGTTATAGCAAGGTTTATACAAAATGCAAAAGTTTATGCTGCGATTGATGTTCTCGTAGAAGAAGCCATCATGCATAGTGTTGTAGAAGCAGGAGAAAGGGTTGTATGCCAAGGAAGACGTGCACAAATCGTAGGGGGAGAAATACGCGCAAAAAAAGAGGTAAGAGCTCGTGTTATTGGTTCTACTGCTCAACCTAAAACAGAAATCATTGTTGGTTATGATCCTTTATTGTTAAAACAATTCGAAGAACTAGAGAAAAAACTAAAAGAAAAAAAAGAAGAATTCGAAAAAATCAAAAAAACAAAGCAAACACTAGAAACGAGAAAAAAAGAAGATCCTGATTCTTTCTTAGCAGAACAAAGAAAAAAATTAGAAGAAGTTTCTGATCAATTTCAGTCTTTACAGACAGAAATTCAACAACTAGAAAAAGAAAAAGAACAACTTCAAAAAGAGATGGAAGAGTTGGCCGGAGAAGGTAAAGTAATCGTAGAAAAACAAGTATATCCTGGCGTAATCATTAAAATCAAAGATGCGGTTTATAATGTAATCGATGAACGTTTCTCTGTACAATATGTTTACAAAGATGGTAAGATTATAGAAGAAAAATACCTAAAAAAGAAAGAATCAACAAAAGAAAAAAAATAAATTTATGAGAGTAATCGACCATTTAGTTTCGTTTAATAACGTTCCACAAGTTCACCAGCAAATTTACGCACAGCAAGCAATTCAAACATATAGAGAAATGCAAGAAATCAACAATGCAAAAAACATCAATTTGATGAGAGATCAAACCGTTGTAGATATCTACAAGACTGGTACAGAAAATCAAATCTTTAATCAATATAAAGCACAAGAAAAGAATCTTACTAACACTACAAAAAATCAACCTCTAAAAAAAGAAACTTACGAAATATCATTTACAAATTTACGAACAAAAAAGAACTATAACAAAGGAACCACCTTAGATTTAGTAGTTTAACATGGAATTTATTATATTAACCATTATATTTTGTTTTTATGTTTTATATAACGAAATCCACAAGAGAAGAATTAAAAACGAAAAAAAAGAATTTAAAATTCCTAAAGAATTCTATGAGAACTTAAAGGATGCCATCAATTATATTGACTATTCTTTAGAATTAATCAAACAAAAACAAGAAAATATTAATAAAGTCTACATAAAATTGATGGAATTAAAAAAAGACCTAGAAGATAAGCAGACTAAAAAGCGAAGCAAAAAAACGATTACTACTAATAACCATAAGGTTGATCCAAAAATTCCCTCAGAACAAAAAAGCGAAAATCCAGAGGAAGAATTAGAAATAAATTCATCTTTTTTAACGAAAGTTCTCGATAGCTTAGAAGAAGATAAAATTGATTTTTCTTTTCAAAAAGAAAAACCGATGATTTCTCCAACCCTTTCGAATTCAAACTACCAAAAGAATCAAACCTTTATCCAACAAATCGGTAGTTTTTTTCGAAAAACTTTCAACTTACCCGAAATACCTGTAACCATCCCTATCGCAACTACAACAGAAACTATCACATTAGATAAAATAGAAAAACCAACCTCTACACAAAAACCTATAACATTAGAAGAGTTCGAAAAAAATATCACATCTAAGGAAAAAGAAGAGCCAACTCAACAAAGATCCATCAAAGAAACTATTAATCCTAAGGACGTCTTGATTCAAGAAACCAAAAAACTCTTTTTAGAACTTCGAACACAAGAAGAAAAAGTAAAATTTGTCCATAAATTATTTGAATTAGGGTTTACAGAAGACGAGATTTATCTTATAACAGAACTTCCTAATGCAGAAATTTTATTGATTTCTAAGTTAAAATCAAAAAAGGAAAAGTAATGTTCGAGCAAGAGAAGGAAATCATTTCTATCGATATTCCCGATTTAACTCCTGAACAATTCCAAAGATTTGCGAGTTTAATTCATGATATCACTGGTATTTATTTAAAAGAACATAAGATTACTTTACTTTCCAACCGTTTAAGAAAGCGACTTCGCGAATTAAAATTAAAAGACTATGATCAATATTATTACTACTTGACAAAAAGCGATAAATCTAATACAGAGATGATTCATTTTTTAGAAGTTGTAACCACCAATGAATCCTATTTTTGGAGAACGCCTCAGAACTTCGAAGCATACAAAAAAATTATTCTACCAGAGTTATTAAAACTATATAAAATCAAGTTAAGAATTTGGTCAGCGGGATGTTCTACGGGAGAAGAACCGTATAATATTGTTATAGAATCCATCGAAGGGATGAAGGATTTAGGCTATTTTGTTTTCGAAGTCATAGCTACGGATATTTCCAAAAGAGTGATAGAATTTGCAAAAGAAGGATGTTATTCTGGTAGAAAAATAGAAAAAATACCTCCCAATATTCTAAAAAGATATTTTCGACAAAATCCCTATGATCCAGAAATCTATTGTGTACGAGAGGATATCAAAAGTAAAGTGATATTTAAGATCGAAAATTTATTCGAACCAACCATAGAGAACGCCCATGTTATTTTTTGTAGAAATGTGATGATTTATTTTCAAAAAAAAGAGCAACAAAAACTAGCAATGGAATTTTACAATCGTTTAATGCCAAATGGATATTTATTGATTGGACATGCAGAAAGTTTACAGATGTTAGATACACCATTTCAAGTCATGCATACAGAATATGGAACAATTTATAAAAAAATATCATAAAAATAACTTATGAATACAAAAAAAAATATTCTGATTATTTCCTCTGTTTCTGGTGGAGGAAAAACTACAATTATAAACGAGCTTTTAAAACTATTTCCCCATAGGTTTCGCGTTGCTATAACCGCTACCACAAGAAGTCCTCGTACAAACGAAATTGATGGTAAACATTATTATTTTCTTTCTTATGATAAATTCCATCAAATGATCCAAGAAAATCAATTTATCGAGTATGCAAAAGTTCATAGTAACTTCTATGGAATACCTGCTTGGGAATTAGATAAAGCAATAGAAGAAAAAAAAATTTTAATATTGAACATAGATTATCAAGGGATGAGAACGATTAAAAAAAAGTATCCCTCGAATGTTCTATCGATATTTTTAATGCCGCCTTCGAAAGAAATTTGGTTAGAACGTTTAAAAAAAAGAAATACAGAATCGGAAGAAGATTTACAAATACGCATTCAAGAAGGAGAGAAGGAAATTCAAGCAGCAAAAGAATATGATTATATTGTAATCAATGGTGAATTAAACGAATGTATTCATCAAATTGTTGATATATTAAAAAAAGAACAAATGCTTTTATGAATGTTTCTAAAAAACTTTTTGTTATAACAGGTCCAACAGGCATCGGTAAAACAGATTTGCTCTATCAATATCTTAATCAACAAGAACAAATCTTCGAAGTGGTTTCGTTGGATTCGCGACAAGTTTATCGCTATATGTCCATAGGAACAGCATCACCAGAACCTTACATAAAAAAAAAGATTCCTCATCATTTGGTAGAATTTTTAGAACCTAATCAATCTTATAGCGCAGGTAAATTTGTAAAAGATGCACAAACCATCATACAAGATATATGGAATAGAAATAAAATTCCTATTTTGTGTGGTGGAACAGGATTTTATTTAAAAGCCTTTAATACAGGGATGTTTTATATTGAAGAGGATCCAGAAAAAAAACAAGAAATACGAAATATGCTAAATCAACTTTCGCCACAAGAACGGTTAAAATTATTACAAGAAATCGATCCTTCTTCTCTTACAACAGATAATGATAAATTAGGGAAGGGATTTATTCATCCAAACGATACATATAGAATTTTTCGTAGCTTAGAGTTGTATTATCTTACTGGAAAAACTTTGGCAATGCATTATAAAGAAATGGATCAACACGAAAATAAAAAAGAATACGAAGGCATCTTTATTGTTCCTGATTTAGAAAAATGGGAAAGTCACTTAAAAAGAAGAGCGGAAAAAATGGTTGAATGCGGTTTTATCGAAGAAGCGATAAATTTATTCAGAAATTATGGTGAATGTCCAGCTTTAAAAACCCCAGGCTACAAAGAAACTTATGATCTTTATCTTAAATTTGGTGAGGAATTATTGCATCAAAAAGAATTTAAAAAAGAAATAGTCCATCTATTATATTCCACTCATAAGAAATATGGAAAAGCACAAATCAAATGGTTTAAAAACGAAAAATCTTTAAAACCTGTAACATACCAAGAAGCAGAAAAATTTTTAGAAAATCTTGCAAATTCAATCATAATAAATAATTGACTCTTAACAAGTAATCAAAAATGTTTCTTTAAAAAAAATAAAGGGCAAAACGATGAGCGAAAAAAACAATATACAAGATTATATATTAACAAAAGCGAAAGAAATTGGTGCTGAGTTAACGTTTTACTTAATGAATGGTGTTCCATTAAAAGGGAAAGTTTTAAGTTTTGATAATTTTACGCTAGTATTAGAAAGTGAAGGAAAAAAAAGTTTACTCTACAAACATGCAATTTCCACGATTATCATACCTGCGGATATTCCAGTCGAGTAATGAATGTACCAAATAAAAAAAAGCTTTTTGTTTTTTTTATTTATTATCTTTTTTAGTTACGCGATTTATCAAGCTTTTGTAAGAAGTGGTTATCAACAAGCCATCATTATAGAAGATGTTTATTGGGGAATAGAAAAAAAAGCAATCAAACCCGATAGTTATGATTTTATTTTTAGAAGGTTGATTCCAGAAAGAATCAAACTGCATCCTATTTACATCCAATCTCGGTATTTAAATTTTATTTATAAATATTCTTTACCACCTAATGAAATTTTAGGACTTGATGATTCCTTTTCCATTAAGTTGGATTTGGTCTATGTATATGATTTAGATCCGAATAAATTACCTGATCTTTTTATAAAATTAGAACAAAAAGATTGGAAGTATTTGGACAATTATATTCAGGTTAAATTAAAAGATTTATTGTACGAGGTTTTTCGACAAAAGCTCAACATAGAAAAAAATTTAAATAATGCAGAAGAGCAGATCAAAGCCTATGTCCATAATGGTTTTTTAGAAGAATTAAACTTACGTTTCCAGAATGAGGGAGTTTATTTTAAAAAGGTTTACATCCAAGATGTATATGTTCCTGATGTAGAACAATATAATTTAATTTTACGACAAAGTAATCGTTATCTAGAAAGAAAATTAGAAAGAAGTGCTTTAATTGACGAAGCAAAAGCGAAAAAAGAATCCCAATGGATTTTATTTCAGTTCGAAAAAGAAAAATTACAAGATATTGCTAAATTGATCAGAGAATACCCCGAGGTAAAAGATTATCTAAAAATCGAAAAATTATCTTCCCAAGCACAATTTATTTATTTACCGTCAGAATATTTTAATTTCGAAGGAAAGGTAAACAAAGGTTTTCCTTTACCAAAAAACCCAACAGAAACATTACCTGAGAAAAAAGTTCCTGTTCAAGAATCTCAAACCAAATTTGTCGATAAAACACCCCCATAAAAAGGAGAAAAAATGAAGAAAAACAACGAACCATTAGTGCTCATTATGGCTGGTGGGAAAGGAGAACGTTTTTGGCCTAAATCCACAGAATCTAAGCCCAAACAACTACAAAAAATTTATTCGAATAAAACCTTATTAGAAGAAACCATCGATAGAGCAAAAACTCTTACTTCTATTGAAAATATCTTTATTGGTTGCAATAACGATTTAAAAAAAGCCATCCAAAAAGAGCTAAAAATTAAAGACAAGCAATTTATCGTTGAGCCATTTGGTAGAAATACAGCTCCCATTGTAGCATTGTCTTCTCTTATCTTGGAAGAAAAATTTCCCGATAGAGTTCATGTTGTATTGAGTGCAGATCATTATATTTCTCCTATCAGTGAGTTTAAAAAAAACCTACAAAAAGCTATAGAATTAGCAAAAGAAGGTTATTTGGTTACATGCGGGGTAGTTCCAACACGTCCAGAAATCGGCTATGGATACATTCAAAAAGGGGATGCAATCAATGAATACGGCTATAAAGTGTTAAAGTTTCACGAAAAACCGGATATTTCTAAAGCATTGGAATACGTAAAAAAAGGATTTTATTGGAATTCGGGGATTTTTATCTGGAAAGGAAAAAGGATTCTCGAAGAATTCGAAAAAAATGCACCCGATATATTAAACCCTCTAAAAGAAAGTTATCAATCGCAAAAAAAACTTAAAATGGCATTCGAAACTATTCCAGAACTTCCCATAGATATTGCTATTATGGAAAAAGCAGAGCAAATCGCTGTGGTGGAATCCAGTTTTGTTTGGGATGATGTAGGTTCTTGGTTATCGTTAGAAAGAATTTATTTAAAAGATGCGAATATAGTTGATGATAAGAACAACATTCGATTGCTGTCGAAAAAAGCAAATTTTGTGGGATATGATTCTTTTAATAATATTCTATCTACTGAATCCGAAAAATTGTATGCATTGTTAGGTATAGATAACATGGTAATTGTAGAAACCGATAAAGTCTTATTTGTTGCAAAAAAAGATAAATTAAATGATATAAAAAATATGTTAAAATTACTTAAAGAAAATCCTACTTTACATAAATATATAAAATAAAAAACTGGAATAAGGAGTAGGGAAATGCCTTCAGGAAAAAAGCGAAAAAGAAGAAAAATCAGAACTCATAAGAGAAAAAAGAAAAGAAGAATGAATCGTCATAAAAAGAAATTAAAATGATAAAAGGGGGAAAACTTCCCCTTTCAACTAAAATTCTTTCCTAATCCATTCATTCATGTCTTGATACAAATCATCTACTACATCATCGTATAAAAATAGATCAAAATGATTGTAATCCTTATCGAAGAAATTTGCTCTACTTGCTTCGATGTAATAGCATCGATTCAAAAGTGTTTTAAAACTACATTGTTGATAGTTTTTTATAAAAGGAATCATACTATCTTCTGGAGAAAAGGGATCAATTTTTCCAACGACGATCAACATAGGCAAACGATGATTTCCAAGATACTTAACCTTCTTTTTTTCGATAGAAACATTGGGGATAAAAAAATCTTCTATAAAGGGTTTGTTGTAATTTTCTTCTAAATATTTTTTATAAGACAGAAATTTGAAATTCTTAATATCTTTGATTTTTTTATTCAGTAGATCATGATTTTCGTAAAATAGGTTTCCAGAATAAGCATAATCCCAACCTGTTCCTATAACCACTACGCGAGAAATGCCTTCGATATTTTCTTTTTCGTTGAGATAATCCAATATAGTAATACCACCCAAAGATATTCCTGTTAAAATGATTTTTTTCGATGATAATGAATTGTTTTCTTGAATATCTTTTAGAATCACATCAACTTCTTGACTCGATAAAAAGCGTTTTTCGTTTTGAATGATTTGAACAACTTCGTAATTTTCTTTAAGCCAGAAGGGAATCCAATGTTTTTCTAATGTATCTATCGAAAAAGATATGGGATCGAATTGTAGTAAAATACCTTTTGGTGTTCGTTTTGTTTTATAATGTTCAATTCTATAAAAAGAAGAGTTTCTTTCTTGTTTGATGATGGGGGTGGAACAAAAAGAAAGTAAAATAATTAATATAAAAATTTTATAAAATTTGATTTTCATTATAATTCTCCTTTATTAAAGTTTATTTCGTTCATTCATCCATTGAATGATAGGTTCCATCACATCTTTTGGTGCATTTTTTCCCATAAAGAGATCTCCATGACCATAATCTTCGCTTGCTCCTTGTGCTCTTTCTACAATCAAGAGTTGTTTGTCTTTTGTTTGGATTTTTTCGTATACTAAACGAATGGTATATCCAAACCCTAGATGATCCCTTCTACCCAATACTATCAACGTAGGTATTTGAATATTTTTTAAATTTTCTGTATAGTTTATTTTTCCATCGATAGAATAAAATTCACCTAATTCTAAGGCTGTTTTTAATTGTAAAGCTTCTGGTTTTGCAATATTTGTAATCATATATCGTTGCGAAGCTTTGATGACTTCTTTATCTGTATTTTCTGGATATAAGAGAATTTCTACAAGACCAGGCTTTGGTGTTAAATCTACACACATGTAGCTGTTAAATTTTGCAAGGGAGCCCATGGGAACAGTAGGAAAGACGCTTGTCGTACAACTTCCTACCTTATGCCATAATCTAAGAGAAGTTGTGCTCAGTTCAAAACTAAAAGGGGAACCAACAGTAACAAGGTTCGCTATTCTCGATTCTTGATAAGAACCAATTCGTGCATAAGCAATCATACCACCCATAGAATGACCAACCCAATTTACTTTATCGGATTTGGTTTTTTCAAGAACATACTGAATGGCAGCATCAACGTCATATTTTATGTAATCATCAATAGAATAATCATATTTTTTTTCTCCAAAAAACCAGGATGGAGGACCTGCTTCTTCTCTACCGCGTAAGTCCAATACCCAAACATCATAGCCAGCCTTTGCAAGCTGTAGGGCAAAAGAAGATTCACCATTAATGGTATAATAAGTTCGATTCGCCATTAACCCATGACACAAAATTACCGGATATTTTCTTTTAAATTTTTGTTGAGCATCTTTATCGGAGAAATGCTCTAAGGTTAATTTCCAACCATCTCTAGTGGTTGGGTGATGTATTTCTCCTTTCGCTGGTGATATAGAAATACACGACATTGTTGTCAAAATTATGGTAAAAAAAGATAATAGAAAGTTTCTCATATCCCCTCCCATCAATATATCTAATACCATTAATTGAACGGTATTTTTTTGTAAATCAAATTATAAATATTTATAATAGGTGTTAGTATATTGGAATCAACTTTGTATTTATTGCAATTCTTGAGTAAATCAAAGAAGTTTTGTTATTTCGTTTTGTACGAATCCATATGCATAATCTATTCAGAATAATTTTTTTAAGCATTTTGATAAAATTTTTTGTTAAAAATTGCAAAAAAATAGTATTTCTTAGATATGAAGACTCAACACTTTTTTACGTATGATGAATGCAAAACATCCATAAATATAACTCCTTTTCATTATCAGTATTTAATATATCTTACAGAGACGCACTTTAATGGCAATTTATCTCTAACGATTGAATATTTAATCAGGCGACACTTAGCCTATTTATATAAGATTAGTTTAGCGCCCAATAAAAGAACATTAACAGCAACCTATCAACCAAGAACCAAAAACTACGTTATACGAAAAATTTGTATACAGCCAACCTATTGGGGCAAGTTGTTTGAACTAAGATTTTTTTTAGGTTATTCCATAAGTTTTATTATTCGCATCATGTTAGACTGGGAGATGCAAGAAGAGCAAATGTCCAATGAACCTATATTTATTAGACCTATTTTGAGCCCAGAAGAGCAACAGATTCATACCCGAATTCAAGTTGGGAATAATTATTCATCTTATAACAGATTGAGTCATGCGAACCATGGGGTTTATAGTGAGTTTTCGTGTCCTGCGGCATGAATTAGTGTGAATTATTTTTAAAATTATATTAAATTTATTATATTTATATATAGTTTTATTTTACTTTTTTCATTAACCCTAATAGCGTATTCTGTTTTTTCTAATAAAAATTTTTTGATTAACTTAGAGTTTCAGTACAGTTATAAAATGTTCTATGTTTTTTAATGATTATTTCACATACTGTTAATTATTAAATCTTTTTTGATCTTAATAACAATCTATTATAATTTAATCCATTTTATATATATTGATCCTTTTAAACAAATTTCTCTTTTTATCGAAAAGCTTTCTTGTAAAGATTTTTTGACTAATATTTAATGAAAAAATTTTTGGATATATATGTTAATAGAACGTTTTTTTAAAAAATATGAATTCGTTTTCTTTTTTATATTGTTTTTTTATATCATTAATTTACTTTTATATTTCAATCGATTTGATATAATCAATAAAATTGGTTTTATTGTAATCATATTTTTTTATGTTATTTATTTTTATAAATTTTATTTTTTTAAAAACTTTAAAAAACGATTTTTCATCTATATTTTGCTTTTTTATTTTGCCTTTATTGTTAGTAATTTTCTGTATATAAAAATTCATTTCGAAATCAATTACGAGGCTATTTATCTAAAAGATATAAAACTTTTATATTTATTTTCTGCTTTATTGATTTTAGGAATTTTATTTATATTAAAAAAATTCAAATTACACACAAAGATTCGTTATTTTTACTCAATCTTTATTTTAACCTTTTTCTTTTGCATTTTCTTTATTTATTTGTTTTTATCATTTCCTCTAAGTACCTTTGATACTTATTACACAAAATTTCTTCCTTATTCTGTGCTTTACGAAAAAGATATCAATATAAACGAATTAGATAATTCGCGATATATTAATAAAGATCATTTAGAATTATATTATTCTGGAACAAAACAGATCCTAGGTAAAGATAAAAATTCTTATCCTGTATTTCCTTTATTACCGGGTTTTTTGCATTTTTTGATTGTTCTTGCAGAAAAACTTTTAGGACTGCCCATCGCTTCTTTAAATTATCCCTTTATATACATAAATAGTACTTCTGGTTGGGTTTTATCCTACTTTGAACCACATCAAGTAGAACGTATCAATGCAAGTTTGATTGCTGTTTTTACCTCATATTTATTCTATCTATTATTATTAAAATTTCCAATCAAAAAAGTCAAAGCACTTTATTATACTGGAATTTATAGTTTAGCAAGTATTCATTTTAGTATTTCTGCGAATAATCTTTGGCAACATACATTTATTGAATTTTTTAACATTCTATTATTATTAATATGGATAAAATATTTCCAAAAAGAAAATCAAAAATCTTTGTTTATAATTGGATTATTGGAAGGATTATTATTTTATATAAGACCAACAACCATCTTTATAAGTATTATATTAAATTTATTTTTTTTAATAATAAATTTTCTTATAATAAAAAAGAATCATTTAAAATCTTTGGTTCATGCTATTAGTCTGGTGTTATTAGGTGCATTTTTGATGATCATTCCTATGGCTACATTGAATCTTTCTATTTATGATCATCCCTTAGGTGGTTATGGAAGGACGGTAAGTAATCAAAATAGCACAGATGTGATTTTTGTATTCGATAAATTCTTCTGGAACCTTTTGGGTTTGTTATTTTCTCCCAACTATGGTTTTTTTGTATTCCATCCCTATATACTCATTGCTTTATTGTATTTTTTTTACGATAAATTTAAAAGTAAAAACGAAGTAACTTCTCCCAATATACAATTATTGTTATATAGTTCGTTTTTTTGTATTTTGATTTATCTAATTTTTTATTCTTTTAATCAACAATGGACAGGTATGTATAATTATGGCACAAGGATGCTTACCGATGTACTAGTTTATTTTTTTATTCTATTAGTGATTGCTATCGAGAAAATTTCTAATAAAAAATGGTTCTATATTTTTAATATTTTTGTAATTATCAGTGTGATAATTCAATTTTATGGAAATCTATCTTTAAATTTATTGGGGGATTGGTATTGTGATACTCACGAAAGAAAATATCATCATAAAGATGTAGAAAGAAATGTTTGGAAAATAGACGATCCATTGTTCTTACATAAAATCTATTATCGATCGAAACCATTGTATTTTAACGAGGTAATTTATCCTGGTTATAAGATGTGTTCTTTGTATTTTAGACAAGACGAAAAAGAAAATCAATCTTTAAGAATCGATAAAGAAATGGTACAAAAACATAAAGATTTAATCCCACTTTTTTTAAGAATCAATCAAAATCAGGATTCTCCCGAAGGAGATTTATTATTTTCTTATTATTTTTTTACTAATAAAAATGATCTCTATTGTTTAAAAATCGAGGTTTTTAACCCTCTTGATCAAAATCAAGAAATTACTCTATACATAAAAAATAGTCAAGGCGATCTTTATAAAGAAACCTACAATATACTTCCTAAAGAAAATCTTTTAAACCTTCCCTTAAAAAAAACATCGCGAAATTTTTTATTTGCTTTTTCTAAAAATTATTCTGAATTCTTGTTAAGAAATATCGCTATATATAAAAAAGAATTTTGTAGGGCAGAGTAAGCTTAAAAAAATTTGAATCTTTCTAATTCTTTAAAATCGTGTTTTTTTAATCGTTCTTTTAGCTCTTTTTGCCATGCTATATTTCTTTTTTCTAATTGATTTAAAATATTTTTTAAATATTTTTCTTCATTAAAAATATTTAAGGGCTCTTCTTTTATAACTATTTTGTATGTAAAAGGAATTTCGAAACCACATTGCTTATTCTCGTAGAAAAATTGATAGGTGATATCACTTTCTCTTAATGGGGTAAACATCAAAAAGAACAAGATTTCTTTTTGTGGTTCTAACAAAATTTTAGAGTAAGAATCAAAATAGTTTTGATAATATTTTAGTTTATACTCTCTGTCTTGAATGTTAAAAGGTTTATAATAAAAACTTTTTAACCATTCCGACGAAGGATTAAAATATAGGATTGGTTCCTTGGGTAGGGTGTACCAAAAAAGAGGAATGTTGTTCAAGTATAGGGGATGTTGAATTACAAGTTCCGAAATACTCATTGGATTAAATCGATTGTTTGATTGTTTTATCATAAAATGATTTATATCGATGGATATGGGTTTATCAATTTTATTTTTTATATAAACCCTGACCCATAAAAAATAATTTTGAAGTATCAGGTTTTTGTTGTCGTAGTCAAAATAAAACCGTTCAGAAGATGGTAAAAAGGGATATGCTAGTGGTGTATTGATCATGATTTCGTATTCAAAACAGGAATTTTCTTGATTGGAATACAAAAAGATATTACTCGACTGCTCTTGTTCTGGTGAGTCGATTTTAAATTCGCGTAGTAAGAATTTATAAGGCGAATGGCAAAAAAGAAAGAATAAAGGGATTAAAACAATAATCCCTTTATTTCCCTTCATAGAAAAAGTTTTATTATGCAAAATCGTAGGTAGGAGCGTTCCAAACTCTGGTTCGTGTTAAATCAATAAAAATCAAATCATCTTCTGTTCGAAGATCGCGATAACCTGCTAAATAAGTCACTAAATTTACGCTATCAGGTTTGCATTTTAGAGTTTTGCACAATTGAGATAACTTCATCTTTCCACCATTTTCTTTCACCATTTTATAAACTTCTTCTGCATATTTTTGTATTACTGGTCCAATATAAATGTTGGATCTTATTACAGCTTTTTTCTCGATTTGCCGAATTCTTTCTCTTGTTAAGTCTAATTCGGAACCTACACTTTCTAAGGTTTTCTTTTCGAGTGCTCTGTTTGTAATAATATAATATTCCCTTTGTGTTAAGAATTCCTTCATTTTTGGTAAAATCTCGTCCATTTTAAGATCTAAATTTCTGTTGGGAAATTTATTCAGATATTGATTTTCGTAATCGTCGATATTTATACCATGTTCTTTTAATAATTCTCTTAATAAGTTTTCACTAATTTCACCATAATTTTTTATTGCTAATCGTCCTTCTCTACCTAGTTGTAAGAATTCTTTTAAGTTAGAGACATGAGCATTTTGATATGCTTTGTTTAATTTTACATCATCTGTTAAAACACCCATAGAATGTTTTTCTAAATCTAATGGTTCTTTTATTTCTTGTGGTTTTATGCCGAATTTTTCTAATTTTTTTAGAAAGGATTTATAGATTGCATTACCAGGCCAATTGATGGATCGAATTTCTTCTAGCGTTAATGTTTTTAGATCTTTTAGTTTTGTTCTTTTTGTTTTATGGCAATATTCAATCAATGCATGATAAGAACCTCTAAATACAATTTCGATGGGAGTTTCCCATTCGATTTCTTTTAACTGAATAGGCTCTACACGTGTAGGAATTTCTGGATTCTTAATCTTTTCTAAGATGATTTCTAATTTCTTCTGACCAATACCACGAATGTTTTTGATACTATCTATGTGGTTTTCTAATTCATCTACATACACCAATCCTTTACGATTTGCATATTCTCGAAGTAAGAGAAATTTTCTTTCTCCAAATACTTCGCTGATAAAGTATCGTTTTTTTTCACTTTTTTCGTTTTTGTTTTTACCCATAGCGACACCTCGATTTTTAATTAGATGTTAAACAAATATTTTATGTACAAAAAAATAATTTCATGTTTGTAGTCAATAAAAAAAATCGTTTAATTATTAATTTTTTTATAGTCTTTTTATTTTTTTGAACTTTCATTGATGTCGGATTTTAATAAGGCTAAAAATGCTTCTTGGGGAATTTCCACAGAACCAATCATCTTCATTCGTTTTTTCCCTTCTTTTTGTTTTTCGAGTAGTTTTTTCTTACGCGTTATATCACCACCATAACATTTAGCTAATACATTTTTTCTTAATGCAGAAATATTTTCTCGTGCAATAATTTTAGAACCGATGGCTGCTTGTAAAGGAATCTGAAATTGATGTTTAGGAATTAGGTGTTTTAATTTTTCGATGACGCTTTTTGCCCTTTCGTATGCTTTTGATCGATGTGTAATCATTGCTAATGCATCGACTGGTTCACCATTAACCATGATGTCTACTTTAACTAAATCTGATTCTTTATATCCGATTAGTTCGTAATCCAGGGATGCATAACCTCGCGAAGTACTTTTTAATCGGTCATAAAATTCGAAAATCAGTTCTGATAAGGGTAATTGATAAATAATTTGTACTTTTGTTTCGTCTAAATAAATGATGTTTTCTTGAATACCGCGTTTTTCTTGTAACAATGTAATGATATTTCCAATATATTCTTGTGGGGTAATGATGTTGACCTTAGCATAAGGTTCTTCATTTACAGCTATTTTTACTGGATCTGGCCATTCTGCTGGGTTAGATATTTCGCAAATTGTTCCGTCGGTTAATGTTAGTCGATATTTTACAGAGGGCGCAGTATGAATCAATTCTAACCCAAACTCGCGTTCTAATCGTTCTTGAATTACTTCCATATGTAATAAACCTAAATAACCTACGCGAAATCCATGACCTAATGCGGCAGAACTTTCTGGTTCATAAACCAACGATGCGTCGTTTAATTTTAGTTTTGCTATGGCTTCTTTTAGGAATTCATAATCTTCGTTATTGATGGGAAAAAGACCAGCAAATACCATGGGTTTGATCTCTTTATAACCGGGTAATGGCTTATCTGCTGGATGATCTGCTAATGTAACGGTATCCCCTACACGAGTATCTTCTACGGACTTAATTCCCGCGATAATATAACCTACTTCTCCGGCTTGGAGAGAATCTTTTGCAACCATTTTGATTTGTTGTATTCCTAATTCCGTAACTACAAAGGTTTTCTTGTTACTCATCAGTAGAATCTTATCTCCTTTTTTTACTACTCCATCGAAGATACGAACCTTCATAACAGCACCATAGTAAGAATTATAAAAAGAATCGTGAATTAATGCCTTTAACGGAGCGTTTATGTCCCCTTTGGGAGGTGGAATATGCTCGCGAATTGCTTCGAAGACTAATTCTACGTTTTGTCCTGTTTTCGCGGAGATAGGTATTGCCAAAGTTGGATCTAATCCAAGTGTGTGATCAATTTGTTCTAAACAGCGTTCGATATCTGCTGCTGGTAAATCAATTTTGTTGATGATGGGTATAATAGCTAAATCATGCTCGATGGCTAGATAATAATTTGCTAATGTTTGTGCTTCGATGCCTTGTGTTGCATCAATGACTAATAAAACGCCTTCGCAAGCAGCTAAGGAGCGAGAAACCTCGTAAGTAAAATCCACATGTCCTGGTGTGTCGATTAGATTATAGGTATAAGTTTTCCCATCTTTTGCGAAATAATCAAACGTTGCGGAATTGGATTTAATCGTAATTCCTCGTTCTCTTTCTATATCCATGCTATCTAAGATTTGATCTTTTTTGGTTCTTTCGTCTATCACCTTTGCAAGTTCTAATAGCCGGTCAGCTAACGTAGATTTACCATGATCAATGTGTGCTATGATGCTAAAATTTCGGATTAAAGATAAGTCCTTCATATTTTTTGAACAATTTTTTTTTCTTTATTTTAAAGAAAATAATAAAATTATTGATTTTAATAAACTATTATATTTTATAAACAATATCGCATGTTCAAAAAAAGAAGATTTTTTTTCGTTATATTGTTTTTTTGTTTTAGTAATTATATATTTTCCGAAAATGTTGTAAATGGATTTTTAGAAATCAAAGATTCTTCTCTTGTAAACTTAAAAGGAAATTGGGAATTCTACTGGGAAAAATTTTATTTTTTAGAAGATATACAAAAAATAGAAAAAAAAGATTATTGCTTTGTTCCCCATAATTGGATTCCCTGTAATGCACAACAATCAGGTCAAGGATTTGCAACATATTATGTAAAAATAAAAATTCCCGAACATTGGATCAATCGCAACATTGGTTTGTATATTCCCACTATTGGAACATCTTATAAAATTTTTATCAATGGACAATTAGTCGAGGAGGTTGGTAAAGTAGCTCCTTCTAAAAACGAACAGATACCCTTGTATGGTAGTCGATTTTTTTTATGGAAAGCAGATCGATTAGAACAACACATTTTGATCCATGTTTCGAATTTTTATCACAAATCAGGAGGTTTATGGTACAATCTTTCTTTTGGGTTAGAAAGAGAAATATTGAATCTATTCTATAAAAATTTATTTTTTGATCTGTCTTTGTTTGGTGCCATATTGATTATGGCATTGTTTCATTTAGGTTTATTTTTTCAGAAGTCAATTTTAAATTATAAAGACGAACATAGAACATCATATGTTACAAAACAAAGTTTAAGCATTCTCTATTTTTCTATTTTTTGTTTTTTGTTATCTGTAAGAGTTCTTTTCGTAAACAATTATTTGATTTATCGTATTATTCCCGAAAGCTACATCAATTGGTTTTTGTTTGTAAGAATTGAATATTGGACCCACATACTTGGTTTACTTTTTGCAACTTTATTTTTTTTATCATCTTTTGAGTATTCTTGGAATCCTAAAATTCTATGGATAACAGTGGTTGGAACTATATATTTCTTTTTAGAAACTATTTTTGGCAGCACAATTTTATTTACTTCCCACTTAATTTATTATGAAATTTTTTTGATTTTTATTATTACTTATCTAACATATTTGGTATTTTTTAATACAATCAAAAAAGTATCTGGTGCATTAGAATCTTTTATTGGTGGTTTAATTTTATATTTTAGTGTGATTAACGATATCCTTCATGCCAGAAGTATCATTCAAACTGCTTATATTTCTTCGTTTGGTCTCTTTTTATTTATTCTGCTACATTCTTTTATGATTAGTCGTATCTTCGAAATATCTTTTATAAATTTTAAACTATTTATAAATAATCTAAAACAAGAAAACATGTTTTTAAAAAAGTTCTTTCCTTTAAGTTTAATTCGACTTTTAGGTATATCGGAGGATTTAGAAAAAATTCCTTCAAAAACTATTAAAAAAAGAATTACCATTGTTCAAATCTATTTAACAAAAAATATTTCAACTTCTGTTAATGATAAAATTCAACAAATCATTGCATTATCCGCAAAATACGAAGGTGTTTTAGAAAAATACGATAGCGAAAAGTTAACATTTTTGTTTTCGGAAGATCATTTTGATCTTCTAAATTACTTAGAAGATCTTTCTAATTTAATGATGATTTTATTTCCCAAAGAAAATGAATATTGTTGTGTCATTGATAACGATTGGGTATTTTTCGATCCAATGAACCTAAAAAATCAATTTACTTTTAATATTTTTATTTCGAACAATGAATTGCTCAATAAAATTTTTCTTTTTTCTAAAAGTTTGAACATAAAATTTATTCTAACAGAATCTATTATAGAAAAATATTCTCTTTTAAAAAAACTCGGTGAATTACGATTTATAAAATCTCTTTTTTACAACAATCAATATATCAACATTTGGGAATATTATGGAAATGAACCTCAAGAAATCAAGGTGTTGAAAAATAATCATAAAGAATTGTACAATCAAGCAATAAAAGAATATAATCAAAAACATTTTTATCATTCCTTCGAAATTTTTTATCGTTTATACAATACAACAGAAGATTTGGTTTATTTGTATTATTTAAATCAAATCTTTTTGGATTTAAATCAAAGAAGTCCATTGAAAGATTCTTTAATCGATAAAACTTATTTTAAATATGTTGTTGGTCATCCTTTGATCGATTTTCATCATCAACAATTGATTCAAATTATTTTAGAGATCCAACTTATCGATAGTGAAAAAATCATGGATTTATTCCATCTTTTAGAAATTTATGCTAAGGTTCATTTTTCAACAGAAGAATGTTTGATGAAGTTCATGAACTATCAGCAATTAGAAGAGCATATTAACGAACATAAAGCCTTTTTTACTTCTATAGAATATTTTAAAAATCAATTTCAAGATAAAGAAAATCCTCCAGAATTGTTAATAAAATTCTCGGATTATTTGTCCAAATGGTTGGCAGAACATATTTCTTTTTCGGACATTCAAGGTTATGGTAAATTGCTAAACGAAGAGCATAAAAAAGTTTTTTCTAATTGGATTGACAGTTAGTTTTTATAAATATTTATAGAACTATGAATCTACTAACACAGGAACAAAAAGAAAGAATTCAACGTGCTGTGGAAGATGCGGAAAAAAAAACATCGGGAGAAATAGTACCATACATCGTTAAACGTTCGGATTTTTATTGGGAAGCATTTTTAAAATCTGCTTTAACCTTTAATATAATTTCTTTATTAATTTTTTTTACTATTTACGAATTACAAACAATAGGACATATCCCAGAATGGTCTATTTGGGATAAGTTTCTTACTCTACCAGTTGTAATATCTTTTACCTTGATGTTTACAATATTCGGTTTTGTGATTTGTTATATCCCTTTTGTTCGAAGATTCTTCGCAGGGAAGCAATTGCTTAACGAAAGGGTTTATGCACGTGCAAAAGAAGCTTTTTTGGAAAAAGAGGTTTTTGCAACACGTAATAGAACGGGTGTTTTGATTTTTATTAGTTATTTTGAACATAGAGTAGTTGTTTTGGGTGATGCTGGAATCAATCAACATGTAACTCAAAAGGATTGGGAAGAAGTTGTAAATCTCGTTATCAACGGAATAAAAAATCATGATGTTGCATTAGGAATAGAACAAGCAATCGAAAAGTGTGGAGAATTACTCCAAAAATCTGGTCTTGCAATTGCTGTTAATGATGTAAATGAATTATCCAACGAAATAACAGAAAAAGAAGATTAAACGGGAGGTTCTGGATCGCCAATCTTAGACGAAAGTTTTTCTAATAGATATAGTAACAATGCACCTCCAATGGCAATTGATATAGCTAAGAGGATTTCTTTTACTTCTGGTTTATGACCTATGTATTTCATTGGGTAGATTTTGTTTAAGCTACCTACCAAAAATCCTGTTAATGCTGCCATTGTATAAGAATGATATTTTTGTAGTAAATATTTTAACAATCGAACAAAAGATAAAATTCCTACAACAATTCCTAAAATAAAAACAAAAATAATATCCAATTGTCTTTCGTATAATGCTTTTAAGATGTTTTGATATTCTCCAAAAAGCACTAACATGTATGCTCCAGAAATCCCAGGTAAAATCATCGCACAAATTGCCACAGATGCAACAAAAAATATCCAAAGGTATTTTCCTACCATAGAGCCTAAAAAAGAAAAACCTGTTTTATGAGAAATATATCCTTTTACTTCGATGTTATCCTTTTGCTGTTTGGTTCGCATAAAAAAAGAAATTTCGTCTAAATCTAACGATATATTTTTATCTGGTTCTATTGTAGTTATCGATAATAAAGTTTTTTGATCTTTAAAGATATACATCGTAATTTGGTTGGCTAAATGATTAGGAAGTTCAAACTGAAATTTCCCCGAATCATCAATCTTAACTTTTTTAGTATGTTCGTTTAATTCTAGTTGTACATAAAAACCTTTGTATGGTTCTATATCTGTTAAGATAAACGTAAAGATAGCAAAGATTGTAATCAAAATATATTCTATCGTACCATGATCCATTTTTTTGTAAGGAATAGTTACAGAAAAAAGAATTAGACCAAAAAAAAGCGAATAAGTATAAAAAGGATATTCGTCCATTAGAAAAGGAATAATTCTTGACATACTTAAAATACCCGATGCGATTCCAGAAACTAATACAATCAAAAAAACTATGGGAATCTTTGTTTGAATGTTCGAATTTCTCTTAAAAATTTTTTTTAAAAAAAGAAGGATTTCTTTTAGGTTTATCGAAGAAAGTGCAAGTATAAGGTGCTCGTAAATTCCTGAAATAAGTGCAATTGTACCACCAGAGACACCGGGAATAATATCTGCTGTCCCCATCGAAAAACCTTTTAAAAATAGAATGATTTTCGACTTAAAAGATTTGTATTCTACATCAATATGATTTGACATAAAGAACCAAATAATTAACGTGTGTTTCGAGTAAAATAAAATTATGAAGTTTGATAGAAAATTATTTTTTTTAACAGTAATATGGATTTCGATTTTTTCCCAATGTAAAACCACTGAACCAATCAAACAAGAAGAGAATATTATACAAAGTAATCAATCTAATTCATGTCCTAAAAGCACCGAAGAATTCTATCAAAAATTTCTTTTTTATGAATATGATCAAATTGAAGAAAAACCCCAATTGTTTGCAGATCATTATTTTGCTTCGAACGAAAGAAGGATTGATTTATTTTATCCTTACATAAAAGATAAAAAAGGTGGCTACATCGGTGTTGGAACAGATCAAAATTTTACTTTTATTGCATGGGCAAAATCCGATTATGCATATTTAGTAGATGTAGATTGGATGGTGGTTTACGTAAATCGCTTACATTTACTTTTTTTTGATGCAAGTGAAAATTTTTTAGAATTTAAGCAATATTGGTCTATAAGAAACAAAAAAAATGCAATTGAATTAATTCGAAATCGAATTATCGACGCTACTGAACAAAAAAAATATTTACAAACTTACGAATTATCTCGCGGTATGGTTTGGGAACGCTTGAACGATTTAGAATCTATGAGCAAGAATTTTGGTTTTTCTTCGTTCCATAATAATCCGAATGATTTCGAATATATAAAAAAAATGATCCAAGAAAATAGAATTTATGCCGTAATAGGAGATATTAATGGAAATATCACCTTAAAAAATATTGGCGTTGCATCTAAAAATTTGTGTATTCCCATTCATGTTGTTTATCTATCAAATGCAGAGGAATATTATCGCTATCCTGAGAGTTTTCGAAATAACATAATAAACCTAAATTACGATAACCAGGCAATTATCATAAGAACTGTTACATCCGGTGCACCTAAATTTGGTTTTCCCAAAGGGGAAAAGTATCCTAATATACCCTTTCATTATAACATTCAACCCATAGAGAATTTAGTTCAATGGTTCCAATTTGATCAACTATGGATTTACGAGATGATGCATTATAGAGATGATTTAGATTTAGGAATCTCGATTTTAAAAAAATCCCCCAATGACTTAAATATTTTTGTTACAAAACAGCCATGATTCGAAAAGATTTCTTTATAATAATAGGGTTTATTCCTTTCGCTTTATTCGCACAATCGAGCTTAACATTTGCTGTTGTTGGAGATATCATGAATCATGATCTTCAAATTCAGACTGCATACAACAAAGAAATTGATGCATGGGACTACAAATTTTCGTTTGAATTTGTAAAACCCTATCTCGAAACTGCGGATATTGCTATTGGAAATTTAGAAACAACTTTACCTGGGGATAGAGAAAAGTTTTCGGGATATCCTCAATTCGGCGCACCAGATGAATTGTTGGATGCGATTAAGTGGGCAGGTTTTGATGTATTGACATTAGCAAATAACCATTGTGTAGATAAAGGATTGGATGCAATTATAAGAACGCGAAATATGGTAGAAAAAAATGGAATGATTCCCTTAGGAACCTTTTATGATGATATGGATCAAGAAAAAAAAGCAGTTGTAATCTACCAGAAAAATGGTTTTAAACTAGCATTACTGAATTTTACTTACGGTACAAATGGAATTCCTGTACCTTCCCCAGCAAAAGTGAACGAAATCGATTTGAATATTCTAAGAAAACAGATTCGTAAAGCAAAAGAATACAACCCAGATGCAATCATTGTTTTGCTTCATTATGGAACAGAATACCAAACTCAACCAGATATCTATCAGCACTATGTTGTACATGTTGCTTTAAGAGAAGGTGCAGATATTATTTTAGGAGGACATCCTCATGTTCTTCAACCTTTCGAAGTTGTACAAATAAAAGACAAATATGGACAAAATAAAAATCGTTTAATTGTGTGGTCTTTGGGAAATTTTGTTTCGAATCAATTGCGGGTAAATACAGATGGGGGAATGATCTTTCAGTTTCAGCTAATCAAACAAAACAATCATATTTTGATAGAAAACATTGATTATATACCTGTTTATGTCGATTTTCGCGGGAAACACTATATATTACCTATTCATGAATATATCTATTTATCTTCATCCATAGAAAAAAATAAAGCGAATTATGGCCATCTAACTTGGAATGATAAAAAATATTTTGTTTATTTTAAAAACGAACATATAAAAAATAAACAAAAAATGGCTAATTTTTTTATCAATTCATTAGAAATTCTAAAAGTCTTACCAAAAAAAATCGAAATACGGTAGAAAATGATACAGATTTATTTCGAAGGGGATAATTTCTTTGAACAATTAAAGAGCGATATAATAAATGCTCAAAAATACATTTTTATAGAATTTTATATTTTTCAGTTAGAAGCGATTGGTAAAGAAATATTAAATCTTCTATTAGAAAAAAATGTAAACGATAAAGTTGAAATCAAAATACTTGTAGATGGTATTGGTACACGTGATTATTTAGAAGTTCTAATGCAAAGTGTTAAAAATACTTCGATTGATGTTGCCGTCTATAAGCCTTTTTATTACAGAATGCTTTTTAAAAGTGGTTATCATCGAAGAAACCACAGAAAATTGATTTTAATCGATGATCAAATTATGTACACGGGAGGAATGAACATAAAAGACGTGTTTTCGAAAAAACTTTTTGGTAATGAACGTTGGCGAGATACTATGCTTCGCATTCAAAATAAACTAGATGAAGAAATTCGAAGAATTTTTTTCCAAGCTAAATTGGATTTTATTGGTTTGTGGAGAATTACTCAAAAAGGATTTTATTTTTTTCCCAAGCTTATTCCCATCATTCATGCTTTAAAAAATAATAAAAAATATTTAATTTTTTCTTCTATCAATAAAAAAAGAAGAACCTTATTTCGTAAATTTTATTATGATTTTATAAATAAATCTAAAAATTTTTTATATATTGCAACTCCCTATTTTGTACCTCCAATAAAGTTGATACGATTGTTAAAAAAGAAAGCAATCGAAGGTGTAGATGTAAGAATTCTAACAGCTGGTAATACAGATGTTTGGTTTGCAAGACAAGCGGGACGGGCAGTATATTCTACTCTTTTAAGATCTGGTATAAAGATTTATGAATTTCATACAAGGATTTTTCATGCAAAGCAAACTTTAAGCGAAAATGGATTAATTGTAGGATCTTCCAACATGGATTATAGGAGTTTTCTTCACAATATGGAAATAGATATTTACTTATCCAACGAAAAAATCATATGGGATACATTATGCCAATGGGAAAAGGATTTATTGGAAAGTCATCAAATTCACCTAAAAGATTGGAAAAAAAGAGGACTCCTAGAAAAAATTACAGAAAAATTTGCTTATGCATTAAGATATTATTTATAGAAAAAGGCACAAAAGTGCCTTTTTTTTACGTAAGTACTCCAGAACTAACAGCTTGATTTAAGATATCTCTTGCACATACGCGTAATGCCATTACTTCTTCTGCTCCTTCGAAAATAGAAAATACTCTTGCATCTACAAAATATCGCGATACGGGATATTCTTCCGCATAACCCATACCACCATGAATCTGCATTGCTTCTCTTGTCACCCATTCTGCTAATTTCGAAGCATAAAATTTTACAAGTGTTGCTTCCATATTTCCTTTGCCTTGATCCATCATTCTTGCTACTTCGTAAGAATATTGTCTACTTGCTTGTGTTATAATTGCCATTCTAGCTAATTTCCATCGTGTTAGTTGGTATTGGTATATTTCTTTTCCAAAAACCTTTCTTTCTTGTGAATATCGATTGGCTGCTTCGAGTGCAGCTTGCATAACACCAGTTGCTCTTGCTGCGGTTTGAACTCTACCACCAGCAAATCCTGCCATTTGTAGATAGAAACCTTTACCTCTACCTGCTTCTCCTCCAACGAGATTTTCGTCGGGAACAAACCAGTTTTCGAAACTTACTTCGTAGCTATGCATTCCTCTATAACCAATTGTAGGGATTGCAGAACCAGTAATTGTACCTTTAATGCCGTTCTCTTCTTTTGTAAAATGGAATTTATGATCTTTCGAACGTGGTTTTTCTGCAAGTAAGATAGATAAACCTTTATGTTTTAAGTTTGGATCTTTTTCTGTTCTTGCAAGCACTAGTAAAGTATCTGCATATCCAGCAAAGGTACACCATGTTTTAACCCCATTGATTACCCAACCACCGTTTACTTTATCTGCGGCTACTTTCATTCCAGCAACATCGCTTCCAAAATTGGGTTCTGTTACTGCAATGGCTACCATGCGTTCTCCCGATGCAATTAAGGGTAACCATTTTTGTTTTTGTTCTTCTGTACCACCTTTAAGTAATGCTTTGGATAAAATTTCTGGTCGCGTTATAAGTGAACCTGCAATTCCTAAACTACCTCGGGAGAGTTCTTCTGTTACAATCATCATCCCAATATTACCAAAAGAATCTAGAAAACCACCATATTGTTCGGGAATGGATAAACCAAATGCACCATTTTCTATCAAGACTTGGATAATTTCTTCTGGAACGAATTCATCATGTCTATGGACGCGTTCTGCGTGTGGATAAACTACTTCTTCTGCAATTTTTCTGTAAGAATCCCTTATATCTTGATAATCATCTGTATCTAAACTTCCATAGTTGCCTTTGGATACTTCTTCTGCTACATGATCATACAAATCTTTGCTTAAAAGTTCTTGTACGGCATGGTTTAGATCAGAACTAAATAATTCGTTTAATTCTTCTGGAGTAATTTCGTATTCATTCATTCGAGAAGATAATTCGCTTCGAAGATGTTGAAATGATTCTCCAAGAAAAATTGCAGCCATGTTTTTTTCGAGATTGCTCTTATTTTCTGAATATTTTAAAAAGTGATCTGCTATATACTTTTCTGCAACACAAAAGGCTAAGTTATAATGAACGTATTGATTTTCGTCCATTTTTTGGACAGATATATCCCCATTATCTTGTACTTTTTTAGCTAATCGATCTATAACCTTTTTTAGTTGCTCGTTGTAAGCATGTTTGATTTTGTTGATGGATTCTACTGTTGCCATAATGGTTTAGTATTTTTAATTGATTTTTCTTGACTACTCTTTTTTAGTTTTTGAGATTGGTTGAATATTGAACCTTTATTAAAAAAATCATATAAAATTTAATTAATATTTTATATGATTTTTGCTTTTATTGCTTTTCTTAAAAATTATTGACTAATGATTCGATGATAAAAAATCAATTTTTATGAAAGTACTACTTATTGGTTCTGGTGGGAGAGAACATGCAATTTATTGGAAAATTCTACAATCATCAAAACTCGAAGAAATCTATGTTTATCCTGGGAATGGAGGAATACAAGAAGAACATCGTTTAAGAAAGGAAACCTATGGAGATTTGTTTAAAGATAACTTTCTTGGTCTAAAAAAATTTATCCTCGATAAAGAAATTGATTTAGTCATAGTTGGACCAGAACAACCCTTGGTAGATGGTATTGTCGATTCTCTTCAAGATATATGTTTAGTTTTTGGACCGAATCAGCATGGTGCGAGAATTGAAGGTTCTAAATCTTTTGCGCGAAGCTTTATGGATCGTTTTGGTATTCCTTCTGCGAAATTTCAAGTATTTAACGATTTTAAAAAAGCTATAGAATATTTAGAAGAGATTTCACCACCGTATGTAATAAAAGCAGATGGATTAGCAGCAGGAAAAGGTGTAACAGTTACCAACGATAAACAAGAAGCAATTCAAAGCATCAAAGATATCTTAGAAAATAAGGTTTTTGGAAATTATCCTCTTCTTATAGAAGAATTTTTACCAGGTAAAGAAGCTTCGGTGTTTGCTTTTTGCGATGGAGAAAAAGCAATCCCTATGAAGGCTGCTCGAGATTACAAAAGAGCTTATGATAAAAATCAAGGACCAAATACTGGCGGTATGGGGTCTGTTACGCCCGTGGAATATATCGATAGTTCATTGATGGATTACATACAAAAAGAAATATTCGATAGGACAATTGATGGATTTAAAAAACTCAATATTTCGTATAAAGGGATTCTCTATGCAGGACTTATGATCCATAACCACAGTGCAAAAGTTGTAGAATTTAACTGCCGATTTGGGGATCCAGAAATTCAAGCATTACTTCCATTGTTAGACGAAGATCTATTGGATTTATGTTTTCATGCTGCTAGTGGAACACTCTCAAAGAACAAATCCCACATTTCTTTTAAAAATTTATCCAGTATGACGGTTGTAGTTGCCGCGGAAGGATATCCTAGATCTTACAAAAAAGAGATGGATTTAACGAATTTTTTAAAAAATATTCCCGAAGATTTGATTGTTTTTCATGCTGGTACAGAATACAATCCCGAAACTCAGCAATATTATAGTAATGGTGGACGAATATTAAATATAACTGCAACAGGAAGCACCATCGACGAAGTTAGAAATAAAATCTATCCATTCTTAGATCAAAATCCTATACCCAATACCTTTTACAGGAAGGATATCGGTATATTGTATTAATTGCATTTTACCACTTCTACCATTATGAATAACGGAATTTCTTTACGTGCTCGATTTTCTGCTTTGGCGCGCTTTCCTACACTTTGTTTGTTGGAGCATAACTCTTTTAGGTTAGAAACATAGAGATGATTTTTGTTAAGAAATTCAAAGATTTTAGAAAGAGGCCTATGAAACATTACTGTATAGTCTTGATCTCTTAATAACTGTTCGTTTTGTACTTTTCCTGGATGGGTAATGATGGGAATCTGCATTTCGCTCATGTATAGATCAACTCTTCGGTATTGAATTTTTTTACTTTCGTCGTATTCCCAGTGGCTTTGTCGAGGAATGCGAAAACAAGGGTGCATAATAACAAAATAAAACTTTCCTTCTGGTTTTAATAAACGATGTACCTCAGAAAAAACCTTTTGTAAGTTTTTGATATTACCTAACGATAAAATACTTACAATAAGATCAAAATCTTCGTTTTTTAAAAGCGATAAATCTTCTGCATTAGCAACATAGTATTCAATATCGGAAGAATATTTTTTTGCTAAATCTATCAAATTTTTTGATAAATCAATACCAACAACGTTAGCACCTTTACTTTTAAGAATTCTACAAAAAAAACCCTGTCCACAACCCATATCCAAAATTTTTTTATTTTTGATGTTTCCTATTTCTTCTAACAAGGTTGGGACAATAACTTCTTTATGGTAATAGGATCCCTCTTCTCCGACTATTTTATCGTACCAATAAGCTTGTTGGTCCCAAGAAGTATCTTGTTTAATTTTTTTCATGTTTTTTGATGTATTCTATGTCTTCTTCGTCAAATTCTGGAATCATATTGCCATAATACTCTAATAGTGATGGATTGATAATATCAAATCCATTGCTCGTTTCTCTGATGATATCTCGTTTTTTTAGTAAATTTATCCCTTTTTTGTATATTTTGTTGATATCCCTTGTTACCATCGAGCCGGGATAGTTATCCACAAAATTTTTAATTTCTTTTAATAAGATTTCTTTGTTGTCTTTTCCTAAATGATTGTACAATAAATAACATATAACAAAATGCTCTTGTACTCTAAAATGATATTTCCATTCTTTTAAGATGATTTTTGCTATTTCGGAGGTAGGTTCATCTGATTTTACAAAATTAGAAACAAGGATGGGTTTTCCAAAATCAAAATAAACCCTACCACGTCTATAACCATAAGTAATAAAGCTTGTATCTTTTGCTTGTCCAGTAAAGTATAGGTCTTCTGGCACCCACTGATGAGATATTGCAATAGGAATGATGGCAATTTCTCTTCCAGATTCTCTGTATGCATCGATGGCTGTAGATAACAACCCAGTCTTGATTTGCTGAAATTTTCCGTTTCTACTTCTTGTACCTTCTGGATATGCTAATGCTGGAATGCCGGATTCTAACATCATAGTCGTATATTGAGTTAGAACCTCTAAATATAAAATGTTGCGGGTGTTTTCTCGATCTACTACATATGCACCTAAGGAACGTAAAAAAGCTCCCCACAAGGGGTTAGACATCAGTACGCTTGCTGCTGCTGCTCTTGGAATGGGAAATCCTTTAAAATATAATGCATAGGCTAATTCGACGGAATCTAAATGAGTTCTATGGGTTGGTGCATAGAATACGGGATAAGTATTGATAACGTTTTTTACTTCTTCGAGATGTCCGCCGACGAAAGGACTAATTGAACCACGCTGAAATTTTCCAAAAATCAACCGAAAAGGCATAACTAAATAGATAATTAAAGTTCGTATTGGTGCTAAAAAATAATCCACCATGTTATCGATGTAAAACTCAATGATTTTTTCTATGTAATAGGGTTCTTCTTCGGGCTTACATGTTTGTATCTTTTGCCATAATTTTAGTTCTGTTTCGAAATTGTTTTGATCTTTGGTTAATTTTTGTCTTTTCGCTTTGATGATTCTTTTTTCGAGAGAAGAAATAATGTGTGATGCTTGTCTTTTAATTCTATTTTGCATTCCGGGGGTAAAAAGGATTTTTTTATAGACTCTATCTTTTAGGGCTTTCGCTATCATTCTACCGGAGGCTACAATTTCTATTTTTCCTTTTTTTCTTAGGACAGGGATTTTCGATTGTTGAATTTCTCTTTCTATTAGTAACGATAGAACATCTTCTGGTGAATTTTTTCTTAAAAAAATATTATAAAGTATTTTATATAATGGCACTTGAATGTTTTTTTCTTTTGCAATTTCTATAATAGGAGATATCGCAAGACCACCTTCTGCTAAATTTTGACTCGATAAAACCTCTTTTTCGATATAATACGTTGGTGTAAGAAATAGTTGAATTTGATCTAAAAATGTTGGTTTATTCGAGCCCTTTAATAATTTTTCTGTAAATTGTCTGCCATAAGTTCTGTTGCGGCTATAAGGACTAAAAACTGTACCAAGAAAATCAGATATGCCACTTCGCCCCAATAAAATTGTTTCGTTTGCTCCCAAGGTTTTTGCGAAGTTGAACATTTCCAAAAAGGCTTTTGCTGCTAATTCCCCCAATAAACTGGAACCGACGTTGGGAAGTGCAGAAACCATTCCAATCAAAATTGCCGTAGGATTTTTTAGAATTGCCCCTAATTCTGCAGAAAATAAATCATTGTGCGAAGAAAAGTTAATGAAAGGTTGATGAAAGATTTCTTTTATAAGTTGATAAAATTCTACTGAATCTAAACCAACATCGAAAAGAATATAATTTTTTTGGACAATATCATAAAGTAAAGAAGGTCCTGCCATTACTGCTAAATGACCTTCGATCTTATGCTGTTTTTGTAATTCTTGGAGCATCTGATGAAATACATATACCTTATATTTGCTTCTATTATGATAATTTAAAAAACCTTTCGAAATTAGAATAAAATCATAATGATTGTTAGGGTTTAAATGTTCGAATATCATTTCTATCACTTCTTCGAACTGACGAGATGGTAATGCAATGATTAAAATCAACGAACGATCTTTAAAAAAATCATATCCTGTAACAAACTTAATATTGTTCGGTATGATAAATTCAAAATCATTGATTTGAACAATTTTCTCATTTTTCCATTTACGATAAGATAAAGTATCGGGGAACCAAAAATAAAATTCTTTTAAATTTTTCGAAATGATATCGCTTATAGCAAAGCCCATTGGTCCTCCCCCAATGATTACAACACCTGAATTTATGTCTTTTTTTAAAACTGAATCTTCCATATTCAAAATGAATTATGTTTTTTTATTTTTCAAGTGTCAAGTTAAAAGCGATTTTTAATTATAGGCTTTTTTATCGAGAAGAAATATTTTTGTTTGTTTGATAGGTCCTTTTCGCGTAAGAAATTTGTAGATAAAACATCTTAACAGGATCTTTTACGTATTCTTTCTGTATGGTATAACGATGAACAATTCCATCGAAAGGTTTCGAAAGATCTAATGGTTTAGCATCTGTTGTAAGCACAATTTTGTAATCGTTTTTAAATATATATTGATGAGTTTCTTCTGTATAATAGCCCATGGGATATGCGAATGCCCAGATTGTATGGTTTAGGTTCGATTCAAGTATCTTTTTGGATAATACAATCTCTTGATAAAGACGTTGATAAAAGATTTCTTCGGACTCCCCATCTTTTTTTTTATGAAATACAGTATGCGAAAAAGAATGGTTTTGAATATCAAAATCCTCTTTTAAAAGTCTTTTTAGATCTTCCCAAGATGTTCCTTTCGTTGGATGGGATTGTATATCTTTAACATAAAAGAAAAAAGTAGCTGGATAATGATATTCGCGTAATATTGGAGCTAAAACTCGAACAATATTTACATAATCATCGTCAATGGTGATTACCATGGTTGGCTTGTCGAAAAATTGATTCTTGATAGCATGTTGATATAAAGTTTTTAAAGAAACAATTTGGATTTTCTCTTCTTTTAAAATGTTTAAATAGTTTCTGAATTCTTCTCGGGTTACAGAATAAGGTCCTTTTCCATCTATATCATGAAATAAAATTACCGGAACTAAATAGTAGGGATTATTAGCGCTAAAATTTTGATGGCTTTTGATTTCACTTTTTAGATAAGATATATAAAAATAAAACATCATAAAAAAAATGGGAAAAGAAAGAAAAATTTTATACTTCATCTTTATAATTATCGTATTTAGAATGATTCTAATTCAAAAAATAAAGTGAGTTTTTATCAATATTTTTTTAAATTGGTTGACAGATTTTAAAAAACTTTTTATATTTGATTTACGATATCCGAAGGAGGACAATATGACAAATACTGCAAAAAGTTATTTGGTTCAAGAAAATAAAGTACAAGCTCCAGAAATCCAAACCATAGAAGATAGAATTTCTAATACATTAGAGTTTATTTATTATGATGCAAAAAAAGAAACTTCCCGATATTTAGAAGACACAAAAGTAGAAGCAGGCGGGGAATAATTAAAACGTTCAATATGATTCATGAAAAAAAGAATCGTTGGATTAGAAACAGAATATGCCATTCGTTATTCTTCTTTTATTTCTGAAAAACAAGATAATCGAGTATTATACGATTTAATTATAAAAGTTATACCTTCTTTTGTTAAAATAGCTGATGGTACTTCCATTCTAAAATGGAAACAAATATTTTTGGAAAATGGGAGTGCTTTCTGCTACGAAAGCCTCCCTCATCATATTGATAGTGGTCTATTAGAAGCAGCAACGCCAGAGTGCACATCCCCCCTAGAATTAATCCTATATCAACGATCCATTGACAAGTTATTACAACAAACATTAGAAAAATTAAATCAAAATCAATCTAGGTTATTTTCTAAATCTACTATAAGTTTAATTAAAAACTGCAAAGATGCTTATGATAACATTTACGGCGCCCAAGAAAATTATTCGGGGTTGATTGCAAAGGGAATATTTTTATTCTTTTATCGGTTGTTTTTGGTATTTTATTTACCATTGCTAGCATTATACATCTTTTTTGTGTTTATAGCATCGTTTTTTATTTTATTTTTTCAGAGTGTTTTAATGATTTTTTTCTATATTTTCTACTTAATCTATGTTGCCTGGTTTCGAGAAAGAAATCATAAATTTAACAGTTATGAAGTATTTTTTTATCCGAATCATAAAAGCTTTTTTTATCATTTTGAAAGATTATCGGGGATAGCATTAACTTTTACAGAAATTATTTTGTCTTTTCCTCTGATTGTTCCTTATGTTTTTGTGCTAAAATATTTTACGTTTAGAGAATATAAAAAACATCTACTTGCATTTATTATTACGCGGATTCTTTTTACTGGAAGTGGTAGTATCAATAACAGGGGTATGTTTTATTTATCCGAAAAAACAATGTTTACAAAAAGGGTTTCTAGAACATCCAATTTCCCCGCAGATCGATGTATTTATGACTCAGGTAATTTGATGAAGTTAACTTATCTAAGTGTTCTTTTCTTATTTCGTTTTGAATTTCATTATTTAAAAGAATTGTTTAATAAAGTGCAAAGGTTTCAGATTGGTATGTCGGATTCTTGTATGTGCCAAGTTTCCGAGTTATTAAAAGTTGGACCTCTTTATTTATTAATGGATATGATTGACGAAGGTTTTTTAAAAGAAACACCACAAATTCGTTTTCCTATCAAAGCATTAAAAACTATCAATCAATATCCAAACTATCGAACAGCCAAATTAGAAATAAAAAATTATAAAAAATTAAAACTACCTTCGAGTTTAACAGCATTGGAAATCCAATATTGGTATTTAAATCAAACAAAAGAATATTTAAAACAAAAAACCATTGTAGAACCAGAATATCATTTAATTGTACAAGAATGGGAACATACCTTAAATCTTTTAAAAGAAGAACCAGAAAAATTATTTGGAAAAATTGATTGGATTACCAAACGAATTTTAATCAATCAAACCTTAATCAAAGAAAAAAACCTTAAGTCTAATAATAATGTCTTAGATATCGATGGTATAACTCAGGAAGATTATTTGAAACATTATGAACTATTAAAGGTTATCGATATTAAATATCACGATCTATACGAAGGATATTATTACGAATTAGAAAAGGCAAATTTAACGAAGCGCTTTTTTTCGGAACAAGAAATAGAATATGCCATCAAAAATCCTCCTAAAAGTAGTGAACTTGCAAAAATTCGTAGTTCTATCATTAAACGTATGCATCAATCTTACGAAAATATTCAAATCTCTTGGAACTATGTTAAGATTGGTAGTGGTGCAATATCAAAAATCATTCAATTAGAAGATTTCAAAAAAAAGAAGAATTGACACATAAATATTCTTGATTTTTTTATAAATATGCCATACTATGATTTTGAATGCCTTGACTGTAAAAATATTACTACAATAAAGCTATCTGTAAAAGATATAGAAAATGGCGTTAAAGTAAAATGTAATCAATGTAATTCTTACAATACTCAAAGATATTTTCAACCTATTGCAGTTAATACATCTGTTCATAATCAAAAAGAATATATAGGATGTGGAGAACATTGTAGGTGTTTTTCCGATAATTAACCATCAAATTATGAAAAACGTTGTGTTACCCTATAACCTAAAAGAAGAAGTTTACAAAAGACTCGATGTATTCGAAGGATTGCTTCCGGAACTAAAACGAATCTTGTTGGAATTGTGGGAGGACGATTTAGAAGTTCAGTATAAATCCAATGAATTAGATTTAGTAACAAAAGCGGACTATATTTCCGAACAAACCATCATTCATTTTTTGCAGAGTCGATTTCCGATGGATTCGATTCTTTCCGAAGAAACGGGGAAAAAAGAACCCATCGTCAATCATATTCCTTCGATTCATTTAAAAGCTTCGGAATTTACTTGGTGTATTGATCCCATCGATGGTACAATTAACTATTCCCATCATTTACCTTTATTTTCTATCTCTGTGGGCATTCTATATAAAGATATTCCTGTGGGTGGTATTGTTTATATTCCTGCTTTGAATGATCTATATCGAGCAGTTTACAACGATGGTGCTTATAAAAATCATAAAAGAATTTTTGTCTCGCAGACATCCGATTTAAAGAAATCTTTAATTGTTACAGGTTTTCCATACAATCGATTAGAAATGTTGGATCAATTAATGAAAACCTTCCAAATGGTTTTAAAAAACTGTAGGGGTATAAGAAGAACAGGTTCTGCTGCACTAGATCTTTGTTGGGTGGCAGAAGGTAGGTTTGATGCACATTACGAATGGAACTTATCTCCCTGGGATACAGCAGCGGGAAGTATCATTTTAAAAGAAGCTGGTGGCATCATTGTTAACGAAAGAATGGAAGAATACCAACCTGGCGATTCTTTGATGATTGCCACCAATCGGAATATTCATCAATCCTTTGTAGAGTTAATATTAAATTCTATCGCTTAATTTTTGCTTTGCTTTTACTTTTGATAACTTTTATAGGGTGACGGTACACTTTGCTTTCTAATACAAAGTTGCCTTTGTTTAATCGCGATTGCCAATTTGTGCTGTACATTGCAGCATAAGAATCTTGATTTTCGATTCCCAATGCTTTGATAGTTTCTGCCATAGGATGATTCGATTCTACATTTCTTAATCGAAAGGTTGATGTAAAAGAAAAATTAAAATTACCAGAAACATCGATAATTGTCCGAATCAGTTGGTTTTCGTAATATGTATAAGTAATTAAATCGAATGCTGGAATAGGAATTCCTTTTTTTAGCCTTCCTTCAAGCTCGAAGATAGATTTTTTGTTATCCGGATCTTTTACAGAACCAGCAAAGTGAGAATTTTCTAGATCAAACTTTAAGGGAATTTCGGTTATAAACTTAGGATATCCCCAGATTTCGCGTCCAGCAACATTCGCTTCTTTTGTTGTAACTGGTAAGTGTAAAATATAAAAACCGATGGGAATATTTTGCGGGTTTAGTTTAAATAGAAGTTTAAATAATTGTAATGTAGGAAAAGATACCTTTTTTTCTTTTTCTTTGACACCGATTGCAAGTCCAACTTCATTATAAATACCCACCGTCGTATCTTTGTATTCGAAAAGAGCTAATGCAACCAAACTTTTTCCATTATAAAAGCGCAGTGGTTCCAAATCTGTATTACGAAGAACAGCAGTTGCTCTTTCTGGTTCAACAAAATAAAAAGCTAAAAATAAATTTACATCGTAATATAATATTGGTAGTTCGATATTCCCTACTCTAGTTTTAAACGATTCTCTTGGAACTTGAAAAAAAACGTCACTCTTGTCTTTTTTTTGCCTCATATTTTTCTCCTATATAATTTATATTTCATTTTATTAAATATGGATTTTAAGTCAATAGAATTTAAAATCAAAAGATTTGGATTCATTTTATTTATTGTGTAAAACAACTTGTATACGAGATGTTTTATTTTCTTTCCAAAAGTTAATATATTCTTTACTTTTTTTGGTTACTTCTTGGTTGAATTTTTCGTATCCATATTTTTCTATTAGAGTAGGTGTATCTTTAAAAAGAGATCTTCCTAATCCTAATCCGGGCGAATTATATTGTATGTTTATACTATCTAAAATTGTTGGAAACATATCTAAGGTAGAAAATTGTCTATTTTTTTCTTTTACTGGCTTTATAGGAGTATTAATAAATACGTTATAGATTCGTCTTTTCGCGTTTTTGGGGATAAAAGTACCATCATCCATAAAGAGGTGATCCCCTAATATTACAATTGTAGTATTATTGTAAAAAGGTTGCTTTTTAATCCAGGTGATAAAAGCATACAATTGTTTACTTGCACATGATAATACATTTTTGTATTGTTCGTCGAAATGGGAAATTTTTTTGCAGGTTTCGCTTAAATAGCCCTTAGGAAAGTGAGTATCTACTGTAAGTAGGATTAAATTGAATGGTTTTGAACTCGAAGACAAATCGATTAATTCTTCTTTGGCAAATTGATATAACTTTTCGTCTTCGAATCCCCAGAAAACATGGTAGTCTTTGGGAATTTTACCAACATTTTTAAAATAATCTAAATCTTTAATAACAACATTTCCATGTGTAGAAAAAAAAAATCTCTTCCCGCGAATTTTTTGTCCGAACCAATAAGAAAACGTTGATCATAACCAGCATCTCCTAATATATCTGTTAAACCAATGATACCGGGTAAGAATCTTGTTTTTTTAAAATTTACATACCTATCAAAGCCATTCCCATCAACATCAAATCCATCAATCGTTGTAACTATAGGTATTCCCAAAGTCATTCCAACTATTGCAGACATTGTCCAATTGGTACCTTCGATTTGTAATGTTCCACCTAAACTTGATGTATCCGAAAAATGTAGGTTTTCTTTTGCTAATTTTCTTAATTCTGGTATTAAGTCTTCGTCAAATGCACCGCCATATTCATTTGCAAAAAAGGTTGTTTCCATCGATTCTAGAATAATCAATATAAGATTTCGTTTTTTTTCTGGGAATTTAAAAGAAACGTTCATAGGATCGATGTATTCTTGTTTATAAATATCTGTATAAGTAATGTTTTTTTTAACATAATCGTAAAATTTAAAATCAATTATAAAAATTTTTAAAGAAATAACAAGAAAAACGAAAGCAGTTAAAACATCCATCTTGGTTGAATATTGGTCTAAATTAAGTGAGTGATTTTTAATTTTAAGAGGAAGTTTTTTTAATAAAAGTTTTATTGCTATGTATACAATAAAAAATTTTATTAAATTTATTAATACGTTTTTCTCAAAAGATAATAATATTTCTCTACCAGCACCCTCTATTGGCATCAATAAATGAAAAAGGATTTGGCCAAACGTAAGATTCCAAACACTATTTTTTAACCATAAAAACGAAAAAAATACAAAAGCACAAAAAACTACAATCGTTATTTTTGCGATAGTTTTAGAAATCTGTTTCATATCATCCTCCCATATAATATGTATATAATATATATTAGACCGGGCATTATGACAAAAAGTTGTAATGAAATTTATATTGATAAAAAAAATGAATTTATTGGTTTATTTTTTATAAAAAGTTCCATCATGAATTCAGTTTTTTCTTGCATTTTTACAGGTCAAAATAAAAATGGTCTTAACGACACCGATAGAGCAGGGGATATACACGTTCCCATCCCGAACACGGAAGTTAAGCCCTGTATCGCTGATGGTACTGCGCGGTTCGCCGCGTGGGAGAGCAGGACGGTGTCGGTTTCTTTATTCTTTCTAATAATCAAATCAAATGTGTAATAGCTAATTCACAAAATCATTTTAACAATATATTGTTAAATACAATATTTGATTTTACGATATAAGACATCAAAAAAACCTAAAATCAATGAATTTAAAAAAAGAGTTTTATAGCTTAATAAGTGCAATTCAATATTTTACGCGAATCCCGATAAGCAAAAATCATCATTTTGATTTTAATTATAATAGTATTGTTTATTTGCCACTTGTAGGGTTTTTCATTGGTTTGTTAAGCATAGTGTTTTTTTACTTGTGTTTCTTTATAACCAAAGAAGTAGAGATTGCTATTATCTTTATGATGATTTTTCATAGTATTTTGACGGGCGCATTACACGAAGATGGATTTTCCGATTTCTTTGATGGTTTCGGTGGTGGATACAATAAAGATCAAATATTAAAAATTATGAAGGATCCACAAATTGGAAGTTTTGCTGCAATATCGTTAATTTATTTAATCTTATTAAAATTTTATTTGTTAAAACATATATTTGTGAATGTTCAAACCTACTATGTAATTTTTATATTAGTGCAAGTTTTTAGTAGGTGGGTGCTATTATTTTTTATTAAGTTTTTACCCTATGCTAGAAGCGATGGAAAATCAAAACCTTTTGAACAAATTTCTTCTAGACGTTTTTGGATTTTTCAAATTATTTATATAAATTTATTAATAATTTATATAATATTTTATGATAAAAATTTTTTCTATTTTTTAACGTTATTTTTTTTGGTGTTGTTTTTCGTTTTTTTATATTTTAAAAACTTATTGATAAAAAAAATCGAGGGATATACTGGCGATACCCTCGGTGCTATACAACAAATTTCGGAAATCTTATTATATTTACTGGTAGTGCTTTTTTATAAATATCAACTATTCTTCTAACCCAATTCGATAATAATCCACAGCCATTGATACAATTTCTTTTACAGGACGACAATCAGGAGAAAGAATATCGCCATGATGGTTTGCTGCAAGAACTCCACATCCACCACCACAAGACAAAGAAACAGCACAGTTTTTACATTGTGGAATAGATAACACATCTCTTGTTTGCCATTTGATTCGTTGCTCTTTTTGGTTATCTTTAAGCACTATGTTGCTATGATACATTTCTGGCTTGTGGGATGTATCTAAATGTGATACTTCGGGATCAATTTGTTCACAAGAAAATTCTGTTTCTAAGATTTTTTCTTTCGTAATTTGTGTATTTTCGAAGATGTTTCCTAATTTGTATTTTTCAACCCCTACGGATGCTGTACAACCATAAATATTTCCGTATAAGTCAAATGCCCATTCTTTTTTACCAGCTGGGCAGCCATCAAAAATAGGCATGGGTAAAGAACCAGTTTCTGCCAAATACCGAATTCCATGTAGATGAGGTTTATGAAACTTTTTTAAAATAGGATTCTTTTCTGCTAAGTCAATAAAATCTTTCCAGAGATCAATTCGATTGTAGAGTGTGTTTTTAGGCTGACAAGTATGAAGTTCATAATTTCTTCCAATGGATGTTTCGAATAGAGTTTCGGAATAATCAAGCCAACCAGCTTTTTGTGCATATTCTGCTAATTCCACAATGGTTGGTAAGTTTTCTTTATCGATAATCATTCTTAAATTGATGCGATAACCATTTTTTAATGCTTCGGAAATACCCTGTGCTACACGATCAAAGGTTGGTTTACCTGTAACAGTGGGCCTTCTTTTGTTGTGTTGTTCGGGACTTCCATCTACACTAACTTGAATTTCTTTTATTTTTACACCAATGCGTTTTAGTTCGGGAATATAATTGATTAATTCATACCCATTTGTAACAATGGTGATTTGGTAATCATAAATTTTTGCTTTTTCTAAAAAATAAATCAGGTTTTTTTTGTATCGTTCTCCCCCTAATAATGGCTCTCCACCGAATAGAGTGATATAAGGTTTTTGTTTTTCTGGTGCAAATTGTGTATTGATGTAATTAAAAAAAGCATCGGTAACTTCTGGTGTAATGATTTTCGAATTTTCTTTATAACTTTCCTGAAAGCAATAAATACAAGAAAAATTACATGCATAGGTTGTAGAAAAAATAATTTGTACTGGGGTGTTTTCGTATTCTTCTAAAAATTCAATGTATCGCATTTGAATATATTCTTCTTCGTCTTCGACAGATTCGAATAGATATCCTCTTTCTAGCATATAATCTTTTAGATGGTAATCATCCCATTGGTTTGATTGTAAACGGTGTTCCAATTCTGGCCGTTCGAATAGATTTACTTCGTCGATAGCTCCTGTTAGATAATTCATGATAAAAAATCTATTAGAAGGGGATTCGAAAGTAAATGTATATCTTGATTTAATCATTTTTTCCTCCAAAAAAATCCCTTCTTCGTTAAGAAGAAGGGAGTAAAAATTAATCGTGACAACCAGAAATAATTTTAGATTGTTTGGAACAACATTGTGCAACTAATTTATGTTTATTTACTGGTTGTTTTTGAGATATTGGCTTAAAGCCACTGTTAGTTTGTTGATTTTTCATAAGTTGCTCCTTTATTCTTTATAACCTCTTATAGTTATACTCCTTATGAGCACTTTTTCTTCGCCTTTTTCGTAAGGTTCGCTTTCTTCCAAAATTTCGATTTCTTTAAAGTTTGCCGAAGCAATAGCAGAAAAGTATTCTTCTTTGGTTATGGCACCACCATAACATTGTGCCCAAGCTTCTGGATTATTTTTTACTTCTTCTGGTAGAGGCTTTTCTGCAATTATATCAGAGATAATAAACCTACCACCTTTTTTTAATATCCGATAGATTTCTTTAAAAACCTTTTCTTTATCTTTTGCATGATTCAAAACACAATTAGAAATAACAACATCAACAGAGTTGTCAGATAAAGGGATATTTTCTATTTCTCCTTGGATAAACTCTACATTTTTTAGACGAAGTTTTTCTGCATTCTTTCTTGCAACCTCTAACATCTCTGGTGTTGCATCTAATCCTATCGCTTTTCCTTCTTTTCCTATATATTTTGTTGCCTTGATTACATCTGTGCCTCTACCACAGCCTAAATCAATCAGGGTTTCGCCATTTTTAAGATACGAATATTCTAATGCTGAACCACAAGAAAGACAGCAAGCTGTATTTGCTTCGTTAGCGTATCTAATACGTATTGCTTGAATTGTTTCCATATTTTGCTTCTCTTGATTAATTTGTGTAAATAAATTCTGATGATGTTGCCTGTATATGTTGATGTTTTAAGTTTGCAAGATATTTTTCTAATGCCAATGCTGCAATTGTACCTTCTCCAACAGCTATTGCTGCTTGTCTAAATTTTTTCGAACGAATATCACCTACAGCATATACACCTTCTATATTGGTTGCCATATCCTCGTCTGTAATAATATAACCCCAACGATCTCTTCGAATTTCGTCTTCTATTTCGCAATCACATTCTTGGATACTTGATGTATTGGGTTGATAACCAATAAAAATAAAGATTCCATCTGCTATTATTTCGGAGAATTGATGTGTTTTTACGTTTTCTATGGTCATCTTCATTTGGTCATGAATTTTTTCTATTTTTCTTGGTTCACTATTCCAGATAAATTTAATTTTAGGATTTTTGAATGCTTCTTCTTGTGCAGTTTTATTTGCTTGAAGATGATCAAACTGATGCACAATTGTTACAGAATTAACAAACTTCGTTAAAAAGAGGGATTCTTCCACAGCAGAGTTACCACCACCTACAACTATCACATCTTTTCCTTCGTAATATTTTCCGTCACATGTTGCACAATAAGAAATTCCTTTTCCTTTGTATTCTTCTTCGCCTGGGATGTTTAATTTTCTTGGTTCTGAGCCCATTGCTAGAACAATTGCTTTTCCATGAACTTCAATTTCATCATCAATCCATACAGTATGATCTCTTGGTTTTAATACTACTTTCGTTACATCCACAGCAGAGATGACTTTCGCACCTGCATCTAATACTTGTTTAAGCATTCTTTCTCCTAATTCCCAGCCAGATATAGGACCACCAGTTCCTGGATAATTAGAAATTTGGTGGGTAATTTTAACTTGTCCACCAGTTAAATCTTGATCAATCACAATTGTATCGAGTTTTGCTTGTGCTGTATATAAAGCAGTCGTTAAACCAGCTGGTCCACCACCTAAGACAATTACATCAACATCCATTCGTTGTTTGGTTTTTTTTGCTAATATTTCTTCTGTAAGTTCTGATCCAATCAAGTTTTTTATTTGTTCTACTATTTCTTTTTTACGAATTGCACCAGAAAGTCTTTTACCGGTTTCTTTTCCTTTGGGATGATAAAAAATGAGTGTAGGACTAGAAAAAACACCCAACTTTTGTGCTAATGGTCGATTTTTTTGCCTCCATATTTTAAGGAATTGAATATATTCGCCAAAATAGTTAGCCAAATCTTCGAATTTAGGAGCCAATGCTTCGCATGGTACACAATCATCTGAATAAAAATCCAAAATTACTGGTTTGTCAGAATTCAAAACATAGGATTCGTAATCTTTTTCTTCTATTTCTATGATATTTTTTGCCATATTTTACTCCTTAGAGTTAATATATATATACACTATACTGGTATAGTGTATATAAACCAAAAAACAAAAATCAATTTTTATGGCAACTGATTTTTCAAAAAAAACAAAAAAAAATTCTTTCAAAATATTTTAATAATATTTATATCTCGTAAAAAATTAAAAACATATCTTAAAATAAAAAAAATTGTTGATTTAAATTGACGTCTATGTCAATTGTAAAGTTATGGTTTATAATTATAATCCTATTTAGGAGGTTTTTATGATTACTGGGAATTACTTTCAAGATAATGACGATTTAAAGCTGCAATTTGAATATCTTATAGATTGGGATGAAATTATTCAAATCTACGAAAACGGTTTTGAGGATGCGAAAAAATATCAAGAGACCAATGATGAAAGGTTTGCAATGGCTCCAGATAGTGTAGAATCCGCGAAAGATTATTACAGAACAATTCTAGATTCTTACGGTGAATTAGCTGGTAATGAATTAGCTCCCAAATCTCAAATTATGGACAAAAAGGGGTTAAAGTTCGAAAAAGGGAAGGTTATTTTCCCCCAAGAAATGATCGATGTAATGAACACCTTTAAAGAAGCTGGTTTACTTCCTTATGCGATAAAACGCGAAAATGGCGGATTAGGATTACCTGCAAGTGTCCAAATGTTGATCTCTGAAATTATATCCAGAGGTGATGCTTCTGTTGCAATTTGTTTTGGCTGTGTAAACTTGGGAGAAACAATCGAAAATTTCGCTTCCGAAGAGCAAATAAAAAAATGGGTTCCCTTAATGGCTCAGGGTGAGTACTGGGGTGCTATGGCATTAACAGAGCCCAACTATGGATCAGACTTACAAAGAGTTCAAACAAAAGCTGTTAAAGGAGCAGACGGAAAATGGTATATAACAGGAACTAAAAGATTTATCACACATGGTTGTGGCTTTGCAGACAAACCAGCAGTGATTTTAACTCTTGCACGTACTGGTTCGCCAGATAGTGGTGGAAAAGGATTGTCTTTTTTTATTGTTGATGGCAAATATGTAGAGATTGCAAAAATAGAAGAAAAAATGGGACTTCATATTTCTCCTACTTGCGAAGTCGTTTATGAAAATACACCAGCAGATTTAATCGGGGAAGAAGGAAAAGGTCTTGTAAAATATGCAATGCAAATGATGAATGGAGCACGTTTAAGTATTGCAGCACAATCAATGGGAATTGCAACAGCTGCATATAGAGAAGCAAAAAAATATGCATCCGAAAGAATTCAGTTTGGAAAACCCATCGAGCAAATTCCAGCAGTAAAACGTATGTTGGACAAAATGGAACAAGAAATTGTCGCGATGAGAAGTTTATTAGTAGAAGCTGGAAAAACCGTAGATATGTATCATTGGAAAAAAGATAGAATGATTCACGCTGGAATACCAGAACGGGATGTTCGTAAAGATGCAGAAATTCTAAAATGGGAAAAATTAGCAGATCTCTTTACTCCGCTTACAAAATATTATAATTCAGAAACCTGCAACCGAATTGCTTTTGATGCATTACAAGTTTTTGGCGGTTCTGGTTACACAGAAGAGTATGATGTAGCAAGAATCTATCGCGATGCAAGAATAACAAATATTTACGAAGGAACAACTCAATTACAAGTTGTTGCAGCTATTGGTGGAATCATGTCTGGTATGACAGAAAAAGGAAACCTAAGGCAATATATCAGCGAAGAAATGGCTAAATTTAACCCATCAAGTTTATTGCAAAAAAAATTAGAACTATTCGAAGAAATTGTTTCTACATACAGAGATATAGAAGATAAAGATAAAAAAGAAGCTTATGCAATAGAGATTGTAGAATCAGCTGCAAGATTTTTAGCAGGTTTGTTGATAGAGCGTTCTATTGCAAAATTAAACGGTAAAGTTGATCAAAAAATCATCGATAAAAGAAAACAAATTTCCGAACGATACAACAAAGATAGTTTAGGAATCTTAAAAGGCAATCTCGTGAAAATCCAAATGGAAAAAGAAATTCAAAAAGAAACTGTACGAGTTTAAAAATGCGTATAGGAAATCTTCTAATAGGAAGACCAAAGATTGGATTAGCACTTGGGTCTGGCTCCGCGAGGGGCTGGGCTCATATTGGCGTAATCAAAGCATTAGAAGAAATCGGTATTGAACCAGATGTTATCGCAGGCACTTCTGCTGGAGGCGTTGTAGGTGCTTTTTATGCCGCAGATGCACTTCAAATCTTAGAAGATTCTTTAAAGAATTTTAAGAGTTTAAGAGATACATTAGCTCATTTAGATTTGGGTATAGGGACTGGTGGATTGGTTTCGGGTAAACGTTGGTGGAAAAAATTTTTAGAGAATTATCTTCCTGTTAGAAATTTTGATGAGTTAAAAAAGCCTTTTGGAGTTGTTGTTGTTGATTTAGTCACAATGCAAGAGATTCATATCATTAAAGGAGAATTGCTACCAGCAATACGCTCTACAATAGCTGTTCCAGGTTTTTTTTCTCCTTTCGAATATAAGAATTATAAATTTGTCGATGGTGGTTTATTAAATCCTGTTCCTATGGATTTAGCAAGAAACTTAGGGGCTGATGTAGTGATTGCAGTGGATTTGGATTCTAGACCAGAAACGGAAATTCCTTCTTCAATTAGAGAAATCTTTTTAAGAAGTATAGAGATTATGCGAAATCGAATCAACATTGATAATAAAATTTTCGAAAAACCTGATGTGGTAATTGAACCCGAATTAGATGAAATCCAATTTTTAGACTATCACAAACACCAATTAGCAATAGCAGAAGGTTATCGTGCCACCATGGAAAAAAAGGATGAAATATTAAAAGTTGTTCATTCAAAAATACGCAGGCTACCTTCTAAAAAAAATAAATTAAAAAAACATATTCAAAGTATTGAATATCATTCTGAATACTAAAAATTATTTATAAATTATTTATAGTATTTCAAAACCTTAAAAAATCGATCAATGTATTTTCCTAAAATATCAAATTCAATGTTCACAATACTTCCTTGATCCCATGTTTTTATGTTTGTTATATTGTATGTATGAGGAATAATATTCACAAAAAGAGATGAATATTCTGGATAGACAAGCTCAAAATTTTTTATAAGGAATTGAATATCTTCTTTTTTATAAATTGTATCATCTATACTAGAGATAGTTAAACTAATTCCATCTAATGCAATACTTCCTCGAGGAATAACTAAATAATTAAAGGATTTAGGATATAAAACTTGAAACTCATAACTACCATCTTTGGAAATTTTTTTGTAAACGATTCCTACACAATCTACATGGCCTTGAACAAAATGACCATCGATCTTGCCATTTGCAGAAAGTGAACACTCTAAGTTCATTATACTTGATTCTTTACAAAGTCCTAAATTAGTTTTTGATAAGGTTTCCTGAATCGCTGTTACTCTATAAATATCTGGTTTGATAATTTCTTCTATTGTTAAACATACACCATTATGACTTACACTATCTCCAATGTTGATTTTATCTACAATGTTGGATTTAACATAAAAGCTAATGTTGGTGCCTTTTTTTCCTATTTTTTCGATTATTCCTGTTGTTTCTATGATTCCTGTAAACATAAAAAACTTAAAAATTTTAGGTCCAAGAAGATCAAGATAAATAAGTGTTCATGTTCTGAATCTCAAATTCTAAAATATTTATAAAAAAATTCATATATTGAAAGAAGCAAACAAAAATGCAATTTTTATGCTTAGAAAATAAAAAAATAAAAATAAAAAAAATTAAAGATAACGAATTATTATTTAAGGGAGGTCAAAATGTACTACATAAAAATAGGATTAAAGGAATTGGAGTGGGATTTTTTTCAAAAACAAGTAGAAAACTTAGGGATTGATGGGTTTTTATTTCGGTTGTGGAGTAGGTGGGGGATTGAATTACTGAATGGAATGGAAATTCGTTGGTTAGAGGAATTTTATAAAGCAAGAATCATCAAAAGGGAAAAATTATTGTATAAAACAATCCAGGTAGAAGGTTTTATATACGAAGTTTTAAGAAGTTTCTCTGAATATTTCGAAGTTGATATGGATTGTTTTGTCCATTATTTAGTTCATTGCGAAATGATGGGAGATGGTGTAGGTGGTGAAGGTGTTCTCAGCATAGCGGTGTAAAAAAAATGGAAAAAAATGGA